>Ga0153915_10006529_pt1 | contig 10939 bp, 12 predicted proteins | sample Opewatmetagenome_2_FD_107003 | JGI IMG/M metagenome (GOLD analysis project Ga0153915, IMG submission 107003) | Freshwater wetland microbial communities from Ohio, USA - Open water 3 Core 3 Depth 3 metaG | ecosystem: Environmental > Aquatic > Freshwater > Wetlands | place: USA: Ohio, Lake Erie...
CGACGATGTGGCCGAGTTCAGGCCCGTGCGTCGCCCTCGCTTCCGGTGCGTCGCCGGCCAGCGACAGGTGGCAACGCGCTCGGTGGTAGTACTCGAAGTAGCGCTGTGGTTGCCGAAAAACCCTGTTTTCCGGAGCTCAGCGGGTCTGCTCCCTTGCCGTCATGTTGCCGCTGCGCTCGGTTCCCCGCACGCTCACCACTCCAGGGTCGCCGTTCTCCATCAAGAACTCGCGCGCGGATGGGTGAGGGTCTGAAGCGCGGACGCGCACCGATCAAAATTCTGTGACAGGGAAGCTCTCGCCGTTCTTGATGGCGAAGAAGAAGGACTTGCCGCCGACCGGCATCCTGCTGGACACCTCCATCTTGGCGACGTCGATCTTCACGAGCGCGTTGTCGCCCGAAGCGACGACATAGAAGAATTTGCCGTCCGGGGTGAACCAAGCCGCGTGCGACTGCTCGTGACCGTCACCGATCTTGACGTTCCTCACCACTTCCAGATTGGCGGCGTCGATCACCGTGATGACGCTGTCATGGTGGTGGACGATGAAGAAGTGCTTGCCGTCAGGGGAAAGCGCCGCATGGCCTGGCCCCTCGCCAGTCGGGATGGTCTTCACCCACTCGCGCGTGGCGACATCGAGCACCGACACATGGTGCCCGCCTTCGTTGCAGAATAGGAAGTGACGGCCATCCCTAATGAAGGCACCATGGTGGCCGAGGGGCGTCTCGCCATCCGCGAGGGAGACGGGCAGATCCTCGACTATCGCGTCCGTCGCGGGATCGATCAACGTCAGGCTGGTGCCGCCGCCGCGCTTCTCGTTTGCGGCGAACAGTAGTTTGCCGTCCGGAGACGGGTGCAAGTAGTGATTGACGCCGTCGATGTCGAGAATCTTGGCTACCGTGCCCTTGACGACATCGATCTTGGCGATGACCTTGTTCACGGTGTCGGCCACGTAGACGAACTTGCGGTCGGTCGACCAATGGGGATGCCTCATCATTACCCCCTTGAACCCGCCCTCGGGCGGCTTTCCCACTTCGATGGTCTTGACGATCGCGTTGGTCGAAACATCGACCAGCGAGAGCTTGAGCGCATCCTTGTAGGCGACCGCCAGCGTCTTTCCGTCCGGGGACACCGCCAACTGGAAGGAAGTCGCCGGCAGCGGGACGGTGCCGACCACCTCCGCCGCCATGCCGTTGATGACCGTCAGTTCCGTGCTGCCGCGGTTGCTCACGAAGATCTTGCCGCCAGGGGCGATCGCCATCGCGTGGGGAACCTTTCCTGTCGGCAAGATCTTGGTGACCTTCTCCGTCTCGAGGTCGACGACCACCACGCTGCCGTCGGCCTCGCTGGTGGCGAGTGCGAGCCGCCCTCCTCGAGCGGTCGCTGCCATCGGCGTGATGCACGCGAGCGCTGCCGCGATCATGAGGGGCCCGTCGAACGGCGTCTTCATTCCGCCCCTCGTTTCCTATTCGACGTCAGGTCCCAGCTGCTTCGGGTGATCGAGCTGCGTGGGATCAGAACATCGGCGTCGGGACGCGGCCCCACCCCGTCCCTGGACCAAGCTCCCTCACCTCCAGCAGCGTGAGGGTGTGCATGTCGACGTCGATGAAGAACTGCGGCGCGCGGACCGCGCCGACCGCGAAGAGTGAAGAGGGCTGGCTCGCGCTCCCGTCGTCGCTGCTCGCGACGCGCAGGAAGATGATCCTGCGTACCGTGGGAGACGCGGCTGCTCCCACTCCCACCGTCGCGTGGTGCATCATCGCGTGCCCGCCCTCCAGGTGCCGGAACGGGTGGAAGATCCAATCGGCGATCATCGCCATGGTCTGGTGGTGCTCGTAGAGGCGGTAAGCGGGATCCGTGTCCGCGATCATTCCCTGCATCACGTACTGAACGGGGACGATGTACCCGAGGACGGCCCCGCCGGCCTTCGCCAGCCGCGACTCGACCTCCGGCATCTGCAGCACGTCTTCCATCCGGTGCTGGAGCATGGTCGCATCGCCGGGGAGCACGGCCAGCACTGAGACCCGGCCATTCGACCAGAGCGGCAAGAGCGCGACGGTGTACGCGCGCAACGCAAAGGCGCTTCCAATCGTGAGCGCCAGGATGAGCGTAAGCGCGACCGGTACTCGAAGAGCTGGCGAGAGCGGGCTCAGGATCCGCGCGAGCACGTCCTCCACTGCCTTCGGAACGAACATGCCGGTTCGTGACATGTAGGCGCGGTACTGATCTCCGAACGTGGCCATCATCCGCCGCTCCTCGTCCCGCGCGAGGATGTAGTAGAGGCCGACCATCACCGTCCAGAGCACGACGGTGAGGAAGCGTGGCCAGAGGATGGCGAGCCCCAGCCCGGTGATCGCGAGCGCGGCGTACTGAGGATGCCTGATCCAGGCGTACAGCCCTCGCAGCGCCGGCCCGCGCCGCGAGAACTTGTGGAAGTAGACCTGGACGGCACAGATCAGAAACACGAGCGCGCCACCCACGAAGAGGATGGAGCCCGCCACCCGCAACGTTTTCAGGAATGCGCCGGGCGGCAGGACCATGTGCGGCAGGAAGAAGTCCGCCAGCCAGTGCGTGGCCGGCCACCGCGCGAAAAAGAGGAGGACCGGGCTGAACGCCGCGTAGAAGAAGGCGGCGAAGGGGCTGATCATCACCAACACCTCGAGCCCGATGACGAAGTAGAGCACGATGGCGCTACCGATGAGCGGGCGTGACTTGCTCACAGGAAGCCTGCTCGGTGTCTGGTCGAGGATTCCATCAGGGTGTCGGGAGCGACCTTTCGCACGATCATGCCAACCGTTTCGACGATCTCTGGAGCGAGCGGCGTGCTGGCGTTGAAGTCCAGGTCGATCTGCTTCTCGGTCATGGCTGCGACGCTTCGTTTCCGGCGCGGCCGCGGCGGGCGTATGCGACGGCAGCGGCGAGCGCCTTGGCGCAGACCTCGAGCGCCTCCTCCTGGCCATCGTGCCCGCCCTTCTCGAAGTCATCCGGCCGCGTGGCCATGGCGTTCGTGACGTGCGCGAGGCACGTCACGGGCCTTCGCAGCGCGCGACCCATCGCCAGGAGCGCCGCTGCCTCCATCTCGACGGACAGGACTCCTTCGGCCCGTCGCCCGGCGATGAGCGGGGCGCTCTCCCGGAACGGCGCGTCCGTCGTCCAGGACGCTCCGCGAAGGAGCGGCGTCGGAATGCCGGCGAGCCCCCGCGCCACCGCGTCCGTCAGCGCGGGATCCGCCTCGGCGTATCGGGCCGGCGGCAAGTAGTGGTAGCTCGTGCCCTCGTCGCGGAGCGCGCGCTCGACGAGCACGAAGAAGGGCGGGCGGGCATCGGACGCGACGAGGCCGGCCGAGGAGATGCTGACCAACGCCTCGCAGCCGGACGCGAGCAGCTCCTCCGCGACGAGCACCGCGAACGGCGCGCCCACCGTGCCGCCGACCACGCCGACCTCCGCGTCGCCTGCCCCCCACCGGTAGAGCTTCGTGTGAAAACAGGGCCAGGCGGGATCCACCGTGGCGCGCCCCGAGGCGACGAGGCGCTCGACCAGCTCGCCGTCCATGTCGAGGAGGCAGCCGGCCGGGACGCGCCCCGCGGAGAGGCGCTTCTGCCGCCTGGCGCCTTCGAGCAGGTTGCCGGGCTCGAACACCGGGGGCTCGGCGGTGTCGTGGTCGATGATCGGGATCCGATTCACGATATCCCTGTTACCACCCACTCGCCGCGGTGGCCACCCAGACCTCCCGCGATTCGATCTCGGCCGGAGATCGGCAGAATGAAGAGGCAATCGGGCATGTCGGGCTTCCGGCGCGCACGACCTTCCGGGCGCGGAGGAGCGGGCAGCCGTCCTGCCCGACAACTGCGGGCCCCGACGGAGGTGCCCCATTGGGGACCATGAATGACCAACTGAGTCAGTTATACGCATCCGGGTCATGGCGCGGGCGATTCCGGAACACCGTCTCCACGATCTCGTTCAAGCCGCAACGGACGTCTTCATCGCGCAGGGATACCGGCGGACGCAGATGGCCGACGTCGCCGCAGCGATGGGGCTCGCGAAGGGGACGCTGTACCTGTACGTCGAGAGCAAGGAGGCGTTGTTCGACCTGGTCGTCCGGAACGCCGATCGCGAAGAGCTGGTCGAGCTTCCGTCAAAGCTCCCCGTGCCCACCCCGAAGCAGGGAGCGACGCTCGACTACGTCGCGAGAGCGCTCGCAGAGCGGCAAGCACTGCCCGCGCTGCACGATGCGCTCAGGCGCCGTCGTGCTGCCAACGCACGCCAGGAGCTCGAGGCGATCCTGCGTGAGCTCTACGGGACGCTCGCCCTGAACCGCAAGGGGCTGAAGCTCATCGACCGATGCGCCCCCGACCACCCCGAGCTCGCCGCACTCTGGTTCACGCGCGGGCGCGAGTTCCTGCTCGCCCTGCTCGTCCAGTACCTCGATCATCGAAGGAGCCACATCAGACGGCTCCCGGACTCGGCGGTCGCGGCACGGCTCGTGCTCGAGACCCTCGTGTTCTGGGCGGTGCACCGCCACTGGGACCCCGCGCCGCAGCAGGTGGACGAACGGGTCGCAGAGGACACCGTAGTCCATCTGCTCTTGGACGCGCTGTTGAAGGAGAGACCGTGAGGAGCGAGCTTCGTCACATCTGCAGGAGCGCGGTCCACGTGCTCGCTGTCTGCTGCGGTGCATGTGCAGCGGACGGGAACCGCCTGCCCGCTCGAGGGTTCGTGGGGGGCACGGAGGTCGAGACGACCGTCGACTCCGAGCCGGCTCGCTACTTTCTCGCGCGGCAAACCCCCGGAGTCACGCCCGACCCGGTCCTCGAAGCAGTCATCCATCGAGCGCGTGCCGAGTTTCGGGGGTCGAGAGCTGCCATTGCCCTTCCTCGAATCGCGCGTGAGGTCTCGCCGGACTTCGCCGTGCTGCTGCTCGCTGAAAGGCTGCTCGAGGACGAGAACAGTGCAACGATCCGTCGACTGTACGCGGAAGAGCTCGACGAAACGGCGCACGGGCGCGCCGTTCCGCTCGACGCGAGCGAGTACACGGTCCTGTTCGCGCCGGGCTGGCTCTACCGAAGCCATCCCGAGACCGGGGCGGGTTTCGAACGGCAACTCGGGCTTGCGCCCGAGATGGGCGTCCAGGCGGAGCGCATCGAAAGCGACGAGAACGCCTCCATCGAGCACAACGCCTTGGCAATCGCCGAGGAAATCCGGAATCGCCGCGCGACCGGGCGAAGGTACATCGTCGTGAGCGCCAGCAAGTCCGGTCCTGAAGTGGCTCTGGCGCTCGCCATGCTCTCCTCGGACGAGGCTGCACACGTCTCGGCATGGGTCAACATCGCCGGTGTGCTCGGCGGCAGTCCTCTCGTCGACGATGCGCTCGTGGCCCCACGGTGCTGGGCCGCTCTGGCGCTCTTCGGCTGGAGGAGGTGGGGGCTCGACGGGATGGAGAGCATGTCGACTCGCGTTCGACGGAGCGCGCTCGGCGAGATCCATCTTCCGGAGCACGTGCTGGTCGTGAACTACGTTCCGCTGCCGCTGTCGGGACAGGTGTCCCCTCGCGCGCGGGGAGGTTACGATGGGATGCGCCCGCAAGGCCCGAACGACGGGCTGGCCCTCACGGTCGACGAGATCTTCCCAGGAGGCGCGACGCTCGTCGAGATCGGCCTCGACCACTACATGTCCGCGCCGGATATCGACCGCCGAACCGTGGCGCTCACACGTGCCGTCCTAAGGCAGATAGCCAGCCGAGCCGCTGCGCATGCCTGGCCACGGACGCTGCGAAATGGGGGCGTCGAGGATGGCGTCCTCGGCCAATCCCGTGGGCTCGCCTGCAACGGGGCGCAACGCAGCGGTCCCGGTCGTTCCGATGAGATCCGCAACTCCACCTCGATGGTTGCCGATTTGACCTCTATATGTCGCCCGCGCTGAGCACTCGTGGCCGGCGTGAATCCGAGAGCGCGACGCAGGCGTGTTCTCGGAAATGCGGTGGGCGCTCATCGCCGGCGTGACCGCCGAGGCCACGTTCGCTCCGGGCGCGGTGGTCGCGGAGCGCCTGCGCGAGACCGGAGGGCGCGCAGCCACCTAGGGTGGCGGAGGTAGAGGGAGATGACGACGAACAAGGAATCGGATCGGGTTCGCCGGATCTGGGATCGACTCGCGCCCGAATACGACACGAAGGTTCGCCTCCCGGAGCGCATCCTGTTCGCCGGAGGGCGCGAGTGGGTCTGCTCACGTGCGAGGGGCGACGTGCTCGAGATCTCGGTCGGCACGGGAAGGAACCTTGCCCTTTACCCACCAGACATTCGCTTCACTGGGGTGGACATCAGTGCCAGCATGCTCGAGATCGCCATGGCGCGCGCCGCCGAGCTGGGGCGCGAGGCACGGTTCCGGGTCGGCGACGCGCAGGCGCTCGAGCTGCCCGATGCGTCGTTCGACACCGTGGTGTGCACGCTGGCGCTTTGCAGCATCCCTGACCCGCGTGCCGCCGTCGGCGAGATGAGGCGCGTGCTTCGACCCGGAGGGCGCGTGCTCTTGCTCGAGCACGTGCGGAGCCCGCGACCGCTCATCCGGACGATCCAGCGAGCGCTCGAGCCGATCACGGTGTGGCTCGAAGGTGACCACCTCGTCCGAGAGCCGCTCAGGATCCTCGAAGCGGAGGCGTTCGAGATCGAGGAGGTCGAACAGTCGAAGCTTGGCATGGTCGAGCGGATTGCGGCGCGGAAGCACGCTGCGCTGCACGAGAGCGGATAGGAGTCCGGGAGCCGCGCGGCGACATCAGCGGGGGACAGGGGCTTCGGCGACCGAGAATCCCTTGGACTGCCAAGCCTCCTCGTGGGGTGCGACGGCCCTAGCGGGCATCACCCGCCTGCCGTCAGAGGACGATTCGCCGGAGCCGGTCCAGCACCTGATCGACCTCATCCCAAGTCGTCCCTCGTCCGAGGCTGAAGCGGACGGCTCCCATCCCCTCGCGAGGCGGGACGCCCATCGCCGCCAGTACCGGCGAGAGCTCGATGGAGCCAGCGTGACAGGCCGAGCCGGTCGAGGCGGCGACTCCCTCGAGCGCCGCAAGGACCTGTGCGCCGGGCTGGTCGATGAAGTTGACGTTCAGCGTATTGGGAAGGCGCAACGTCGGGTGCCCGTTGATGGTCACCCTCGGGCCGAAGACCGCCTTGAGTCGAGCCTCGAACCGGTCCCGGAGCCCAAGCACCTCCGCCATCCCGATCCACCGGGCCGCCACCTCGCAGGCCGCGCCCAGGGCGACGTCGAGAAGGACATTCTCCGTCCCGGCGCGCCGGCCCCGCTCGTGGCCGGCGCCGTGAACGAGCGGCTCGATGGGGGTGCCGCGCCGCACGTACAGGGCGCCGACGCCCTTCGGTGCATAGACCTTGTGGCCGGCGAGGGAGAGCAGGTCCACGCCCAGCTCGCCCACGCGGGTGGGGACCTTGCCCACGCTCTGCGCCGCGTCCGTGTGCACGAGGACGCCGCGCTCCCGGGCCATCGCTGCGATCTCGGCGATGGGCTCCACGGTACCGACCTCGTTGTTCGCGTGCATGATGGTCACGAGGATGGTCCGCGAGGTGATGGCTCGTCTGACCGCCTCGGGATCCACGAGCCCGTGCCGGTCCACGGGCACGACGGTCACCCTCGCCCCGAGGCGCTTCAGGAACCGGAGCGGCTCGGCCGTCGCCGGATGCTCGACAGCGCTGGTCACGATGTGGTCGCCTCGGTCCCGGAGGGCGAAGAAGACTCCCTTGATGGCGTGGTTGTTCGACTCGCTGCCCCCGCTCGTGAAGACGACCTCCTCCGGCTGGCAGCCCAGGAGTTGCGCCACCTGCAAGCGCGCATTCTCGACGGCAGCCTTCGCCGGCGTGCCGGCCCAGTGTGGGCTGGACGGGTTGCCGTAGTGATCCGTGAGGAACGGCCGCATTGCCTCCACGGCCTCGGGCGCGATCGGGGTGCTGGCGTTGTAGTCGAGGTAGATGCGGTTCAAGCACCGCCTCCGGCTAGAGCCTGACGTGGAGCCACCACTTCTCGAGGAGGACCTTGGCTAGGTGCCAGCGCCAGCTCGGGGGGCGCAGCGTCACGCGGGGCTTCGGTTCCGCGTAGAAGTCGCCAGCACCGAAGCCCGCCCGTCCGCCCCCGGTCTCGATGAAGCACTCGCCGTGCCCCTCGAACCGCGCGGGCGCACCTCTGCCCGTGATGGCCCGGGCGATGTTCCTCGCCACGACCTTGGCCTGGCCGTCCGCAAAGACGCCCGCCTTCGGGAGCGGCTTGCCGAGTGCCAGCGGGATGCTGACGACGTCGCCGATGGCGTAGACGCCGGGGAAGCGGGTCTCGAACGTGTGGCGATCGGCCGAGACCCAGCCGCTCTCGCCCAGGAGGCCGCTCTCGCGAACGGCGCGCGGCGGCCGGTGAGGCGCCACGTAGGCGAGGAGGTCGTACTTCGCGCGAGACCCGTTCGCGAATTCGAGCCGCCTCGAGGAGGCGTCGGCGCGCGTGACCTGGTGCTCGGGGTGATACCCGATGCCGTTCGCGGCGAGCAGTTCCTTCACGCCCGCCGAGACCTCGGGCCCAGCCACGCCCATCGGCGCCTGCTCCGCGGCGTACACGTCCACCTGCACCTTCTCGCGCAGCCCCCGCCTTCGCAGGAAGTCGGCGACGAGCAGCGCCGCTTCGTAGGGCGCCCCCGGGCACTTGTATGCCGGAGCGGCTGTGAGCACGACGACCCGTCCCGACCGGAGGGCGTCGAGCGCCGAGTGGAAGCTGCGGGCGCCAGCGAGCGTGTAGAACCCGTGGCCAGCCTCTGCGAGGCCGGGGACGGCTTCCGGCGCCAGCTCGGCCCCCAGGGAGACGATGAGGTAGTCCGCCGCAAGCTCCTCTCCACCGAGCGTGACACGGCGTGCCCCTGGATCGATCTTCTCGACCTCGCCGAAGCGCACCTCGATACCCCGGCGCTCGAGGCCCACGAGGGGCCGCCCGATGGCCTCCGCCCTGCGCAGGCCGACCATGAGCCACAGGAGAGAGGGCGTGAAGAGGTGCTCGCGCTCGCGATCCACTAGGACGACGCGATGTGGGCGCGGCAAGCGCCGGCGCAGTTCCCGGGCGGCCATGACGCCTCCCACCCCGCCACCGAGGACGACGACCGTCTCGAGACTGGCCATGGGGGTTCTCCTTCCGCTTGCCCCGCCACCGCTCAAAAGTATTATTGAGTATTAGATCGGCGAGCCAGACGCAAACGAGCGCGCACCCGGATGGGGTGGAACAGGCCACGACCCCCGCTCGACGCGCGAGAGGATATCGAGCATGCGAGAACGAAATGCACCCGCGTCAGGTCGCCGGTTCAAGACGGCGATCTACGAGCAGCTCGCCCGGGTCTCGAAGGCGATGGCGAGCCCGCACCGCATCGAGCTCCTCGAGCTGCTCGCGCAGGGCCCGCGCAGCGTGGAGGCCCTGGGGCGGTTCGCCGACATGAGCCTCGCCAACACCTCGGCCCACCTGAAGGTCCTGCGGGTTGCCGGCCTGGTGGAGGCGACCAAGGGCGGGCTCTTCGTCACCTACCGGATCTCCGACCCCACGGTGGCCAACCTCATCCTGGCGCTCCGGAAGGCGGCCGAGGCGCGGCTCGCCGAGGTGGAGCGCATCAGCCGGGAGTTCCTCGCGGAGCACCGGCAACTCGAGCCGGTGGACGAGAACGCGCTCCGGCAGCGCGTCAGGAAGGGGGAGGTGACCCTCCTCGACGTCCGTCCCCCCGAGGAGTTCGAGGCGGGCCACATCCCGGGCGCGGTTTCCGTGCCGCTCGTCGAGCTCGCGAAGCGGCTCAAAGGGCTGCCGAGGCGAAAGGAAGTCGTCGCCTACTGCCGAGGGCCCTACTGCGTCCTCGCCGTGGAGGCGGTGGATCTGCTCCGGAAGAAGGGGTTCAAGGCCGTCCGGCTGGCGGACGGCGTCCTCGATTGGGCGGCGAGGGGCCTCGGGCTGGAGGCCACGGGCACCCGGTGAGCCCGGTGACGCCGCTCGAGTACGCGGCATGGCGCCGAAGTCGACTCGGCGCGCTCACCGAGGCGCTGGAGGTCGGCGCCGTCCTCGCGCGCGTGAGGGCGACGGCGCTCCCATTCGTCGGGTCTACCTTCGACCTCGTCACGGCTGTCACCGTTTTCTGCTTCGTCCCGGTGCCCGGGGAGGTGGTCCGGGAGGTCGCGCGCGTCCTGCGGTCGGCGCAGCGTTCCTCTTGCTCGAGGCGCAGAAGCCGGAGCGGCGCGCGGGGTCTTGACAGACTCGACGCCGTGCGGTTTTATCCATTATTCAAAAGAGTATTTGAGTACAGCCTCATGGAGCACGTGTCGGTCACGCTGAAGGTGAAGGCCGACGTGAACGACCCCACGCTCGCCCGCTGCCGGCAGGCGGCGCGCCAGAATTGCCCCGTCGCCTTCACCATCGCCCACGCCGTCCCGCTCGAGACGCGGGGCGAGCGCCTCCAGCCTCCCAAACCATGGAGAATGCAATGAAGGTCCTCTTCGTCCTGAACGACCCACCGTACGGAACCGAGCGCAGCTACAACGGCCTCCGCCTCGCAGGGAGCATGGTCACGAAGCACGAGTCCGCCGAGGTCGACGTGTTCCTCATGGGAGACGCGACTGCTTGCGCCAAGACCGGCCAGTCCACGCCGAACGGCTACTACAACCTGGAGCGGATGCTGAAGCCGATCCTGCGGCGCGGCCGCGTGCTCCTGTGCGGGTCCTGCATGGATGCCCGCGGCCTCAAGGAGACCGAGATCGCCGAGGGCGCACGGCGTAGCACCCTCGATGAACTCACCGAACTCTCGCTCGCTGCGGACAAGGTGATCGTATTCTGATCCTCTCCTCCTTCGCCATGCGGACCAGCTCTCGCACGCACTAAAGCTGAGCTTCAATGGCCGCCTTATCTATGATTGACCATACCTGCTCAATCTTTTCTC
>Ga0153915_10006530_pt1 | contig 10939 bp, 8 predicted proteins | sample Opewatmetagenome_2_FD_107003 | JGI IMG/M metagenome (GOLD analysis project Ga0153915, IMG submission 107003) | Freshwater wetland microbial communities from Ohio, USA - Open water 3 Core 3 Depth 3 metaG | ecosystem: Environmental > Aquatic > Freshwater > Wetlands | place: USA: Ohio, Lake Erie...
GCACGTCGGCGTCGTATGTGCCCTTATCCGTCGTGACGCGTCGTGAGGCGGGATCGATTGATGTGATGACCTCCTGGCGGAACTCAACGCCCGGCTTCGCGATCGTCCGGTAATACGAGCTGACGTCTTCCCGGCCCTGTCGTCCGAACATCAGCTCGAACTTCGAAAAGCCGAAGATAAACGCGTCGTTCTTGTCGATCAGCGTGATCTTGATCTCGTCGCCGAAGGCCGCTGACAGACGAGTTGAGAGTTCCAGGCCGCCGAAGCCAGCCCCGAGAATGACGACGTGAGGGCCCATGGGTCTTGTCTCCTCATCCTTATTCCTTCACGCGGGATCGATCCGGTACACAGGATAACGCTCCGCAATCGCCTCGAACTCGGACAGCGGCGCGCCGACGGGAAGCGGGAAGTGAGTGCGGCCGCTCGTCGCGATCCGGACGTACTCGCGGAGAATGGGCGCCCGTTCCGCCGGGAGCACCGGCGCGAGGTGAACGTGGCGACGGCGTCCCTGGCGGATGACAGCGTCGCCGTGTGCCGCCTCGACGTTCTTCACCCACTCAGACTGCGGGCCGAGCATCGACACGAGGTAGCGCTTGCCCTCCACGCTGGCGATCACGACGGGGTTCGAGCGCCAACGGCCGGATGCGCGGCCACGGACTTCGAGGGCGGCCTGGAGGCGGGGCGGCAGCCCGAGGCCGGACCACCAACTCATAAACCGGTTGACCCAGCGGCCAGCACGCGTCGGACGCCAGTCGCGGTAGAACAGCCGCATGACTGCGCTGCGCTCCGCCGGGTCGGTATGAGCTGACTTGCTCATCGGTGCGGTCCTCCTCGCTCGTGGCAGATGTTGAGGAGCGGCGACCCAGCGGCGATCAGACAGCCGAACGGGCATCGCATGGTCGCCCTCCGTCACGTTGCCACGCCGTAAGGCCGGGTGCAACTGGGCGACAACGCATCAACGAGGCGCGGCGGTCGGCGTAGGAACCCGCGTCGAGGGCGTCGTACAGGCCCAACTCTCAGAGTTGCCTCCCGGCAATGGTGAGGCCTTATCCGCCGCTGCTAAATTGGTGCCGAAGGTGGGAGTCGAACCCACACGGGCTTGCCGCCCACGGTTTTTGAGTTCGGCCGACTTCAGATGACTGCGACCTGTTAGTTGACGAAGGTTTCGTTTTGTATCTGAGAGTCGCGATTACGTTCCGATACGTTGCAGCAGTTCACGCCTCTTCTCAGCTGGTGCGTGAACAAGAGGTGAACAACCGCGGCGCACGACCTCTCGCATGATCCGAGGACTGTGTGGTCTAGAACCGTCTCGCCACTCATGCTCGCCACACTTCTGCATTCGGACGAACTCGGAAACCCACGGCAGTTGGATGCCTAGCCACCAGGCCGTGGTCGCAAGCCGTTTGAGCGCATCGACCGTGGCCCCGCCCGTGCCTATTCACCAGTTGTGCGACTGATGCCGTAGCAACAACGTCCCCCGTAGCGCCAGCTCATCCATGCGCTCCGTCACGACATTGACGACGCGCTCCTGCCGTTCGATGTGGCCTTGCACGATGATCGCCGCTGCGTGTTCGATGATACGCTGATATTTTGCCACCAGGTGCGGCTTCGTGATGACGTTGATCAGTCCGTAGTGGTCCTCCAGCGTGTGGAAGACGAACCCCTTCGCCGTCCCGGGCGCCTGTCGCACCGCGACGAAGCCCGCGACGGTCACAGGCACCCCATGCTCCATGCGGTCGACAACGTGGCTCGGCGTCACGCCCTCGTGCAGCGCACTGAGCGCGAGGTCCATGATGTGGCCGCGTGAGGTGACGGCGCCCTCGGTGAACTGCAGGTCGGTCACGACGCGCTCGCCGTCCGTCATCTCGGCGAGCGGCAAGAGGTCGGAATCGTACGGCAGCGCGAGCGGCAGTTGCCTGCCAAGCGGCCTGTAGAAGAGGCCGAGCTGCCAGAGCAGCTCGCGCTCGTGCAGGCCGGTGAAGGCGAACGCGCCCAGCCGGACGAGCCGCTCGATCGGCGCGCGCTCGATGCGCGTGCGGCGCCAGAAGTCCCAGAGCGAGACGTACGGCCCGTGCCGCGCCTCCTCATCGAGCCGCGTGCGCGTGGCCCCGCCGATGCCGCGCACGTAGTTGTAGCCGAGCCGAATCGCCTCGTCCTCGATGATGCACGCGCCGCGGCTCCAGTTCACGTCGACGCCGCGTACCTCGATGCCGTTGCGCCGCGCCTGGTTGACGATGACGCCGGGGCTGTAGAAGCCGAACGGCCATTCGTTGAGCCATGCGCAGTAGAACTCGACCGGGTGGTAGCGCTTCACCCACGCCAGCTTGCCGGCGGTCTCCGCCATCGCCGCCGCGTGCGCCTTGGGGAAACCGAACGCCGCGAAGGCGACGATCTTCTCGAAGATCACGGCGGCAATAGTGCCGTCGACGAGGCCCTTGTCCCGCGCGCCCTCCATGAACGCCTCGCGCAGCTTCTCCATCTCCTCGCGCGAGCGCTTGCGGCTCATCGCGCGGCGCAGACTCTCGGCCTGGCCCGCCGTGAACCCGGCGACCGCCATCGCCACCTCCAGCACCTGCTCCTGGAAGACGATCACGCCCTTCGTCTCGCCGAGGATCGGCTTCAGGCAGGGATGGTCGTACGTGACGGGCTCGCGGCCCTGGCAGCGCGCGATGTACGGGTTGACGGCGCCGCCCTGGATCGGGCCGGGCCGGATCAGCGCCACCTGGACCACCAAGTCGTCGATCGAGGAGATGTCGAGGCGCAGGATCGCCTGGAGCTGCGCCCTGCTCTGGATCTGGACGATGCCCAGAATGTCACCCCGGCGGATCATCTCGTACACGCCCGGGTCGTCGAGCGGGATGCGCACCGGGTCGATACGGAGGCCGCGGTGCCGCTCGATGAGGCCGAGCGCGCGGTAGAGGTGCCCCAGGCTGGGGTAGCCGAGGAAGTCCATCTTGATGAAGCCGGCGTCGGCGACGGAGTCCTTGTCCCACTGGCAGATGTAGCGACCGGGCATCGCCGTCGGCTGCACGGGCACCTGCTCGACGATCGGCGTGTCGGAGATGATGATGCCGCCGGAGTGCTGGCTGAGGTGCCGCGGCTTGCCGCGCAGCTCCTCGACGAGCCGCACGAATTCGCGCCAGATCGGCGTATGCATCCGCGCCGCGAACTCCGGCATGTCGCGCATCTCTTCGACGAGCGAGCGCGCGAAGCGGCCGTGCAGGCGCTTGGCGAGCTTGTCGATGTCCGCCTCCGGCAGGCCGAGTGCTTTGCCGACGTCGCGGATCGCCATCGGGTAGCGATAGGTGATGACGTTCGCGACGAGCGCGGCGTGCTCGGTGCCGTACGTCACGAAGACGTGCTCGAACATGCGCTCGCGCGCCTCGCGCGCGAAGTCGATGTCGATGTCTGGCACGTCCTCCTTGCGGCGTGCCTCGTTGAGGAAGCGGCCGGCGAACAAGTTGTACTTGATTGGGTCGATGCCGGAGAGCCCCAGCAGGTAGCAGATCAGCGACCCCACTGACGAGCCGCGGCCGCGGGCGGGCAGGCCGTTCGTGCGGGCGTGGCGCATGATCTCCCAGTTGCGCAGGAAGAAGCCAGCCTGTCCCGACTGCCGGATCAGCTCCAGCTCGTGCCGGATGCGCCTTTCGAGGTCCGGCGTGATCCGTCCGTAGTACTCGCGCGCGCCTGCGAAGCAGACCGCTTCGAGGAACTCGTCGGCGGTGCGGCCGTCGGGCGCCTGGAAGTCGGGGAACTGGTACGTGAGGTCGCGCGTCAGGTCGAACGTGCAGCGCTCGGCGATCGCGCGCGTGCTGGCGATCGCCTCCGGCAGCTCCGCGAACAGCTGTGCCATCTCCTCCAGCGGCTTGAGGTAGAACTCGGCGTTCTTGCGACGCATGTGCTCCGACGCGTCGAGCGTGCTGTGGTGACGGACCGCGACGAGCACGTCCTGCAGCCGGTGCCGCGCTCGGTCGTGGTAGTGGACGTTGTTCGTGGCGACGACGCCGAGCCCGAGCCTGCGCGCCAGCTCGACGAGGCCCCGGTTGCGCGCGCGGTCGCCGTGCACGAGGTTGTCTTGCAGCTCGATGAAGAAGTTGCGCGCGCCGAAGATGGCGGCGTGGCGCGCCGCGGCCTCGCAGGCGGCGTCGAACTCGCCGGCTTCGACGAGGCGCGGGATCTCGCCGTCGCGGCAGCCGGAGAGCGCGATGACGCCCTCGGCGCAGCTGCGCAGGGCATCGGGGTCGAGCGTCGGCTCGTCGCGCGGGCTCGACAGATGGGCGTGCGAGAGCAGGCGGCTGATGTTGGCGTAGCCGCGCTGCGTCTCGGCGAGCAGCGTGAGGTGCGTGACCGGCGCTGCTTCGCCGTCGCCGGCGGGCGCGCCGCGCAACGCCTGCCCTGAGTCTGGCCGAAGGGTCACCTCCGCGCCGATGATCGGCCTGACGCCCCACTCCTTCGCGACCTGCGCGAACTCCATCGCACCGGCGAGGTTGTCGTGGTCGGTGAGCGCCAGCGCGTCGTAGCCGAGCCCGCGTGCGGCCAGCACCAGCTCCGCCGGGCTCGACGCGCCCTCGCGGAAGGAGAAGCAGCTATGGCAGTGCAGCTCGACGTACATCAGCCGTCCCGCTGCGCGTACCAGCGCTTGTCGATGCGATCATGGAAGACAGTGGACGGGAGGCCGCTCTCCAGCAGCAGGTCGAAGTAGTCGCGCGCGACTGGCTCGGACGTCCACCAGCGATCTTCGACCCGATAGTGCTCGCGCACCTGGACGACGGCGCGCCAGAGTCCGCGATGATGCACACGGCGCGGCGTGCGGTGGCTGTCGGTCTCGACCTGTAGCGGTTGCGGGACGTTCAGGCGTCGTACGGTATCAGGACCGTCCGTTCCTCCGGATGTCGTGAGCATGGGTCCACCTCCACGGCGCGCCACACCATCGGCCGGCCGTACCGGGCGCGGATCTGCTGGATGGCGTCTGCGAGCGATTCGATCTGCAGGTTGGCTTCGGTGATGAGCTTCGGCTGGCGCGCCGGCTCGCGGTCGATGCCGCCCAGCGTGATGGCGAGCGTATCGACGGCCTCCGTGAGCTGCAGCGCGGAGAGCCGCGTCCTGACGATGAACGCCATGCGCCCCTCGTCGGATATCGGCTCGCGGAACGTATCGAGGCGCTCCCAGAGCAGCCGGTCGCCGGCGAGCACCTGCAGGTGGATCGTGCGGGCGGCGCGGCGGTCGAGCCTGCCGGCGAGCCGCCTGAGCAGCTGGCGGCCGGCCATGACCAGCGCCTCGTTCGCGACGACGGGTGCCTCGAACGACAGCCGCTCGCCCAGCGACTCCTGCGCCCGGTGCGGCCGCAGCGGCTCGCGGTCGATGCCGTGCGCCAGCTCCCACATGCGCCGACCGGCGCCGCGATACTGCGCCTCGACAGCGGACTTCGGCAGTCTGGCGATGTCGCCGAGCGTGTGCAGCGCGAGCGTGTGCAGGTGCTCGATGATCTCCGGCGCGAACGGCAACAGCGAGACGCTCTTGTCGCGCAGAAAGTCGCGCTCGCGCCCGCGCGGCACGACGCCGGCGTCGCCCGGCGCGCAGAGCGAAGCGGCGACGCGCGCGACGAACTTGCCCTCGGCGATCCCCACCGCCGGCAGCAGCCCGGTCGCGTCCCGTACGACGTCAACAATCTTCCCGGCGAGCGCGAACGCGTCGGTATCGAGATCGCCGACGTCGACGTACGCGCGCCCCTGCTCCGCCAGCTCGACCTGCGGCCCCACCTGTTCCAGCGTGTGCAGCATCGCCTCCGAGATCTCGCGGTAAAGCAGCAAGTTGGCGGGGACGAGGATCGCGTGCGGGTAGGCGGCGCGCGCCTGGCGCAGCGGCTGCTCGGGATGCGCCTCGGTCAGTTCAGGCGAGGTTTCGAGCACGCTGTTCCGGTCGTAGACGATCGTGGGGGCGTGCAGCAGCAGGGGGTTGAGCCGCGCCTCGACGGCGAGCGCAAAGCGAGAGACGTAGACGCAGGCCAGACGCATCGCGCTCCTCTGTGCGGAGGCGGGGAGATGAGGATCAGTGTAATAGAACACATGTGCTAACCGCAACTCAGGCTATCCGGCAGTCAAGAGTAAAGGAGGTGCTTCATGACTAGGCAAGCCACAACTGCCCACCGAGCTGTTCCATGAACGAGCACGCGCTCCTTGGCAGAACATATGCGCTGATGCGTCATCCGCGTTGCATACGCCGCGAAGTTCGGTGCCGGTGCTGTAAGGAACGCCGCTCATCCAGTGTAACCGACAGCGGGCGTTCCGAGGGTCCGTGTCATTGGCCGGACCGAGGCCATTAGGTGAACAAAAGGTGAGCAAATGTGCAGGCGTGCAGCAATTGATGCGAGCCACGTTAGATTCGAGATTGGTGCCGAAGGTGGGAGTCGAACCCACACGGGCGTTGCCGCCCAACGGTTTTTGAGACCGTCGCGTCTGCCATTCCGCCACTCCGGCCCGTTGTAAAGTAGTGTAGCGGCTGGCACGTCGCGCGACACGGCTCGCGCGCTCGATGCGACGGCGGTGAGACGATGACGCAAATCCGGCGCCTGAATCACGCGGTACTTTACGTCTCCGACCTCGATCGGTCGGTCCGCTTCTACACCACCGCGTTCGAGATGGAGGAGATCGCGCGCGAGGGTGGGATCATGGCCTTCCTGCGCGCCGCCGGCTCGTCGAACCACCATGACCTGGCGTTGATGACCGTCGGGCCGGACGCGCCACGGCCGCCGCGCGGCTCCGTTGGGCTCTATCACCTGGCGTGGGAAGTCGGCTCCATCGACGAGCTGGCCGGCGCCATGCGCACGCTGGCGAACATGGGCGCCCTCACCGGCATGAGCGACCACGGCGCGACGAAGTCGCTGTACGGCCAGGATCCGGACGGCATCGAGTTCGAGGTCATGTGGATCGTGCCGCGCGACCAGTGGGGTGAGTACGAGCGCCGGGCCGTCGTCGAGCCACTGGATCTCGAGCGGGAGCTTGCGCGGTTCGGACGCGGGAGCGAGGGGCGCTCCTGACCGCCGGCCCGGGGTTCACAGGGCGACGGCGGGCCGGATATACTTGCCGAGACGCCCGGCGCGGACGACCGGCCCGGCGCTCTGGAAAGACAGGGACTCGATGCGAAGCACTCCTCTCGCCGTGATGTCGGCGCTCGCCGTCGCGTCTCCTGCCGTGTCCGCCCGCTAAAGCACTCCGCCCCAACGGGCGATCGACTCCGGCCGCGGGACGCGACGGCGCCTGTGGCCTTTTTCATCTGACCCCGGCGTGATGGTGCCACGGTGCGACGCGCGTTCGCGCGCGCGGCCGCCGATCCCACGCAGGTCATCGAAGGCCACGGGAACGTTCCCGTGGCCTTCTTGTTGTTCACAGACCGGCGTCGTACGCCGGACAAGCACAGAGGAGTTGCAACATGCGTTCACCCATTGCCGGGACACGGACCGTCATCCCCACCTGGACGATGCAGCCGCGGTCGCCGTGGCGACCGCGCGTCAGGAGACGTACACCGTGTCGAACACGTACAAGGATCAAGGCCTGCGGAAGCGATCCAGCCGCCCGAGCGAGGAGTTCCGTTGCCGTCACTGCCGCACGTTCGTCGGAGCGCTCCCGTCGGGCGGGCGCCATCGCAATCACTGCCCGCACTGCCTGTACTCGCGCCACGTGGACGGGCGCCGGCCGGGCGACCGCGCGAGCGACTGCGGCGGCTCGATGCAGCCGGCGGGCGCCTTCCGCCGCCGCAACGGCGAGCACGTGATCGTGCACCGCTGCCTCTCGTGCGGCTTCGAGCGCTACAACCGCATCGCCGCCGACGATGATTTCGTGCTGGTGCTGCGGCTCCCGGTGGTCGAACCTCGCGGCGGCCGGCGGGAGCGCGAGCCCGGGGACCGGGACAAGCTGACGGCGTGATGCCGTCGCAGGCGGAGGGCGGGGTCGGGGCGTTATGCCTCGGCCCCGTCCGATGCCGGCCGAACGTACTCGGCGCCGATCATAACGATCCTAACCCCACACGGATCGCGCCGATACAATGCCATCGCAACGATGGCGGATCTCCAGACGACGACCCTTCGTAAGACGCCGCTGTTCGACCTGCACGAGCGGCAGGGCGCGCGCATCGTGCCGTTTGCCGGATGGGCGATGCCCGTCCAGTACCGCGGCATCGTCGACGAGCACCACGCCGTCCGCCAGCGCGCCGGCGTGTTCGACGTCTCGCACATGGGCCGCCTCTTCGTCGTCGGCCGCGACGCCGAGCGATTGCTCCGGCGCGCGCTTACCTACGACGTCACGAAGCTCCCGGAGGGCCGCGGCCACTACGCGCTGCTCTGCAACGACGACGGCGGCATCATCGACGACCCGTACCTGTATCGCCTCGACGCGGTGCGCTTCCTCGTCGTCGGCAACGCATCGAATGCGGACGTCGACCGCGCGCGCGTGGCGTCGTTCGTTCAACCGGGAAGCGACGTCGACCTGCTCGACCGGCAGGAGCAGACGGTGATGCTGGCGGTGCAGGGGCCCGCCTCCGCGGGCCACATGGCGCGGCTCATCGGGCCCGAGGTGGCGGCGCTGGACAAGCGCGCTTGCACCGAGCTGCCGTTCATGGGCGTCAAGCTCTTCGTCTCGCGCACGGGATACACGGGCGAGGACGGCTTCGAGATCGTGACATCGGTCGAGGCGGGGCGGGCGATCTGGCGCCAGCTCGTGGCGGAGGGCGTCGAGCCGTGCGGGCTCGGCGCGCGCGACACGCTGCGGCTGGAGGCGGCGCTGCCCCTCTGGGGCCACGACATCGACGAGACGACGAACCCCTACGAGGCGGGCCTCGGCTGGGTGGTGAGCCTGGACGATGGCGCGGAGTTCGCCGGGCGGGCGGCGCTGCAGCGCATTAAGGCAGCCGGCGTAACGCGCAAGCTCGCGCACCTGCGGGCGACCGATCGCGGCGTGATCCGCGACGGCTATGCCGTCCTGAGCAGTGGCGACGCCGTTGGCACCGTGACGAGCGGCGGCTTCTCGCCGACGCTTGGCGTGAGCATCGCGATGGCGTACCTGCCCGTGGAACTGTGCGCGGAAGGGACGGAGCTTGCGGTCGACGTGCGCGGGCGGCGGCTTGGCGTCGTGGTCGTGCGACGGCCCTTCGTGTCAACCGCCGACAGCAAACAACGAGCATCGAGCAGCACAGCCTGAACGGAGAACACATGGCGAGCCCGAGCGACCGCAGGTACTCGAAAGAGCACGAGTGGGTAAAGACAGAAGATGACGCCGCCGTCATCGGCGTCACGGACTACGCGCAGGATCAACTCGGCGACGTGGTGTACGTCGACCTGCCGGAGCCGGGGACGGCGCTCAAGCAATTCGAGAAGATGGGTGAGATCGAGTCCGTGAAGGCGGTGTCCGACCTGTTCTCACCGGTCTCCGGCGAGGTGCTGGAGGTGAACGGGCAGGTCGTCGAGAAGCCGGAGCTCGTGAACAACGACCCGCACGGCGCCGGCTGGCTGCTGAAGGTGAAACTGGCCGACGCGGCGGAGCTGGAGAAGCTGCTGTCGGCGGAAGAATACGACGCGTTCATTGCGGGATGACCTGGAGAGCAACGCTGGAGAGGAAGCTGAGACGAGGTGAGGACGGACATTGACGCTCGATACGCAGGACGCGACACGCCGCCCGGCGGACCGCCGGCTGAGCCCCCGACCGTGCAACACCCCTACATCCCCCTGACCGACGACGACCGACAGGCGATGCTCGCAGCCGTCGGTGTAGCCTCGACCGCCCGCCTGTTCGACGACATTCCCGAGGACTACCGGGACCCGGAGCTGCGCTTGCCCGATCCGCTTTCGGAGCTGGGGCTGCTCGACGACATGCGCGCGCTGGGGGCACGCAACCGCGTCGCCGGCGACCACGCGTGCTTCCTGGGCGCTGGCGCGTATCGCCACTTCCGGCCGTCGCTCGTCGAGCCGCTGGTGATGCGCGGCGAGTTCCTCACGAGCTACACGCCATACCAGCCGGAGGTCAGCCAGGGCACGCTGCAGACGATCTTCGAGTTCCAGTCACTGGTCTGCGAGCTGACGGGCATGGACGTGGCGAATGCGGGCATGTACGACGGCGCCTCGGCGCTGGCCGAGGCCTGCCTGATGGCGTGCGCGGTGACAGGTCGGCGGCGCATCGCCCTCTCCGAGCGCGTGCATCCGCACTGGCTCTCCGTCGTGAAGGACTACGCGCACGGCCGCGACATCGCCGTCGACGTGCAGCCGCACGGCGAGTTCGCGCTCACCGACGAGCATGCCTGCCTGGCGGTGTCGCAGCCGGACTTCTTAGGCCGCATGTCGCTCGACGCGACTGCGTGGGGCGAGGCGGCGCACGCCGCGGGCGCGCTGTACGTCGCGGCGGCCGACCCGGTGAGCCTGGGGCTGTACCGGCCCCCGGCGGAGTACGGCGCGGACGTTGTCGTCGCCGAGGGGCAGTCGCTGGGCGTGCCGCTGAGCTTCGGCGGGCCGTACGTTGGCCTGTTCGCCTGCCGGGAGCGGTACGTCCGGCAGATGCCGGGGCGGATCGTCGGGCAGACGGCGGACTCCGACGGCAGGCGCGGCTACGTGCTCACGTTGCAAACGCGCGAGCAGCACATCCGCCGCGAGCGCGCCACGAGCAATATCTGCACGAGCCAGCAGCTCGTCGCGCTGTCGACGGCGGTGTACCTGGCGGCGCTCGGGCCGCGCGGCCTGCGGCGCCTCGCCGAGCTGTGCTACGAGAAGGCCCACTACGCCGCGGAGCGGATCGACGCGCTGCCCGGCTACGACGTCGAGCGAGACGAGCCGTTCTTCCACGAGTTCGTCGTGCGCACGCCGCGCCCGCCGGCCGAGGTCAACCGCGCGCTGATGGAGCGGCGGATCATCGGCGGGCTCGACGTGTCGGACCTGCTGCGCCACCGCATGCTGCTCTGC
>Ga0153915_10006531_pt1 | contig 10939 bp, 18 predicted proteins | sample Opewatmetagenome_2_FD_107003 | JGI IMG/M metagenome (GOLD analysis project Ga0153915, IMG submission 107003) | Freshwater wetland microbial communities from Ohio, USA - Open water 3 Core 3 Depth 3 metaG | ecosystem: Environmental > Aquatic > Freshwater > Wetlands | place: USA: Ohio, Lake Erie...
AGCTGCCCATCAAGACCAAATTCATGGTCCGCCACGATCTGGAGTAGAGCCATGAAAGACTCATTCAAGGAATTGACCGTCGAGGAGCTCCGCGTAAAGCGGGAAGAACTGAGGAAGCAGTACCGCGACCTCCGCTTCAACATGGTGATCGGCCACGTGGACAATCCCATGATGAAGAGGACGTTGCGCAGGAGACTGGCCCGCGTGCAGACGCTGATCCACGAGCAGGAGCTCGGGATCCGCAAGCGGTAGGAGACCACGGTGGAAAAGGAAAACAAGACAAGCAAGCACGTGCTCACGGGCAAGGTGGTCAGCGACAAGATGCAGAAGACCATCACCGTGGCCATCGAAAGCCGCAAACTGCACCGGTTGTACAAGAAATACCTGGTGCAGACCAAGAAGGTGAAGGCCCACGACGAGAAGAACGAAGCCAAGATCGGGGACACCGTGACCGTGATCGAGTCCAGGCCCCTGAGCCGGGACAAGCGCTGGCGACTGCTGAAGGTAGTCGAAAAGGCGAAATAGCCGAACGGGAGACAGCAAGATGATTCAGATGAAATCGTTGCTGAACGTCGCGGACAACAGCGGCGCGAAGCTGGTGCAGTGCATCAAGGTCCTCGGCGGAACCAGGCGTCGCTACGCAAGCATTGGGGATACGATCGTGGTGGCTGTGAAGGATGCCCTGCCCAATACGCCCGTGAAGAAGGGCACAGTGGAGAAGGCCGTCATCGTGCGCATCAAGCGCCAGTTCAGCCGGCCGGACGGGACGTTCATCAAGTTCGACGACAATGCGTGCGTCCTCATCGACGCGAACAGCAACCCTAAGGGCAAACGCATCTTCGGGCCAGTGGCCCGGGAACTGCGCGAGCGGGATATGATGAAGATCATTTCCCTCGCCCCCGAGGTCCTTTGAGGAGGCGTAGGGAATGAGTACACGGACGAAGAAGAACATGAGCGGGGCCACGATCAAGCTGAAAAAGAACGACACGGTCCAGGTCATTTCCGGGAAGGACCGGGGCAAGACGGGCAGGATCCTCAGCGTGAATCGGGACACGGGACGGGCCGTAGTGGAAGGCCTGAACATGGCCAAGAAAGCCATGAAGCAGAGGAAGCAGAACGAGAAGGGCGGGATCGTTTCCATCGAGGCGGCCCTTTCGGTCTCGAAGCTGATGATCCTCTGCAAGAAATGCGGGCCGACCCGGATCGGATACAAGATCGAGGGCGAAAAGAAGATCCGTGTGTGCAGGAAGTGCGGGGAGCAGCTGGCATGAGCGAAGAGAAGAAGGAAGAGAAGAATCAGGAGAAGGCCCCCAAGGTGAAGGACCAGGGGGAGAAGGCGGCAAAGACGGCCGCCGGGAAGGCCGCCAGGGCCGCCAAGAGCTCCGAGAAATCCTCCCAACCCGCCGAGAAGAAGGCGAAGCCGAAGAAGGACCCGAACTACAAGCCGAGGCTGAGGACCTTGTACAAGCAGACGGTCGCAGCGGCCCTGAAAGAGGAGTTCGCATACAAGTCGAGCATGCAGATCCCCCGGATGACCAAGATCGTCGTGAGCATGGGAGTGGGGGTCGCCACCGAGAACAAGAAACTTCTCGACAACGCAGTCGCGGAACTGACCCAGATCGTCGGCATGAAGGTCGTGAAGACCCAGGCGAAGAAATCCATCGCCCAGTTCAAGATCCGCAAGGGCCAGGAAATCGGATGCATGGCGACGCTGCGCGGGGATCACATGTACGAGTTCTTCGACAGGCTCGTGAACATCGCGATGCCGCGCATCAAGGACTTTCGCGGCGTCAATCCCAACGCCTTCGACGGACATGGGAACTACGCTCTGGGAATCACGGAGCAGATCATATTTCCCGAGATCGATTTCGACAAGATCGAACGGGTCGCCGGACTGAACGTGGCGATCGTGACGACCGCCCGGACGGACCAGGAAGCACGCAGCCTGCTCGCCAAAATGGGCATGCCCTTCCGAAAGTAGGAGGCGAGAGAGACAATGGCCAGAAAAGCGATGATCATGAAGGCCCTGGCGACCCCGAAGTACACGACCCGGAGGGTCAACAGGTGCCGAATCTGCGGAAGGCAAAGGGGTTTCATGAGAAAGTTCCAGATGTGCAGGATCTGTTTCCGCAATCTGGCAAGCCAGGGAAAAATACCCGGCGTGAAGAAATCGAGCTGGTAGGGAGCGGAAGGTATGAGTCTTTCAGACCCCATCGCTGACATGTTGACGAAGATCAGGAACGCGAGTGCCGCGCATTTCGAAAGCGTGGACGTTCCGACCTCGAAGCTGAAGCTGGAGATCACCAAGATCTTGAAGAACGAAGGCTTCATCAAGACCTTCAAGAAGGTGACTCCGGACGGACGCAACTGCATCCGGATCTTCCTCAAATATGACGGCAAGAACATGCCCGTCATCCACGGGCTCAAGCGGATTTCCACGCCCGGCCGCAGGATGTACTCGGGCTACGATAGCATCCCGCGCATCCTCAACGGGTACGGAACTCTGATCGTGACCACCTCGGGGGGCGTGACCACCGGCAAGAAGGCTCTGGAAAAGAAGGCCGGCGGCGAGCTCATCTGCAGCGTCTGGTGAGGCAAGGAGTCGAATCGTGTCGCGGATTGGAAGATTACCGGTAAAAATCCCCAAGGGGGTGAAGGTGCAGGCCCAGCCCGGGAAACTGTCGTATGACGGACCCAAGGGCAAGGGAGTGCAGGAAGTTTCCCCGGACATCACGGTCGCGGTGAACGGCGACTCGGTGGTCATCGGAAGAACCGACGATTCGAGAACCGCCAAGGCCAACCATGGGCTGTACAGGAACCTGATCAAGAACGCATTGATCGGCGCCGGGGAAGGGTTCTCCAAGGTCCTCGTGATCACGGGAGTCGGCTACAAGGCCGAGGTCAAGGGCAAGTCGCTGTTCCTTAACCTGGGCTATTCCACGCCGATCGAATATCCCATGCAGGAAGGCTTCACCATCGAGGTCGAGGCGAACTCCCGAATCACCGTGCGTGGAGCGGACAAACAGCGCGTCGGACAGATGTGCGCGGAGATCCGGGCCTTTCGGCCGACCGAACCGTACAAGGGCAAGGGAATCCGGTATGAGACCGAAACGGTACGGCGCAAGGTCGGCAAGTCCGGCATCAAGTAGGAGCATGCGATGAGAAAGCTCGAGGAGAAAACACGCAAGCGGCTGCGCCGCAAGATGCGAATCCGCAAGACGATCCGGGGAACCCCGGAACGCCCCCGGATGACGATCTACAAGAGCAACCGCTTCACCTATATCCAGGTGGTGGACGACGTAAGCGGGACCACTTTGGCCGCCGCTTCCAACCGCGAGAAGGACCATATGAGCATCGGGAACCGCGTAGCGGATCTCGAGAAGCTCGGCCTCCTCATCGGAGAGCGCTGCAAGGGGAAGAACATCGCCGCCGTGGTGTTCGACAGGAACGGATATCCCTATCACGGAAAAGTCAAGGCGGTGGCGGACGGCGCTCGCAAGGCCGGAGTTCAATTCTAGGGGGCGGGTGTGGAAAGAGACAGAAACGACAGCGGACTGGTCGAGAAACTGGTGAAGCTGAACCGTGTAGCGAAGGTCGTGAAGGGCGGCAGACGCTTTTCCTTCTCCGCCCTGGCGGTGGTGGGGGACAGGCAGGGGCGCGTCGGCTACGGGTTCGGCAAGGCCAATGACGTCTCGGACGCCATCCGCAAAAGCATGGACAGGGCCAAGCGGAGCATGGTGCGCGTGCCGGTGAAGAAGACCACGATTCCGCATCCGGTCACCGGGAAGTTCAAGAGCGCCCGCGTCCTGCTGCGGCCCGCGGCGCCCGGCACCGGAGTCATCGCGGGTGGTCCCATCCGCGCCATCATGGAAGCGGCCGGAATCCACGACATCCTGAGCAAGTCCCAAGGCTCCTCAAACGCCATCAACACGGTAAAGGCCGTGTTCCAGGGACTGGAAGGCCTCATGGACGCCAAGGAAGTGGCCACGAACCGCGGCAAAAACATCAAAGAGATGTGGGGATAGGTGGGATCGTCATGGCAGATGAGAAGCGCGTGAGGATTCGTCTGGTGCACAGCCCCATCGGCTGCAAGCCCAACCATCGGAGGACCGTGGAAGCCCTCGGACTGAGGAAGATCAACTCCGTGACGGAGAAGAATCTCACTCCGGCCATTCAGGGGATGATCAATACGGTTCCGTTTCTCCTTGAAGTGGAGGAGATTGAATGAGCGCTGAATTCCAGATCCGGGCTCCCCGCGGAAAGAAGGGGAAGAAGATTCTGGGACGCGGAGTCGGTTCCGGCCACGGAAAGACCGCCGGGAAAGGCACCAAGGGACAGAAATCCCGTTCCGGAGGAGGCGTGCGTCTGGGGTTCGAGGGCGGACAAATGCCCTTGTTCCGACGTGTCGCGAGGCGCGGCTTTTCCAACCACCCGTTCAAGACCGTATATACGGTGATCAACGTCGGGGAGCTCAACCGGTTCCAGGACGGGGAGACGGTATCGGTGGAAACGCTGACCGCCAGGAAACTGGTGCGCAAGAAGGGTGTACCCGTGAAGATCCTCGGAGAAGGGGACCTTTCTCGGAAATTGAAGGTCATGGTCTCCAAGGTGTCCGCGCAGGCCCGTGAGAAGATCCAGGCCGCGGGCGGAGAAATCGTCGAGGGCAAGTGATGGCATCCAATCCCCTGATCGACATATTCCGGATCAAGGAACTACGGGATCGTCTCCTGTTCACCCTGGGACTCCTGGTGGTATTCCGGCTGGGAACCGTGCTTCCCGTGCCCGGCATCAACGTGAACGCGTTGAAGCTGTATTTCCTGACCCAGGAAGGCTCCGGCGGCATGGGGATCACGGATTTCCTGGACTTCTTCGCCGGCGGGGCATTCAAGAACTTTTCGATCTTCATGCTATCGATCATGCCCTACATCTCCACTTCGATCATCATCCAGCTGCTCACAATCGTGTTCCCGAAGCTGAAGAAGATCACGGAGGAGGAGGGCGGCAAGAAGAAAGTCCACATGTGGACGCGTTACGGGACCGTCGCCGTGTGCCTCATCCAGTCCTACACGATCACGGAGTACGCCAACCGAATCCCGGACGCCATCATGATGAGCAGGCTGCCCTTCACGCTGCTTGCCATGCTTTCGGTCACGTGCGGGTCCATGTTCCTGATGTGGATGGGGGAGCAGATCACCCAAAGGGGCATCGGCAACGGGATTTCGCTCCTCATCTACGCCGGCATCGTCGCGCGTATTCCCAGCGCGTTCTGGCAGCTGATCCAGATGATCCAGCGCAGGGAACTGAACCCGGTGTTCGTCATCCTCGTACTTGTAATGTTCGTCGTGGTCATCGCCCTGGTGGTCTACGAGCAGCAGGGGCAACGGAAGATCCCGGTACATTACGCGAAGCGGGTCATTGGAAGAAGGATCTACGGATCCCAGAACACCTATCTTCCGTTCAAGATCAACCCGTCGGGCGTCATCCCGGTCATCTTCGCCTCTTCGGTGCTCGTGTTCCCCATCCAGATCGCGCAGAACCTGGGTTCCTCAGTGGACTGGCTATCCCGCGTGGCCTCATGGCTGTCGCCCAACGGAGTCCCGTATGTGGTTCTCTACGCGTTCCTGATCATCTTCTTCTCCTACTTCTATACCCAGGTCACCCTGAACCCGGTGGAGATCTCCAAGCATATCCGGGAAAACGGGGGATCGATCCCGGGAATCAGGTCGGAGAAGATGGAAGAGTACTTGAACAAGATCCTGGCCCGGATTATCCTTCCGGGTTCCCTGTTCCTGACTTTCATCGCCATCATACCCACGGTGGTTCAGGCCCTGTTCCATTTCCCCAGTGCCGTGGCCTACCTGATGGGGGGCACGTCCCTTTTGATCATGGTCGGCGTGGATCTGGATACCATGTCGCAAATCGAGGGGCACCTGAGGATGCACCATCACGAAGGCCTCGTGAAAAAGGGCCGGATCCGTTCGAGGAATTTGTAGGAGGACTCGCATGAAGGTACGCGTCAGCGTGAAGAAGATCTGCGATAAGTGCAAAGTCATCCGTAGGCGGGGTGTGGTTCGGATCATCTGTTCGAACCCGAAGCACAAGCAGAGGCAGAGGTAGGAGGAGTCATGGCACGCATCGCAGGTGTGGACCTGCCCAACAAGCACGTGGATATCGCGCTGACATACATCTTCGGGCTGGGCGTGACGTCCACCCGCAAGATCTGCGCGGTCACGGGAGTGGATCCCGAGAAGAGGATCAACGACCTTACGGCGGAGGAAGTGAACAAGCTCCGGACGGTGATCGAGAACGATTACCGCGTGGAAGGCCGTCTACGAACGGAAATCTCGCTCAACGTGAAGCGGCTCATGGACATAGGCTGCTATCGCGGCCTGCGTCACCGCCGGGGTCTTCCGGTGAGGGGCCAACGGACGCGGACCAATGCGCGTACGCGCAAGGGAAAGCGGAAGACCGTGGCTGGGAAGAGGAAGAAGTAGTCCGGGCGGACCGCAGGATAACGGAGGGAGAAGGAATTGGCGAAGATCAAGGGAAAGAAAGAAAAAAAGAAGAATGTCGCCGAAGGAAGGGTTTTCATCCAGGCGACGTTCAACAACACCATCGTCACGATCACGGACCTCATGGGGAATACCATTTCATGGGCCTCAGCGGGAGGTTTGGGATTCAAGGGCGCGAAGAAGTCGACGCCGTACGCCGCGCAGACGACTTCGGAGGCCGCCGGGAAGAAAGCGGTGGAACAGGGTCTCCGGGAAGTCGCGGTCTACGTGAAGGGACCCGGGGTGGGCAGCGAGGCCGCGATCCGCGCGCTGGGGATCGTGGGCATCAAGGTCCGCACCATCAAGGACGTCACTCCGATTCCACACAACGGATGTCGCCCCCCCAAGAAGCGCCGAGTGTAGGGAGGAAACAGTGGCAAACAACATAGGCCCCCGCTGCCGCCTTTGCCGTTCGGAAGGCACGAAACTGCTATTGAAGGGGGACCGGTGCAAGAGTTCGAAATGCCCGGTCACCAAGAAGAAGGGCGCTCCGGGGCGCGGTCCCCGCAGCCGGATGAAGAAGGTTTCCGATTACGGAGTCATGCTGCGCGAGAAACAGAAGGTGAAGAGGACCTACGGAATGCAGGAGAATCAGTTCCGCATCTTCTTCGACCGCGCAAGCCGCGCCAAGGGGATCACGGGAGAGAACCTGATCCAGCTCCTGGAGCGGAGGATCGACAACGTGGTATACAGGCTGCGCTTCGCGCCGTCCCGCAAGGCGGCCAGGCAGCTGGTGTCCCACGGGCATATCGCCGTCAACGGAAAGACCGTCACGATTCCTTCCTACATGGTGAAGGAAGGCGACGAAATCGCGGTGAAGGAACGGAGCTCGAAGCTCAACTTCATCAAGGAGAACCTGAAGGAGTATACGCGCGCCGGCGTCGCTCCATGGCTGGAACTCGATCCCGACGCGATGAAGGGAAAGGTGAAGGCCATTCCGAGAAGGAACGAGGTGACCGATCTGGCGGACATCAAGGAACAGCTGATCGTCGAGCTCTACTCGAAGTGAGGTCTCCATGGTCAGAAAAAACCTGTTAAAGGGCTTCAAGAAGCCGAAGGGGATCACCTTCGAGCACAGCGAGGTGGAAGCTGCCTACGGTCGGTTCGTGGCCTACCCTTTCGAGAGAGGGTATGGAACGACCATCGGGAACACGCTGCGTAGGATCCTGATGTCCTCGATCCAGGGCTACGCCATCACGGCGGTAAAGATCACCTCCTATGGGAGCGATGGAACACCGCACATCATCGCCAGCGACTATGAGCAGATCCCCGGCATGATGGAAGACACGCCGGACCTGATCAGCAACCTGAAGCAGGTCCAACTGCTCCTGGGAGGAGACCTCGAGGAGAAGGTCGTGGTTCTTGAGGCCAAGGGCGCGCAGACCGTGACCGCAGGAGACCTGGGTGTCGACAGCGATGTGCAGATCCTTAACAAGGACATGCCCATCTGCACTCTCATGAACGACGCAAATATCGAGATGGAGATCCAGATCGATCTGGGCCGCGGATACATTCCCGCGGAGCGGAACGAGAAATACGTCGAGGTGATCGGGACGATACCCATCGATTCCCTGTTCTCCCCGGTGACGAAGGTGAAATTCGCGGTCGAGAACACCAGGGTCGGGCAGAGGACGGATTTCGACAAGCTGATCCTGGAAATCTGGACCAACGGGACGATCACGCCGGATGACGCCCTCGCGGAAGCCGCGAAGATCGCGAAGGATCATTTCACGATTTTCATCAACTTCGACGAGTCGGAGGCGGGCGGCGAGGAAGAGGTGGACGAGGACGAGGAAAAGATCCGGGCGATTCTGGACACCCCAGTGGAGGAATTGGAGCTTTCCGTCCGTTCGAGCAACTGCCTTAGGAACGCGAACATACGCACGATCGGGGATCTGACAAAGCGGACGGAGGAAGAGATCACGAAGACCCGGAACTTCGGGAAGAAATCGCTTCAGGAGATCCGTGAGAAGCTTCAGGCGAGGGGACTCGATCTCGGCATGAAGGACTATTCCGCGATGAAAAAGATGCTCAAGAAGCAGTCGGCGGGGGAAGAGGAACAAGAAGGGGACGTGAAAGATGAACCATAGAAGCGGAATCAATCAGCTGGGAAGGAATTCCTCACACCGCAAGGCCCTTCATCGGTCCATGACGGTGGCTCTCTTCAAGTATGAGAGGATCACAACCACCCTGGCCAAGGCGAAAGAGACGAAACGTCTGGCGGAACGCCTGATCACCAGGGCACGCACGGATTCCGTGCACAATCGGCGCATCGCCGCCAGGACCATCGAGGACAAAGCGGTCCTTGGGAAGCTTTTCAAGGACATTGCACCCCGTTATGTCCAGAGACCCGGGGGCTATACGCGGATCCTGAAATTGGGAAAGCGTTTCGGGGACGCTTCTGAAATGGCGCTGCTTGAGCTCGTGGACCGGAAGGAACGCGCCAAGTTGCGCAAGAAGAAGGAAACGAAGGAAGAACCCAAGAAGGAGGGCTGACGCCCTCCTTTTTTTTTCCGGACTAGGAATAGAATAGAAGGTATGAGCCGATATTGTTAGTGACGGTGCGGATTCTTCAATGCGGCAAAGTTTGAAGATAGCGTTCAGTCTGCTCATCTCCACTGTGCTTTTCAGCGCCTTTGCAGTCCTTGCGTTCACGGGGCTGTTCAACACGTTGGAGACCGGGTTTTTCCATCCCCGCATCCAGGCCGAGATGGAAAAACAGACAGTGGAGTTCGCGTCGGCCCTGGAGAACTACCAGACCATAGCATTTGCGCGCTTTTCCCAGGTCGCCTCCAATGAAGCCATTCCATCGCTGTTCCTGCTCAACCTGACCCAGGAGGAAATCCGCACGAGGGCGGACCTTTTCGCGGACCTGCAGAGGGAGTTCCCGCGCCTCCTGGGGATCCGCTTCATCGGGGCAGATCGGCGAAAGATCCATTATTCCACGTTCCCGACGGATCTGATCACAAGTACCCCCACCCAGATCTCCTTCAAGAACATCCCGGACGCGGACCCGACGATCCCTTTGGACATGCTGATCAATGCCGCAGGCGATGAACAGGCCACTCTCTACATTGACGGGGAGAACGACAGGTTCATCTATTCCTTCCCGGTTTTCTACACGACACCGGATACGAAGGAAAAGAACCTCAAGGGCAATGGGCTGTTTTTCGTCAGTTCCGTGGATCTCCTGGCATTCCTGATGAAAAGCCAGGGACCGGCGGTGCAGAGCATAACGCTTCTGGACGGGCAGGCCGTGATTGCCAATTACGCCCCGATGGGAAGGAAGCTGCTCCTGGAAGCCGTCAAGAGCCTGCCTGCCGCAGTACCAGGGAAAGTCGCCTTGAATCCGATGAATGTGTCGCGCGCCGACGGTACGACGGATGCATTCTATCTGTTGTCGACTGTCCTGACGGAAAAGCAGGGAACCAGGGGTTGGGGATACGCCGGCTTCCTGGTTCCGAAAAGTTCTTTCGAGATGTCCCTGTTCATGAAGATCCTGCTCCTTGCGTCCTTCTTCCTCACCGTTTTCCTCACGGTTTTCCTGCTGTTCAACATCAAGCCGGAGCCGCCTGCCATTGTCGCCGGCAGGATCAAACGACTTGAGGTGCAGCTGTTGGAAGAAATCATAGGAGGACAGGAATCACGGGACTGGAGCAAGATGAAGGAGACGCTCTCCGTGCAACGGGGCGACATCATCCGGCAGATCCAGAAGGGCATCGGAAAGGTATCCCACAGGGACAAGACGGCGATCGACGAGGAGATCAACAAGAGTTGGGACGAGATCCTGGGAGTTCTTGAGAATCGGGTCGCGGTCGCCAAACCTGAACCTTCAAACGGAATGATCGATGTGAGCAGGTTGGAAGAGATCATTCAAAAAGCCTTGAAAAACAGCACATTTATCCTACCGCAGGAGACCAGGCTCACCCAACAGAAAAAGACAGTCAAGAAGAAACCCGTCGCTGTAAAAGCCGTCGAGGAAGCCGAAGCTGTCGAGGAAGCCGAAGCTGTCGAGGAAGCCGAAGCTGTCGAGGAAGCCGAAGCTGTCGAGGAAGCCGAAGCTGTCGAGGAAGCCGAAGCCGTCGAGGAAGCCGAGGCTGTCGAGGAAGCTGAAGAGGTCGAGGAAGCCGAAGCTGTCGAGGAAGCTGAAGAGGTCGAGGAAGCCGAGGCTGTCGAGGAAGCAGAAGCCGTCGAGGAAGCAGAAGCCGTCGAGGAAGCAGAAGCTGTCGAGGAAGCTGAGGCTGTCGAGGAAGCAGAAGCCGTCGAGGAAGCCGAGGCTGTCGAGGAAGCCGAAACCGTCGAGGAAGCCGAAGCCGTCGAGGAAGCAGAAGCTGTCGAGGAAGCCGAAGCCGTCGGGGAAGCCGAAGCTGTCGAGGAAGCAGAAGCCG
>Ga0153915_10006532_pt1 | contig 10938 bp, 7 predicted proteins | sample Opewatmetagenome_2_FD_107003 | JGI IMG/M metagenome (GOLD analysis project Ga0153915, IMG submission 107003) | Freshwater wetland microbial communities from Ohio, USA - Open water 3 Core 3 Depth 3 metaG | ecosystem: Environmental > Aquatic > Freshwater > Wetlands | place: USA: Ohio, Lake Erie...
CCGCGTTGCCGTCGTAGAGGTACTGCAGCTCGGTGGCGAAGCGCCGCCGGGCCGAGAGGCCGGCGGGGTTGAGGAAGATGCCGTCGTTCCCCGGTGCGATGCCGCGATAGGCGCTCACCGAGAGCGGCCGGGCGCCCATGAGATCGGCCACGCCCAGCGGCAGCGGGGCGTCGGCCCGCGCCGCCCAGGCCGGGAGCGCCGCCACCAGCGCCAGGGAGAGGATCCTTCGCACGCCGGCAAGATACCCGCCCCCGCGATCCCGCGGCAACATCCTTGAGGCGCGAGTCGCGACTGGCTAGCATGGTCCATCTCGGGGAGGACGTCCCGATGCGCAAGGACGAGATCGGCCGCTACCAGAGGCAGCTCAGCCGGCAGCTGGCGCTGCTGCTCGGCCATGGCGAGGAGACGGTGCACCAGATGATGAAGAGGGCCGACGAGCTGCCCGACCCCACCGACCGCGCCACCCTGGAGACGGACCGCAGCCACGCGCTCCGCCTCAGGGACCGGGATCGCAGGCTCATCTCCAAGATCCAGGAGGCGCTGGAGCGCATCGAGTCCGGCACCTTCGGCATCTGCGAGTCCTGCGGCAAGCGCATCTCGGCGGCCCGCCTGAGAGCCCGCCCGGTGGCCACGTTCTGCATCGAGTGCAAGCGCGAGGCGGAGCTGCTGGAGCGGTAGCCCGGCGCGCGAGCATGCCTCCCATCCGAAAGGCGGTCATCCCCGCAGCTGGAATGGGCACCCGGTTCCTTCCGGCCACCAAGGCGGTCCCCAAGGAGCTCCTGCCCATCGTGGACACGCCCACGATCCAGTACATCGTGGCCGAGGCGGTCGCCGCCGGCGTCCGCGACGTGATCCTGGTCTCGGCGCGGGGCAAGGAGTCGATCGTCGACCACTTCGACCTCGCCGGCGAGCTCGAGGCCTATCTCGAGCGCACCGGCAAGACGGAGCTGCGCGATCAGATGCGGGCCATCGCCAACATGGCCAACGTGGTCAACATCCGCCAGCAGCAGCCGCTGGGGCTGGGCCACGCCGTGCTGTGCGCCAGGGACGTGGTGGGCGACGAGCCCTTCCTGGTCATGCTGGGCGACGACATCATCGACGCGCCCGTCCCCGCCGCCAAGCAGCTCGACGACTGCTACCAGCGTCACGGGCTCGCGACCATCGCCCTCATGGAGGTCCCGTGGTCGGAGACGCACCTCTACGGCATCGCCGCCGGGAAGCCCGTGGACGAGCGGACCCTGCGCATCGAGGCCCTGGTCGAGAAGCCCAGGAGGGACCCGCCCTCCAACCAGGCCGTCATCGGCCGCTACCTCCTTCCGCCGAGCATCTTCGGGATCCTGGAGCGCATCCCCCAGGGCGTCGGGGGCGAGATCCAGCTCACCGACGCCCTGGCGGTGCTGGCCCGGGAGGAAGGGCTGCTCGGCTACCGCTTCGAGGGGGACCGCTACGACGCCGGCGACCGCCTCGGTTTCCTGCGGGCCAACATCGCCTTCGCGCTGAAGCGGCCGGACCTGCGCGGCCCGCTGCTCGCCTGGCTCCGGGAGGTGACGAGGTGAGGCGGGCCGCTCGGGCCCTGGCGGCGGCGCTGGTCCTCTGCCTGGCGCCGCCCGCGGCCGGGTACCTCCTCCCGGTCCAGGGCGTGCTCAGGCGGATGGCGCAGCGGCGGGAGGGCCTGTCGCTCCAGAGCCTGGAGGCCCGCGGCACCTTCGTGCTGAGGGGAGAGGCCGCCCGGGCGGCCGCCGCCGTGACCGGGCTGGCGCTCACCGGGTCGGAGCTGACGGCGCCGGCGCTGGTGACGATCAAGGTCCCGGGGCGCTGCCGGCTCGAGCTGGCTCCGCCCGAGCTGGCCGAGTCGGAGCGGCCGGTGGTGGTCTGGAAGCAAGGACGGATCGCCGGCTCGCGCGGGCTCGACCGCGTCCCGGCCGCCGCGGCCCTGGCCGAGACCATCTGCGTGCTGCTGGGACAGCGGCCCGGCGGCGCCGAGCCGGGCCGCTCCTATGCCGAGGCCCTGGCCCGCCTGGGAGTGCCGCTCGGCGAGGTGCACCTCGGGCGAACCGAAGGCCGCATCGCCTACGTCCTCGGCGCCAGGCCGTCCGAGAAGAAGCCGCAGGCCTGGGTGGACAAGGCGACCTTCCAGCCGGCGCGCCTGGTCTACGCCCGGCCCGGCAGACCGCTGGCGGAGGTGCGGCTGCTCGATTACGGCTCGCCCATCGGTGGGGACTGGTTCCCGCGCGCCGCCGAGGTCCACGGCCCCGGCGGACTGGAGGCCAGGTTCTCGACCGAGAAGGTCGTGGCCAACCCCAAGGTGGCCGACTCGCTCTTCTGAGCCGGGGATGCGCCCCCGCCCCACCGAGCGAAGGCCGTCGGCCGTCGCCGGATCGGCGGACCAGGGTCAGCCTACCCGGAACCTGCCCACGCGCTCCGACAGGGCGCGGGCATGGCCGGCCATGCGCTCGGCGACCGCCGACAGCTCCCCGACCGCCGCCTCGTGCTGCTCGGCGGCGCGGCCCAGGTCGGTCAGGGACGCGTGCATGCGTCGCGTGGCCTCTCCGTGGTCGGCGACCGCCCGGGTGATCTCCGCGATCATGGCATCGATGCGCGCCAGGCTCTGGAGCTGCTGCTTCCCCAGGCCGCTCTGCTCGGCCAGGGCCCGGTTCACCCGGTCGGCCATGTTGCCGACGGTCCGCTGCAGCGCCTCCAGGGCCGCCACGCTGCCGCCGACCAGCTCGATCGCCTGCCGCACCGCCCCGGTCCCCTCGGCGACCGATCCCACCAGCTGCGTGACCTCGCGCCCCGACCTGACGTGCTCCTGGACCGCGGTCTGGATCGACGAGGCGTTCTGGTGGCCCTGGGCCGTGGCCGTCAGGATCTGCTCCAGCGCCTCCATCGATCTCTGCCCCAGCTTGAGGCCGGCCGCGGCCAGGGCGTCGCCGCGCCCGATGAGGGCCGCCGTCCCCTGGATCTCGTCGCGTACCGCCCGGATGATGTCGCCGATCGACTTGGTCGATCCGGCGATCTGGGCGGCCAGCTCCCGGATCTGGTCGGCGACCACCGCGAAGGGCTTCCCGTGCTCGCCGGCCTGCGCAGCGATGATGGACGCGTTGAGGGAGAGGAGGTTGGTGCGCCCGGCCACGTCGGCGATGAAGTCCACGATCTGATCGATGTCCCCGGCCCGATGGTCGAGGTTGGTGACGCGCCGCTGCGCGTCGCCCACCGCCGTCCGGGCGTTCTCGATCCCCTTGACCGTCTCCTTCACGACCTCGCTGGCGTGCTCGGCCAGCTCCGCCGCCTGGGCGGCGTTGAGCTGGCCCGCCACCGCCGCCAGTTCCAGGCCGGAGATGGAGGCGTTGAGGGCGGACATGCTCCGGGCGGTGCCGCCGGCGGCGGCGTCGAGCGCCTGCAGGGCCGCCTGCGCCTTGCGGCCGGCGCCCGCCAGGCCGTCGGCCTCGCCCATGGCCGAGGCCATCGCCTTGTCGAGCTCCGCCCCCTGGCGGCGCACCTCCTCTAGGGCCCGCGCCATCTCCTCGACGGCGGTGGCGGTGGAGGAGACGTACTCGGAGAGCCCGTCCATGCCCTTGGCCACCAGGCCGATGGAGCCCTCCATCGACTGGCCGGCGGCTCCGGCCGCCACCATGCCGGCGTGCTGGTCCAGGGCACCGCGCCTGACCCGCTCGCCGATCTCCCGGAGCTCGTGCACCGCCCGGCTGACGCCCTGGGTGGCCTCCTGTACCTCCCCGACGAGACCCGTCAGGCCCCGGCTCATGCGGCGGAAATCCGAGGCCAGCTGCCCCATCTCGTCTCGCGCCAGGCTGGCCGGGCTGGCGGTGAGATCGCCGGAGGCGATGCGGTCGGCCGCGCGCCCCAGGTAGTCGAGCGGCACGCTGACGGTGCGGACCGTGAGCCAGACGAGGAGGGCGACGGCGAGGTAGAGCATGGCCGACAGCTGCAGCAGCGGGCGCAGGAAGGCGGCCCGGCGGGCCTCGAGCGGCTCGGCCGGCAGGAAGGAGACGAGGGTCCCCGCGGGCAGGGCGCGGCGCAGCATCCACCCGTCGGCCACGCGCCGCACCGGCGGACCGGCTTCCGCCGGTGCGGGGGCCGGCAGATCCGGTCCCGCCCTGGCCAGCAGCGCCCCGTCCCGTCCCAGCAGGACCGTGGCGGCGCCGGAGGCGTGCCAGACGAGCTGGGCCAGCGCCGCCGGCGGCGCCTCGCGCGAGGCCACCAGCGCCGCCTCCTGCATGTGCTCGGCGCGCTCCAGGTACCCGGCCTCGGCGTCCTGCCGGAAGACGACGTAGGCCGCCGAGGCGAAGAGGAGCACCGCGCTGGTGAGGAGCCCGAACCCCAGCGAGACGATCTTCCCGCTGACCGTCCCCTTGCCGCGGAACCCGTGGCTCGGCCCGAGCCGCTCCAGCGCCAGGGCCACCGCCGGTCCCGCCACGGCGAAGGCGACCGTCGAGACCAGCACGGAGACGGCGCCCCCGACCGCGGCGCCGGCCGCCACCAGATCCTCCGGGGCCCCCTTCGAGCGCGCCAGCGTGGCGAGCCCCGCCACCACCGCGCCGGTGAGCGGGAACAGGATGGTGGCCAGGTAGGAGGGCAGCCGGTAGCCCGCCGCCGCGGCACGGGCGACGAGCCGCTGGTCGGGGCGCGGCGCCATCAGGGCCTGTCGCAGCGGCGCGCAGAGCGGCCGCAGCACGGCCAGGGCGATGGCGTCGAGGACCATCACCCCCACCGGCAGGCTCGCCAGCAGCGGCCATCGCAGCTCCTGGGCGATGGGGAAGAACCAGACGAGGACCAGCCAGCCGAGGGCCGCCGGAGCGGCCAGGGCCAGGCCGAGCTGGAGGGCGAGTCGCGGGTAGAAGGACATCGATGCGGCGAGTGTACCCCGGGGATCAAGAATCCGGCCGGGACCGGAAGGCGGTTCCGCGACGATACGTGACCAGTCGTGCAGCGCCATCGTCGCCGTCGCGCCCGAAGGCCGCGATCGGCTGAATTCACCAGGGCTGTCGAGGACTTGGTTGAAACCGGGGATCGGGTGTGCTATCGGACCCTCATGCGCATCCGGCGCCTGGAGATGGTCGGCTTCAAGTCCTTCATGGACCGGACCGTGGTCGGCTTCGACGACGGGGTGACTGCCGTGGTGGGCCCGAACGGCTGCGGCAAGTCGAACGTGGCGGACGCCATCCGCTGGGTGCTCGGGGAGCAGTCGGCCCGGAGCCTTCGCGGCCGCTCCATGGAGGACGTGATCTTCAACGGCTCCGAGTCGAAGCCGCCCCTCTCCCTGGCCGAGGTGATGCTCACCTTCGAGAACGACCGGCCGAGCGAGCTGCCGCCCCAGTACCAGGGCTTCTCCGAGATCACCGTGGGCCGGCGCCTCTTCCGCACCGGGGAGTCCGAGTACCTCGTCAACAAGGTCCAGGCGCGACTGCTGGACGTCCAGGATCTCTTCCTGGGATCGGGCGTCGGGCGGACCGCCTATTCCATCATCGAGCAGGGGCGCATCGGCCAGATCGTCTCCGCCCGGCCGGAGGACCGGCGGGCCATCGTCGAGGAGGCGGCCGGCATCTCGCGCTACAAGAGGCGGCGCGAGGCGGCCGAGCGCAAGATGGAGGCGACGCAGCAGAACCTGCTGCGCGTCGCCGATCTGTCCGGCGAGCTGGGCAAGCAGCTCGAGAGCCTCAACCGGCAGGCGCGCAAGGCGGAGCGGTACAAGGCGCTCAAGGCCCGGATCCGGGAGCTGGAGCTGCACCTGGCCGCCAACCGCCATCTGGAGCTCACCGCGGGCCTGCGCGCCGCCGAGGAGCGGCGCGCCAGCCTCAAGGCGGAGGAGTCGGAGGCGGCGGCGCGGCTCGCCGAGCTGGAGTCGGCGGTGGAGACGGAGCGGGCCCGGCTCGCCATGGAGGAGCGCCGCGTCCAGGATCTGACGTCGAAGGAGCACGCCATCGAGAGCGCCGCCCGGGTCTCGGAGGTCTCGACCGAGGCGGCGGAGCGCGAGCTCTACCAGATCGCCGAGCGCACCCGCGGCCAGGCGGCCGAGGTGGAGGAGCTCAAGGTCCAGGCCGAGTCGCTGGCCCGGGAGAGCGAGCAGCTGGTGAGCCGGCGAGAGGAGCTGGCGAGCCTGGGCGGGGCGGACGAGGCCCGCCTGGCGGAGGCGGAGGCGTCCCTGCGCGAGCTGGCGAGCGGGGAGGCCGCCATCCTCGCCGAGGCCGAGGCGGCTCGCCGGGCGGCGGGGGAGGCGCTGGGGCGGGCGGCGGGCCACAAGAGCCAGCTGGCCCAGGTCGACCGCCAGCGTCACGATCTCGAGGCGCGCCTGGCGCGGGTCCGCTCCGAGGGCGAGGAGCTGGCGAGCCGCAGCCTGGCGCTCGACGGCTCGCGGTCCGCCTGGGTGGAGAAGCTGGGGCGGACCCGGCAGCTCAAGCTGCGGCTCGAGGAGCAGCGTGGCGCCCAGGAGGAGCTCCTGGAGCGCACCCGCTCCGAGTTCATCCAGAACGAGGCCAGGCTCATCACCCTGCGCGAGGAGCTGTCGGACAAGCGGGCCAGGCTTCACTCGCTCGCCGAGGTGATGCGCAACTACGAGGGTACGGCCGCGGGGTCCGCAGCCTCATGACCCGGGCCGGGGCGGCCGAGGCGGCGCGCGACCGCGGCATCTTCGGCCTGGTGGCGGACGTGGTCTCGGCCCCCCAGGAGTACGAGGACGCGGTGGAAGCGGTGCTGGGCGAGCGCCTCCAGTACGTCATCGTGGAGAGCCACGCCCAGGGGGTCGAGGCCATCGACTGGCTCAAGTCGGCGGCGGAGGGACGCGCCTCGCTCATCCCCCTCTCGCGCCTGCGCGAGCCGCCGCCGGCCCCGGCTCCCGAGCACGGCCATCCCGGCGTGGTGGCGCCCTGCCTCGAGGTGGTGCGCTACCATCCCTCCTACGAGAAGGTGGTCCGTTTCCTGCTCGGCGATGCCCTGGTGGTGCGGGACCTGCCCAGCGCCCTGGAGATCTGGCAGGCCGGCTCCGGCGGCTGGACGCTGGTGACCCTGGGCGGGGAGGTGCTCGACGCCCACGGCGTGGTGACCGGCGGGCCGCTCGAGGGCGAGGGGCACGGCGCCCTGCAGCGTCGCCGGGAGATGCAGGAGCTGGAGGAGATGGTGCGGGCCTTCGAGGCCGACTTCGCCATGGCCCAGGAGCGCCACCGGACGCTGCAGGCCCGGCTGCTGCAGCTCGAGGCGGCGGTGAAGTCCCTGGACCAGGATGGCCGGGAGAAGGACCTGGCCCTGCTCGACCAGGAGAAGGATCTGGCCCGCCTGGGCGAGGAGCTGGAGCGCCTCGCCGGCCGCATGGGCCAGCTCGAGATCGAGCGCGCCCAGCTGGAGCAGAACCTGGCGGAGCTGGCCCGCGAGGAGCAGGAGCACCGGGTGGCGGCCGCCACCGCCGACGCCGAGCAGTCGCGCGCCGAGGAGCGCGCCCGCGAGGCGGTGGCGCGGCTGGACGTGCTGCGCCACCGGTCGGAGGCCCTCAACGCCGAGGTCATGGGCCTCAAGGTGAAGGTGGCCGCCGACGCCGAGCGCCGCGAGTCGATCGGCGCTGCGCTGCGCCGGGCCGACGAGTCGCGCAGGGAGGTGGAGGAGCGGCGCACCCGCCTCTTCGCCGCGCTCAGCGAGGCCAACGCCCGCGCCGCCGAGCTCAAGGGGCGCATGGAGGGGGCCCGCGTCGACGCCGGGCGCCTGGACGCGGATCTCGGGGAGGTCCGCGGCGCGCTCGCCGCCGCCCGCGCCGCCTGCGAGGCGGCGGCCGGGATCGTGCGCGCGCGGGAGACCGAGGCACGCGAGCTGCGCAGGCGGACCGAAGGGCTGACCCAGGGCCTCACCGAGGCGGCCCTGACCGCCCGGGAGCAGTCGCTGGAGCTGGCCCATCTCCACGAGCAGACGCGCGAGCGCTGCCAGGCCGATCTGACGCAGGAGATCTGGCGCTTCCACCTGGAGCGCCCTCCGGCCGACGGCGACCGGCAGAAGCTCGACGACCTCAAGGGCCAGGCGGAGCGCATGGGGGCCATCAACCTCACCGCCATCGAGGAGTACGACGAGCTGGCCAGGCGCCACTCCGTCATGATCGCGCAGAAGGGCGACCTGGAGGCCTCGCTCGCCGACCTCAAGAAGGCCATCGTCAAGATCAACCGGGCCTCGCGCGAGCGCTTCCGCGAGACCTTCGACCGGGTCAACGAGAAGTTCCAGCAGGTCTTCCCGCGGCTCTTCAACGGCGGTCGCGCCGGGCTGGTGCTGACCCAGGACGCGGACGGCGACGGGGCCGAGGGCGGAGTGGAGATCTTCGCGCAGCCGCCGGGCAAGAAGCTCCAGAGCGTGAACCTGCTCTCCGGCGGGGAGAAGGCGCTCACCGCCGTCGGCCTGGTCTTCGCCATCTTCCTCATCAAGCCCACCCCCTTCTGCCTGCTCGACGAGGTGGACGCGCCGCTCGACGACGCCAACGTGGGGCGCTACAACGACCTGGTCCGCGAGATGTCCAAGGCCTCGCAGTTCATCCTCGTCACCCACAACACCCGGACCATGGAGATGGTGGACACGCTCTACGGCGTCACCATGGAGGAGCCGGGCGTGTCGAGGCTCGTCTCGGTGAGGCTGTCGGGCAGCGCTCGCTCCGCCGCCTGACGGCGCCGCCGCCGCGCCGCCCCGCCTTCAGGCGCGCATGGGCGCGTGCATGGGTCATCGTCCGTTGACAGGAATCGCCCGCGGAACCTATACCGGTGCGCCACGCTCGCGCGCCTGGCTTGCCCGTGCCCGCCTCCTCGAACCTGCCGCCGCTCCTCGCCCTCACCGCCTCCGACGCGGTGGCCATCGCCATCGTCGCCGCGCTGGCGGCCCTCCTGGTGCTGGCCGGGATCCGGATCGCCCGCAGCAAGCGGCGCGAGGGGCCACCCGAGGCGCCCGTCCCGGAGGAGGAGATCGAGCGCGAGCTGGAGGCGGCGGCGCAGCTCGAGGCCCCGAGCCCTCCTCCCGCGGAGGAGGGGCCTCCGGAGGAGGCGGAGGCCGCGGAGCTGCGCAAGAAGGAGGAGTACCGGCGCAAGAAGGAGGCGGAGCGCGCCGAGAGGGACCGCAGGCGCCACGAGCGCGAGCAGGAGGAGCAGCGCGCCCGCGAGGAGGAGGAGCGGCGCCGGCGAGAGGCGGAGGAGGAGCGGCGCCGCCAGGAGGAGGAGCGGCGCCGCCGCGTCGAGGCCGAGGGCGGGAAGACCCTGGCGGCGGGCCTGGAGCGGACCCGCGGCGGCTTCGTGGCCCGTCTCGAGGGGCTCTTCGCCTCCCCCAGGCCCCTCGACGAGCGCGTCCTGGCCGAGCTGGAGGAGGTGCTCTTCAGCGCCGACATCGGCGTGCGGACCGCCACGGCCCTGCTGGCGCAAGCGCGCGAGCGGGTGAGCCGCAAGGAGATCGCCGACGTCGCCAGGCTGCGCCAGGCGCTGCGCACCGAGATCGGGCGCATCGTCTCCCTGAACGGGAAGCTCGAGGGCGCGGGGCTCGTCGTCGGGGCGGCCCGCCCCTGGGTGGTGATGGTGGTGGGCGTGAACGGCTCGGGGAAGACCACCACCGTCGGGAAGCTGGCGGCCCACCTGCAGCGCTCCGGCCTGGCGGTGGTGCTCGGCGCCGGCGACACCTTCCGCGCCGCCGCCGGAGAGCAACTGGAGATCTGGGCGGAGCGCGTCGGCGCCCCGGTGGTCCGCGGCAAGGAGGGGGCCGACCCGGCCAGCGTCTGCTTCGAGGCGGTGAAGCGCGGCGTCGAGCGGCGAGCCGACGTGGTGCTCTGCGACACCGCCGGCCGGCTGCACACCAAGGTCCCGCTCATGGAGGAGCTGAAGAAGGTGAAGCGGGTCCTCGACAAGGCCCTGCCCGGGGCGCCGCACGACGTGCTCCTGGTGCTCGACGCCACCAGCGGCCAGAACGCCATCGCCCAGGCCAGGCAGTTCCACGAGGCGCTCGGCGTCACCGGCATCGCCCTCGCCAAGCTGGACGGCACCGCCAAGGGAGGGGTGATCATCGGCATCTGCGACGAGCTGGGGATCCCGGTCCGCTACGTGGGGGTGGGCGAGAAGGTCGCCGACCTGCGGCCCTTCGTTCCCGGCGAGTTCGTCGACGCCCTCTTCGCCTGATGCGATGACCTTCCTCGATTGGTCCATTCTCGCCGGCGGCCTGGCGGTCTTCCTGCACGGGCTGGAACTGGCCCGCGAGGGACTCCAGACCCTGGCGGGCGAGCGGCTCCGCACCATCCTCTTCGCGCTCTCCGGCAACCGGGTGGTGGCCTTCCTCTCCGGCGCGCTGGTGACGGGCGTCATCCAGTCCTCGACGGCCACCACCGTCATGCTGGTGGGGTTCGCCGGGTCGGGCCTCATGACCCTGGCCCAGGCCATGGCGGTGCTCCTCGGGGCCGACATCGGCACCACGGTGACGGTGCAGCTCATCACCTTCCGCCTCTCCACCTGGGCCCTGGCGGTGGTGGCGGGAGGCTTCGGGATTCGCTTCTTCTCCAAGAAGCGGCGCAACCGGTTCCTGGGCGAGACCGTCATGGGCTTCGGCCTGCTCTTCCTCGGGATGAAGCTCATGGCCGACGCCACCCTGCCGCTGCGCCACTCCCCGGCCTTCGCCGAGGTGCTCGCCTACCTGGGCGCGAGCCACTTCACCGGCCTGGCCGGGGCCGCGCTGGCCACCGTGCTGATGCAGGGCTCGGCTCCGACCATCGGCCTGGTCATCGCCATGTCCGCCTCGGGCACCATGACCCTCTCGGCCGCCCTCCCCATGGTCCTGGGCGCCAACATCGGGACGACCTTCACCCCGTTCCTGGCGGCCTCCAAGGCGCCGGCCGAGGGGAAGCGGGTGGCCTTCGCGCACGCCGCCTTCAAGGTCGTGGGCGTGCTCGTGTTCCTGCCGCTGCTCGAACCCTTCGCCTCCCTGCTCCAG
>Ga0153915_10006533_pt1 | contig 10938 bp, 8 predicted proteins | sample Opewatmetagenome_2_FD_107003 | JGI IMG/M metagenome (GOLD analysis project Ga0153915, IMG submission 107003) | Freshwater wetland microbial communities from Ohio, USA - Open water 3 Core 3 Depth 3 metaG | ecosystem: Environmental > Aquatic > Freshwater > Wetlands | place: USA: Ohio, Lake Erie...
AGGCCCCGCTTCTTGACTTCTCGGATGAGCGGAAGGATATCGGGATAGAGAAACGGCTCTCCTCCGAAAAGGCTGATGATCGGACGGAAGGGGGCAATCTCGTCCAGGAGCCGGACGTAGTCGGAGAGGGCGAGCTGGCGTTTGGCGCCGATCAGCTCTCGGATCCTCGTCCTCTCTTTCTCCCCGTCCGTCGCCGAGGCCGAGAAACCGTCGGCCCGGAAAATGCCCGTATCACCCCACTGCCCGCACATCCTGCAGCGCAGGTTGCAAAGATTCGTCACGCGCAGCTGCACGAAGGTCGGCATCGGGAGGTCATGGGACGCCGGAGCCTGCAGGTGAGCCATCACCTCCCGGCGCCCCCGGTTCATTCGCCCCAGGTGACGCCGCGCGAAACCGGCAAGCCGGATGCCGCGCGCAAAGCTCATGGGTACCCGGAGCCGGGACTCGGGACTCGGGAGGGAGGGCCCGCGGGACTCGGCCGGTGCCCCGCGTAGAAATCGATGATCCGCGCGATCGCCCGCCGGCAGACGGCGCAGAAGGGGACGTCGTCGCGCGAAAACATGATGCAGTCGAGCTGCGGCCGGTAATACGCCTTCGCCTCGTACATGGCTCCCTCGAAGGCGCCGACTTTGCCGGCGTATTTCTCGGAAGCCAGCATCCGCGTCTCTTCCTTCTTCTGCTCGAGGAAGAGCGCATCCATCTCCTCCTCGGGCCGGTTCTCAGCGCGGATCTGGCGGCGTTTCTTCTGGATTTCCCGCGAGTGGGCTTCGTAGGCTTCCTTGTTCCATTGGGTCGGAAGAGGCGTTCCCGGAGAGACCAGATCCTTCCACTTGAAGTCTTTCGGATCGCGGAGGGCTGTCACGTTGGGTTCCCACGGCTCCACGCGCTCGGCCGGCGCCGGCCCGTAGGCCACCTCGGACGTGTAGTACTCGTCGGCCAGTCCCGCGAAGTGATGGCCGAACTCGTGCACGAAGACGTAAGGCGACCAGAGGCTGTCGGCGGCAACCGTCGAGTAGAGATTGAATATGCCTCCGCCCCCGTAGGTCTTCGAGTTCGTCAGCACCTCGATGAACTCGTAGGGCGCGAAGGACGCGACGTCGCGCAGCGAGCGGTTCTCGAACGTCAGGACGTATCGCTCCGACCCGAAGGCGTCGTAGGTCGCGCCCACCCGCGAGCGCCGGTGGACGCCGGTCGAGGGGCGCGAGATGCCGGACTCCTCCGAGGGGGGGCAGAGGCCCCAGACGTTGAAGTCGTATCTGCGCTCCTTGAAGGGCGACACCGCAAAGAGGATTTCAACCAGGCGCCGGGCGTCCTTTTCGAACTTGCCGCGCTCCCCCGCCGTGTATCCGTCGCCGAGGATCAGGAAGTCCACCTTGTCGGCCGGCTCTCCGTGCTTCTCGATCGCGAAAAGCGGCCCGGGCGACGGCGGCGCGCTGTCGTCCACGAACATGCCCTTCGGGTCCACCCCCGCCGTCCAGACGTCGCGGAAGACGTTCTTCGCGTCGCGCTTCTTGACGACGATCTTTACCGGGGCGCCGGGACGCGGGAACCGCAGCGACTCGTGGAAAGTCCGCATCCGCTCCTTCGCTTCCGCCGTCGTCTCCCACTCCCCGTAGACGGAGGCGAAGCCGCGGGAGAAGAGGACGCGGTTGGTAGCGGCGTCGGAGACCTCGAAGAAGTACTTGCCGAGGTTCGTGTCGTCCACGTCGCGGGCCGGGTTGCCGGGCCACTCCAGCGGCTCGAGAACGACGCGGTCGAGGCTGAAGCGCTCCTCCGAGGCGTTGCCGGTGTGGTAATAATCCACGCGCATCGTTCGCGGCGCGGCCAGGGCGGCGGCAGGCATACCGGACAAGAGCATGATGAGCAGGATTCTCCGGACCATTGGCTCCGCCTATCCTACGCCGGCCCTGAAGAAAGGATTGTCGAAATGATTCACGAAAACATCCTCGGCACCATTGGGAACACCCCGGTCGTCAAGATCCAGCGCCTGGCGCCGGCCGGAACGACGATGTACGTCAAATGTGAAGCTTTCAACCCGCTCTCCTCGGTGAAGGACCGGCTGGCCATCGGCATCATCGAGGACGCGGAGCGGCGCGGGACGATCAAGCCGGGACAGACGGTCGTCGAGGCGACCTCCGGGAACACCGGGATCGCGCTCGCGATGGTCTGCGCGGTCAAGGGGTACCCCTTCGTCGCGATCATGTCCGACAGCTTCTCGGTCGAGCGCCGCAAGCTCATGCGCATCCTCGGCGCGAAGGTCATCCTGTGGCCGGCGGCGGAGCGCGGAACCGGGATGGTGAAGAAGGCCGAGGAGCTGGCGAAGAAGAACGGCTGGTTCCTCGCGCGCCAGTTCGAGAACGAAGCCAACCCCGAGTACCACAGGAACACGACCGGCCCCGAGATCGTTCTCGACTTCGTCGGGAAGCGGCTCGACTGGTGGGTGACCGGGTACGGCACGGGCGGGACCCTGACCGGCGTCGGCGACATCCTGCGCAAGGCGCGACCCGAGACGAAGATCGCCGTCGTCGAGCCGGAAGGCGCGGCGCTGCTCGCGGGCCGCGAATGGAAGCCCCACAAGATCCAGGGCTGGACGCCGGACTTCATCCCCGCGGTCTTGAACCGCCGGGGCTTCGACGAGCTCGTGACGGTGACGGACATCGAGGCCCGCGACGCCGCCCGCGACCTCGCGGCGAAGGAAGGGATTTTCTGCGGCATCTCCTCGGGCGGCACCTTCGCTGGCGCCAGGAAGATCGCCGAGAAGGCGGGGAAGGGCTCGACGATCCTCGCGATGCTCCCGGATACCGGCGAGCGCTACCTCTCGACGATCCTCTTCGAGGGGATCGCCGAAGGCTCCGATGAGGAGCTCGGGGCGACGAAGCCCTAAAGAAAGGGCGGGGTCTCGGCCCCGCCCTTCTCGTTGCCGCCGACGCGGCTCGCGGCGAGATTTCCTAGAAGCGGGGCCCCGCGGTGCCTTCCTCGAGCGGCTCGCATTGCGATCCTGGAGGAAACAGCCACAGAAGCGTCTCCGACAGGTGGTCGGCGACGACCCGGCTGTCCCGGATGGCCAGGTCCAGGGATTCCCCCGGAGTCACGACGGCGACGGGTTGCGCCGTCTCGTAGTCCCTCGCGGGAGAGGAGCAATTGGAGGCAACCGGCCCGGTCTGGCGGGTGCCGTGAACCGCCGGAAATCCGGCGGGAACATCGCCGCCGGCCAGAAGGTACGCCAGGGCTCCCTGAGCGAGAGCCAGCTGGATCTCCGGTGACTGGCAGACCGAGGCGCGGAACTCCCAGGCGAGCTCACGCGCGTTCTTCCCCCACGCCTCCGCGCGGGAATCCCCGGCCAGGAAATTCGAAGCCGCCGCCAGCAGCGAGGCCCGCGAGGCCGCCTCCTCGTCCCCCACCGGAAGGATGGCCAAAGGACAGGCCCCGAGCGCGAATATCGGAGAGCACGGCCAGCCCGGGAGCACCGCCGCCGCCTCTTCCTCCGTAATGTCCATCGCCGCCTGCCACAGCCCTTCGATCCGCGACTCGAATCCTCCGATGTCGCACTCTCCCTGGAGGCGTCTGACGCTCAGATCGAGGTAGCTGACGACCGACCCCGAGCCATCGCGCCGACCCCAGAGTCCATGGTTCGACGTGACCCACTCGAACATCTGGATCGCCCGATCCAGATTCGCCGGGTCATGAGCGACCTCGTACCAATTCAGGTATACATTGCCCAGAGAAAGAGGGATGGACAGGACAGCCGGGTTGCCCGCTCCCTCCGGATGCGCCGCCAGATCGGCCGCCACGAGGGACCAGTCCGCTCCGGCATAGTTCTGACCGAAGATGCCCATCTTGCGGATCTCGAGCATGCGCCTGGCTTCCCGGCGAATGCGCGTCCGATCGGCGGGCCCGCCGTCGGAACCCAGGGCCAGCGCCGAACCCGCCGCGAGCAGGACGAAGAAGGCGATCGCGCCCGCCCGTCCGAGGTTCCGGGACTTCCGATTCCGCTTCGTCATGGCCGACTCCTTTTTTCCTTCGCGTCAAAGCCCGGCGACATGCCGTCTGTTGCGCGGTCTGCAGAATCCTTCCTTGCGGCCGGCAAGTCTTTGGAGATCTCTGGGGGTTTCCTGGGGTTTTTGGGGGACCTTGCATGCGCGTCGCGTTCGGTGACTGCACCCTGGATTCCGGCACGCGGGAGCTCTTCCGAGGCGAGCAGCCCGTGCATCTTTCGCCCAAGGCCTTCCGGCTCCTGGAGTTGCTTCTCGAAGGCCGGCCCCGGGCTCTGTCCAAGGAGCAGATCCACGAAAAGATCTGGCCGGATGCCTTCGTTTCGGAAGCGACGCTTGCCAGCCTGATTGCCGAGATCCGCGAGGCGATCGGCGAGAGCGGCAAGGACTCCCGGTACATCCGGACCGTTCACGGCTTCGGTTACGCCTTCGCGGGAGCAGCGAGCGAAACTCCCCCTCCGCCCGCGGCGGGAAGCGACTCCGGCTGGCGGCTGGTCCAGGACGATCGCGCGATCACCCTCCGCGAGGGGGAAACGATCCTCGGCCGCGATCACCTCGCCGGCGTCCGCATTCCCTCCGAGAGCGTCTCCCGCCGGCACGCGCGTATCGTGATCGAGAGGGACGCCGCCACCCTCGAGGATCTCGGGAGCAAGAACGGCACTTACTTGCGGGGCGAGAGAATCTCGGGACCGAAGCCCGCCGGGGATGGAGACTCCATTCGGATCGGTTCCGTAACCTTCACGCTCCGGGTTGTCCCCGCGGACAGGAGCACCGCGACGGAGATCGGCTCCTTTCCAGTTGAAGAAATTCCCCCGGCGCCCGGAACTCGCAAAGGGAAACGCAGAAGTCCTTGAAGGCCGCTCCCCGCGGAGAGAAGCGCCCGTTCAGACCGGAGCGAGCTCTTTTTCTCTCGACCCGGCCCGGGGCGCGGCGGCGAACTTCTCCAGTTCCTCCATCGGGATCAACCCCCGCTCGAGCCAGAGGTGCTCGCCGTTCAGAAGCCTCCGGGCCGTCCTGTACCTGGCGAGGTCGTCGTTGGAGCGGATGGCGGCGAAGTGCGCCGAGATCCGGCGGCGCATCCCGCGGCAGAAAAGGTCCGCCAGCTCGGCGGCATGCGCCGCGTCGGCATCATTCCGTTGCCGCATCGCCTGCGCGCGGCAAACCGCGGCCGACATGGCGAAGAGGTCCGCCCCGATGTCCACGGCGCGGAAGAGGAGGGCCTGCCGCTTCTCCAATTTCGGGCCGTGGCGCGCCATCATGTGGAAGATCGCGCGGGAGAGTCGCCGGCTTTCCCGTTCGGCATAGCGCACGTGCCGGGCGAGCTTTCCGAACTCCGAAAAACGGGGGGCCCGGCTCCAACCGAGCCAACGCGACGGATACCACTTCGCGTAGAAGCCGACGAAGCGCGGCAGGACCCTGCGGAGCTTCTCCTTGCGGCTCATCTTCGGATTGAAGAGGTCGCCCGCGACCGCCAGGTGCCGGTCGAGGGCCTCGCGGGCGATGAAGAGGCGCATGATCTCGGAGGAGCCCTCGAAGATCAGGTTGATCCGGTAATCCCGCATCATCCGCTCGACCGGAATCCCCGGCTCCCCGCGCGCGCGAAGCGAGTCGGCCGTCTCGTAGCCCCGGCCTCCGCGGATCTGGAGGCAGCGGTCCACGATCGTCCACCCCTCCTCGGTGTTCCACATCTTGGCGACCGCGGCCTCCAGGCGGATGTCCCGGTCTCCCTTGTCCGCGAGGCCGGAGGCGAGATCGCACACGGCCTCCATCGCGAAAGCCGTCGCGGCCATCTCCGCGAGCAACTGGGCGATCGCGTCGTGCTTGCCGATCGGCTGCCCCCACTGGACGCGCTCGTTCCCCCACCTCCGGCAGATCTCGACGCAGCGCTTGGCAACGGCCGCGCAGGTCGCCGGCAAGGTCAGCCTGCCGGTGTTCAGCGTCACCAGGGCGAGCTTCAGGCCGCGCCCCTCGGCCCAGAGCAGGTTCTCTTTCGGCACCCGAACGTCGGTAAACCGGATGACGCCGTTCTCGATCGCTTTCAGGCCCATGAAGTGGCAGCGCCGCACGACCTCGACGCCGGGCCAGCTCTTCTCGACGATGAAGGCGGAGATCTTCTTCGTGTCCGGATGCCGCGCCATGACGACGAAGAGCTCGGCGACCGTCCCGTTGGTGCACCAGAGCTTCTCGCCGTTCAGAACGTAGTCTCCCTGGGGCGTGCGGGCGGCCGTCGTCGAGAGGTTCGCGGGATCGGAGCCCACGTCCGCCTCCGTCAGGGCGAAAGCGGAAACGGCGCCACGGGCAAGCCGTGGGAAGTACTTTTTCTTCTGTTCCTCCGTGCCGAAGAGCTTCAGGGGCTGCGGCACGCCGATGGACTGGTGAGCGGAAAGGAGCGCGATGAGATTCCCGTCCACGCCCGACACGAGCTTGATGATCTCGCCATACTCGCGCTGCGTGAAGCCCAGGCCCCCGTACTCCTTCGGGATCTTCATGCCGAAGGCGCCCATCTTCGCGAGCGCCTCGACGAGGGGCGGGGGGATCTTCCCCTCCCGGTCGATTGCGTCGCCGTCCACGTCCTCGACGAGGAAACGGCGCATCCTGTCGTAGAACTCGCGGAACTCGGGACGCTCGCCGGGCGGATCGGGAAAAGGATGAATCAGGTCCAGGCGAAAGTTCCCGAGAAAGATCTCCTTCAGGAAGCTTGGAGCCCGCCACTCCGCCTCGCGGGCTTCCTCCGCGACCCGGCGGGCCTCGGTTTCGGAGACCGGACGGACGCGTTGCCTCTTCTCAGCCATGATCGAGCAAGACTGTACACCCGGAGGGCATGGAAAGCGTTGTAGCCGGAGGGACGCGCTCGCCGGGGCGTCTAAGGCGGCCCGCAGCGCGCGCTCCGCCTCACGCCTTTACGAGTGGCGCTCCAGCAGCGACGCCCGGAGGTTCCCGCGAGAGGAAGGAAGGATCCGCGCGGCGCCGCGGATCGCTCACGCCATAATGCCCGCGCGTGAAGAACAAGTATCTCTCCTACGACCGGGAGCGCGCGCCGAAGGTCAAGGAAATGTTTACGCGCCTGGCGTGGCGGTATGACGTCGTCAACGACGTGATGAGCTTCGGATTGCACCGGCGCTGGAAGAGGCAAACGGTCGCGATCGCGGCGGAAGGAATCCGGAAGGGCGGACGGTGGCTCGACCTCTGCTGCGGCACCGCCGACATGTGCTTCCTCGCCGAGGCCGCTGGCGGCGCGGAGACGCGCATAGTCGGCGCGGATTTCACGCTGCCGATGCTCGCCGTCGCGCGGCGCCGCAAGCTCGCGCAAAAGAAGTCCCCTGCGTTCGCACAGGCGGACGCGCTTCGGCTTCCTTTTTCCGACGGGACTTTCGACGCGATCACGGTCGGCTACGGGCTGCGCAACCTCGCCGAGCCGGAGGCGGGCCTCGCCGAGATGCGGCGTGTCCTCGCGCCGGGCGGTCGCGCGGTCATCCTCGATTTCGGAAAGCCGGGCAACCCCGTGGCGGCCGCGGGCTATCAGGCGTTTCTTCACACCATGATGCCCGCCGTGGGCCTCCTCTTCCACGGCGACGCCGACACATACCTGTACATCCCGGCCTCCTTGAAGCGCTACCCGGGCCAGCGCGGTGTCGCGGAATTGATGCGGCAAACGGGATTCGTCAACGTTCGCTTCGAGGAACGGCTCCTCGGCACGATGGGGATCAACATCGGGGAGGCCCCCGAGTCCCGAGTCCCGAGTTCCGAGTCCCGGCTATAGACTCCGTTCCCCCATGGCGCACCAGTACATCTTCACGATGGTCAACCTGCGCAAGGTCGTCCCGCCGCAGCGGGAGATCCTGCGCGGGATCTGGCTGTCATTCCTGCCGGGGGCGAAGATCGGGGTGCTCGGGTTGAACGGCGCCGGCAAGTCCACCCTCCTGCGCATCATGGCGGGGGTGGACAAGGACTTCGCCGGCGAGGCGCGCCCGGCCGAGGGAATCACGATCGGCTTCCTGCCGCAGGACCCGAGGCTCGACCCCTCCAGGGACGTCCTGGGCAACGTGGAGGAGGCCGTCGCGAAGACGCGGGGGCTCCTGAAACGCTTCGACGAGCTGAACGAGAAGATGGCCGGCGAGCTCTCGGAGGCCGAGAGCGACAAGCTGATGGCGGAGTACCAGAAGGTGCAGGACGCGATCGAGGCGGCCAACGCCTGGGAGCTCGACCGGCAGCTCGAGATCGCGATGGAAGCTCTGCGCCTTCCGCCCCCCGACGCCGACGTCACGAAAATCTCGGGAGGAGAGAAACGTCGCGTCGCGCTCTGCAAGGTCCTGCTCGAGCGGCCGGACCTGCTGCTCCTGGACGAGCCGACCAATCACCTGGACGCGGAGTCCGTCGCGTGGCTCGAGCGGCACCTGTCGGAATATCCCGGCACCGTCGTGGCCGTCACGCACGACCGCTACTTCCTGGACAACGTCGCCGGCTGGATCCTGGAGCTCGATCGCGGCGCGGGGGTTCCCTGGGAAGGAAACTACTCGAGCTGGCTCGCGCAGAAGGAGCAGCGCCTGGCCGTCGAGGAGAAGCAGGAGTCGGCCAAACGCCGCACGCTCCAGCGGGAGCTCGAGTGGGTGCGCATGGCTCCCAGAGCGCGGCACGCGAAGTCGCGCGCGCGCATCGAGCGCTACGAATCCCTGCTCGCCGACAAGGGACCCGAGGCGCGCGGCGAAACGCAGGAGCTCTTCATCCCGCCCGGGCCGCGCCTGGGGGACATCGTCGTCCGCGCCGAAGGCGTGCGCAAGGCCTACGGAGAGCGCCTTCTCATGGAGGACCTGTCCTTCGACCTGCCGCGCGGCGGGATCGTCGGTGTCATCGGGCCCAACGGCGCCGGAAAGACGACGCTCTTCAAGATGATCGTGGGCCAGGAGAAGCCCGACGCCGGCAAGCTGACGGTCGGCGAGACGGTCGTCCTCTCCTACGTCGACCAGGACCGCGACCGGCCCGTTCCCTCGCGCAGCGTCTTCGAGGAGATCTCGGGCGGCGAGGACCGCATCGTTGTCGGCAAGAGGGAGATCCCCTCGCGGGCGTACGTCTCGATGTTCAATTTCAAGGGGCCGGATCAGCAGAAGAAGATCGGCGACCTCTCCGGCGGCGAGATGAACCGCCTCCATCTCGCCCGGACCCTGAAGCGCGGAGGAAACGTCCTTCTCCTGGACGAGCCGACCAATGATCTCGACGTGGACACGCTGCGCGCGCTCGAGGAGGCGCTCACGGGCTTCGCCGGTTGCGCCGTCGTCATCAGCCATGACCGGTGGTTTCTCGACCGCATCGCCACACACATACTCGCGTTCGAAGGAGAGAGCCGCACGATCTGGTACGAGGGGAACTACCAGGAATACGAGGCGGACCGCAAGCGCCGCCTCGGCCTCGAAGCGGACCAGCCGCACCGGATCAAATACAAGAAACTAGCCTCGAGGTAATCAGGCCCTCGGTCAGCCTCTTGGCGCCGTAGGGGCGGCCCCTGCGGCCGCCCGCCTCCCATCGTAGTCATGGTTCGTCGTCGCGGGCGGGGACAAGCCCCGCCCCTACGGCACGAAAGCCACGAAAGAAAGAAAACTTAGGAACGAACGGATGCTTATCGGCGCCCGACGAGCGCGACGCCCACGCCGACGAGGCCGACGACGACGAGCACCTTGAGCAATGGGAAGCGGCGGCGGCGGGGCGGCGGGGCCACGCGCTCCATCCATTCCTCGGCGATCGCGGTGCCTTTGTTCGCCAGGGCCTCGAGCAACTCGGCTCCCTGCTTGCGGGCCTCGTCGTAGAGCTTCTGGCCTCGCTCGACGACTTCTTCCTTGACCTCATCGAGGTCGGCGCGCGTCTTCTTCAGCCCCTTTCCGAGGCTTTCCCGGGCCTCATCGAAGTACTGGTCGGGGTCGAACTTGCGGCGCCGGATGCTCTCGATCGCGATCGGGAGAACGACCTTCGTGACGAGCGGGATCAAGACGGGCGCGAGCGCTTTGGCCGTGTCGCGGGACAGGCTGCTACGACGAGACATGAATGTTTCCTCCCGGCCCATTAAAGCAGATTCCGTGCCGGATAATTGATGCCGATGCATCGAATTGGGCTCGCGACCGCCGCTTTTCTGGCTCTCGCCGCCTCCGGGCGGCCTCCGGCCGCGGTCGAAGCCGTGGTCCTCGGGATCGCGCAGGACGGGGGCGTGCCGCATCTCGCGTGCCGTCAGAAGCTCTGCATCCAGGCGCGCCGCGACCCGTCGAAGAGACGGCTCGTCGCCTCGCTCGGCCTCGTGGACGGAGGAACCGGGAAGCGCTTCCTCATCGACGCCACGCCCGATTTCGCGAGGCAGGTGGAACGCCTGGGCGGCTTGCCCGACGGCATCCTTCTGACGCACGCGCACATCGGGCACTACCTTGGCCTCGCGCAACTCACCCGCGAGGTGATCAACGCCCGGGAAATGCCGGTCTATTGCTCGCCTTCGATGGCGGCCTTCCTGCGCGGCAATCGCCCGTGGAGCCGGCTCGTCGAATCGAAGAACATCGTTATCCGGGAGATTCAGCCCGGCGTTCCCTTCATGCTGACCGAATCCCTGAAAGTTACCGCCCTCGAGGTGCCACACCGGGACGAGGACTCCGACACCGTGGCCTACCTGGTCGCCGGTCCCCGGCGAAAGCTTCTCTGGCTGCCCGACATCGACAAGTGGGAGAGGTGGGACCGGCGCATCGAAGAGGTCGCGGCGGCGGTGGATTTCGCCTTCGTGGACGGAACATTCTTCTCCGCCGACGAGATCCCCGGCCGCTCCATCGCCGACATCCCCCATCCGCTCGTTCCCGAGACGGTCTCTCGTCTCTCGGCAGACAGGGGCGCCGCGAGGATCTTCTTCGTCCACTTGAACCACACCAACCGCCTCCTCTGGGACAGGGCTGAGGTTCAGCGGCTTTTCAAAGCGGGGTTC
>Ga0153915_10006534_pt1 | contig 10937 bp, 6 predicted proteins | sample Opewatmetagenome_2_FD_107003 | JGI IMG/M metagenome (GOLD analysis project Ga0153915, IMG submission 107003) | Freshwater wetland microbial communities from Ohio, USA - Open water 3 Core 3 Depth 3 metaG | ecosystem: Environmental > Aquatic > Freshwater > Wetlands | place: USA: Ohio, Lake Erie...
CGCAGCGCGCGCACCGTATCCTCGACCCGCGCCTTGTTGTCGAAGTGCGGGACGCCGGTCTTGCGGTGCGCCGAGCCGACGGAGCTGTAGACGTAGTGCTCGACGCCGCGCTCGCGCGCGAGCGTCGCGATGCGCTTGCCCTGCTCTTCCTCGCGCTCGACACCCGCTTCCCACGTGTTCTGGACCGCGTACACGCCCCACGCTCCGCCGAGCGCGTCCCCGAGGGATGCAGCATGGTCGAGATCGCCCTGGACGATCGTCGCGCCGAGCGATGCGAGCTCCTTCGCCGCCGGGCTCTCCGGCTTGCGCGTGAGCGCCCGCACCGAGAAACCTCCCTGACGGAGGAGCTCGCGCGCGACCGCGCCACCCTGCTTGCCCGTTGCACCGGTGATCAGGACCGTCTTGGTTGCCATGGGTCGCAGTCTACCGACGGCGGCGGCGACGGCACGTCAGCACGAGCACGATCAGCGACAACACACCGTTGCCAGTTCGCGAACCAGAGTCACAGCAGCCTCCACCGCCACTGATGATGGGCTCGTCGCCGGGAGTGTCCGGGGCGCAGATGCCATCGTCGGCGACCTCCGATGGAAACGGAGTGCCGACGAGCCCGGTGAACGTGACGTTGTCGATGTCCCAGCCGGGCGCACCCGCGCCGCCATCGGTGCCGATCCGGAACCGGATGCGGAACGTCTGATCCGCGAAGGCGGTGCCGAGATCGAGCGTCACCGTGTCCGGATCGGGGAAGGACGGGTTCGTGCCGGCGAACGCCATGTGGCCGCCGAGCGCGTTTCCGCTGTCGGTCTCGAGCGTCGCGTTGTACGGGACCGCGACGAGCGTCGAGATGTCGTTCCACACCTCGTCGGTGCCGAGCGAGTACTCGATCACGCCACCGTCGAAGTACAGGCCGTCGGTGACCTCGAACGAGTGCGCATGCTGGAACGTCAGCGTCACGGGCTCGGTCGGCGACGCCTGGAGGTACGGCGAGGTCAGGCGCGTATCCGACGAGACGGAGAGATCCTCGCCGCGCCAGAAGCCGGCGAGCGGCGTCGGGTGAACGAGAGACCACGCGGCGGTCCACGGCACCCAGGGTGACTCGGCGGTGTCGAACGTGTCGGTCAGCGAGCTCGCCTGCCGATCGTCGACGTTCATCCGCAGCGCGACCGGAAACGTGACGACGCCATCGCACCCACCTGCAGAGGTGACCTCGAGCGCGAGGTCGCTGGTCATCGGATCGGTGCGTCCGGGCGCGAGCGAGACCTCGACATCGAGCTCCGTCGTCGCACCGGGCGCGAGCTCCGCGATCGTCGTCGGCGGCGACACGATCGTCACGGCCGGCTCCGACGTGGTCAGCCTCATCGCGAGATCGGTGAGCATCGCGTGGCCACGATTCCCGACCTGGAGCTTGACGTGCGCGGTCTCGCCGCTGTCGAGGATGCTGTCGTGATCGCACCCGTCATCGAGCGCGTTCTCGACGAGCGCGGGCTTGCCTGCGATCACGTGGCTCTCGACGAGACCGACGAAGTCAGAGCTGTCGGCGGGCGGAGGCTCCGCACAGCTCCCGAATCCGCGCTGCGCGAACGCGGCGAGCAGCAGATCGTGATCCTCCGGGCTCCCCGCGGCGGCGGCGGCGAGGATCCCGTCGCGTGCTTCCATCGGCGATGCCTCGGTCGGTGTCAGCGCGAGACCCGCGACCACATAGCGCGCCATCTTCGCGCGCACGTCCGTGAACGACGAGCCCGCCTGCTGGAGCGCGACGTAACCCTGCCACAGCGCGGAGGCCCACACCTCGCCGGCGTTGTGGACCTCGGAGTTCGGGCCCGTGACGATGAATGGATGCGTCGTCGGCAGCGGCTCGCCACTGGCCATGTGCCGGTACGACAGCGAGTTGATCGCCATGCTGGCGCTGTACGGCGCGCGCCGGATCCCGTAGTAGCCCGGATCCTGCGAGTAGCCCTGCGTGACGTAGATGCTGAATGGAAACGCGCCGAGCAGGTTGTCGCCCGGCCGCGCGAGCAGAAGGAGCGCCGAGAAGTCGCCCCAGCCTTCGCTGAGCGCACGGCAGATCGCATCGCCGCACAGCGTGAGACGGTGATGGATGTAGTGACCGAACTCGTGTGCGATCAGCGTCGAGTCGAGGGCGCCATCGAGATCGACGCCGACATCGCGGTGGATCGTGGCAGTCACGGCGCCGGCGGCGATATCGGCCTTCAGCGCGGCGCCATCGGTATCCGTGAGGGATACGGGCGGGATCGTGATCGTCGTCGTGATCGTGGAGTCCTCGCCCATCGGCGGAGGCGTCGTGCTCGTGACGTTGTTGACGATGATGAGGCCGATCGCCCCGGCGTTCTGCGCGTTCAGCGTCTTGCGCTTGAACGTGCAGTTGCCGCGATCGACGACGACGATCTTCCCCGCGCCGTCGGCCGGTAGCGCCTCGCAGCCATCGGTCGGATTCGCGCCCGCGCCGTCGACCCCGACGATGACCGTGCCCGAGATATCGAAGTTCTTCGGCCCGAAGGTCGCGACACCGATCGAGGGCGTGCGGCCGGATGGCTGCAGCGTCATCGCGCGGTTGTCCTTGCCGTTCCACACGAACACCTGCATGCGCGGCGACATGCCGTCGTCGGGCGTTGCCATGTTCGCGTTGTTGCGCGATCCACCGAGCGCGTTGTCCTGCGCCTCGGCGAGCATCGCATCGCCCTCGACACCACCGCGCCCGTAGTTCATCGCCTGCGCGTTCGCCGCGGTCTCGGTGAAGCCGGCGTCGTACCAGAAGTCGTGGAGCCAGTTGATCACGTAGAACAGCGACGTGATCGAGGCCATCTGCTGTTCCTGATTCGCGAGCGGACCGAGGCTCGTGTCGTAGACGTGGCCGAACGTCGCGGTGCTCGTGATGCTCGCGCGGAAGTCGCCGTCGCTGAGGCCGTTCGGCGCGTTGACGTCGACGTACGCATCGACGTTGTTACCGGTCGTCTCGGTGGCGGTCGGATCGAGCCACGGATCGCCGAGCGAATTCAGCCCGTCGACCTGAACGAGCGAGGGACCGGCGAGGTATGGCGGATACGAACCGTCCGGCACGCCCGTCGGATGAGGCGTCGCATCGACCTGCGGTCCATCGAGCGGATGCAGCTCGCCGGTCGTGTCGGCGTAGACCTTGTAGTCGAACGCATCGGCGACGAGGCTGTAGCGCTCGAGGACGCGACCGTCGTCTCCGGCGAGGATCGTGCGCGTCGCATCGCCGGTGCTCGATCCCGGATCGCTCGTGTACGCATCGACGACCCACGCCGCGATCAACGCCTCGCCGCTCGGATACCAGACCTGTCGCGCGAGCGCGCGATCGACGTGCGCACCGGCGGCAGCGCGTGAGATCGCCGCGTCCTTGCCATCGATGAACCGTCGCGACCGCGGTCGGTCGCGCCCGACGAGCGTGCCACTGATCGTCTGCAGCTCGCCGGTGGCGCGCACGAGCACGCGCAGCTCGCCGCCCCACACCGGCAAGCCATCGATCGTCTGGCGTACGCGCGTGATCGTTCCACCGTCGACGCGCAGCGTGCCGACGTCATCGAGCGCCGGCAATGCCGCCGGCGAGACGCGCCACGACGACGCGAGCCTCTGCACGTGCTCGACCGGTGTCGCGATCGGTGCGCCATGCACGTCGAGGATCCGCGGAGCACCGTGCGCATCGACGGAACGAGCGACGGCGGTGAGCCTCGATGTTCCCGGATCGCTGCACGCAGCGACGGCAACAAGCGCGAGCGACCACCTCATGCGTCTCCCGACGCTATCACGCAGACGGGTCAGCGCTTCTTGGACTTCGGCTGGGTCTTCTTCGCCGTCGGCGGCACCGCCGCAGGTTCTGCGGGCTTGGCGCGGGGCGGCCAGAATCCGACGACAGACGCCGGGATGAGTGGCCACAGCAGCGCCGGCCAGATCGGCTGGTGCAGGACGTTGACGATCAGGAGCATCGCCGTGATCCCGATCATGACGACGCGACCGCGCGCGTACTTCCGGCGCCGCTCCGGCGACAGGAACCACACGAGCATGATGTCGGTCGGCAGCAGCACGAGACACGACTCGTTCCACCGCACGTACGGCAGCGGGCTGATGATCGCGAGGAACCAGAACACGAAGCCGAGGAACACGTACGGGAGGATCGCGACCGCGAGGCCCGCCTTCTCCCCCTTGCCGAGCAGGCGCGCGATCCACGCCGGCGATGTCAGCAGCAGGATCACGAGCGCGAGCAGGACGCGACCACTGGGTCCGTTGTCGAGCGGCGGCGGTCCCTGCCGCTCGTAGACCGCGATCGGCTTCATGCCCCACGCCCTCTCCGCCGCCTCGCGCAGGTAGTCGGGCAGGAACATCTTCTCCCAGTACGACGGCACGCGATCGGTGACGCGGCCCATCGCGAGGTCCGTGATCAGCAGCGGGACCCGCATGCCGAAGAAGCCCTTGCGAGCGAGATCGCGGTACGTGCGGTCGTCGTGCGGGCCTTGCACCTTCTTGAGGACGCCGCCGGTCGCATTGTCGAGGACATCGCGGACGCGCGTCGTGCAGTTGTCCCAGAAGTGATCGTAGGCGTAGCTCTTGTGCTCTTCCTGGATGTCGTACTCGAGCTTGTCGATGACCTTCTTGGCCTGCTCATCGGTGAGCGGCAGCGGCTGGACCCAGATCGTGCGATCCGCGAACAGGTACGTCGCGAACATCTGCCCGGGATCCATCTTGCCGACCCAGAAGCTGTGCGTTCCGCGGAAGAAGCCGGTCGCCATCCCGAGCGGATGGTGGAAGTCACCGATGCCGTAGTTGTAGCAATCCTCGTCCGTCGGGCTGTTGCGGACGCAGAGCGCGATGTGACCGTGGCGCTCCCAGATCAGGCCGCCGACGCCCATCGTGATGAGCTCGACGACCGGGTAGTGGCTGTAGATCTCTGGATGCTGGCGCTGGATGTCCTGATACGCCTGTGACAGCTGCGCGAACTTCATGCGCATGTCGTCGTCATCGCGTTGCCGCTGAGCCAGCGCAGGCGTCACCGAAGCGATCAGGATCAAGAGCGCGACTGTCGCGGCTCGCACGCCCCTGAGTGTAATCGTCAGGCGGTCCAGCGCCAGCGAATGCGCGTCTGTTTACCGAGGTGAACCTCGGTATCTCCATCGAACGCGATCACCCGGGCCTTGCGCTGGCCCGGCAGATGGGTGCCGTTCCGGCTGGCCGTATCGACGATGAGGAGTGTGTCCTCGACGTGGAGCAGCAGCGCGTGGACGCGCGACAGCGAGGGATCGTCGAGGAGCGCCGCGCCGTCGCAGCGCGCATAGCGACCGATCAGGACGCCATCGCGAAGGGCGCGATCACCGAGGGAGAGCTGGCCGCGGAGGCTCGGGCCGATGATGTCGAGGGTGCCTGCGAGATCGCCGCGGTCGACGAGGCCCATGCCCGTATCGCGAGGACCCATCGTGCGAAAGATCATGCTCTTGCGCTGGCGCTTGCCCTCGAGCGGCATGTTCGTCATCGAGCCGCGCGGATCGCCGCGGAGCTCGTCGAAGTAGACGCGCTCGGGGAGCATGTCCCACGCGTCCGTCGCGGCCTCGGGCCAGTCACTCGGATCGCCGACCGGCATCACGAACACCGCGTGACCGGAGCAGCGCATGAACGCGGGACCCTCCGCAGACAGGCCGCGCATCTGCTGGCCGTGCTCGTCGGTGAAACCGCGATCGGTGCGAAGATCGAGGATGCGGTAGTGCACGTTCGTCGAGCCGCGAGACCAGCTCTGCACGGGATCGAGCACGACGGCGAGGTGACGCAGCGCGAGCGAGCTGTGCTTGTCGAGGAACAGATCGCACTGATCGTGACGGCCGACGATCGCCGCGACGTGACGGCCGAACCGCGCACGCAGACGGACGAGCCCCGCGGGCGCGCCGGTGTACTCGTCGACTGCCAGCAGCGCGAGGCCCGGCTCGTCGACCTCGCGGCACAGCGGCGCGAATCTCTCGTATGCACCGATGAACAGCTGCCGCATCGGCTTCGGCATGACCACGCGCGGCGCGGTGCCGTAACAGGTCTGCCGGTTCTCGTGGATGCCGCGGGCCTGACCGGCCCACAAATCGATTCCGATCGTCTTCGACGGATCCACGACCTTCACCCTAGCAAAACAGTATGAACAGGAACACAGATTAGAAAGGTGCCGATCGGGTAACCGCGACCCGCTCGCCCGTGTGTGGGTGAACGAACGCGATCGACTCCGCGTGGAGCAGAAGGCGCTCGCCATCGGCCCGTCCGGACCGTCCGTATAGCCGATCTCCGACGATGGGAGCGCCAAGTCCGACGGCCGCATGGACCCGGAGCTGGTGGGCCCGGCCGGTCCGGGGGGAGAGTGCGACCCGGGTGCGACCGCCCTCGCGACGGAGGACCTGCCAGTCGGTGACCGCCGCCTTGCCATGGACCGGGTCGACGATCTGTCGGGGCCGGTCGTCGAGGTCGACGCGGAGCGGCAGGTCGATCGTGCCTACATCACCCGCTACCTCCCCCTCGAGCCAGGCGATGTAGCGCTTCTCGACCTCGCGGATCGCGAACAGGCGCTGGAGCTCGCGGTGGGTCTCGGGGTCCTTGGCGGCGACGAGCAGGCCCGATGTATCGAGGTCGAGGCGGTGGACGAGCACCGCGCCGGTCGCCTCGGGGTAGCGCGCGCGCAGCCGGGCCAGGACCGAGTCGCGGAGGGTGCCGCCCCGGCCGGGGACCGACAGCAGGCCCACCGGCTTGTCGACGATGACGAGCCAGCGGTCCTCGAAGACGGTGCGCGGCTCGTCATCCGCGATCGGTCCACCGCCGAACACCGGCGCAGGCTCGACGTCGAGGCCCTGGAGCATGTGGGCGAGGATCGGCCCGCACTTGCCGCGGCACGCGGGGTAGTAGACGCCCGCCATGCGGCCACCCGTCACCGGCGGTGCGCCGATCCAGACCTCCGCGAGCGCGAGCGGGCGCAGGCCGTGGCGATACGCGCAGGCGAGCAGCTTCGGCGCGGCGCAATCACCTGCACCTCCCGGTGGCTCTGCCGGCCCGACATGGAGCGAAGCCGGCGAACGCCGGCGAGCGGGATCGAACAGCTCTCGCAGCTTGCGCGTCTCGCCGCGCGCATTCGCGAGCGTGTACGTATCGTGGATGCGCACGAGGTAGTCGCGCGAGCGTGCCGCACGATCGTCGTCGAGCGTGCGCCGCTGTGCTTCGAGCTGTGCGACCTGCGCCTCGATCGGCTCGCGGGCCGCGCGATACGCCAGATCGTGCGCACGCTTCTCGGCCGTGTGCATGCGGCTCTCGCGGTCGAGCGCCTCGCGATCGCCACCCGCGGCACGTGCAGCGTGCCGAGCCTCGCGCGCGGCGCGGTGACGTTCGCGGAGCGCCTCGCCGTCCGGCTCGAAGCGCGCAGCGATGTCCGCGAGCTGGGCACAGAGCGGTGCGATCCGCTCGTCGATCGCGGCGATCCGCCCCGCGATCGCGACGAGCTCGGCCTCGCCCGCGATCCAGAACGCATCTCGTGCAGCCTGATCGAACGCGGGCGGTACGAACCCCGGCAGGTCCCAGCGGCCATTCACCATGCCGGAGAAGCCGCGCAGGAAGCCGATGCGTCCCGCCGCATCCTCGACGACGAGGACGCCGAACATCTTGCCGCCGTCGGGAGCATCGAGGCCGAGACCGGCATGCTCCACCTCCGCCCGCAGGCGCTCGGCAGCTCGACGAGCGAGCAAGCACGGCGGGCCCGGTGCGAATGGACTGGGCATCCGCGCCGGCACATCGTGCGCGGCCGGAGGCGGATCGAGGTACGTCACGATCGCGTCCACAGCGCGCTCAGCATACAGTCGAGAGGATGAACGCGAACGTCGCCAAGTGCTTGCTCGTCTCCAAAGTGCTCGTAGCCGATGGGATGATGTCGGACGAGGAGAAGCAGTTCCTCGGCAACATGATGACCAAGCTCGGGCTCACCGCCGAGGAGCAGCGGCGCGTGATCGATCTCGAGGACTGGGATGCGGCAGAGCCGATCGTCCAGGGTCTCTCCGAGGACGAGCGGCGGTCGATCGTCGAGCTGCTCGTCGATGCAGCCTCGGCGGATGGTCGGCTGTCCGTACACGAGATGGCGACCGTGCAGCGTGTGTCCAAGGCGCTCGGGCTCAAGGCCTGATATCCGCTCGCATCGTCGCGATCGGCGCGTCATGCTCGGGCGATGCGCCTACTCGTCCTCCTGCTCGTCCTCGCCAACGTCCATGGCAAGCGCGCCCGGATCAAGGTCGAGGGCGAGGTCGCAGCCAAGCAGGAGAAGCAGGTCGTCCAGCTCGTGGAGGCGATCGTGTCCGATGTCGAGAAGCGGTTCACGCAACCGACGAAGACGGCGGATCCGACGGTGACGCTGCAGCTGTTCGCGACCGCCGACCGCTATCGAGAAGAGGCAGCGAAGCTCGGCGAGCCCATCCCATCGGACTGGGGCTTCTATCGTCCGGACAAGCGACTCGCGCTCGCGAACCTCGAGGCCGGCATCGGCAATCTCCGTCACGAGCTCGTCCATCCGCTGCTCGGGGATGACTTCCCCGGGATCCCGTCATGGCTGAACGAGGGCATCGCGGCGCTGTATGGAAGCAGCAAGCTCGGCAAGCACGGATTCACGTTCGTCGTGAACTACCGACTTCGCGATCTGCAGCGCGCACTGAAGGCGGGCACGCTGCCGAGCCTGCACGACCTGGCGACATCCTCGTTCGAGGAGTTTCACGGCGAGCGCGCGATGGTCTACTACGCGTACGCGCGTTACGTGCTGCTGTACCTCGATCGCAAGGGAAAGCTCTCGGCGCTGTATGCCGATCTGCGAGCCGCCGATCCAGCAAAGCAGGCCGAGGTGCTCGCGTCGTACGTCGACGAGAAGGACTTTCGTCGCTGGGCGAAGAGCCTGCGTTACTGAGGCCAGCGCGCCGAAGCCGCTGTCTTCCGATGGACGCCTGGTAGCTCCACGCTGGAGCAGCTGTCTCGGGATGGAGCACACCCGCCACGCGGGACCGCGCAGTTGCGGCCGGCACTGCGCTTGCTCGATGCGCTCGCATGGACGAGCGGAACAACAAGCGCGATCTCGTGCTCGCACCCGGCGAGTACGCATACATGCAGGACGTCACGAAGGGCGTCGTCAAGACGTACACGGGCCCGACAGTGATCAACCCGACCGCGCAGGAGCGGCCGATCATCTTCGACGAGACGACCGGGCGATTCCTCCCCTGCACTCTCGATGAAGCCGTGCAGCCGATCGCGACCGCTCCCGAGGGCAGCTACCTCGTGCTCGAGAATCCGTCGATGCGCGGCGATCATCCGCCCGCGGGTGGCGTGCATCCGGCGCCGGATCTCGCCGTCGGTCGAACGCTCAACCTGACCGGTCCGCGTGCCTTCGCGCTGTGGCCCGGCGAGGTCGTGAAGCTCGTGCCCGGTCACCACCTGCGCTCGAACCAGTACGTGCTCGTCCGCGTGCTCAACGAGGACGAGGCACGTCGCAACTGGGCCCAGGCGGTGATGAAGCCCGCCGCGCCTGATGGCACCGAGGCCGATCCGACGCGACCCGCGACGCCCGGCGCACTGCAGCTTGGTGGACCGCCGGCGGAGCTCAACGTCGGTCAGCTGCTCGTCATCCGCGGCACCGATGTGTCGTTCTACATCCCGCCGACCGGCCTCTCGGTCGTTCCCGATCCGGCGGGTCGCTACGTGCGCGATGCGCTGACCCTCGAACGCCTCGAGTACTGCATCCTCGTCGACGAGGATGGCAACAAGCGCTACGAGCGCGGCCCACAGGTCGTGTTCCCCGCGCCGACCGAGGTGTTCGTCGAGCAAGTGGGCCAGCGGAAGTTCCGCGCGATCGAGCTGTCCGAGCTGCATGGCCTTCACATCAAGGTGATCGCTCCGTACTCCGAGGCCGGTCGCGACCATCGCGAGGGTGACGAGCTGTTCATCACCGGCAAGCAGACCGCGATCTACTACCCGCGCGAGGAGCACTCGCTCATCCGCGTCGATGGTCGCGAGCGTCACGTCGCCGTCGCGATTCCCGCCGGGGAGGGCCGCTACGTCGTCGATCGCACGACCGGCGTGATCCGCGTCGTCCACGGACCGGCCATGTTCCTGGCCGATCCGATCCGCGAGGTGCTCGTGCGCCGCGTGCTGAGCGATCGCGAGTGCGCGACCTGGTATCCGGGCAACACGGATGTGCTCGCGTACAACCACATGCTGCGGGCCGCGACCGACACGCCGGCCAAGGCGCTGCCCGAGACCCGTCGCGCCTCGCTCGTGCTCGATACACGCTTCGATGGCGCACCGCGGATCAACGTGTGGGTCGGCTACGCGGTCATGGTCGTCGACCCTCGCGGTCAGCGACGCGTCGTGGCGGGACCCGCGTCGATCCTGCTCGAGTACGACGAGTCACTCGAGATACTGCAGCTCTCGACCGGCACGCCGAAGCGCTCCGACAAGCGCATCGAGACCGTGTACCTGCGCACGCTCAACAACCGCGTCAGCGATCGCTGCACGGTCGAGACGGCCGATCACGTCGGCATCTCGATCAGCTACGCCCTGCGTGTCGGCTTCGAGGGCGACCCGCCGCGCTGGTTCGAGGTCGAGGACTACGTCCAGCTGCTGTGCGACCACGTCCGCTCGTTGCTGCGTGCCGCGATCAAGCGGCGCTCCATCGATGATGTCTACGCGAATGTCGTCGACGTCGTCCGCGACGCCGTGCTCGGCGTGACGGCCGAAGGCAGCGCGCGCGCCGGCCTCGTGTTCAAGGAGAACGGCATGCGGGTCAGCGATGTCGAGATCCTCGACGTCGTGATCGGCGACGAGGACATCGCCGAGCTGCTCGGCGATGCGCAGCGCCAGGCCGTCGAGGAAGGCATCACTGGCGATCGACAACAACGGCGGCAACTGGCGCGAGGACAGGA
>Ga0153915_10006535_pt1 | contig 10936 bp, 10 predicted proteins | sample Opewatmetagenome_2_FD_107003 | JGI IMG/M metagenome (GOLD analysis project Ga0153915, IMG submission 107003) | Freshwater wetland microbial communities from Ohio, USA - Open water 3 Core 3 Depth 3 metaG | ecosystem: Environmental > Aquatic > Freshwater > Wetlands | place: USA: Ohio, Lake Erie...
CAGCCTGACGCCGGCGAACCGGGCCTGCGATCGGTCGGCCTCGTCAGGCTTGCGGTTGATACAGCTGGATGAGATTGCCGCACGTGTCGGCGAAGATGGCCACCGTCACGGGGCCTGTCGGCGTCGGATCCATGGTGAACACCACCCCGCGGGCCTTCAACCGGGCGACTTCCCTGTGAATGTCGTCGACCTCGAAGGCGGTGATCGGGATGCCCTGCTCCAGGAGCGACTCCTGAAACGTCTTGGCAGCCGGATTGGCGTCGCGTTCGAGCACCCGATCGACGTCCGGCAGCCCGTCCGGCGCGACGACCGTCACCCATTTGTACTCGCCGACCGGAATCTCCTTGCTCTTCTTGAATCCCAGCACTTCCGTGTAGAACGCCAAGGCCCTGTCCTGGTCCTCGACGAAGATGCTGTTCAGTTTGATGCGCATCGTACCTCCTGGCGGGCACTAGGGCTGCCTTTCAGTCTACTCTGCGGAAGGTTCAGGGGCTTCTTGTAACTTGCTGTCTTCTCGTCCGGCGGACGCACAAGACGGGCGGCATGACACATGAGGGGTGGGAGCGGCTCGCCCCCTACGGGGTGCGAAGCGCGACGAGCCTCCCCTACCTGATGGAGGATGGAATCCGGCTCCACTAGGGGCCCCATCGCGCCCTCGAGGCCTGCCCGATCTACTGCGGGGTTGGATTTCTGGGCGGATTCAGCCTGGCATCCGACTCATCAGCGTCAGGCAGCCGGGCGTGAGCTCGGCAGGCATCACGCCCGGGACCCGGACGAGATCCTGGACAGTCTCCCGATAGGCCGAGGGCGCCCGGCCCACGCGGCTGGCGAACGCAGCGCTGAAAGATCCCAGACTCGAGAAACCGACCTCCATGCAGATGTCGGTGACGCGCGCCTCGGTGAGGGTCAGCAGTCGCTTGGCTTCGGCCAACCGGGCCCGGACCTGGCACTGTTTGGGCGTCTCGCCGAAGACCGCCTTGAACAAGCGGATGAAGTGGTACTGCGACATCCCGGCTTCGGCCGCGACCTGCCGGACCGATCGTCGGGCCTCTCCGGTTTCCCGCAGCCGGTCGCGTGCTCGGCAAAGGCGAACGAGGGTATCCCGATGAAGCATGAGGGCTAGCCGCCGGCGATGGCCCCGACGATACGGAAGACCTCCCGCCCGGAGACGACCCCCTCCGGCAGCGGAGCGTCGGAGGACTCGAACGAGAAGTCCTCCGTCCCGGCGAAGTAGCGCAGCATAGGACGGCGCTCGTGCGACCCGTGGTCACGGATCGTGCCGCGCAGCATCGGGTAGGCGGCCTCAAGGGCATCCAGCACGGCGCCGGTTGTGGCAGGGCCCGGGACCTCGAGGCGGACTTCCTTGTCGACGGCAGCCAGGTTGCGCAGGTGGTAGGGGAGCACCACCCGGATTGCCCGCGGCTCCACGTGGATCACCTCTCCCACTACGGTTCCCGGTTTCCAGTCTCCAGTTTCCAGTCTCCAGTCAAAGGCGCTTCCGTACTGGTGACTCGGAGCCGGAAACGGGGAACCGGCCTGGTCGCGGCCTGGAACTTCACTCGATGACCTGGGCTTCCACCGACAGCACGGCGGGCAGGTCCCGCACGATGGGCATCCAGCTGTCGCCGGCGTCGCTCGAGGCATAGACCTGGCCCCCGGTCGTGCCGAAGTACACGCCGCACGGATCCAGGGCATCGACCGCCATGGCATCGCGCAGGATGTTGACGTAGCTGTCCTTCTGCGGCAGCCCCTTGGTCAGGGCTTCCCATTCGTTGCCGCCGCTGCGGCTGCGGTAGACGCGCAGCTTGCCCTCCGGCGGGTAGTGTTCCGAGTCGCTCTTGATCGGGACGACATAGATCGTCTCCGGCTCGTGGGCGTGCACGTCGATGACGAACCCGAAATCCGACGGGAGGTTGCCGCTGACTTCGTGCCACGACTCGCCGCCGTCGTCGCTGCGCATCACGTCCCAATGCTTCTGCATGAAGAGCGTGTTGGGCCGCGACGGGTGCATGGCGATGCGGTGGACGCAGTGGCCCACTTCGGCGGTCGGGTCGGGCATGAAGTCGGAGCGCAATCCGCGGGTGGCCGTCTTCCAGGTCTTCCCGGCGTCGTCCGAGCGGAAGACCCCGGCGGACGAGATGGCTACGAACATGCGGCCGCCCTGTAGGGGATCGAGCAGGATCGTGTGCAAACACATCCCGCCGGCGCCCGGCGCCCACTTCTCGCCGGAGCTGTGAGTCCGCAAGCCGGGCAGCTCCTGCCAGGTGGCCCCGGCGTCGGCCGAATGGAACAAAGCGGCGTCCTCGACTCCGGCGTAAACCGCGTCGGGGTCCGTCAGCGAAGGCTCGAAATGCCAGACGCGCTTGAACTCCCAGGGGTGGGGCGTCCCGTCGTACCACAGGTGCTTGCCGGGCTCCGTGGCGTACTTGAACTCATTGCCGACCGTCTGCCAGGTCTTGCCGCCGTCGTCCGAGCGGTGGACGACCTGGCCGAACCAGTCGCTGGCCTGGGAGGCATAGATGCGGTTGGGGTCGACCGGCGAACCTTTGAGGTGGTAGATCTCCAGCCCCCCGAAGTGCGGGCCATCGACCTTCCAATCCCGGCGCTTCCCATCGGAGGTCAAGAGGAAGGCACCCTTGTGCGTACCCACCAGAACCCGTACACCGCTCATCGATCGGTCTCCTTGTTGAGATGGCCCCTTCAGCGAAGCGAGCAGCGATGTCGACCATTCTAATCGGAATTCCGACGAAGCTCCCTGGTTTTCACCCAAGCAGGGGAGCCGCTGTTCTACGAAGGAGCAGGCGAGGATGGGCAGGCCTCTCCACCTAAACGGAGAGCCAAGGAGCTGCACCCTGAGCCTGTCGAAGGGTGCGGCGACAAGCCCCGAGCTTCGACACACCTAGTGCGGAGGCTACGGGCCCAACGGGCTGCCAAGCTCGAAAGGATCCTCCTTGCCCCTGGGGCTTGACCTGTGTAGACAAATGGCTTATGATGACTTTGGAAGTTCACTGAACTTACAAACCCTCATGCTTCAAAAGGCCACTCGGCGGGAGTCCAAGAACCACAACAAGGGCCTGGTCTTGCGGACCGTGTACCAGGCCGGCTGGATCAGCCGCGCCGATGTGGCCCGGGCGACGACGCTGGCGCGCCCGACGGTTTCCACCGCTGTGGCCGAGCTGATCCGCGAGGGCCTGGTCACCGAGAGCGGGATCGGACCGTCGGTCGGGGGCAAGCCACCGATCCTGCTCAGGGTCGAGGATGACAGCCGCTACATGATCGGGGTCGACCTGGCCGAAAGCGAGTTTCGCGGCGCGCTGGTGAATCTTCGCGGGACCATCCGGCGCCAGTTGAGCCTGCCCATTCACGATCAGGACGGCGAAGCGGCGCTGGCTCTCGTCCATCGCCTGATCGCCGAGCTGGTCAAGGCTTCCGAGCGGCCCATCGTCGGGATTGGGATCGGCACGCCCGGCCTGATGGACGCCCACCGCGGGGTCGTCCGCAACGCCGTCAATCTCAACTGGCGCGATCTTCCCTTGGGCGATCTGCTGGAGGCGCGCCATGGTCTGCCCGTGTATATCGCCAACGACTCCCAGGTCGGTGCGCTAGCCGAGTTGACCTTCGGGCTGGGGAAAGACATCGCCAACCTGATCGTGGTCAAGGTGGGCCGGGGCGTCGGCGCGGGGATCGTCCTCGATCGCCAGCCTCACTACGGTGACGACTCCGGGGCGGGCGAGATCGGTCACATCGTCGTCGAGCCGGGGGGACAGGTGTGTCGCTGCGGAAACCGGGGATGCCTGGAGACGGTCGCCAGCACGCGCGCGCTGGCCCAGCGCGTGCAGGCCATGTGGCCGGAGCTCCAGGGTTCGCCCGTGCGCCGCCTGGTCCGGTCGCCGAACGAGATCACCACGGGGATCCTGGTGCAGGCGGTGCAAGCCGGCGATGACTCTGTGCGCGCCCTGGTTGCAGAAGCCGGCGCCCACCTGGGGCAGGTGATCTCACACCTCGTTGGGGCGCTGGACATTCGACACGTCGTCATCGCCGGCAGCATGGCTCGCTTCGGCGAGGCGTTGATCGGGCCGATCCAGGAGCATGTCACCTCGCACTCCTTGCGGGCGCTGGCGGAGAACACGCACATCGAGGCTTCCCAGTTGGGTCAGGACATCGTCATCCTGGGCGCGGCCGCCCTGCTGCTGTCACAGGAGCTTCAGCTGTCGTGAATCCTTCCCGCGTCGTCGCGGGCGCGCCGTCGGCCGAGGCCGCGTTCAGCCGGCTGGACAAACCGGCGCGGGTGCCGCCGCTGGACCAAGGCTTTCGGCCGGCGGCCCTCACCCATCAGCGATTCCGCCAGGACGTCCACGATGCCGGAGAGGCCGTGCCGCTGGTGCTGGCCCTGGAGCGCGGCGACGGCTCGGTCACACGCCACAGCGCCTCGCTGTTCCCGGGCGGGCACCCGCGAGCCGGCGACAACCTTGCCTACGCCGAACGCCTGCTCAAGTTCCTGCTTTGGCAACGAGGAGGTTGGCGCGTGTACGTCGCCGGACCCGACGCAGTCGTCCGCTACTTGCAGGCGTGCTACAGCTCGGCTGGGAAGCGAGCCTTTGACGCGCGGTTCATGGGCGACCAGGTGTACCAGAAGCCGTTCACCTTCGTCGCTTGTTCTGTCTCCGACGTTCCCGAAGGGCGGGAGAATCGCCAGGCCCTCGGGCGTCACCTCAATGGTTGCCGGATCGGTTTCGACCTCGGCGCCTCGGACCTCAAGGTGTCGGCTGTGATCGGCGGACAGGCCGTCTTCAGCCAGGAGATCGAGTGGCGCCCCCGTGAGCAGTCCGACCCGGGCTACCACCGGGAGCACATCCGGTCGGCCATCCTCCTGGCGGCTTCCCACATGCCGCGCCTGGACGCGATCGGCGGCAGCTCCGCTGGCGTCTACCAGAACAACCGGCCAATGGTCGCCTCTCTGTTCCGCGGTGTTTCTCCGACTCGGTTCGACGAGGTGCGGAACCTGTTCGTCAGGCTTCAGCAGGAAATGGGTGTTCCGATGGCGGTCGTCAACGACGGCGAGGTCGCCGCCCTGGCGGGCTCGATGTCGTTGGGGGACAACGCCGTCATGGGGATCGCCCTCGGCTCCAGCCAGGCCGCCGGCTACGTGACCCCCGATGGATCGATCACCGACTGGCTGAACGAGCTCGCCTTTGCACCGGTGGACTACAGCCCGGAGGCTCCGACCGACGAGTGGTCTGGAGATCGCGGCTGTGGCGCGACCTACCTCTCGCAACAAGCCGTCTTCCGGCTGGCCGATTCGGTGGGGCTCGAGACCTCCGAGGGGTTGAGTCCCGCCCGCCGGCTCGAGGCTGTGCAGGCGAGATTGGAGGCCGGCGACGAGTCCGCTCGACAGATCTGGCAGACGATCGGCGTGTATCTGGGCTACGCCGTCGCCCACTACGCCGACTTCTACGACATGAGGCATGTCCTGATTTTGGGGAGATGCACCTCCGGCGCGGGTGGCCCGATCATGCTCCACGAGGCCCGCGCGACCCTGACGACGGAATTCCCCTCGCTGGCCGAGCGCATTCATCTGCACCTTCCCGATGAACAGAGTCGCCGCGTGGGGCAGGCGATCGCTGCCGCCAGCCTGCCCGAGGTTCCGGAGAGGATGTCGGGGTGACCCCCATGCCTTCGCCAGTTCGCACAAAGGAGGCATGGGGGTGACGCCTGTGCGCTTCCTCCATGAAGGAGCCGAGCTGTTCGTCCCCGACGGCCGACCGGTGGAGCAGGCGCTTTCGCGCACGACGCACCTCGGTGTCGCCGCTCACCAGGACGACCTGGAGATCATGGCCATCGACGGGATCCTGGAGTGCTTCCAACGCGAGGACAAGGGTTTCTGCGGAGTCATCGTCACCGACGGCGCCGGCTCGCCCCGCGCCGACCTCTACGCCAGCACCAGCGACGAGGCCATGCAGCTCGTCCGGGCGAAAGAACAGAAGAAGGCCGCCGTCGTCGGCGAATACTGCGCCCTGGCCCTGCTCGGCTACCCCAGCCGGGCCGTCAAGGACCCCTCCGCGCGCGGGCCGGTGGAGGACCTGGCTGCTCTGCTCGCCGCAGCGAAGCCGTCGGTCGTCTACACCCACAACCTGGCTGACAAGCACCCGACGCACGTCGCCGTCGCTGTGCGGACAATCTCGGCCATTCGTACCCTCGCGCCGGTCGACCGCCCGCGCCGCCTCTACGGCTGCGAGGTCTGGCGCAGCCTGGATTGGATGCTCGACGAAGATCGAACGGCCTTCGATTGCTCGCGGCGCGAGGGACTCCAGACGGCCCTGCTGGGGGTGTTCGACTCGCAGATTTCGGGGGGGAAACGCTACGACGTGGCGACGATGGCGCGCCGCCGGGCTCACGCCACCTACGCCGAATCCCACGGCATCGACGTGACCAGCGGCATCGCCTATGCCATGGACCTGACACCGTTGATCGAGGACCCGTCCCTCGAAGTCGTCGCCTTCGTCGAGGGAACCATCAGGCGCTTCACCGAGGAAGTCCGCCGGGTCTTGATCCAGTCCTTATGAGAAGGCAGATTTCCGGTCGACCGCAGATCGCCGGGAAAGGAGGAGGGTGGAGGAGAGAGGAGAAGAGGAGGAGCTGGCGCCAGGTCTTTCCGGCAACGACCCGCCGTCGCGACGTCGCAGGCACAGAAAGGTCCAGACGCCAGCCGGCAAACCATACCGCCGGACCTATCGCAGGTCAAGTTGTGGGCGGGGCCGGACGAAGGTTGGCCCGCCCACCCAGAGGAGAAACGAGATGCACAGTCGAAAGGGCTTGACGATCACGGGGATCCTCGTCGCGGCCATGGTTCTGGCGGCCTGCGGGCAAGCTGCCACGCCGACTGCCGCGCCGCCGCCCGAGGCCACTGCGCCGCCCGCCGCGCCGACCCAACCAGCGGCGGAAGAGCCGGTGGCTCTGAAGGTCTACGTCGTGGACTACACGGCTGACTCGACCGACACCTGGCTCGAGGACGAAGTCGTCCCGGCCTTCCAGGCGATGCACCCCAACGTGACGGTCGAGTTCATCTGGGGAAGCTGGAGCACGTTCGGGGAGACGGTGGCCGGGTACTTCGCCGCGGGCGAGGGGCCGGACATCATCAACCTGGGGTCGGAGTTCAACGGGTTGTACGGCGATCAGCTGGCCCCGCTGAATGACAAACTCGGACCGGCGGCCTGGCCGGAGATCTCGAAGTTCATCCCCGGGACGCTGGAGAACGCCTCCTGGGACGGTGAGCTCCGAGGCCTGCCGATCTTCTCGGCCCCGCGCTATGTCTTCTGCCGAACGGATCTGATGCCGGCCGGCTTCGACAAGCAACCGACGGATTTCGCCGGATGGGTTGACTTCGCCAAGAAGGCGACCGTCATCGACCCGGCCACCAACTCGCTCACCCAGCAAGGGTTCGTCCCCGTCGACGCCGGCACCATGGCCGACTTCCAGTGGTACCTCAACACCATCTGGTCGATCGGCGGCTCGATCTACAAGGACGATGGGGTTACGCCGAACTTCGACTCGGCCGAAGCCGATGCCGCCATCCAGTTCAACTACGACATGAAGCGGGCGGTCTATCCGGACGACACGGTCGGCGCCCTGCCGGCCGGCACCGGCTCGGTCATCGAAGAAGGCAACGGGGCCGTCTGCCTGTGGCACTCCGGCTGGGCGGCGCCCGCCCCGGACAGCGCCGTGTGGAGCAAGGTCGATATCCAGGCCTTCAGCGGCGACCCGACGAACTTCCCCAACAGCAAGCCGATCGTCCTGTCGTTCGTCGACTGGTGGGCCGTCCCGGCCTACAGCCCGAACATCGACATGACGGCTGAGTTCCTGAAGTTCGTCTTCAACCAGGAGAACAACCACCGCTACAATGAGACGATGAACCTGATCCCGGCCCGGGCCGACGCCCACACGGGCTACGTGGTGGACAACCCGGTGCTCCAGAGAGAAGCCGAGCTGGCGTCACAATACAGCTACGGATTCGCCGGGATCCTGGAGCCGACCCAGCTGCAAAGCATCCTGCAGACGCAGCTCGGGCTGTACCTGACGGACCAGCAGGACAAGGCCACCACGCTCAGCAACATCCAGGAGCAGTACACGCAGGTCCTCAAGGACAGCGGCAATCTGCCGTAGCTCCGACCGCCGGAACCCACGTGGCGGAGTCAGGACGCATGGACGGGAGTGAGTTGGGCCGAGGGCGACCTCGACCCAACTCCTTCCGTCGGCCATGGCGACCGTGAAGGACAATCCCTACCTCTACACGCTGGTCACCTCCCTGGCCACGGTAATCTTCATCGCGGCTTCCTGTGCCGCGCTGGGGTGGCTGGCGAAGACGATCGTGCGCCGGGCGGGCGGCTCGCAACGGCGGCAGGAGGAAGCCCAGGCGGGCTACTTCTTTGCCGCGCCGTGGATCGTCGGGTTTCTCATCTTCGTCGTCGCCCCGATGCTGGCCTCGCTCTACTGGAGTCTGACCAACTATCGGTTGGGCGATCCGCCGCAATGGGTCGGGCTCCAGAACTACGCCCGCTTGCTTTTCGAGGACCGGGAGTTCCGCGGTTCCCTTGTCAACACGCTGTTCCTGACGCTGGTCGGCCTGCCGCTCCAAATCGGCGTGGCGCTGCTGCTGGCCGTGCTCTTGAATCAGAAGTTGAGAGGCGAACGTTCCTTCCGGGCGACGTTCTATCTCCCCGTCCTCCTGGGATTCAACGCCGCCGTCCTGCTGTGCTGGCGCCTCATGTTGAACGCCAGCAATGGCATCATCGATCAGGTCATCCGTTCCCTGTCGCGTGCCTTCCCCGCCTTCAGCTATCTCAACCGCGGACTGATCTACGTCGTCGAGGTCGTCAACGGATTCTTCCTGGGATTGACCAACGGCAACTACACGCTGCTGGAGAAGGTGCTGGCGACCGGCTTCCCGCCGGAAAACCGCGTCCCGATGTGGATTCAGAATCCGTTGTGGTCGAAGATGGCGGTCATCCTGCTGATGGTCTGGATTTGCGGCAGCATGATGCTCATCTTCCTGGCCGGCTTGCAGGCGGTGCCGAAGGAGCTGATCGAAGCGGCGGAGGTCGACGGCGCCAGCGGTTGGAAGCGCTTCTGGCGCATCACCTTCCCGCTGTTGACGCCGTATGTCTTCTACAACCTGGTGATCGGGATGATCGCCGCGCTGCAGATCTTCGAACCGGTCTACGTCCTGTACCGGGACAACCAGCCTCTGGCGCCTTCGGCCTATTCGATGGTGTATTACCTGTATCAAGCGACGTTCCGTTTCAACACCATTGGCTACGGCTCGGCCATCTCCTGGCTGGTGCTGGTCATCATCGCCGTGGCCTCGTTCTTCCAGTTCCGCCTGCAGAGTCGCTGGGTCGAGTATGAGATCCACTAGGGGCGGCCGGTGAGCAAGACGCTCCTGCGCCTTTTGAGCCGCGGGGCGGTCTACATTCTGCTGACGGCCGCCAGCATCCTGATGGCCTTTCCGCTCTTCTGGATGATCTCGACGTCCTTCAAGACGCTGCGGGAGGCCAACGCCCCCCGCATCATCTGGATCCCCTCGGCCGTGGTCATCGACGCGTATCGTTCGGTGATGGCCGACCCGGATTTCCTGCGCGCCTACGTCAACTCGGCGTTCTACGCCGCCCTGGCGTTGGCCGGCACGCTGCTGTCGATCGCCGCGGTGGCCTATGCCTTTGGGCGTCTGCGCTGGCCGGGGCGGGACCTGGTCTTCGCCCTGATGCTGTCCACCTTGATGATCCCCGCCCAGGCGCTGATCGTGCCGCAGTACGTCTTCTTCAACGCCATCGGATGGATCGGATCCTTCAATCCGCTGATCATCCCCGGCTTTTTCGCCGGCGGGGCGGCGATGATCTTCCTGCTGCGCCAGGCCATGGCCCAGATACCAAGGGAACTGGAAGAGTCGGCTTTGATCGACGGCGCCAGCCATCTGCGTATCTGGTGGGACGTCATCCTTCCCCTGGTCAAGGCTCCCCTCGCCACCGTCGCCACATTCCTCTTCGTCGCCTACTGGAACAACCTGCTCGGGCCTCTGCTCTACGCTCAATCGACGCGGCTGCACACCCTTCCGGTGTATGTGGCCCAGCTCTACAACATCAACAACACGACCCAGCCGTGGCCGAGCATCATGGCCGCCGCCGTCCTGACGACCGTGCCCCTGTTCGTCGTGTTCTTCCTGGCGCAACGTTTCATTCTCGACAGCGTCGTCCTGAGTGGACTGAAAGGGTAGAAAGCCGGGTCGAGTCTCCCGGCCAACCGTATGCGGACGGACACACGGGGACGCGTCCAGGCATCCAAGCGAGGAGGCTTCCTTGCGCGACAAACGCCTCTTGCACGCGTTGCTCTCGGCGATGCTTCTCCTCGCCGCCTGCGCGCAAGGAAGCCGGTCGACCCCGGCCATTGCCGGCGGCCAGGCCACGGCGACTTTGATGCCTCCATCTGATGGGGTGGCCCCTCCAAGCGTAATCCCGCAGCCCGTATCCCTGACGACCTCGCCAGGGTTCTTCCTTCTCACAGCCGGCACGTCCATTCGGGTGGACTCTGCCACCCCTGAAGGAATGGCAATCGGTCGATATCTGGCGGAGAGGCTGGCTCCAGCGACCGGCTTCCACCTGGCCGTCGTGGAGGCTGGCCTTGGCTCGGCGGAAGGCGCCATCACCTTGACGCTGACTGGGGCCGACCCGTCCCTGGGGGACGAAGGCTACACGCTCGAGGTAGCTTCCGATCGGGTGACCCTGGCCGCGCCTCATCCGGCTGGCCTCTTCCACGGCATCCAGACGTTGCGGCAGCTCTTGCCTCCCGAGATCGAGTCCAAGACCGTCCAGACAGGGCCGTGGCGCATCCCGGCCGTCAGCATTCGGGACTACCCGCGTTTCGAGTGGCGCGGGGCCATGCTCGA
>Ga0153915_10006536_pt1 | contig 10936 bp, 9 predicted proteins | sample Opewatmetagenome_2_FD_107003 | JGI IMG/M metagenome (GOLD analysis project Ga0153915, IMG submission 107003) | Freshwater wetland microbial communities from Ohio, USA - Open water 3 Core 3 Depth 3 metaG | ecosystem: Environmental > Aquatic > Freshwater > Wetlands | place: USA: Ohio, Lake Erie...
CCCGCGGGACCAGGTCAACCCCTTCCCGACCATGTTCATCGGCCTCCGCGGCCGGGCCGTGGGCAGGATCGGCGGCGTCGAAAGGGCCCTGGGGCAGGGGCAGATGGTCTTCGTGCCGCCGGGGACGGCCCACGAGTTCTGGAACCCCTACGACGAGCCCGCCGAAGTCATCGTCCTGATGTTCGGCGACGGCGCGTGACCATTTCCCCGTCCGTTAATTCGGGGACACAATACTATTTTCCGAATTAGCTCTCGGCCCCAAGGCCGGCAATTCAGAGTCCAGGGCCTTTCTTCGGCGGGAAAATGATGTTGAATTGCCTGAGGTAGTCCGAGAGCGGCGGCAGGCCGAGCTCCTTCCGCCACTCATCCACCTTGGCTTCGTCCTCGAGCGGGTAAAGCTCCTCGCTTTTCGTCTGCTCGTTGTACCTCGTATGGGTGCCGTACCTCTGGGGCTTGTTCTGGTTGAACCGGCACCGGTCGAAGATATTGGCGTAGCGCTGCCACGGCAACTCTTGGGCCTCGCAGGCCGCCTTGATGGCCGGCATGTACTTCTCCTGCAGCTCGAACGCGCCGTGCATGACGACCAGGTAGGCTGCGAAGGCCGCCTCCTGTCCGACCTCGGCCACCCTCGGCCAGCCCTTTCGCTCCAGGAGGCCGTCGAGGTCCTTTTGGCTCTGATCCGCCATCAGGAACTTGAGATCCCAAATTGCCTCTTGGACGGAGGATCTCATGCCGACCTTCCTTCCGGCGATGCCCACCTCGAGGAAGTACGCCTGGTCCCGGGCCATCAATCTCCAGAGCGCCTTGGCATATTCGACGTCCTTGATGGGATGACCGGATCGGGCATTGACAGCGGCCACCAGCCCGTCCTCGAACGCCGGCCAGCGCGGGTCCTTCCTCGACGTCAGCAGATCCGGTTCCGTCAGAGGCGCCAGCGACGGCTCCATCTCGATGGCCAACGCCAGGTACTTGAAGCACTCGTCGGTCTTCTTGTTGAGGGAAAGCGCGCAGGCCAGGTTGTAGACGTTCTGTCGGTTTTTAGGGTCCTGGAGATAGGCCTTCCAGAACTCGGCGATCGCCCCCGGGACGTCGCCTTCGCTCCTCAAGCGCTCGCCGGGGCTCTGGGCGCCCGCCGGCGGGCCCGGCTGCGCGAGCGCGGTCCCGCAGAAGGCGAGAAGGAAAACGAGCAAAAGGCCTCTTGTCTTAGGCATCCTCTTGGCTCCTCGTGCAGGCGATGACCGTCATTTCGTCTCATGGCAAAGCAAGGACCGTGCCAAGGACAGGCAGAAGCAGTAATGGGATAAATCGCTCGTGATAATAAGGATACCCAAAGAATGCGGCCGCGCCGGGGCCCGCGGCCGGCCTGCCGGCCGACGACCAGACTCTAATCCCTAAAGTTCCTTTACAGCAGGGGATGCGACGCGTGCCGGCGGCAAAGGCTTGTAGATCGCGGCGACCAGGATCCCCGCGATGAGCGTCTCGAGGAGACCGAAGAGCAGGCCCCGCAGGATGACCGGATAAGGAATGGGCAGGTGCGACCACCAGGATGCGCCGGCCGGGACATTGACGAACAGCCAGATGATGATCCCGTAGCGCACGCCTTCGGTAATCCCCTTTCCCTCCCGGCCCTTGACGAAGATGAAGGTGAACAGCAGCGCCGCGAGCACGCCGATGGGGTACATCACCCAGATCCTGGACATCATGTCCGGCCGCCATAAGGGCTTCAGCGTCTCATTGACGCTCTTCATGAAGACCTCGTTGATGACGAAATTCATGGCCCAGACAACGACGAAGATGACGCCGCTGGCCGCCAAGAAGCGCTTCCAGTTCATTCTCTCCTCCTTATTCTTGACCGTCGTCAGGGGAGGCCACCGGGAAGGACTTGACCTTGAGCGCTTCTGTCCCGGTTCGCGGGGGTGCGGAGAGATCGAGCGGCTGGATCCCCTCCCTGGACTTGAGAGAATCGTAGCTCCGTCCGGCCGGCAAAGTCAAGGCCGCTAATCCTCGACCAGGATGTTCTTCGTCTTGAGGGTTCGGCTTTTACTCGTAGCGAATGGAATCGGCCGGGTTGGCCGTGGCCGCCCGATAGGTTTGGAGGCCGATGACGGCCGCGGCGATGGCGAACCCGGCCAGAGCCGCGCCCAGGAACATGGGCACGGTCAGGCTCGTCCGGTAAGCGAAATTCCTCAGCCAGCTCCGCATCGCGAAATACCCGACCGGCCAGGCGATGAGGTTGGCCACGAGCACCCACCTCAGGAACTCGCGCGAGAGCATGACCACGACGCCCGAGGACGACGCCCCCAGCACCTTTCGGATGCCGATCTCCTTGGTCTTCCGCTCGGCGGTGAACGAAGCGAGTCCGACGAGCCCGAGACAGGCGATGAGGACCGCCAGCCCGGCAAAGAGACGGAACATCGTTTCCATCCTTTGCTCGCCCCGATAGGTCCTGTCGAAGATCTCGTCAAAAAATGAGTATTCGAACGGATATTCCGGCTGAAACTTCTTCCAGGCCTTCTCGATGAGCCCCAGAGTCCCCGCGATGTCCCCACCCTGGATCTTAACGGATAGGTAGCGGGCAGAGCTGTTATTGATGGACATGGAGAGGGGCGAGATCGGGAGATGGAGTGAATGCTGGTGAAAATCCTTGAGAACCCCGACGATCTTCCCCACGCGGCGCGGCCCTCCGAAGTCCCGTCCGACCGGATCCTCCCAGCCGATGGCTTCTTGGGCGGATTCATTGATAAGGTAAGCCCCTTTGGCATCCGAAGGGAATTCGCGGGAAAAGTTCCGGCCTTCCGCGAGCTTCAGGCCGAACAAAGGAAGGTAATCATAATCCGCTTCCATCACGTAGATCGGGACCCGGACGTTATCGGGCCGTCCAGGCCAATTCGCGCTCGTGCTGGAACCGATGCGGTTAGGCAGGTCGCTCGATGCCGAAACGCCGAGGACGGCGGGGCACTTCCGCAGCTCCGCTCTGAAGGCCTCGACGTCCCGCCGAACGCCGCCTCGAGGAGTCAAGACCACGATCTGTTGCCGGTCGTAGCCCATGTCCTTGGTCCGGATGTAGCGGAGCTGGCTCCGGACGCCGACGGTGCAGATGATCAAGGCGACCGAGGCCGCGAATTGGAAAACGATCAGGCCGTTCCGCAATCCTCTGCCGCGGATCCCCGAGGCTGCCGAGCCCTTGAGGGTCGAGGCGGGCCGGAAGGCCGAGACGAAGAACGCCGGATAGCTTCCGGCGGCCACGCCGACCAAGAGAACGAGCAGAAGGAGCGCGGGCATCAGGACCGTGTCGCGGAGTGGGTTGAAGGCGATCTCCCGCTCGACGAAGGAGCGGAACGCCGGCAGGACGAGGGAGACGGCGCCGACCGCCAGAAAGAGAGCTAGGAACGCCATCAGGAGAGAGTCCGCCAGGAACTGCCGGACGAGCTGGCCCTTGGCGGCGCCGATGACTTTGCGGAGGCCGACCTCCTTGGCCCGCTTGACGGAACGGGCCGTGGCCAAGTTCACGTAATTGGCGCAGGCAATGGCCAGGACCAGGAAGGCGATCGAGGCCAGGAGGAAGACGAACCGGGGGTCCGCAGACGGCGAAAGATCGAAGTTGAGGCCCCTCGAAAGATGGATGCCGGTCAGGGGTTGCAGGAAAAAGCGGGTCTTTCCGCCATGGTGCTGACCGCCGTCATCCAGGACATGCCTATCCCGGAAAGCAGGGAGCTTCTCCTCGATGAGCTTCGGGTCGGCGCCGTCCCCCAAGAGGATGTAGGTGTAGTAGGAATTGCTGTCCCAGGGAGTGAGGTCGACGTCCGAGACCTTGGCCATCGTCTCAAAAGGTACCACGATGTCCATGATGACATGGGAGTTGGCTGGGAGGTCAGCGAGGATCCCGGTCACCTTGAAGTCGAACGTTCTTTCCTGGCTCTGCCATTGGATCGTCCGGCCGATGGGATCAATCCCGCCGAAGAGACGGCGGGCGGCCTTCTCCGAGAGGACCATCGAGAAGGGGTCTCTGAGGGAAGTTGCCGGCTCGCCCCGGACGAACGGAAAGGTGAAGATCTCGAACGCCTGGGGATCGACCCAGAAGACCGCTTTTTCGAAAAAGAACTCTTTGCCGACGCCCAGGAGAACATTCGATTGCACGTCGATCCGGGCCGCCCTCCGGATCTCCGGGAAATCCGCCTCCATGGCCGGAGCCAGGGGAGCTGGGGTCACGGCGAAGATGTCGGAGCCCAGATAGTCGTTGCCTGGCTGTTCCTCGATGACCCGATAGATGCCCCGGGCGTTCGCGTGGTAGCGGTCGTAGCTGAGTTCGTACCGGACATAGAGCATGATGACGATGAAGACGGCCATCCCCGCGGCCAGGCCGAGGATGCTCAGGGCCGAATAGGCTTTGCTCTTCTTGATGTTCCGCCAGGCAATGAGCATGTGGTTCTTGAACATGTCCTTGCTCCAAAGGAAGGAGTTGTAGAGGTAGAGGGGAGCGAATCGAGCGATCTGTCCCCAGTACCAAGCCTGGGCCGAGGCTCTCCCCATTTCGCGAGCCCTATCGGCGTACATCTCGTCGAGGTCTCCGACGAGTCCCCAGTGCTCGCCGTTCCGGAGGAGGAACGTGAGCAGTTGATGGCCGGCCAGGGGCGGTTTGGGCGCAGACGTTGTGTTCATCACGCGCCGCTTTCGACCGCCGCAGGGACCGGGTACCCGGCCCAGAAGAGGTCGTTGATCCGCTTGGTCTCGTCCAGGGCGGCCTGTCCCATTTCTGTGAGACAGTAATATCGCCGGCTGGCTCCCCTCCGGTCCGGAGTGGTGGCCGAGGCGTGATAAACCCGGAGGTAGCCCTTTTTGGCCAGCCGGTCGAGGGGGAAATAGACGCCGCCGAGGGAGACGTTCTTGCCGGTGGCGGTCGTGATATGACGGTAAATCGTCGTGCCGTAGGCTTCGTCGTCCAGCCGCCAGACCGAGAGGAGGATCAGCTCTTCGAGCTTGGTCAGGAATTCCATGTTCAACCTCGCCTGGGTCGTTCTACATATTAGAATACGCTCGGGCGGCCAAAATGTTGCTATTGCTAAATCGGGGACACAATACTAATTTCCGAATTTCGGGATATGGGTGGGGAAAGAGAAATAATTCGTAAAATAGTATTGTGTCCCCGATTTAGGGGCTAGTCGGAGACCTGGATGTGCTTGGTCTCGAGCGTCCGGCCGAGAGCCTTATCACGCCTTGCCAGCGAGAGGTTGTAGTCGGCCATCGCCCGCAGCTCGTTCGACCGCGCCGCGGCCAGGTCGCGCTGGTGCTGGAGGACGAGGTAGCTCGTGGAGAGGCCGGCGGCGAGCTTCTTCTCCTCGGCCCGCAGCTTCTCCTCTTCGAGCTCCCGCGAGGCCCGGTAGGCCATGGCCCGCTTGTAGTTCGTCTCGACCGCGTTGAGAGCGGTCTGGACCTCGAGCACGATCCGGCGCTCCTCGTCTTTGAGCCGCAGCGCGGACTGGTCCGAGGCGAGCTTCGCCTGGGCATAGGCGGCCCTGGACACGACGGTGTTGATGGGGATATCGAGGGTCAGGTTGAAGGACCAGTTCCGGTAGCGCAGATGCATCGCATCCTTGAGAGCGTCGGCCGGCCCGCCCGGGATCGCGCCGATGACGACCCCGGTCAGCGGGTTGTCGTCCTGGTAGAGGATGCGCGTCCCGGAGACGCCCGGGCTCCAATACGACACGTTGAAGCTCAGGTTGGGAAGGAGGCCGTTGCGGGCCACGCTCAGGTTGACGTCCGTCGTCCGCGTGCGCATCCGGCCGGCCTCGAGCTCGGGCCTGTTCGCGAGGGCCAGGCCGATGGCCTCGTCCGAGGCCATCGGACTTTCCTCGAGGCTCGGGCTGTCCGTGGGAACGACGGCGACCTCTCCCCCGCCCTCGGGCGGCGCCAGGTTGATCAGGCTGGCCAGCCCGCGTCCGCAATCGCGGACCTCGGCCTCGGCCTGGATGATGTCGGCCTCGCGCCCGGCCACCTCGGCCTTGGCGTTGAAGATCTCGACCGGCGAGATGAGGCCGGCCTCGAGCTCCTTCTGGTTCTTGAAGAGCAGGTCTTGGGCGAACTTGAGGGAATCCCGCCTCGCCTGCAGGTTCTGGATGCTGTAGACGAGGTTCCAGTAGGATTCCTCGACCTGGGTCACGGTGTCCATGAGGATCCTGTGGAACTCGCTCTGGGAGACGCCCCAATCGTTCTGGGCGACGAGGATCGCCTGCCGCGTGGCGATCGTGCCGAAGTTCCGCAGGAGCGGCTGGCTGAACTCGAAGGACAGGGTGCTCCCGAACCGGGGATTGATGGTCATGAAGCTTTCGGTGGTCGTGGTCTTGTACGAATAGAGCGTGGCCTGCAGGCGGCCGCCGGTGGGGAGGAGCTGGGAGAGGTTCAGCTGGTAATCGCCCGAGTTGCTGGTGATCTTGTCCGCGGAGCTGATCCACGAGAACGAGGCCGAGTTGTTGCTCGATTGGCCCAGGGCGAGGGAGACCCTGGGGATGAAGATCTCCCGGGCCAGGCCGACGGCCTCGGCGCCCATTTCCGGCGTCAGGACCTCGGCGGCCAGGTTGAGGTTGTTCTTCAGGGTCTGCTGGATGCAGTCGTTCAGGCTGAGCGGGACCTCTTTTCCCTGCGGCCAGGCGAGTCCGGCCAGGGCCACGAAGCCCGCCAAGACGGTTCGTCCGATCCTCGTCCTCATGATCGTTCTCTCTAAGCGGCCTGGTCCGGGCCCTTGATCCAGCCGTCGAGGAGGTGGATCGTCCGTCGGCCGTAGGCCGCGTTCTTTTCGGAATGGGTGACCTGGATGATCGTCGTCCCGGCCTTGTTGAGCTCCGTGAACATCTCCATGACCTCTTGGCCTTCCCGGGAGTTCAGGTTGCCCGTCGGCTCGTCGGCCAGGAGGAGCTTCGGCTGCGTGATGAGGGCCCTGGCGACGGCCACCCGCTGCTGCTGCCCGCCCGAGAGCTGATTGGGGAAGAGGTCCTTCTTGGCCACGATGCCGAAGCGGTCCAGGGACTCCGCCACCAGCCCCTTCCGCTCGGAAGCCCCGATCTTCTTGTAGAGGAGCGGCGTCTCCAGGTTCTCATAGACGGTGAGGTCGTCGATGAGATGGTAGCTCTGGAAGACAAAGCCGATATGGTGCTTGTGGAGCTCGGTGAGCTCCCTCTCCGTCAGGCGATGGACGGGCCGGTCATAAAAGAAATACTCGCCCTCCGACGGCGAATCGAGCATGCCCAAGATGTGGAGGAGCGTCGACTTGCCGGCGCCGGAGGGCCCCATGACCGTCACGAACTCGCCCTCGGCGATATCCAGGTCGACGTGGCGAAGGACGAACGTCTTGACGTAACCCGTCGAATAGAACTTCGTGATGCCGCGCAGCTTGATCATCGGGACCCCCTAGGCGCTCTTCTTGCGGATCCGGAAGAGGACCTCGCCCAGGCAGCCCGACTCGCTCACGGCCGCGATATAGAAGCCCGGCATGAACTGGACGCGGCGCTCGAGCCTGCGCTCCGGAAGGGACCGGAGAAGGTCCCCGGCGTCCCAGTCGATGTCCCCGCTCCGGAGCAGGACCGGCTCGGGACCGGCCGCGATCTCACCCAGGGCCTCTCTGAGGCTGGTGAACTTGCCCATGGCCTCGCTCCTTTCTCCGGGGGCCGGCTCCCGCGACGCCGGGCCGCGCGGCGCCGCCGCCTCAGAGCTTGGATTTCCTTTGGATGTTCTCGGAGACGATCTGGCCGTCGAAGAGCGAGACGATCCGCTGGCTGTAGTCGGCGTAATCATGGGAGTGGGTGACCATGACGATCGTCGTCCCCTCCCCGTGCAGCTGCTCGAGAAGGCCCATGACCTCCTCGCCGTGGGTCGAATCCAGGTTGCCCGTCGGCTCGTCGGCCAGGATGACCTTGGGCCGGGCCACGACCGCCCGGGCCACGGCCACGCGCTGCTGCTGGCCCCCGGAGAGCTGCTGGGGGAAGTGGTTCTTGCGGGGCAGGAGGGCCATATGCTCGAGGACCTCGATGGTGCGCTTCCTCCGCTCGGACGCGGACGTGCCGAGATAGAGGAGAGGCAGCTCGACGTTCTCGAAGACGGTCAGCTCGTCGATCAGGTTGAAGCTCTGGAAGACGAAGCCGATGTTGGATTTCCTCAAACTGGCCCGCTTGCGCTCGGAGCAGCGGCTGACGTCCTCGCCGAGGAAGCGGTACTCGCCGGACGTCGGATCGTCGATCAGTCCCAGGATGTTCAGGAGGGTGGACTTGCCGCAGCCTGACGGACCCATGATGGCCACGTACTCGCCTTCCTTGATCTCCAGGTCGATGGCATTGAGGGCCGTCGTCTCGATCTCTTCGGTCGTGTAGGTCTTGGTCAGGCCCTTGGTCTGGATGAGCATCGGGATCTCCTTTCCCTATTTCAGGATGAGTCGCTCCATGTCGCCGAACCCCTCGTAGGAGGAGGTGATGACCCGGTCTCCGGGCTGGAGCCCCTCCAGGACCTCGTAGACATCGGGGTTCTGGCGGCCGATCTTGATGAACCGCTTGGCGGCAAAACGGCCGCCCGGCTCGAGGGCGTAGATCCAGTTGCCGCCCGTCGTCTGGTAGAAACCGCCCTTGGCGACGAGGACGGCCTGGGCGACGTCGCCCAGCTCGAGCCGGATGTGGAGGGTCTGTCCCCGTCGGATGTCCGAAGGAGCGGCGCCGACAAAATCGAAGTCGACCTCGAACCGTCCCTCGCGGACCTCGGGGAAGACGCGGCGGATCTTGAGCTCGTAGGCCTTCCCCCCCAGGTCGAACTCCCCCTTCTCGCCGGCCTGGACCCGCGTGACGTAGAACTCGTCGATCTGGGCCCGGACGCTGAAGGCGTCCAGGACGTCGATCTGGCCGATCTCGGTCCCGGGCGCCTTGTACTGGCCGATCTCGGCGGTGAGGGAGCTCAGCTGGCCGCTGATCGGGGCCCGGATGATGAGGGCCTCGAGCTTCTGCTTGGAAGCGCCCAGGTTGTCTTCCATCCGCTTGAGCTGCTCCTCGAGGGAATTCAGCTGCTCCGTCCGGGATTCCATTTCCTTTTTCTGGCTCTCGGCGATGATGTCGCGGTTGCGGACCTGGTACTCGTAGTCGAGCCTGATCTTCTCGAACTCGAACTCGGAGAGCAGCTGATCGTCGTAAAGCTTCTTGTTGCGGTCGAAGGCGCTCTTGGCCTTGGCGAGCTCGTTCTCGATGGTGTTCATCTGCTGGCGGAGGGACTGTTGGTACTGCTCGAGGCTCAGACGCAGCTGGCGGAGCTGGTTCGTCTGGGCCACGAAGTCGGCGTCGCGCCACATGATGTTGAGGAGCAGGTCGGTGTTGACGAGCTGGAGGATGGCCTCCCCCTTCTCGACCATGGTCCCGGCTTCCATGAAGATCTTTTCCACCCGTCCGCCCTCGCTCGTGGCGAGCGAGTTGCGGGAGATGGGCATGACCGCGCCCATGATCGGGATATACTCGAGGAAGGGACCGTTCTCGACGGTCGAGATCGTGATCCGCTCCATCTCGACGTTAAGGCTCGAGCCACGGAACTGGAAGAAGACGAGATAGAGCACGACGAGGACGAAGGCCCCGCCCGAGGCGAAGAGGGCGATCTTCCGGGGCGGCCATTTCTTTTTCGGGATCTTGCGGTCCATGCCCATCAGGGCTTCGGGGTCGGGTGTGGTCGAGGTCTTCATGTTCGTCTCACAAGGCCCGCGTAAAATGCACAAAACATGCCACGCCGATCTCCCCGGGGGAACAGGCTCCCAGGCCGGTTTCCAGGGGAAAACTGTCCGGATGAGCAACAACGACTGTCCTTTTCCGGACAGTTTGAATTATAATGGGGCGCCCGTCGGGGGGGCCCGTTCGGGTACGTTTCTTGCTCCGCACCAGGACCAAGGAGCTTAAATGAACAAGACCGGCAAAGTCCTGATCATCGACGACGACGAGGACATCCTCAGCGCCGGGCGCCTTCTCCTCAAGCAGCACCTGGCCCTCGTCGAGACCACGCCGAACCCCGAGCGCATCCCGGCCCTTCTCGAAGCCGAGACCTACGACGTCATCCTCCTCGATATGAACTTCGCCAAGGGAGCGACCGGCGGGCAGGAAGGCTTCGCCTGGCTCCGCAAGATCCTCGACCTCGACCCCAACGCCGTGGTCATCCTCATCACGGCCTTCGGTGACGTCGACCTGGCGGTGCGGGCGGTCAAGGAGGGCGCCTCGGATTTCGTCCTCAAACCCTGGCAGAACGAGAAGCTCGTGGCAACCCTCAACGCGGCCCTGAGCCTGCGGCGGTCCCGGGTCGAGGCCCAGGCCCTCCGGAGCCGGTCGAGGGTGCTCAGCGCCGACCTCGACCAGCCGTTCCGGGACGTCATCGGCCGCAGCCCGGCCATGGAGACCGTCTTCACCCTGGTCCGCAAGGTCGCCGCCACGGAGGCCAACATCCTCATCCTGGGCGAGAACGGCACCGGCAAGGAGCTCATCGCCCGCGAGATCCATCGCCACTCCCCACGCGCCGGCCAGGCCTTCATCGCCGTGGACATGAGCGCCGTTCCGGAGACGCTCTTCGAGAGCGAGCTCTTCGGCCACGTCAAAGGCGCCTTTACCGACGCCCGCGAGAGCCGGGCCGGCCGGTTCGAGGCGGCCGGGGGCGGGACGCTCTTCCTGGACGAGATCGGGAACCTCTCCCTTCCCCTCCAGGCCAAGATCCTGACCGTGCTCGAGAACCGTCACGTCATCCGGGTCGGGTCGAACAAGCCCACGCCCATCGACGTCCGGCTGATCTGCGCCACCAACATGCCGCTTCCCGAGATGGTCGCCCAGCACCGGTTCCGCCAGGACCTTCTCTACCGGGTCAACACCGTCGAGATCCATCTTCCGCCGCTGCGCCAGCGGGCCGAGGACATCCGCCTTCTCGTCGAGTACTATCTCGGCCA
>Ga0153915_10006537_pt1 | contig 10936 bp, 7 predicted proteins | sample Opewatmetagenome_2_FD_107003 | JGI IMG/M metagenome (GOLD analysis project Ga0153915, IMG submission 107003) | Freshwater wetland microbial communities from Ohio, USA - Open water 3 Core 3 Depth 3 metaG | ecosystem: Environmental > Aquatic > Freshwater > Wetlands | place: USA: Ohio, Lake Erie...
GAGATCGGAATAGGTGAAAAGAAAAAGAGGGTTATCTACGAACAACCTGATATTAAAGAATTAAATGCACTTCAGTATGAACTTCAGTTGTTTGTTGATTCTGTTTTAAAACATACCAAACCGGTTGTTACCGGTCAGGATGGACTTCGTGCTCTCCGGGTTGCAGAACAAATTCTCCAGAAAATTGAAGAATCAAGAAAGATATTATCATCTACTTAAAAGAGGTTTGAATTGAAAAATAAAATTTCTCTCGCACTGGCTGTTTTGTTATTAACAGCTATTACAAGCTGCAGCGTGTACCAGACATTCGTTAATCTGTCAAGGATACAGTTTAAGCTTGGAACAGCAGGGGATTTTTCACTTAATGGTGTTAACCTTTTTAATAAATCCAGATTATCGGATTTCAGTACAATTGAAATTTTAAGAATATCGCAAGCAGTTGCAAACGGCAGTCTGCCGGTTTCATTTGTTTTAAATGTACAGGCAAAAAATCCTAATGATGGTACAGGTGGATATCCGAATACAAATGCTACTCTAGACGATTTTCCATGGAGACTGCTCATAAATGGTAATGAAACCATCTCAGGGGGATTAGGTAATCCGGTCAGTGTTCCCGGAACAGGGGAGATTGTAAATATTCCCCTTAGAATAAATCTGGATCTTGTGAAATTCTTTCGGAATAAAAGTTACCAGGATTTAATAGACCTTGCATTAGCAATCGGCGGGAGCAAGGGATCATCCTCCAATCTTACTCTCTATGCTCAGCCGACGGTTTCCACATCATTAGGACCGATTAAATACCCGAATGAACTTAGAATTGTTAATGTAGACTTTACAAATAAGTAATATCACCAGGAGGTAATATTTCTAAAAGAGCAATGATTTAAAACTTATATCTGTTTTTCAGGGAAGAGTAATCATTTTTACATCAGTTCCGCTGTAAGTCCAGGATTTCTACTTAAGTGATAAATTTTATTGATTGTTCTTAAATCATAATTTGCAATAAATTTATATTTGCTGATAATAAATCAGAATATTACAACCGAATATATTAAGGTTTATAAAATATGTCTAAAGCAGCAAAATATGCGTTAGGTGTGGATCTTGGAGGTACAAGTATTAAAATTGGAATTGTATCGGATAAAGGAGAAATCAGCAAAAAAATTTCAGTGGAAACCAGAGCCTCTGAAGGACCTGATGCAGTTGTTGGTCAGATTAAAAAGGGTATAAGATCAATACTTAATAAATCCCAGAAGAAGATTTACGGAATTGGAATCGGTGCACCCGGGATTGTTTCCTTAAAAAAAGGTACGGTAGAGAATCCTCCCAATTTCCCCGACTGGAAGAAGGTCAACCTTGGAAAGGCCATTCAAAAAGAATTCAAAAAGAAAGTATATGTTGAGAACGACGCAAATGCCGCGGCCATCGGAGAACTGATCTTCGGTGCAGGAAGAAAATATCATTCATTTATTATGATAACTCTTGGGACCGGTGTAGGAGGTGGAATCATAATAAAAGATAAAATTTACAGGGGGGAATTTGGTGCAGCAGGAGAAATAGGGCATGTATCAATTGATAAGATCGGACCGAAATGCAATTGCGGTTCCAACGGATGCATCGAAGCTTACGTAGGTAATCATTACCTTGTGAGCAATGTCAGTAAAGAACTGCCGGATCATCCTTCATCAAAAATCTGGGAACTAATAGACAATGATCTCTCAAACCTTACACCCAAGATTATAGATATCGCATCAGAAGCCGGGGATTCCTATGCTCAATCAATCGTTAACCAGATGGGCTATTATATTGGTTGTGCGCTCGCTTCGGTGAGTGATCTTCTGGATATCAGCACATTTATTATCGGCGGCGGTGTATCTGGTTTTGGAAAACCGTTATATGATTCAATCAGGGAGACAGCAGCTTCCAGGGTTTTAACACCGTTAAGAGGCAGAGTAAAAGTTCACCCGGCAAAATTAAAAAATGATGCCGGAATAAAAGGTGCATCTGCATTAGTGTTTTATAAATTGTGAAGGGATATATATTTTTGAGTGATAAATTCTCCGTCCCTATGTCTATATGAGAAAATTCTTACTGATAATAATATTATTTTCTGTTCAGGAATTTGCTCAGCAAATCGATACAACTAAATTTTCCGTTCCCGATTCACTTTTAACTTTACGAAGCGACTCTCTGCGGGCCGCTGATACCATAAAAACAAAACCGGGGGACATTGATACCGTAATTAATGCCAGCTCTTCCGATTCACTTGTTTTTGCCGTCGATAAAAAGGAAATGTATTTGTATGGAAACAGCGGAATCCAATACAGGCAGACCGATCTTGCCGCGGCTAATATAAAAGTGCAGTTTGATTCGGGGGAAGTGGAGGCAGAAGGAGTTCCTACAGATACTTCTAAAAAATATAAGGGTACCCCTGTGTTGAAAGATAAAGGTGAAACCTATGAAGGTTTCAGAATGAGATTTAATTTTAAGACACAACGGGGATTTATTGCATCAGCAGGAACTGAAAACGAAGGGGCATATTATACGGGTGAAAAAATTAAAAAGGTGGACAAAGATACCTATTTTATCCAGGACGGTTTATATACTACCTGTGATAAAAAAGATCCTGATTATTATTTCTATTCTCCAAAAATGAAAGTTGAACAGAAGCAGCAGGTAATGGCTGAATGGATATGGCTTTTTGTCGGAGACGTTCCTTTCCCGGTTCCTTTACCTTTTGCGGTTTTACCTCTGCAATCCGGAAGAAGGTCCGGATTAATTCCCCCGGTCTTTGGTGATGATGCAACGTATGGGAAATACTTCTCCCGGTTCGGATATTTCTGGGCTATAAATGATTATATGGATTGGAGCATGACAGGTGATTTTTATACACGGGGAAGCTATCGAATGGATTCACGGTTCCGTTATGGTGAACGTTATCATTTTACCGGGAGTCTGACAGGAGGTTATTCGGATTTAATAACCGGTCTGCCTACCGATCCGGATAGAGCCGAAAGGATTGACTGGAACCTGCAATGGACTCATAACCAGTCTTTCACACCGACAATGAGATTAGATGCAAATCTTGAATTCAGCTCCGGTAATTATACACAGAGAAATATTACTGACTTTAATCAACTCCTCCGGAATGAAATAGTATCCAATGCAACATTTTCTAAAACATGGGATGAATCAGGCAACAGTCTTTCTGCCAGTTATACAAGGAGACAGGTACTGCAGTCTGGTGAGATAGATGAAGTCCTTCCAAGTATAACTTTTACTAAATCCCAGAGTTACCCGTTTAGGGGAAAAGGATTGGGGGAACAGAAGTGGTACGAATTATTTGGGTATAGTTATACCGGTCAATTTGAAAATGACCGGAATAAAACCAAAGGTAATCTAATGATCAGAGGCGGATTTAACCATCAGCTTTCGGCAAGCTTATCTCCGAAATTCGGATATTTCAGTATTGCTCCTTCGGTTCGTTACCAGGAAAAATGGTACGATAAGAGAATCGTTTATGAGACCGGGAAATCACCCGTAACAGGAAATGATACAACTTTCATAAGGGACAAAAATGAATTAAACTTTGTCAGAACATTTGGAATGGGAGTTACAGCCTCCACAAGGTTTTACGGTATTTTCCCTTTCAATAGTTTTGGCGTAAATGCCATAAGACATACCGTCACCCCGAGCATTACGTATAACTACAATCCTGATTTTTCAAAACCATTCTTTGGATACTATGATACTTATACCGGTCCTGATCATAAAGTTATACATTATGATAAATTTCAGAAAGAAGTATTCGGAGGGACTCCGGCTGGTGAGTCCCAAAGTATTTCCATGTCACTCGGTAATGTATTTGAAATGAAGACATCGGCTGATCCTACGGATACAACAGCAAAAGAACAGAAAATACAACTGTTAAATCTTACTGCTTCGATGAGTTATAATTTTGCAGCCGACAGTATGAAACTCTCCGATCTGGGACTTCAATACAGAACACAGGTAGGCGACTGGTTGAATTTTGCAGGGGGTGCTAACTTTACCCCATATGATTACAAAGGAAATATATCAAGGATAAATAAATTTCTTATTAATGAAGGCAAGGGATTATTGAGATTAACCAATTTTAATTTTTCCGTATCAACCAGTTTATCCGGTGAAAAGCTGAAGTCATCGAAGGAGAAAACACCTCCGGAAGGAGAAAGTGTACCCCCGGAAGGTAATAACGTTTATAAGGGCATATATTCTGAGAAGGATCCCGATTTTACGATTCCATGGGACATTTCGCTTTCATATAATTACTCGCTGAACAGACCTATTCCGGTTCAAAAATCTGAAGTATCCAATTTAAGCGGAGGTCTGAATTTTAATTTAACCCCCAAATGGAAATTTTCTTTTACAGGTAGTTATGATTTTCAAAGACACGAATTTGCAGCGCCGCAGATAAGAATTTCCAGGGACTTACACTGCTGGCTGATGAATTTTACGTGGAACCCGATAGGTACATACCGCGGGTACAGGTTTGAAATAAGAGTTAAGGCTCCGCAGCTTCAGGATTTGAAAGTAACGAAACAGGATCAGTTTTACAGTGGTAAAGGCTATTAATAAAAGATGCAAAAATATATCATCGACGGGAATAATCTGATAGGGAAGATCAAATCACTTCAAAAATTACAACAGAATGATAAACAAGCGGCCAGGGAAAAGCTTGTATTTATGGTTGAGAGATATTTTCATAAAAGAAAATTCAGAGTTTCTCTCCACTTTGATGGTTACCCCGGTGAGTCACTTAAAATTTCAGCCGGGAAAATAATTTATTCACAGAATAGAACTGCAGATGAAAAGATAAAAGATGAAATCGCCTCATCCAGGAATCCAAAAAACCTAATAGTCGTCACTTCCGATAATAATCTAAAAGAGTTTGCACAAGTATGCAGCTGTAAAATTATTTCGTCGGAAGAATTCTCATCGGTACTATACAAACAGGAAGAGAAAGATGAAGAGGAGGAGAGGATTAAATCGATTAACGATGTGGAAGAATTTAAACGAATCTTTAACAAAAAAGATTAACCATTCATAACAAAATAATTTTCTTTTAACAAATATTTTTATATTTTATGAATAGGTGTGGAATGGTTGTAGTTATTTCCGGAGTATGGAGATGAACGCTGCCCACATAAATTTCTGAAAAAAATTTTGCTTCTTATTTATTCTAATAATATTAACTAACTATTTAACCGATCACAAAAATTAATAAAGTGAGGCATTATGCATACTAAAAGGGACTTTATACAATCTTTATTTCTGCTTTTGTTTCTTATTTTATTCTCACCGCTAATTTATTCCCAGGTGGATAATCCAAGAATAGATCATTTAACACAGCAGATGATTCAATCTTATATTCCAAGGTTACTGGAAACAGACGTTGTAACAATTGATGGTTATGATAATTTTAATATCGGAGTGGATTTTGCTGAACCCCATATGTCGGTAAATCCAAATGATCCTTTACAGTACTTCAATGCGTTTAATATCAACGGAGCCCACCGGACATACGATGGAAATAGCTGGATAGCATCTACTCCACAATTCGGAACTCCCGTCCAGGGCGATCCGGTGACCGCATACGACAGCCTCGGGAATCTTTATTACATGCAAATGATAGGCAATATAACTAATGCAAAGGTGATCAGATCAACTGATAACGGTCAAACCTGGACTGCCGGAACAAATGCAGTGAGCGGAGCTGATAAATGCTGGATGGCAGCTGATCAAACCAGCGGTCCTTATGCAAATTATGTATATGCAACAATGACCAATGCCAGTTTTACCGGGCAAAATTTCGCAAGAAGTACGAATTTCGGAGCGACTTTTACTACTACATTTTCAACAAGTAGTTCTCCTTTACCGGGGGCGATGGTTGCCGTTGGCCCTAATGTAATCAGCGGAGATGTTCCGGGTGGATGTGTTTATTTTGTTACAGACGAAGGAAATACTTTTGGTCCAACATATAAGTTGTACCGTTCAACGGATGGTGGAGCCACCTTTACTTTAATGTCAACATCGAATTTTGCCGGATATATTGGGAGCAACGTAAACGGCAGGCACTCAGTTCAGAATATGAGAACCAGACCATATCCATTTATATCAGCTGATAACAGTTATGGAACATATCGCGGGAGATTATATCTTGTATATGCTTCCAACACACCTGCCGGTAATGGGCACAAACCCGATATTTTCTGTCGCTATTCAACCGACCAGGGAGCTACGTGGTCATTGCCGGTAGTTGTGAATGATGATTCGTCTACGACTCAAAATAATCAATGGTTTCCTTCGATCTGGTGTGATAAGGAAACCGGAAGATTCTTTGTAAAATGGATGGATACAAGAGATATCCCGACCTCGGATAGCGCTTATATTTATGCAAGCTACTCAGATGACGGGGGAGTAACTTTTGCCCCGAATCAAAGGATTTCAAACCTTAAAATGAGAATTAATTGTCCAACCTGCGGCGGCGGCGGAACACCTGCCTACGAGGGTGACTATGATGCTATTACATCTGTAGGGAAAGTATCTATGATTGTCTGGACCGACTTCCGGAGTGGAAACTTTGGAAGCTATACGGGATATTTTCCGGATTTTGCAATGCTGGCTTATCCTCCTTCCAATACTATTGGTAATACAGATGATCAGGCCAGCTATACTATTGATATACCCGGAGTCAAATTATACGATGGAGAAGCAGACTTTACTGCTGACGTTACGCCTGCACCTGCAACAGGTTCCATTAGTGTGGAATTCTCTCCCGGGAATTCTATTACTTCGTTTCCCGACAGCATAACCATGATAGTACACACGGTCGGAACTGTTCCCAACGGAACTTATACTGTTAATATTCAGGGCGCGGGATTATCCGGAATCCCCGTGCACAGAAGAACTGTGACTCTTGAAGTTATGGATAATGTCCCTGTTGAACTCACTTCATTCAGAGTATCTGTTAAGAATAATTCCGTTGTTTTGAACTGGCAGACGGCCACTGAAGTAAACAGCAGAGGATTTGAAATTCAGCGATGCTTTAAAACAGATAACTCCAGAACTTCATGGGATAAGATTGGATTTGTACAGGGTTCCGGAAGCAGTACTAATATCCATCAATACATTTTCACTGATAATAATGTAGTAAAAACGGGCGTATATTATTACCGTTTGAAACAAATTGATTTTGACGGACAGTACGCATTTTCACCCGAAGCTGAAGCAGATGTATTGAAACCTATCGTTTATTATCTGAGTCAGAATTATCCTAATCCATTTAATCCTTCAACCACGATTGAATTTTCTATTCCTGAAAGAAGTCATGTTTCATTAAAGGTTTATGACGTTCTCGGGAACCAGGTTGCATCACTGGTTGATGGATGGATGGAGGCAACCAATCATCAGGTAATTTTTAATGGAAATAATCTTGCCAGCGGAATTTATTACTACACACTTACTGCAGGTAATTTTACCTCCACAAAGAAATTAATACTACTTAAATAATATCAGATCAAAATTTATAGTCAGCCGGTAGTGAATAAACCGGCTGACTGAAATTCAATAATTAACGAATTCGTCGAATAACCGAATTTGCGAATTATCTAAATCTTAAATTCAATCCGACAATTCAATAATTCGAAAATTATTCTGATGTTATACTTTTTCTTTTTCCTTTTATCTTTACACTTTAAAAGCAACGTCTGAATTCAGACGGTAAAATACGGTACAAAAAAAGACGGTAAAATCCCGTCTCATTTTTACGTAGAGACTTGTTATAGACTTGGAGGAGACTTGGGGAACCTATGGAGGGAATAACTAAAAAACCTTATAATTTTGTATCAAAATGAGAATTCCCACTCTATCTGAATTGACCCTGACTCCTTTTTCGTATAACAGAAGTATGAGATTCGATTAAGAAATTATCCGTAGATTTAAAGCGATTTTTTGAAATTCAAAATAATAGTTGAAGACATTGCGGGATTGTTTATAACTCCAACTGAAACATTCCAGCTTAAATCGGTATTAAGATTTTTATTATATGCGGCTACCAGTCGTGCAGCATTTACAGCACTTACTATACGATTTAAAATTAATGCTCCTACAACGAATCTCAGATCATTAAAGGTTTGTTCGCTTGACGACCACATTCCCCGGTAAGTTCTTCGTTGTTCAGTTGAAGGCCAGTTCCAGTAGTTTGTTTCTACATTTAACATTGCACCGAAGTCGCGATTTAAAGCTTTCGCATCATTATATTGATAAATACTGGAATAATCGGCAATAGTAGCATAGAAATCAGCATCTTTACCATTATTGGTTATTCCGGCATTTGTAATGGCATAAGCCTTATAACGGTCTCTCTGCCAGTTTGCGTAAGTATCCATTCCGAAGAATATACCCCAGAGTGTTCCTTCAGCGATCGTAAAATATTTACCGCTGGAATAACCCTCTGCATACAACTCTCCCATCCCCGGAAGGAGCAGAGAGTATATAATTGCCAATCCCGGATTCTTTTTAGTCTTCTCAACAGAATAGGTTACATCAGAAGGAGACCGCTTTAAATTCTCCATCATCTCATTTTTCAGGCGTAAAGTAGTCTGTGTTTGAGTCTGGGCAAAAGTAAATGAAGCAACTAAAAGGATGGCAATTAAAGAATATTTCATAATTTTTTAATTCAAATTTTGTAATTAAGAGGCTAAAGAGTCAATTGCTTTATTTATCGCCGTTATTTCACCGATACAAATTAAATTCTCAGCATTCTTAATAATAACCGTGGAGAGTGTATTAATTAATTCTGATTTAAAAGGAGCTGCTACCCTTACATAATTAGAGGAAAAGCCCATGATCAAACCGTCATGATTCTCAGCCTCAAGCAGAACCTCAAGCTTTTTCCCGCACATCTTATGATAAAAAAGATTTTTCTTCCTGAAACTCAAATCCCTTAAGAGTTTATTTCTTCTTTTCCGTTCAAAAACATCTACCCGCCCCGGTAAGTTAACTGCAGCAGTTCCAGGTCTTTCAGAATAAGTAAATACGTGCAGGTAAGAAATATCCAGATCCTTCAGAAAATCAAAGGTATCCAGGAAATCCTCTTCAGTTTCTCCCGGAAATCCTACAATTACATCGACGCCGATACCGATATCCGGTATGCTTGAATTTAATTTTTCAATCAATCGCTTGTAATCTTCAACTTTATAACGGCGTTTCATCTTCTTCAGAATTTTTTCACTCCCGCTTTGCAGAGGGATATGAAAATGCTTACAGACTTTATCATTTGAAGCTGCCAGTTCAATAATATCATTGTTTAAGAGATTTGGCTCAACAGAACTTATCCTGATCCGGAAGTTACCGTCAATTTCAATCATTTTCAGAAGGATATTATACAGATCAGTATTATAATATTTACCGTAATCTCCAACATTCACGCCCGTCAGGATAATTTCTTTATAACCCTGATCAAGCAGCGATTTAAATTCCGTGATAAGCGACTGAGGATCGAGACTTCTGCTTAAGCCTCTCGCTTTGGGAATTGTGCAGAATGAACATTTATAATCACATCCATCCTGTATTTTGAAGTATGCCCGTGTCCTGTTGTCGGCGTCCGTTGAATGTGCCGAACCAAAATCATTCTGATCACCACCAGGTGAAACATAAATACAGGATGGATTTCCCTTTTCAAAATTGTTTAGAAGTTCGAAAATGTTAAACTTTTCCCGGGTACCAAGTACAGCATCAACTCCTTCTATTTTAGAAATCTCTTCAGAACGAAGCTGCGCATAACAGCCTGCAACCACAACATACGCTTCGGGATTTTGTCTGAGCACTCTTCTTACAAGCTGGCGGCATTCTTTCTCGGCATTTTCGGTGACTGTACAGGTATTAAAAACATAAATATCGGCATTCTCTTTGAAATCAACGATGGAGTAGCCTCTGGAGAGGAACTGGTTGCCTATTGTCGAAGTTTCGGAGAAATTTAATTTACACCCGAGAGTATGTAATGCTACTTTAGTCAACTTTCAATTTATCATTTAAAAATAAAAGAGCGGGAATACCCGCTCGTAAAATATGTCGGCGAAAATCTGTTAAGATTTTTCCTGCTGGCCATGACGCTGATCGTCAGGCACTTCGAAGATAGGGAAGTCCGATGAATCAACAGAGCCCGTATCCGCATTTCTTATCTCCTCAACAGAAACCCTGTCGAGTTTGTGTTTATCGAGGTATTCACGGATTTCCTGTTCAGATTTTTCTTTAAGTGCAGCCACGGCACTGAGAACAATCTTCTTATTTTCCTTATCGAATTCAATTACCTTTAAGGGAACAACATCATCTACAGGAAAATGATTGGCGATGTTTTTAATCTTATTGGTTGCCAGCTGGTTTGTTGGAACGAAACCATCCACCTTTTCGGGGAGTTCGGCTATTAAACCCTTTTCAATTATCCTGACAACCTTACCCTGAGTAATTGTTCCGACATTATAAACGTTTTCAAAATTATTCCAGGGATTTTCCTGAATCTGTTTATGTCCAAGAGATATTTTCCTCTGCTCAACGTCAACACCGAGAACAATCACGTCAAGTTTTTCACCTTTTTTAACAACTTCACCGGGATGCCTGATCTTTTTCGTCCAGCTCAAATCGGAAATGTGCACCAGACCATCAACACCCGGTTCAAGTTCAACAAAAACTCCGAAGTTGGTAAGATTTCTGGCAATTCCCGAATGCCGGGATCCAACAGGGTATTTCTGCATAAGTGATTCCCACGGATCCGGCTCAAGCTGTTTAATTCCGAGAGAGATTTTTTTCTCATCTTTATCAAGACTAAGAATAATAGCTTCAACAACCTGTCCCATAGCTACAACCTGCGACGGATGTTTTATGTGCTGGGTCCAGC
>Ga0153915_10006538_pt1 | contig 10936 bp, 8 predicted proteins | sample Opewatmetagenome_2_FD_107003 | JGI IMG/M metagenome (GOLD analysis project Ga0153915, IMG submission 107003) | Freshwater wetland microbial communities from Ohio, USA - Open water 3 Core 3 Depth 3 metaG | ecosystem: Environmental > Aquatic > Freshwater > Wetlands | place: USA: Ohio, Lake Erie...
CAGGCGCCTCGTTCAGAAATAGCATAAGCCAGCGCTGTACCTTTGGCAGCGTTTGGATGATAGGCAGGCATTTCCAGCCCTTTGACTTGCATTGCGAATGCCTTTGTTGCAGGGTAGTTGTCTGCGATGGCCGCCACGCCCTGTGCCAACCATTTTCCGCAGCCCTCACCATTGGCCATTTTCTCCACCAGGGAAAGGGCAGCCTCTGCATTTCCCCAGGATGGTGAGATCCCATCCAGGGTATCCGCTGAGACGATGCCGCGTTCGAACATTTCCATTACGAAGCCGATCACCCCGCCCACGCTTATCGTGTCCAAACCATATTCATCGCACAGCCAGTTGAGTCGAATGATATTCTCTCGGCTGCCTATGGCGCAGTTCGCACCGAGGGCAAAGATGCTCTCATATTCTGGTCCTTCGATGACCTTGCCATCTTCCAGAGGAGTGGTCCATTTACCGCAGCCAATCGGGCAACCAAAACAGGCATACTCATTTTTCCAGTTATACTGGCGGAAGGAGTAGCCAGAAATTTCATCAGACTTTTCGAACTGTCCCTGCTGGAAGTTGCGTGTGGGCAGCGCCCCCATCACGTTGATTACCTCCAGGATGTTAGCCGTGCCCTCCTTGCGGAGCATGCTGATCGGGCCTGACATGCGCACCGCCCGGAAGGCCAATTGCAGGGCACGCTTATATTTCCCTTTATCATGGACGCGTACACCCCTACTTCCGCATACAGCGATCGCTTTTAGATTCTTCGAACCCATCACCGCGCCAACCCCACCGCGAGCCAATGCCCGGCTCTCGTTGAAAATACCGGCTAAATTCCGCTGTGCTTCTCCGGGAGGGCCTATCACCAAGGATTGCCAATCGTAGCCCAATTCAGCTTTGATCTGTTGGGTGGCTGCGGAGATGGTCGTACCCCACAGGTTTTCTGCTGGACGGATTTCCACACGCGGCCCATCGATGACCAGCATGACCGGATTTTTTGCAGCTCCCTTTAAAACCAGGGCATCATAACCGGCATATTTGAGCATGTTACCCCAATAGCCGCCGCAATAAGCATCGAAATAAGTGCCTGTAGCCGGGCTTTTGGTGGTCAGACCGAAACGCCCCGCTGTAGGCGCAGTGGTTCCCGTTAGCGGACCAGTGTGGAAGATCATCAGGTTTTCCGGAGAGAGCGGATCCACGCCGGCGGGTTGTTCGGTATACAACAGCCATGCCCCCAGACCTTTCCCGCCCAGAATCAGCGGCATCACTTCTGCGGGCAAGGCTGTGGTTTCAATGGATCCTGTAGTCAAATTGACGCGCAATATACGGTCGCAATAGGCTCGTTGAGTCAAGTCCATATGGATCTCCTAGTCTGGCACCGGTGTGAAATCTGGGCGTTCAGCGATGAAAATCGCCCCGGTGGGACAGATACGGGCGCATTCTGGTGTGCCGCCACACAGGTCACACATCACCGGGTACCATTCCAGTGACTGTCCATTCTCAAATGTGAGGCCTGCTTCCGAATGACTAATTACCTTCGTCGGGCAGATGTCCACACATTTGGCGCAGCTATCGCAGAGTTCGGGTAGTAATTCAACTGCGCCGCTGTGTAGGTGCCAGCGCAAGGCCTTCGTTGGGCAAATATCGATGCACTTTTTGCAGACGGTGCAGAACATAACCTTATGTTGCCAAGGCTGGCTCCCGGCTTTAATTTGCAGCAGTGCCTTATGGATGCCATAGTCACCGTCACCATGGTTAGCCACACATGCCCCCACGCATAGGTCACAGCCAGTGCACAAGGGCGGTCTGGCTTTAAGGCGCACGAAATTCCAAGTTTCGCCGTGCAATGCTTCATCCACCGTCCAACCGTGATGGCCAATGTGGCAGAATTGTTCGATCATCGCTTTGGGGTCCGGTGATTTGGTGACATTGCGGCCCATCAAGCAACCGGAAGCTCCGGCTTCATGGGCTTCAGCATACAGTTCCAGGGCGTCGCGTTCGTGGTCAGAACGGGCGCCGCCCAGAACAAGGGTTGGTACGCCGCTGACATTGATCAGATTTCGGAAAGAATCCACATCCCCCGTGTAAGGGATCTTGAGCGCGTCAGCTCCAATCTCCACCGCCATGCGCGCCCCTAGGGTAAGAATCTCGACGATATTAGCACCGGTCACCTGTCCACCGTAAGCCAGTGGCTCAATGATACAGGGTAAACCGGCTCGACGGCACTCGTTGACAAACTTGGCGCACTTATCCACGCCTATGGCTTCCACTTTATCACTGTAACCCAAGAATAAATAGATCGTGATGGCAGTGGCACCCAGAGATAGGGCTTGTTCAGCAGTGATGACTTTCTCATTGATCAGTAAGCGTTGAGGAACAGCGTTACTTACATTGGAGGTACCCAGACGGGGCATATTCATCCAGTCGGCGCGCACAATCAGAGCTGGACCATCCCGGCCTTTGAAGAGAGCTGCCAGCCGCAGAGCCTGTCCTGGGGCAAGTAAAATGCCATCCACGCCACCAGAAATGACGGCCTCTATGGTTGATCGCAAGTTGACCACGTTAGGCGTGACATCGCTCATATAGCCATGGTCAGCGGCTACACAAATAGCGTGGCCATCGCCAAGGCGATTGAACAGGCGGTCCATGCGGGTTTGCAATCCGGTTTTCATTTCACACTACACCTGGAACATGCACTGAGGCATTCAAAGCCTGCAAGACGGCTGCCGGATCATCGACTGCGAAGATGCGTTCATCGAGCCAGAAACCAGCAGCCCCCATTTGCAGCGCTTCAGCCAATTCGGGTCCTTCGAGTTCTAGGCTGCTGGGTTTAACCCAAACAGGCAGGCCATTGCACATAGCCTGAATTATCTTGAAGGATTGTGGTCCTGGCCAGGGCACGGTAATGCCATCGGCGCCACCTTCAAGGGCATAGGAGACGCCCAGTTCGATGGCTTTGTTGAGCAGGACCACCCGCGGGCCAATAGGCTGCACATCCACTAGCAAAGGCATGCCTAGGTTGAGCCCTTCCAAGGCGAGATTTACCATCCGCTGCAGGCACTTGGCTTCGATTTCCTCTTCGTGACCAAGGATGAAATACATCACCAGAGCATTCGCTCCCAGATCCAAGACATCTGAAGGGTTCAGAAGGGGAATATATTGGATTGTCTCAGGAGGCAGCACGAAGTCCTCCCCACGTAGAGCGTTGGTCCAGTCCGCCCGTATCAGCAGAGAGGCCTCCTGGCGAGTGCGAGACCCCAGTTTGCGTGCCTGCCCGGGACTGGTGACGATACCATCCAATAAAGGAAGCAGGGGACGGACGACTCCTTCAAAATCCTCCAATCCTGGAAGCGCCCCCAGCATCAGGCCTTTGCTGGTGTCAACCACCAGGCTGCGTCCATCGGCCGGATTGATTAAATCACCCATGCGATATTGTTTGCTATTCATGCTTCTCCTTGCAAATAGGGGATTGTTTGCGGTCCTTCCGGAATGACACAGATACGCCCCTGAGAACCATTTTTGTCCTGCAGTTGCGAGATGGTTTTCTCGAGGTTGCGGCAGGGGATGAACAATGCCCGTTCAATCTGCTCGTCAGTAAGGCCGTCACTGTAAACGTACACGTCAGCACGTTGTTGAATCTGAGCCTGGATCTGCACTTGCCATTGATCCTGGGCACAGAAGCCAGGTTTGGAGATCATATCCATCACACCCTGAGGTGAGCCAGCCTTGGCTAACAAGGCAGCATACTGCCCGTGATTGGGCAGGCCGTCCTCGCATGCGGCTGCAATGATAATGCTCCCTCCCTGCCGAACAATCTGGTTGGCAGCGCTCATGCCTTTAACAGACTGGTACAGGTTCTGATCAAGTGGATAGCCACTATTGGTGGTAATTACGATGTCGTAAGGTTTGTCCACTGCGCGCATGGCGTTCTCTTTCACAAAGGCACAGCCCTTCGCATGAGATGAAAGCATATCGCCGGCAAAGATGCCGGTGATCTCACCATTGATGTTAAGTGATACATTCAAAAGGAAAGTGGGGTTGGTGCGCAAGGCGACCTCGCACATTTCCTCCCAGATGGGATTCCCTTTAGTGACCCCCCAGGTCGCTTTGGGATGGGCGATCATCTCAATTCCGTGATTGGTAAAAACACTCTCTGCCCCAGCCAACGAGGGGATGACCGCCTTAGGCCCACCGCTGAATCCAGCGAAAAAATGAGGCTCAATGAAACCGGTCAGGATGCGCACATCGGCTTCGAGATAAAAGCGATTAATTCGTACAGCATCTCCCAATGATGTTTCACCCAGTGAGACCAGGTTGGCTTTATCATTGCAATCGTGTTGGAGGCAGCGGTAACCTTCCACGATTTGGTCCCCGAGCATGGCGCGTAACTCTGCTTCGGTTTGCGGGCGATGCGTACCCAGGCCGTTTAAGAGGCTGATGTCTTTCTGCGCAATTCCAGCCGCCTCCAGTTCGTCCAACAGCACAGGCAGGATCCGATCATTTGGGGTGGCACGGGTGACATCGGTGTGGACCACCACAACACTATCGCCAGGCTTGACGAGTTCTGCCAGAGGAACCGACCCGATCGGATCGCGTAAAGCCTCCCGCAGAGCCTCAGCCTCGTCGGGCATACCGGGGAGGAAGCGTGGTACCAATACATCCACCGTGTCAGGCAATGTTACGGTCAGGCCGTTACGGCCATAAGCCAGCTTTATGCGCATCGCTTTTAAATCGGCCACGGATTGATACGTACAATCTTCGTGCAATCCGTGTCCGGTCTTTCCAGAAATTAAAGTGCCCGATCAATAAACTCGCGGGTATGGACGTTGACTGGTACTTTCATCAATTCGAGCACGCCGCGGGCAGTATGCTCCGAAAAGCGGCGAAAGGCTTCTTCACCTTTCTCCTTGGTGGCACGCAGCGGGTTGCCAATCACACCACTCTCGATGAATTCGTGGTGATCCATTGGGAAGGCAAAGTATTTATACCCATCAAATTCCACGTCGGGCATACCGTCTTTCTTCTCGAACGACCTGGGCAGGAATTCAGGGACATGCGCCTTGGTGAAATTGGCGCGTTCCATACGAACGAATTTTTCATTCCATGCCAGGTCCTGCGAAGTCTCCAGTTCGCTGGAGTGCCAGCCAGGTGTCTCCTCAGGAGGATTTTCCATCAATCCCGCGAGGATACCAACGTAATTCTCCATATAAGGTTTGACAAAGCCAATCAGCGCACCTGTCTCGTAGCGCAGCTTGCGCAGGACCGGGTCAACCACTTTGACATTGGAGCCATGTCCGTTGACAAAGATGATGCGGTTGAAGCCATGATGGATCAGGCTGCGCCCGACATCGTAAAGCAGGTTGAGCAGGGTGCTGCTGCGCAGGGTGATGGTTCCACGCCCCATTCCGGGTCTATGCATGTGCTGCGGTGAGTAGCCCGTCCAAATGGGCGGGGAATGCAACACGCCAATCATCTCCGATACCCGACAGGAAATTTCAATGGCAGTGATTGTGTCGGTGTAGATCGGGAGGTGTTGACCGTGCTGCTCGAAGCTAGCCATCGGCACCAGGATCGTATCCTTGGTTTTGAGATATTCCTGGATATCCATGTAAGTCAAGTCGCCCAATTCCCAGGAGATGAATTTCTTGCGAAATTCTTCATCACCTTCGGTCAAGTGGGGAATATCTTTATAGTCGCGTCCATTTCCAGTTAACATTTTTCACTCCTTGCTCATCAGATCATTGAACAGATCAGCTACCTCGAAGCCAAATTCGGGATCGTTGACATGTCGTTCGTAGGTAAGAATGGGGATGTCTTTCCTGAGCCCACCGCGTAGGGTTTGCAGGAAGGCCGCGTCGGCTTCAGGGTTCCAGAAGGGACCGCCCGGTACATTAGGGATGGAGAGACCTTGGGTCGGGACAGCGATACGAACTGGTCCTTTGGTCAGGTTCAAACGTTCAGCGAAAAGGTTGCCCAGCGTAACCATCTCTTCGTGGGTAGCGCGCACGAGTGTATATTCAGGATTGTGATCATACATAGGGCGCCCCTGTAATATAGGCGGAATTGCTCCAGCGTGGAATGCAGCGAAATCAATGCAGCCAGGGACAACGACCTGTGGTAAACCCAGCAGTCCAATCCGCTTGAGACGGTCAGGGCCGCCATCGTGAATGCCACCTATCATTGGGTCGAATGTTTCGTTGGTAGTAAAGTCGATCACACCAACAAAATGACCAGTTACAGCTAGTTCTTCCATAGCCCGGCCACCAACACCGTTGGAGTGGAAGATAACCGCCTCATAGCCATGCTCGGCTAACCGATCCTTGAGTGCCATCACCGCTTTGGTGGTGTTGCCCAGCATGGTCACTGCAACATATTTTTCTCCTAGAACAGGCTCTGGCAGCTTGTGACCATGTTCGATTAACCCCTTGAGTGCTGCAGCAACATTGTCAAAGATCGTGGTCGCGATCGAATTCAACCCTAGGATATCTACGATAGAGTGAACGACCATGATGTCGCTGGTGCCGACCAGGGGGTCGAAGTAGTGTTTTCCAGAAGCGATCGGGGAAACCACCACTTTGGGCACACCAACAGGCAATTGCATCATGGCTGCTGCGCCGATTACAGCCCCTGCGCCACCCATGCACACAATTGCATCCAACTTGCCCTGAGAGTAGAGCTCCAGAGTTAATTTCTTAAGCGCCCTGCGCATCCCTTCCACGGCTTTGCCGCGGCTGCCAGCATTGCGTAGAGCTTCGATTGTTGTACCTGCATAGCGAGCTGCCTCGGCGTGGCTTATATCGCGACCAGCTTCAAGGCTTATCCCGATCGGCTCGCCCAAGATGCCTGAATCGACCACGGTCGTGTCCAGGCCCAGGGTTTGTAACCGGTCGCGCAGATAAGCAATCTCTGGCCCTTTGGTGTCCAGAGTGCCGATAATCACAACTCTTTTGCCCATGAAATACCTCCTAGAAGCAGGAGTGGAGAGTTTCCACTCCTGCCCCTGGGTTGCAGTAACTATTTAATTAGCGGTAGGAGAGTCTCTGAGGTCTTTTTTACCAACCATTCGTAGAACTCTCCAGAAAGCAGGTTAGACCCGTGCTCCTGGATGAACTTGAACTGTTCAGGGCTAATGTCTACAGGGTTCGTCTCGATGGCATTTGGATATTGATTGGCAGGAGTGCGATCAATTGGGGCGACGAACTCCGTCGTGAGTGCACCATCGTAGCCGATTGTTTTCAAGGTACCGACCAGCTTCAGCCAATCCCAGTGACCCATGCCAGGCGCCATGCGATTGGTATCGGCAACGTGAAAATCAACCAACAAACCTTTAGCCGACCTGATCGCTTCAAATGGGTCCGCTTCTTCAATATTGAGATGGAAGGCATCCAGGCACACACCGCATTCCGGGCTGACCGCTTTTGCCAGGGCGATCGCCTGAGCCGCACGTGAGCAGAAGTATGTCTCGAAGCGGTTGAGTGGTTCAAGAGCAAGCTTTACACCTGCCTTCGAAGCATGGTCCTGCACTTCCTTTAAGCTCTCCACGGCCCATTTCCATTCTTCTTCGGGCGTGGCATCAGGATTGATCTTGCCAACTGTGCCTGGGACGATGGTCAATTCGTATCCGTCCATCTCTTTTACCAGAGTCACGCAATCTTTGGTGTATTTCACTGAGCTCGCCCGCTGGGCTTCATTTTTGGCAAGCAGGTTGCGATCTTTGAGCATTAACGTTACGGCACCCCAGCAGCGTATGCCATTGTCTTTGAGAGTCTTTCGCACCTCTTTGGCGTTATAGATCTCAGGTTCGCCGCTGATTTCGATGCTCTCGAAACCGTATTTCTTGAGCCTGCGAATGGTGACCTCGGGCGATTCAGCCCTCATCCAGTTGTGCATTGAAAGATGCATTTCGTACCTCCTGTAAAATTGAATGTATTTGGATTGGATCGAACAATAAACTCCACAAACATGATGAATATGCGGCTTCCATAGATCAAAGATGCCTCATCTACATCCTAAATCAGGTAATCAGCTAACAACTCATAGAGATCCTGGATCTGCAGTCTAAACCGATCCGCGTGGCGGTTAAGGTGACTCAAGCAGCCTGGGTCTTCGGTGATGGCTACCTGGGCACCAGTCTGTTGTGCGTCAGCCAGGCGCGCATAGGTCAGGTGATTTGAAATGTGAGGATTCATAAACTGCAGAGCGCCATTTCCACACGGATGCATGCGTTCCTTTCGCCAGAACAATTCGCGACCGGCAGCAGGCATGACGCCTGCCAACAATCTGCGCGGAGTTTCGTAGCGCGCAGGAATGCGCAACGAATGGGTCGGATCAATGTATGCGAAAGGTCTCTTATCGTCAGAGGATTTGAACTTGAGTACGCCGGCAGTGTATTTTTTGTCAAGTAAGGATAAGACTTCCTCAAGTTCGACACCCCGGGGCCACTCGACCTCCAACCGGTCGGCTAGCAAACGGTCAAAAGCATAATAGTCGCCAGGTGTGAGTACCAACATGCGCCGGGCGCCACTGGCTTTCAGTTCATCGAGGGTGGTTTGAACCAGCATTTTGGCTGTCTCAGGGAAGCCCAGTGAAGAGGCCAGGTAACCACTGCTGCGTCCTATGCCAATCAGTATTGGCTTTATGCTGGCTGCCTCAAGCAACTTGAGAGCACTTTCCAGCGTGGTAGGCCGGAGATATCTGGCATCATCACCAACAAACAAGGCAATTTCGGCCTGACCAGTGACTGTTTCCGGCACCTGCTTTTCGTAAGGATTGCTCCATTCCTGAAGTGCCTTGTGAACTTCATAGGCAGCAGCCGGAGCCAGGTGTTGAGCAGTGACTTCCGCCCGGTTGGTCACGATTGCATCCGGCAGCGGTTGGTCAGTGACGCAGTGAGCGCGGCAGGTGCCGCAATCAGCACAGGAATAGAGCACATCCACCGTATCCTGATTCCAGGTTAACAAACCGCGTTGGACGGAGGCAATGGTCAACCCCCATCCATGAGGCGTCAGCGTTTCCCTGCGGGTGACGTGTCCGACCGGGCAAACATGGCGGCACATCAGGCAGTAGCGACAATTTTCTATAGTAGCAGTAGCAGTTTGTAGTTGCATGATATATTTTTATGCTTCTTAGAAGCCAAAACCGGTTTTTCCTGGGTTCATGATACCGTTAGGATCAATTGTTTTTTTGATTTTCAGCAGCAAAGGCCAGGCTTCTCCATATTGTTTGCGCATGTATCGGGAAAGCTTCAGCCCAACACCATGATGTTCATTGATCATTCCGCCATTAGCCATCACTGCCTGCATGGCCGCATTCCAGACCCGGTTATGCAAACGGAGAGCTTCCTGGGCATCCTGCGGTGGTTCCTCGATGATGAAGCGTGAGTAGACCATCACGCCCCAGTGGAACCAATGCGAAAAGTGGGCAATGAATTTCACATTCCAATCGGCAAAACCATCCTCGACCGCCTTCTTTTCAGCCCAGTACAGATTCGCAATTTTGTCATATGTAGTTACCGTCTCGGTCGTACCGTACATCCAGGGCAGCTTGAGGCTCTTGGGTGGATAATAGAAATCGTAACGGTGCTCCCACCAGGCTTCACCTGGATCACGTCCCAGATCACGACCGCCTAGATCCATGCAATACTTCAAAGCTTTCTTCTCTTGCAAGGCAGCAATTTCTGGGTCACCATCGAAACCCATCACCATATAAGCGCCGTCGTACTCGTAACCCAGCACTTTCTTAACCTGAGAGACGGTTGATTCGCGGTCATACAGGCGGATGACGAGTGGGTTGAGGCGGTGGGTCATGATCAGACGCCCAACTTCAAGAGCAATGTCAAGGTCATCAAATAAGACAGCCCGCATCAGGCGTGCTTCCGGCAAATAGTCGAGTTGCATGGTGGCTTCTGTAATGATGCCAAAATTTCCTTCAGCGCCTAGGAAGAGGCGAAACCAATCTGGACCAGCTGCGTGCTTTGGAACTGGCGGCGTACGAATAATCTCGCCAGTCGGCAGCACGATCTGCATACTGAGCACCATATCCTCGGCCTTTCCATACTTGGTGCTTATTGTTCCGGTACCCCGCGGCGCAAGCGCCCCGCCCAAGGTGGCACAGTTGCTTGAAGCTGCGTAGTGGGGCAGCATAAAGCCCTTTTCGTTCAGTGCCCATTCGAGTTGGGCGATGATAATGCCTGCCTGGGCTGTCACTGTGAGTGATTTCTCATCAATGGCAACGATCTTATTCATTCGCTTCGTATCGATCAGGATCCCACCGAAAATGGGAAGAGCAGCGCCTTGCGTGCCGGATCCGCCTCCCCAAGGTACGACCGGGATGCGATACTTGTTAGCGATCTCCAAGATCTCGGATATCTCTTCGGCCGATCCAGGATGGACAATGAAATCAGGCGGTCTGAGTGGCATGCCTCGATCCAGCCACATCTGTGGCATCCATGCCCAGTCGGTGGAGTAAATGAACTTGTCACTTTCTTTATCCGATACAAAGTCCTGACCGACGATCTCGCTCAGTTCACTAAGAATCATCTCTGTAAGAAACAGGTTATTTTCCATGATCAACGGGTGCCAATCAAATTATTCAAGATGAACCAATCAAGTTCTTCGTAATCGCGGGCAGAAATCAATTCTTTGTACTTCGCCTTATCTATGGAGCGCACAATTTCGACCAGGCGCAGGAAAATCTGCAGGCTGTTACGCAGGTGCTTGGTGGCAACTTCAGCTGGTTGCGTGCGAATAGCCTTCACATCCATACCGACCATCCCTTTTTCGTAGAACTTATTGCCATCCAGAACGCGTACTTCGTTGAATGCCCGTCGCAGGTCTACTGAACCAAAGGAACGGTCCTGATCGTATTTCAAGCCATTCTGATCATTAAGGTGGACACTCCACAACTTATCAAATGCCAGGCCAAAAGCCATCTCATCAGATGGATCCAA
>Ga0153915_10006539_pt1 | contig 10936 bp, 14 predicted proteins | sample Opewatmetagenome_2_FD_107003 | JGI IMG/M metagenome (GOLD analysis project Ga0153915, IMG submission 107003) | Freshwater wetland microbial communities from Ohio, USA - Open water 3 Core 3 Depth 3 metaG | ecosystem: Environmental > Aquatic > Freshwater > Wetlands | place: USA: Ohio, Lake Erie...
GCGCCTGCGGGAGCGTGGCCGATCTCTTCTCGGAGAAGAGACTGAATCACCATGCGACGGTGACAGGTGGCGTTCTGGCGGCCGAAGCGGGGCGATTGCTGTCGGATTTCTTTTCGGCGCGGCGCGATGCCGAGGATTGAGATCTCCATTCCCGGACAGAGCCTTGCGCTCTTCGAGGACGGGCGGGAGTTCGCCCGCTATTCAGTCTCGACCTCGCGTTACGGCGCGGGCGAGCGGAAGGGGAGCTTCTGCACGCCGCGGGGCGAGCACGTGGTCCGGGCGAAGATCGGCACCGGCCAGCCTCTGAATACCGTGTTTGTCAGGCGCCGCCCGACAGGGGAGATCTGGACACCCGAGCTCGGCGAGCGCTTTCCCGGCCGCGACTGGATCCTCACGCGTATATTGTGGCTCTCGGGGTGCGAGGCGGGGAAAAACCGGCTTGGAGAGGTCGACACGATGCGGCGTTATGTCTACATCCATGGGAGCCCGGATACGGTTCCAATGGGGAGGCCGGGATCGATCGGATGCATACGCATGCGGAATCGGGATGTGGTCGAGCTGTTCGAGCGGGTGAAGGCGGGGACGGCGGTGAGGATCGCCGGGTAGGGGCGGTCATGCTGGCTTTCATCCCTTGAGCGTTGGGTTCTGCGGAACATGCTTACCGAGTACTCTGGAGTCAGACAGATCCCGGGTCATCGACCTCGAAGGTGGTTTCATTCCCAGGACGAAGACCTGATTGTGTGGTACGCGGACGACGGCTCGATTTTCGGTTTTCAGCTTTGCTACGACAAGCAGAAATCTGAACGAGCGCTGACCTGGTTGCCCCAGGGCGGGTTTTCTCACAACCGTGTTGACGATGGCGAGGGTCCTGCTCTCACCTACAAGCGCACTCCCGTGCTTGTCGCCGATGGCGTTTTCGACGTCGCTGCCATGTCGCTCCGGTTTCTTCAGATTTCTGAAGCCTTGCCCCGAGAAGTGTTTGAGTTTGTGTCCGGCAAGTTGTGCGAATATGCCCAACGCGCGCCGAACACCTGACCGTGAAGATCTCCCTAATCGTCCCCGCCTTCAATGAGGAGCGGCTCCTGCCGGGCACGCTCGCGAGCATCCGTGCGGCCGCGGCGGCCTTCGATGCGCGCGGCTGGGAACGGGAGCTGATCGTCTGCGACAACAATTCTACCGACCGTACCGCGGAGATCGCGCGTGAGGCTGGCGCGATCGTCGTCTTCGAGCCCCACAACCAGATCGCCCGCGCGCGGAACGCGGGCGCATCTCGCGCCTGCGGCGACTGGCTCGTGTTCGTCGATGCCGACTCGCAGCCGAGCCGCGAGCTGTTTGACGACGTTGCTGCCCAGATCGCCGGTGGGCGCTGCCTCGCCGGCGGATGTACGGTCGTGCTGGACAGCGATCGCCCGGCGGCCTGGTTCTACGCGCGCCTCTGGAACGCGTTAAGTCGCATGAACAAGTGGGGTGCGGGTTCGTTCATCTTCTGCTCGGCCGCGCTGTTCCGCGAAGTAGGCGGCTTCAGCCGCGATCTCTACGCGGCCGAGGAGATCGACCTCTTCCGGCGGCTGAAACTCGCTGCGCGCGAGAAGGAGCGCACGGTCGTCATCCTGCACCGGCATCCGCTTGCAACGAGCGACCGCAAGATCCGGCTCTACAGCGTGGCGGAGCAACTCGCCTTCCTGGCAAGAACGACTCTGTCCGCGGGCCGGACGCTGCGCAGCCGCAGCGGTTGCTACCCCTGGTACGACGGCCGCCGTTAGCTGGCGGCGGAACCGGGCAGTACCCTCAAGCCTCGAATGGAATACGGCTCGGGTTCCGGGTGTTGTTCTGGAATAGGCGCGTTCGACCGATAATGGCCGGATGGCGGCCAGGCCATGCCACGGAGGTCCCCATGTCCTACAAACTGACGATCACGCAAGAGCCCGACTATCTGCACGCCATCGTCACCGGAAGGAACACGAAGGAAAACGTCGTGGGCTATCTCGAGGAACTCCGGCGCGAGTGCGTTGCCCGAGGGTGCACCCAAGTGCTGATCGAGGAGCGCCTCGAGGGACCCCGCATCGGCACCATGGACGTATTCAACATCGCCTCAGAGATGAGCGCTCGCGCCCGGGAATTCTTCGAGGCGATCGCCTATGTCGATGTCAACGCCGTAAACGACCGGAACATGAAGTTTGCCGAGACCGTGGCGGTCAACCGCGGCGTGCGTGGAAAGGTATTCAGCTCGATACAGGACGCCGAGAAATGGCTCGTGATCGGGGATCGCGGAGATCCGCGCGAATGACCGCCTGACGTGGCCGCCGAGCCGCCGCACCGTAGCCAGGCGGAGCGCTCGACCGGGGTACTCGCGCTGTTCTCGTGGGTCGTGCTCGTGACTGCGCTTCTGCCCGGCCTGGCCGCAGATCCCCTGGATTTCACACCCTGGCACTGGCTTGTCTTCGCCAGCGCCCTGCCGGGCCTGGCGGGCGGCACGCTCTGGCTGGCCGGGCGACCGCGCTGGAGAATCGTGACTCTCTCCGCGGCGTGCTTCTACCTGGCCGTTGTCGCGGGCCGCTTTCTCGTCGAGTCAGTGTGGTGGCAGCTCGACTTCGTCCCGGTTCTCGACGCGCTGCGGCTCGCCTTCTGGATCAAGGGGCGCCAGCTCGCGCAGCCTTTCTCCCAGGGCCGGGTGCTCGGAGGCTTGGGACTCACGTTCTACGAGGCGCTGATGCCCGCTTTCCAGCTCATCGTCCTTTTCGGACTGGCATGGACTCGCAGGCGATGACCCTCCTTATTCGAGCTTCAGGCCGGTCTTCTTTACCAGATCTTTCCACTTCTCGATGTCGGAGTGGAAAAATCTCCTGAAATTCTCCTGGCTGTCCTCGAAGAGCGATGCACCCGCCTTGGCGAGCCTTTCGCGCGTCTCGGGCTGCTTGAGCACTGTCCCGATATCCAGCGCAATGCGCGCAGCGAGATCGGGGGAGATCGTGGCAGGCGCGAAGAAGCCCTGCCACAGCGTCGCCTCGTACTGCGGCAGCCCCTGTTCCGCAACCGTGGGGATGTCCGGTGCCCCCGGGTAGCGCTGCTTGCTCGTCACGCCGAGGGCGCGGGCGCGGCCCGATTTTGCCAGTGGCAGGCCAACCGGCATTCCCGCGAAGTAGTAGGCGACGCGGCCGGGAATGACGTCCTGGCCGGCGGGGGCGCCGCCCTTGTAGGGCACGTGGATCGCCTTGATGCCCGCCTGCAGGTTGAAGAGCTCCCCGCACAAGTGATCGGAGTTACCCACGCCCGACGAAGCGAAGGTGAGCTTGCCCGGCTCGGCCTTGGCCCGCGCGATCAGCTCCTGCACGTTCTTCGCCGGAAAATCCGGACCCACGATCAGGATGTGCGGCGTCGCCGCGACCGGCGCGAGCGGCACGAGATCGCGCTCGGCGCTGTAGGGAAGATTCGGCACCGCCGCCGCGCTGATTGCAAGCCCGTTTTGAGCGAAGAGCAGCGTGTAACCGTCGCCGTGCGCCTTGGCGACCACGTCCGCGGCGAGATTGCCCGCCGCCCCGCCGCGGTTCTCGACGAGGACCGTCTGCTTCCAGTGCGCGCCGAGCCGGTCCGCCATCACGCGCCCGACGATGTCGGTCGAGCTTCCCGCGGCATAGCCGACGAGAACTCGTACCGGCTTCGCCGGGTATTGCTGGGCGTAGGCGAGCGAGGATGCGAAGAGGGCGGCAAGAGCCAATCGGGAGAGCTTCATGGATTCCCCTTTTATCGATGCGCGAACATTTTCTTTCCGGCGACCGGCAACTCGGCCGTCAGGATCTCGCCGTTGAGCGAGTCCGTGATGTAGAGCGTCCTGCGCTCCGGCCCGCCGAAGGCGATGTTGGTCATGAGGCGGTGCTGTCCTCCGGCGTGCACGAGATGCGTCGGCAGACAGTTGGAGTCGAAACGCCAGACGCCCACGCCCAGATGGCACACGGCGAGGCCGTCCTCCTCGTCCGTCTCGATGCCGTCCGGACCCGCGTGGCCGCCGGAGAGCTGGATCGCGACACCGGTCTTGGAGGGCGTGCCGCCCGCCATGAGCGGCAGCCGCCAGATCTGCTGCGAGCGCGTGATCGCGACGTAGACCTGCGTGTTCTTCGTGTTCAAGGTGATTCCGTTGGGGGAGGGCGCGTTGTCGACCAGGCGCTGCAGCTCGCCGTTCGAGCGCAGGCGATACACGCGGCCGCTCGGGTCGGCGATTCCGGTCTGCCCCTGGTCGGTGAAGTACAGGTCGCCGTTGTCGGCGAAATGCAGGTCGTTCAGGCCCTTGAAGCCTTCGCTGAAAGCAGTCTCGAGCAGTGGCTCGATCTTTCCGGACTTCGGGTCGAGCAGCATGAGGCCGCGCTTGTAGTCGGCGATGAAGATCCGGCCGTCCCGGTGGATCTTGAGGCCGTTCGGCCAGCCGTCGTACTGCACGACGATGTCCCAGTTTCCCTCCGGGCTCAGGCGGAAGACCCGGCCGAAAGGAATGTCCACGCAGTAAAGGTTTCCCTCGCGGTCGAAGGATGGGCCCTCCAGGAAGGAGTCGACCTCGGCGCCGCCGCGGTTCGGATCGGACCAGGCAGTGCGGGACTTCTTGCGGAACTTCGCTGGCAGCGACCTGAAGCGGCGCGCTTCGATATGCTGGATATTCTGGAAGGGGTTGAACATGGCGCTTCCGGCGGCGAAGCATAACCCGGCTCCGCGAACCCGGTGATGCAGGGCCGGGCAGGAAAGCGCGCGATGAGCGGATTATGCGCTGTTGGAGCGGACGTGGCCGCGCCGCTCAACTATTTCTTCATCCGCTCCTTGACCGGGTCCTTGACGTTCTCGACCTTGTCGATCTCGACGTTCAGCAACTTGCCGCCGACCTTTTCGAGGCGGCGGATATAGACGGTCTGGACGATGTCCCGGGTCTCCGGATCGATCGAGATCGGGCCGCGCGGGCTTTCCCACTTCATGCCCTTTGCGGCAGCGGTCAGCTCTTCGCCGCCCGTCTTGCCCCCAGTCTTCTTCAGGGCTTCGTAGATGAGATGCATGCCGTCCCAGCCACCGATGCTGAAGAAGTCCGGATTGCGCCCGAAGGCCGCGTTGTACGCGCTGACGAATTTCGCGTTTGCCGCCGACTTGTGATTGTGGTCGTAGTGGAAGGCGGTGATGAGCCCGAGCGCCGCATCGCCCATGACCTTCAGCGCGTTTTCCTCCGTGATTTCGCCCTGGCCCAGGATCTTCGTCTTCTTCGAATCGATGCCGAGGTCCACCAAGGCCTTGCCGAAGGCCGCCGGCTGCGCGCCCCCGGGGATGAAGACGTATATCGCCTCCGGGTTGAGGTCCTTCGCGCGCTGCACGAACGGGAAGAAGTCTGGGTTCGCCACCGGCATGCGTACCGACCCTAGAAGCTGGCCGCCCGCGTCCTTGAAGGCGCGCTGGAAGGCGCCCTCGGCGTCGATTCCGGGGCCGTAGTCGGACACCATCGTGAATGCCTTGTGCACGCCGTTGCGGTAGGCCCAGGCGCCGAAAGCTTCATTCAGCTGCGGTATGGTCAGCGAGGTGCGCACCATGTAGGGCGAGCGGGTCGTGATGATGGAGGTCGCGGCGTTCATCACCACCATGAACTTCTTCGCCTGCGCGGACACGTCCGCCGCGGCGAGCGCATTGGGCGTGAGCACGAATCCGGCGAGGATATCGACGTGGTCGCGCACCACGAGCTCCTGCGCGTGGCGCTTGGCGATGTCGGGCGCGATGCCGCCGGTGTCCCTGCGGATGAATTCGATTTTCCTTCCCGCGACGGTGTCGCCATGCTCCTTCACGTAGAGCTTGATGGCGTTGTCCATCTGCGTTGCCGCGTCGGCGAACTGGCCCGAATACGGCAGGATCAGCCCGATCTTGACCGGCTGTTGGGCGAACGCCGGGAGCGCCAGAGAAAACGCGAGCGAACCGAGAGCTGTTGCGAGACGTGGAGTCATGGTCTTCCTCCTCCGAAGGAGCCGTCACCTTAGCAAGGCGGGCCGATTGGCACAAGCTTGGGCGGTGTCCCACCCAGTGCCGGAATGGGCGCGCCTGCCTGGCTCACTTCCTCCTGCCGAACCTGCCGGTCAGTTTCGCCTTGCCGATCGCGTTGCCGTTGATCATATAGCCGGCAAGCGACGCCGAGGCCCCGCTCACGTCCAGGCGGTCAACCTTGAGCGCGTACAAGGTGAAGTTGTAGCGGTGAGGCTTGTCGCCGACCGGGGGGCAGGGACCGCCCCAGCCCGGCGAGCCGAAGTCGGTGGCCACCTGGCTTGCGCCGGCCGGAAGCCTGGACCCGTCGGCAAGGCCTGCATTCTTGGCAAGCTCGCTCACGCCCGCCGGGATGTTCACGACCAGCCAATGCCACCAGCCCGCGCCGCCGGTGGGCGCGTCCGGGTCGTGGACGAGGAGCGCAAAGGACTTCGTGTCCGGGGACGCGCCCGACCACTCGAGCGCGGGCGAAATATTCTGGCCGGAGCAGCCGAAGCCGTTGAACACCTGCTCCATGGCGATCGGACCGTCCGGCCGGATGTCGGGACTTCTCAGCTTGAACGCGGCGCGGGGAGCGCCTTTCTTGCGGGGCTTGCGGGCCATGATGGACTCTCCGGGCAAAGCGCGAGCGGCGATTGTAGCCAAGCCGCCGCCTGCGTGCACTTATAATGCGGCGACGCTACGCTTCTATGAACCCTCCGGAGGACGCATGTCGCCACTCAGCTTGAAACAAGCCAACACCATCATCGAAAAGACCCTCGAGCGCGCCCGGTCCATGAAGATCAAGCCGCTCGCGGTGGTCGTTCTGGACGACGCCGGCAACGTGAAGGCCGCTCAGCGCGAGGACGGGGCGAGCATGTTCCGCTTCGACGTGGCCCAGGGCAAGGCCTGGGCTTCGGTGGCGATGGGTGCTTCCAGCCGCGCGCTCGCCAAGCGCGCTAAGGACAATCCCAACTTCTTCGTGACGCTCGCGGCGACCGCCAAGGGGAAGTTCCTTCCTCAGACGGGGGGCGTGCTGATCAAGAACGAAAGAGGCGAGATCCTCGGCGCCGCCGGCGCGAGCGGCGGCACGGGAGAGGAAGACGAGGAGGCCTGCGTCGCGGGAATCCAGGCCGCCGGACTGGTCGCAGACGCCGCGGGTTGATCCGGGTCCGCGCCGCCCCGCGCTACTGCACGAGCGGCGACGCGCCGTCGGCGAGAATCTGCAGATATTGCGCGACCGCGCGCTCGGTGGAGCGCTCCCGCAGGAAAGATTCAATGGTGGCGCGCGCCTCCTCGAACGGCACGGCGCGACCGGCGATGCGGCGCGCCACGAGCACCACGTGAAACCCGTGGCGCGTGGTGACCAGATCGGGCAGCACCCCGAGCCGGGTGTCGCCGAACAGCGCGGCCTCGAACTCCGGAACGGTATCGCCTCGGCCGATCTGCCCGAGCGAGCCGCCCTGCGCCGCGGACGGGCAGTTCGAGAACTGCGCGCCGAGTTCGGCGAAGCGCGAAGGGTCCTTCGTCGCGATAGCATGTACTTCGGCCGCTTTGGCGCGCAAGGCACCCGGCGGGACGCGCGGCGTGACGGCGAACAGGATGTGGCTCGCCTCGACCAGGTCTCCGGCACGGAACCGCGTCGGATTGCGCTCGTAATAGCGCCGACACTCATCCTCGGTCGGCTCGGGCGTCCTTACCTCGAGATCGAGCAGCCGCTCGAGCACCTCGTCCTCCGAGCCGGGCGCGAGCCCGAGCTCGGACGCCCGCTTGAGCAGCAGCGCCCTTACGTCGTTGAGGCTTTGCTTCCCGGATTCCATGGCCTTTAGCCCCTGGAGCGCACGATCTGATAGGCGCGCGTCAGATAGGAGAGGGCGGCGAAGCCGCTCCAGACGTGCACGAGGCGCGAGAAGGGGAAGAGCAGGAACACGGTAAGCCCGAAAAAGAGATGCACCTTGTAGATCCACGGGACTTCGCGGATGAAGTCGGCGGCGCCGCCGCGGAAGGTCGCGATGTGCTGAGCCCATTGCGCGAGCAGCAGCATGATGCCGCCGTCGCGATGCTGCAGCGAAAAGAAAATCGAGACAAGCCCGAGGGCGAGCGTCGCGAGGATCCATAGCAGGATAAAGATGTCCATGCCTGTCGAGGTGGCGCGGATGCGCACTTCGGCGAGGCGCCGGTGCACCAGGAGGATCAGCCCGACGAAGCACATCGCGCCGAAGATGGCACCCGCGACGATGGCGAGCATCTGCTTGGCTTCCGTCGATAGGCCCAGTGCATGATAGAGGTCGGCGGGCATGAGCAGCCCGATGAGGTGCCCGAGGAAGAGCATCAGAATGCCGATATGAAAGAGATTCGAGCCCCAGCGCAGCTGCCCGGTGCGCAGCATCTGTGACGAATCGCTCTTCCAGGTGTACTGCTCGCGCTCGAAGCGCATCAGCGACCCGAGCAGGAATACGGCAAGGCATACGTAGGGATAGATGCCGAACAACATTTGATGCACGAAGTCGCTCATGCGGGCGTCCTCTTGGGGTAGAACTGCACTGGCTGAGGCCCGCCGAAGGTGACTTCGGGGTCCTTCCACTCGCGATCCAGCGCCGTCAAATCCTCCGATCGGGAAGATTCCTGCGCGAGCTTCTTCGTCAGGCCCGGCTCGCCGGCAATCGCGAGCAGCGCGGCAAACACCGCCGAGTAGCGGCTGCCGCGCGCGGCGAGCCGATCGCCCACCCCGCGAAGGATGTCCGCGGTCTCGCCGAGCAGGCTCCTTGCCTCGTCGGGCGAAGCGAGCGAAAGGAACTCCAGAAACGCCGGAAGATAGTCCGGAAGTTCACTGTCGACCACCCGCACGCCGCGCCTGGCGTAGGTCGCGAGCAGGTCGACCATCGCCTGGCCGCGGTCACGCGACTCGCCATGCACGTGCTCGAACAAGTGCAGCGACAGCGCCCTCGATCGGTCGAACAGCGACACGTAGCGCTCCTGCAGGTCGTACCGATCGCCGCTCGCGAGCTCGGCGACGAACTCGGCGATCTCGCGCCGGATCCCGCGCGGAGGCATCGCTTCGTCTTCGAGCGCGGCGGAGATTTCCGGAAGCGCGTCGATCAGCTCGGATTCGGGATAGGAGAGCAGAGCCGAAAGGGCCAGGTAGGTCCTCATGCGGATTCCCTGGAGCTCAGGGCCTTCAGCGGGATGACGCGCTTCTTGCCGCCGAAGAGGCTCGCCTCGGACTCCCCGCCAGAGCAGCCGTTGCCGAACGAGAAGCCGCACGCGCCGCGCAGGTCGTAGGCGTCTTCGGCGTGCTCGCGGTGCGAGGTCGGGATGACGAAGCGGTCCTCGTAATTGGCGATCGCCATGTAGCGGTACATGTCCTCGACCTGGGCGACGCTCAGGCCCACTTGCGCCAGCACCGCGGCGTTTTCGCGCTTCTCGACGCTGAGCGATCGCATGTAGGCGCGCATCGCGAGCATCCTCTCCAGCGCGAGCTTCACCGGTGGCTCGTCGCCCGCGGTGAGCAGGTTGGCGAGGTACCTGAGCGGAATGCGCAGCTGCGAGACGTCCGGGATCTCGCCGTTGGCGCCGAGTTGCCCGCTGTTGGCGGCGGCGCTGATCGGGGAGAGAGGCGGCACATACCAGACCATCGGCAGCGTGCGGTACTCAGGGTGCAGCGGAAAGGCGACTTTCCAGTCCACCGCCATCTTGTAGGTGGGCGAAGCCTTTGCCGCCTCGAGCCAGGCATCGGGCACGCCATCCCGGCGCGCCTGCGCGATCACCGCCGGGTCGTCCGGGTCGAGAAACAGCTTGAGCTGCGCCTCGTACAGTTCCTTGGGATCCTCGACGCTCGCTGCCTGCTCGATGCCGTCCGCGTCGTACAGGAGGACGCCCAGGTAGCGGATGCGACCGACGCAGGTCTCGGAGCACACCGTCGGCTGCCCGGCCTCGATCCGCGGGTAGCAGAAGATGCATTTCTCGGCCTTGCCGGTCGACCAGTTGTAGTAGATCTTCTTGTACGGGCAGCCCGAGACGCACATGCGCCAGCCGCGGCACTTGTCCTGGTCAATGAGGACGATGCCGTCCTCCTCGCGCTTGTAGATCGAGCCCGACGGACAGGAGGCGACGCACGTCGGATTGAGGCAGTGCTCGCACAGCCTCGGCAAGTACATCATGAAGGTGTTCTCGAACTCGCCGTAGATTTCCTTCTGGACATCGTCGAAGTTCTTGTCCTGGGATCGTTTCGCGAACTCCCCGCCGAGGATCTCCTCCCAGTTCGGTCCCCACTCGATCTTCTCCATCCTCTGGCCGGTGATCAGAGAGCGCGGCCGGGCCACCGGCGCCGCTTCCATTTTCGGCGCGTCGTGCAGGTGCTCGTAATCGAAAGTGAACGGCTCATAGTAGTCGTCGATCTCCGGCATGTTCGGATTGGCGAAGATCTTCGAGAGGATCGCGAGCTTGCCGCCCTGCTTCGGCCGGATCTTGCCGTTGCCGTTCCTCACCCAGCCGCCGTTCCAGCGCTCCTGGTTCTCCCAGTCCTTGGGATAGCCGATGCCGGGCTTGGTCTCGACGTTGTTAAACCAGGCGTATTCCATCCCGGGGCGGCTGGTCCAGACGTTCTTGCAGGTCACCGAACATGTGTGGCAACCGATACATTTATCCAGATTCAGGACCATGCCGATCTGCGCGCGGATTTTCATGCCTTTTCCTTCGCCGGTTGGTCCATCCAATCCACCTTCGCCATCTTGCGCACGATGACGAACTCGTCGCGGTTCGATCCGACGGTGCCGTAGTAGTTGAAGCCGTAGCTCTGCTGCGCGTAGCCGCCGATCATGTGCGTGGGTTTCGGGCAGGTGCGCGTGACCGAGTTGTGGATGCCGCCGCGCGTCTTCATGATCTCCGAGCCCGGCGTGTTCACGATCTTCTCCTGCGCGTGGTACATGAAGGTCGTCCCCTCGCGGATGCGCTGGGAGACCAC
>Ga0153915_10006540_pt1 | contig 10935 bp, 10 predicted proteins | sample Opewatmetagenome_2_FD_107003 | JGI IMG/M metagenome (GOLD analysis project Ga0153915, IMG submission 107003) | Freshwater wetland microbial communities from Ohio, USA - Open water 3 Core 3 Depth 3 metaG | ecosystem: Environmental > Aquatic > Freshwater > Wetlands | place: USA: Ohio, Lake Erie...
GGCGCGTTCGTCACCCTGAAGGAGGGCATAGACGGACTTATCCATATCTCGAAGCTGGGCACCGGCAGGAGGATCAATCATCCACGCGAGGTGCTCAAGGAAGGCCAGACCGTCGAGGTGAAGATCGAGGCTTTTGACCGGGCAAGCAGAAAGCTCTCGCTCTCTTTAGCGGAGATCAGCCGAGAAGAAGAAGAGGCGGCTGCTACGCTCAAGGAATATCAGCAGAAAGCAGCGGCTGCTCCGAAGACCATGGGGTCGCTGGGAGACATGCTGAAAGAGAAAATGGAGCAGAAAGAGAAAAAGTAGTCAGGCGAAAATAAGATGATTAAGGACGAATATTTTCCGGGATTTCAAATTGATTCGAACGGATACCGTTCTTGAATGATATCCTGTGGGTTCCAGGAGCAGCTAATGTGTCGCTTCTGTTATAATTTATCGTTTTCCAGGTACAGACAGGGGAATCACCCGGCTTTAATGCTTTAGTCACGATAATATTGGCCACGGCTGATTACTCAATCTCATTCCATGTCCCGTCATGTTGCTCGAATCTCAATCGATGCAAAACCACCATCGATATATTTTCAATCAATCTCCGATACCTCGCTGCTCGCAGCATTACTCATGCTAACATCTCATGCTCGATATTCCTGGTGAGATTTTGCTCGATGCTTGAATTTTCCCTCCTATCCATGTTAAAGTGTACTTTATGATCCCTGCACTTATCATTTTCATCATCACCTACATCTTCATCGGCCTTCGCCAGATCCCGCGGGTGCACATCGATCGGCCCGCAGGCGCACTCGTTGGCGCCGTGCTGATGATCGCCTTCGGCGTACTCACCCTCGACCAGGCCTTTGCCGCCATCGACATGCACACCCTGCTACTTTTGCTTGGGATGATGATCATCACCGTATACCTCAAAGCAGCGGGGTTCTTCGAGCTGATGGCGGACAAGATCCTCTCGCTCTCGAAAACGCCGCTCCAGCTCCTCATCTTTGTCGCGGTTTCGTCGGGACTTCTCTCTGCCTTGTTCGTGAACGACACGATCTGCCTTCTCTACACCCCGATCATCCTCGAGGTGACGATCCAGCTTGGTGTAAATCCCATGCCGTATCTGATCGCGCTTGCCACGTCGTCGAACATTGGAAGCGTCATGACCGTGACTGGCAATCCCCAGAACATGCTCATAGGCATTTACTCGAAGATCCCGTATCTCTCTTTCTTCGGCGCACTCTTTCCGGTGACGATCCTGGGCGTTATCGTGACTATTATAGTGATCCGGTTTGTATATCGCGATGACATGAAGAAGAAGTGTTTCCTCAAGAGGCCGACGATGCCCGCCTATGATGTTAACAGGCCGCTTTTGATCAAGTCGCTCCTGGTCTGTACCTCAGTTCTTGTGGCGTTCTCCATCGGCTATCCCTATTCGCTCACTGCCGCGGCCGGTGCGGTCATGCTGATGCTCATCGGCGGCGTGCGCACGGAGCGGGTCCTGGAAGGTGTGGACTGGACACTCCTCCTGTTCTTTTCCGGTTTGTTCGTGGTGATGCACGGGGTCGAAGTCTCGGGCCTTGCCTCGGCGATGATCAATCGTCTGGGCAATGTCGCATCGTATTCGACGGAGGGTAAAATTGCGGGACTTTCCCTGATTGCTGCCGTTCTTTCGAACGTCGTGAGTAACGTTCCTGCGGTGATGCTACTGAAGCCACTCACGCAAACGCTCGGCAGCGGCCATATCTTCTGGCTCGCCCTTGCCATGAGCAGCACCCTTGCCGGGAACCTCACGCTCATTGGCTCGGTCGCGAACCTGATCGTTGCGCAGCAGGCAAGGAGAAAGGTGGAGATCGGCTTCATGGAATATTTCCGTGTTGGCGCGCTGATCACAGCTGCTACCGTCGGCATCGGCATTCTGGTCCTGGCCGTTGAAGTTAAGATAGCAAACGGCGCTGAGGCCATTGCGGCTGAGACCAAGGAAAAGCAGATGACCGTAACGTTTATGCCCCGAGGTTACGCGGCCGGCCGCCGCATCTTTACGGTCGTGCTCCTATGCGATACGGGCCAATCGCGGGCCAGGGGGCTCCAGGGATTCAGGCCGCTCCAGCCGAAAGAGGCCGCACTTTTCGTGTTCGACAGACCCGAGGCCGTGACCTTCTGGATGGGGAGCGTGACCTTCCCGATCGACATCATTTTTGTCAGCCCACATGGATACGTTGTCGAAGTCTCTCCCCACTGCCAGCCGGGAAGCCATCAGTTCTACGGCTCCGGAGTCCCGGCGAAATGGGTAGTCGAAACCGCAGAGGGATCGGGTATCATGGTGGGGGACAGAGTAGTGATCAAGTAAGCGTTGAAGAAAGCTCTTGGCTTATAGGTGATAGCTGATAAGCAATGACCCGTAACCGAGTAATTATGGACCGTGAACCATGAGCTACGAGCTATGAACCATGCAACTAGGCTATCGGATCATACGACCGCAGGATGTTGGAATGCACTCTCTGCAGTTCGCCCAGATATCGCTCTGGCGTACGGCGAATTGGGGTGTGGCCGACGGTGAGCGGGCTGTGAAAGAGGCGATCGAGATCGCAAGGGCCTGCAAAGCACGCGGCATTCGCACCGTATATCATCCCCTGGAATATCCGCTTGCCAATGAGCACGCTTCACAAACAGTGGACGTCATGCGCAGGCTAGCTGCTGCCGCCGATCTCGGAATCATCATCCACGACGAAGGCGGTGTCGGCCGGAAGAGGCTGCCGGCTGAGGAAGAAGCAACCTTTGAGCAGAACCTGCGAGAGATCAGCAGCTTTTGTCATGTCTCGGTCGAGAACTCGTTCAATTCCAGCGACGTCACCTGGTTCTGGGAGCGGTTCGCGGTCCCGACGTCGGGCGACGTTTCCATAACGCTGGACATCGGGCACCTTGAACTGGCAGGGATCGATTCCATCGCCTTTGTCCGGAACATGCCGCAGCATCTCATCGACCATACGCGATTCGTGCATATGCATCATCATAACGAACTGGAACTGCGCGGGATAAAGGATCACTGGCCGCTCCTGCCTGAGTGCAGGGAGATTGAGGCGTTGAAGATCCTGCTTAAAAGAAAGCGGGATGTTTGGGTGATCCTCGAGCTGGATGCAGCAGAGGACGGGATGAGGCAGAGCATCGAGCTGCTGAAAAATCTTTGACATCCTCCCGCCCAGAAGGACGGGTTTTTACGGCGCAAATTGATAAAAATATCTCGTCACAGAAGACGCGGGGGAAAGAAGCGGAAACAGAAGCTGAGTCGGACCCCGATGAAATCGGAAATGCCAGATACGTAATTAAAAGCGGGGGACATAAATGCTTTTTATCCCCTCTTTCTGCGTAAATCTGCATCCCATAGACCCGCTTTCAAGCTTTTTTCTGCGCACCTTGCGAACTCTGCGGTAAAAGAACTCCTATGAACATCATTCCTCTTGCAGCTGAATCGCTCGGTGTCAGGAGCGCCGCTTTTTTCATCGAGACAGCCGGCGTGAGTGTGCTCATCGACCCCGGTGTGTCGCTTGCCCCGATGCGCTTCGGCCTACCGCCCCATCCTCTCGAGGTCAAAGCCATGAACGAGAGCTGGCGTGTGATCAAGGAATACGCCGCGCGCGCCGAAATCCTCATCATGACCCACTACCACTTCGACCACTTCGATCCCACAGAGCCGCTCGTGCTGAACGGTAAGGTGCTTCTCATGAAGCATCCTGATGAGAACATCAATGCAAAACAACGCGAACGCGCGCGAGATCTGATCAGGAACTTCAGGACCCTCCCGCGCAGGGTTGAATTTGTCGATAACAGCAGATTCGACTTCGGCGGCACCGCGATCCGGTTCTCTCCAGCAGTGCCGCACGGTCCGAGCGCAAAAGGCGGGTGGGTCGTCGAAGTCTCTGTTCAGGAAGGGGAGTCTCGCTTCCTGCATACCTCAGACATTCAGGGCGCCAGTCTTCCGCAACATATGCAATTCATTCTGTCGGAAAATCCCGATGTCCTGTATCTGGACGGCCCGCTCACATACCGTATCGGGCGTGGGTTCAGCCTTGATGATCTCCACACTTCGATCAGCAATATCTGCACCGTGATTGAGACGACGCGCTTACGAACGCTCATCATCGATCATCATCTGCTCAGAGACCCGAACTGGAAAGAAGAGATGATCGAGGTATTTGAGAGGGCAGAGAAGGCCGGTAAAAAGGTCGTGACCGCTGCGGGTTTCCTGGGGAAAGAGGACGAGATCCTCGAGGCGCATCGGCGGCAGCTCTTTGCGTGGCACCCCGACATGCCTGAGGAGGCGATCAGTCGGAGCAGAACTTTTCAGCTGGTAAAGGAGTTGACCAAAAATCATTGATCATGATTTCCACGAAGGCGAGATATCACCGGTCATCACTTTTAATAATATCACTCAGGGCAATGAGATGTTCAAACCGAAAACTGACAAAAAACCTTAAAAAAGCTTGTATTTCCCTGTTCCATTGTTTATAATATATCCCTTATTTTAGGACTTTGGAGGTTTTGTTATGCCGATTTATGAATACGAATGCGGAAGCTGCGGAGGGCGCTTTGAGGTGACCCGGAAGTTCAGCGACCCTCTTCTCTCCACATGCAAGCTGTGCAGTGCCCCCGGTGTGCGGAAGGTGCTCTCACCCACGGCGTTTGTGCTCAAGGGAAGCGGCTGGTACGTCACCGATTACCCTTCGGGCGACAGGAAGAAGGCCGGTGAATCCGAGAAATCCTGTAAGGAGGAGTCAAAGCCCGCTGCCGGCTGTACGACGGGCGCGTGCGCGTCAGGTACCTGTGCGTCGAAGGGCTGACCCCGATGGAACCCGTTCACATCCATATCCCCTATCCCAAGCTGAAGGATTACTTTGAACTGCTGCGCAAGCGCCGCTATGATCTCGAGATCTATCTTTCCGCTGCGGTGCTCGACCAGATAGAAAAACCTGATCTCGAGAAACTGATCGAACGTCTCGACTGGAACCCCGCGCTCACCCTCCACGCGCCATTCATGGACATGAATCCTGGCGCTGTGGACACCATGGTGAGGTCGGTGACCCAGGTGCGGTTCCGGCAGCTCCTTAACGTCGCCGCCATTCTCAAGCCCCGTGCCGCCGTTTTCCATGCGGCCTACGACCGGTGGCGCTACAGCGGGCGAAAAGATGTCTGGCTCGAGTATAGTCTCGATACCTGGCATCAGGTGGTGGACAGCGCATCCAAGATCGGCTTGCGGGTGGCCGTGGAGAACGTGTTCGATGAGGACCCCGAAGCGCTCAAGATGCTCATCGAGAGGATCGGGAGCCCGGACTTCGGGTTCTGTTTCGACACGGGACATTTCAACCTCTTTTCCAAGGTTTCCATGGAACAGTGGTTCGAGAGCCTCGGGAAAAATCTGATCGAAGTCCATCTGCATGACAACGATGGCACGGCCGATACCCATTGGGCCCTTGGGCGCGGTGATATTGATTTTCAGCAATTCTTCCGATTGATGCGCACTCATTCGCCGAAACCGGTCTATACAATCGAGGCGCACGACAGGGATGATGTGGAAACGAGCCTGGACCGGGTGAAGGCTCTGCTGCAGGTGCAGTGATCGAAGACAGAAGAGAGGATTTGCAGCCCGTCAGGACAAGTTTGCCTTGACATGATCAGGGTCGTGCCTTAGACTAATTACATGAAAAATACCATTGTTATCACCGTATTGATGATTCTCACCGCTTCCTGCGCAACGATGCCAGCGAAAATGTCCGAGGTGACCGTCAGGAGCATGAGCGCTGAGGATCGCGCGCAGGCAGATGCCTATTACCACTTCATGGTCGGCAACCTCCTGGAACAGGACGGAGAATTCGATGAGGCCATGAAGGAATACGAGACCGCGTACGGCTTGGATCCCCATTCCGCAGAGATCGCGCTCTCGCTCTCGTCCCTCTCTCTCCGCAAGGGGCAGCTCGACCAGGCAACGGCTTTCGCACAAAAGGCTGCCGAACTTGCCCCGGACAAGACCAATGCGCTCCTGATGCTCGCCAGTATCTATACCAATAAAAAGAAATACGAGGAAGCGGCCGACATCTACCGTAAGGTGATCGCCATTGACCCCAAAAAGGATGAACCATATATGTACCTCGGGTCGCTCTATGCGGCCATGAAACGATATGACGAAGCGGTGGCGACGTTCAAAGCACTCGAGAAAGTGAATCCCTCCTCGCTAATGTCGCCTTATTACCTCGGCAGGATCTATACAGAACGCCAGCTGTATCCTGAGGCACTCGCTGAATTCAAGAGGGCTGTTGCTATCAGGGATGATTTTGAGCCCGCCTATACAAGCATGGGCTTTGTTTATGAGCTCATGGACAGGACGGGAGACGCCATCGAGATGTACAAAAAGTCCCTTGCGCTCAATCCCCACAACGTTGAGATCATGCAGCATCTGGGACAGCTCTACATCCAGCAGAACGCCCTTGATGACGCCTTGGAGCAGTTCAAGCGTGTGGTGGCCGTGGATCCGAAGAACTTCGACGCCTATATCAAAATGGGGCTCATCTTCGCAGAGAAAAAACAGTACGACAAGGCAGCCGAATCATTTTCGGTCGTTTCAAGCGCCATGCCCGACGACCTGAAAGTGAAGCGGTACCTCGCTTCCACGCATATTGCCATGGGGCGGTACGATGATGCGCTCAAGGAATACAAAGCAATCCTAGCAGCGGCGCCCGACGATACCGACACCCTCCTCCAGATAGCCTATATCTATGCTCAGCAAAAGAGAACGGCGGAGGCAATCCCGCTCCTGGAGAAGGCACTCCGGGATCAGCCAGGCAAACCCGAGCTCTACCTCTATGTCTCCAACGCGTACATGGACGTGGACAAGTACCAGCAGGCAGCGGACACCCTGCAAAAGGGCATCGAACTCGCTCCGGACCGGGACGATCTGCGGTTCAGCCTCGCGATCGCATACGAGAAGCTTGGACGGCGCGATGATATGATTACTGCCCTTAAAAAGACACTCGAGCTCAAACCCGACAACGCCGATGCGCTCAACTACCTGGGTTACACATACGCGGAGAAAGGCGAGCGGCTCGACGAGGCCATCGTCCTCATCAAGCGGGCGCTTATTATCAAGCCGGACAATGGCTACATTCTCGACAGTCTTGCCTGGGCATACTACCAGAAGGGGATGTTCAATGAAGCCCTCGAAGTCATGAAAAAGGCGATGACGAAGTCATCTGAAGATGATCCCGTCATGCGGGAGCACTACGGCGATATCTATCTGAAGCTTTCCAAGAAGGAAAAGGCCCGTGAGCAGTGGCTGAAATCTCTTGAGCTCGACCCTAAAAACCAGAAGCTTCGGGACAAGTTCAAGAAAGCCGGGTTCGGAAATCCCGATGAACTGCTCAAAGACGTACAACCGAGGAAGAAGAACAAGAAGTGAAGATACCCCGGCTCATTCCTGTTATTATTATCCCTCTCCTGTTTGCATGCCTCCCTAAAAAACCGGAAATTCCCCTAATCGAGGTCCCGTCCGGCCCATTGGTCCAGATGCTGGAGCAGCGCCGGCAATTATTCACCGGGCTCAAGGCCGTTGCGAGCGTGAAGATGGTAAGGTCCGGCCGCAAACGTTCCTATGATACTGTCGGCATCATGGTTGACGGCCAGCGGCGGTTTCGTGTGGAAGCCTACGGCCCGCTGGGTCAATCCCTCATGACGCTAGTTTGGGACGGCACCGATGTCGTGCTCCGCCTCGACGACGGTAGGGTAGTGAGGCCGGGACAGGCAGGGCTCGAGAGGATCGTCGGTGTTGCAATGGACGCAGGGGAACTCTGCAGTGTTCTGTCAGGAAACATACCGGCGGTCGTCCAGCCCGTAGAAGCGCGGGCGTTCCGCAAGCCTGACGGGAGCTCTCTGATAGAGCTGACTACGGGGGAAACTTTGCGACGTGTTGATGTGCTGCTTTCGGAATCTGGTCCTGAGCAGAGCCTCCGGATCACAGCCATTGAATTGTACCGGTCGGGGAAACTCGTGTACCGGGCGCTGTACGAGGAAATGGAGCAGATCTCGCATTACCTGATTCCAAAGACGATGCGGATCGAAAACCCGGAACGAAAGATATCAATCGCCATTGTGTACGATGAGACGGACGTCAACGTGCCTCTTAACGATGATGCATTCAAGCTTCCTGACGCGGAGGACCCGTCGCAATGAACGAGATTACGGTCAAGGCGCCTGCGAAAATCAACCTCTGCCTGTCGGTGCTCGGGAAAAGGCCGGACGGCTATCACGAGGTGGAGATGCTGATACAGATGGTCGGTCTGTATGACGAGGTTAAGGTGGTACGAGGTGGTCGGGGCATAACTGTCCGATGTGATAACAACGCGGTCCCGTCAGGTGAGGGAAATATAGCCTGGAAGGCCGCGGCCGCGATGCTCAAGTTTTCAGAGAGGGATGCTGGGCTCTCAATAGAGATCAGGAAGGCGATTCCCGTCGCCGCCGGTCTCGGCGGGGGGAGCGGGGACGCCGCCGCAGTGCTCGTGGCGGCCAACAGGCTGCTCGGAGCAGGGCTCAATAGGGAACGTCTGGCCGAGGTGGGCACCGGGCTCGGTATGGACGTGCCATTCTTCTTCTTCGGGCCTACGGCCCTGGCACGAGGCAGGGGAGAGGTCCTCACCACGCTGGCGCCGCTGCCTAAGTTCTGGGTTTTGCTCGTCAATCCGGGATTTGAAACCTCGACGGCATGGGTTTACAAAAACTTAAATTTGAGGTTGACAAAAAAAGTTGACTGTAATAAAATTGCAAGGCTTACGGTCCGAAACATTGCAGAGAGTCTCCATAATGATCTCGAGACCGTAACAGCCACCACGCACCCCGTGATCGACAGGATCAAAGAAGTACTCTTGGCCCGCGGGGCCATCGGGGCGTGCATGAGTGGAAGCGGCCCTACGGTATTCGGCATATTCGAGACGGAAGAGGCCTGCCGGGCAGCAGCAAAGAGCATATCCGGAGAAGGGTGGAAGCTTTATCCGGCTGAGGTCTTGACCGTATCGCCTCTTGGGGTGTACCATACATAGTAGAGTTCGGACGGCAGCGGATGATTTTGACGCTGCGCTGGACTCCACGATCGTCCAGCATGAGGGGGAATGAGTATGGAAATCACAGAGGTCAGGGTATTCCCGGTCAGCAATGAAGAGCGACTGAAGGCCTACGCAACGATAACGATCGACAATGTGTTCCTCATCAGGGATCTCCGTGTGATCAACGGCAACGCCGGACTGTTTGTGGCCATGCCGAGCAGAAAGATGAAGGACGGGACCTTCAAGGACATTGCACATCCTTTGAACAGCGAGACAAGGCAGATGATCGAGTCAAAGGTCCTCTCCGAGTATGAACGGGAGCTGGCGAACCCCACGAAAAGGGAGCCTCCACCGAAGAGCCCTGAATAGCGGTTGACCACACTGATATTCGTTCTGCCGATTCTGCATCTGATACGAGAGGATAGGCACATGCCTATCCTTTTCATGTTTATCCGGCCGAAAGCCCATTTGAGCTTCGGCCATCAGTCGGGGATCGTCTAATGGTAGGACAGAGGCCTTTGAAGCCTTTAATCGGGGTTCGACTCCCTGTCCCCGAACCAGTCTGACAAGAGAGGTCTTTGAAGGCTATGGTTAAGGCACGAGAGATCAAAGTATTCACCGGAAACGCGAATCCCTCACTGGCAAAGGAAATATGCCAGAAGATGAAAATCCAGCCTGGAAACGCGCTTGTGGGCCGGTTCAGCGACGGAGAGATCAACGTTCAGATCGTCGACAATGTGCGGGGTATGGATGTCTTCGTGGTGCAGCCAACGTCGAGCCCGGTGAACAGGCACATCATGGAAGTGCTTATCATGATTGATGCGCTGAAGCGGGCCTCCGCAGCGAGGATCACGGCTGTGCTCCCCTACTACGGGTACAGCAGGCAGGACCGCAAGGTGCAGCCGCGCGTGCCCATCACGTCCAAGCTTGTGGCTGACCTGATCACTGCCGCTGGGGCGAACCGGGTGCTCACGGTTGACCTGCACGCGGGCCAGATCCAGGGGTTCTTCAACATCCCCGTGGACAACCTCTTCGCGGCGCCGGTACTTCTTGAGTATCTTCGGTCGAAGAAGTTCTCGAACCTTACGGTGGTGTCGCCGGACGCCGGCGGCGTGGAACGGGCAAGGGCTTTCGCCAAGAGACTAAATGCCGCACTGGCGATCATCGACAAGCGGCGGGACAAGCCGAACGTTGCCCAGGTCATGAACATCATCGGCGATGTGAAGGGGCACGACTGCCTGATGCTCGACGACATGGTGGATACCGCCGGTACGCTGACCGAGGGCGCCTCCGCGCTCAAGACGAATGGCGCGAGCAAGATATACGCCGCCTGCACGCACGCAGTGCTCTCGGGACCGGCTATTACCCGGATCAATGAATCGGCGATCGACGAGGTTATTGCTACGAATACCATTGCGCTCGACAGCAAGCAACAGGAGTGTAAGAAACTGATCGTCCTCTCGGTGGCGCAACTGCTCGCCGATGCGATCACGAGGATCCATGAGGAGACTTCGCTCAGTTCGTTGTTCGTGTAAGAAGAATGCGGCATGTAAGGACGCAGATGGCCAAAAGGACGCGCTACTAATCAACGCTGAATGAGCGGGGAAAAGATCATGGAAAAGCTTTTATCTGCTCATACCTGCGAGTATCCGCGTCCAGAATCTAGTTAAGAAATATTTGATTTCGTATCGGAGGAGAAATGGAAAAAATCGCATTAACAGCACAGGTCAGAGAAAAAGCAGGCAAGGGAGTCGCCCGAGGCCTCAGGCGGAACCAGATGGTACCGGCGGTTCTTTACAGTCACGGCAAGTCTATGCCCATTGCGATGGGTAATAAGGATGTGACGAGGATACTCAACACC
>Ga0153915_10006541_pt1 | contig 10934 bp, 7 predicted proteins | sample Opewatmetagenome_2_FD_107003 | JGI IMG/M metagenome (GOLD analysis project Ga0153915, IMG submission 107003) | Freshwater wetland microbial communities from Ohio, USA - Open water 3 Core 3 Depth 3 metaG | ecosystem: Environmental > Aquatic > Freshwater > Wetlands | place: USA: Ohio, Lake Erie...
CATGATCGTCAGAGGCGTTCTCAGCTCATGGCTGGCGTCTGCGGTAAACTGGCGCTGTCGCTCGAAAGCAGCTTGCAGGCGGGCGAGCATGTTGTCGAATGTGTTGGCCAATTCACCTAGCTCATCCTTTCGCTCAATATGCAAGCGAAGGCTCAAATCGGTTTCACTGATGGTCTGGGCGGCTTGTGTGATGGCTTTGACCGGGTGCATCGCCCGACCTGCCAGCCAGACCCCTCCCGCCAATGCAGCTGCCGGAATGAGCAGGACACCCAGAATGAGGGAGATCAACAAGCGTGGAAGTTGGTTGCCTGGATCTACCGGTGTGCCCAGGAGAAAGGAGCCAACCATACTGCCATCAGAAATGATCGACCCGGCGACCATTGCATAATCCGTCCGGGTATTTTCTCCCGTAGCTACGTTCGATAACTCTACATGCGAGAAAGGGACATCCTTCTCGTTTTGGGTTAACGCGGCATCGAACACTTGATGAACACTATTCGAATTCAGCGGTCCCCAACTCTGGATAATCTGGCCGCTTGGATTCAAAAACACCAAAACATCTCCCTCTTGCAGCAAAGATTCGCCGTTGTTCGGATCATTCGGGAATCGGAGTGGTGTTTGTTGAAAATAGGCCTGGTTGGAAAATCTTAGAAAGCCTCTTAGCCTGAGTGCTTTCCGCTCCAAACGATCTATTGCCGCAGCGCGATGGTCCTGCACCTGGAGGGTGTAGATGAAAGCACTGAAAATAATCACCAGGACTCCCAGAATCAAGCCAAACCAAACCGCCAGCCGGAAGCGAATGCTGCCAAAGAGGATCGAGATGCGATTTATAAAATGATTAAAACCAGTGACCATATCTAATTCGCTTTATTCTGGAGGCTTCCGCATCCTGTACCCTACTCCCCGAACAGTTTCGATCAACTTAACCGCAAAAGGCTCATCAATCTTGCGGCGCAGTCTGCGAATATAGACATCCACAACATTTGAAATGCCATCGTAATCGTAGCTCCATACGTGACTTTCAGCCATCTCTCGGGTGATCAGCCGGTTTGGATGGCGCATCAGGTATTCGAGCAGTGCGAACTCCTTAACCGTCAGTTGAATGGATATGTCGCCTCTAGACACGTCCCGGGTGGATGGATCCAGGGTGAGGTCTGACAGGGTCAGACGTCCAGTTTTATCCGTAGATTCTCGTCTCAACAGCGCCCGTAAACGGGCACGAAGCTCATCGAGTGCGAAGGGTTTCACCAGATAGTCATCGGCACCACTATCGAGACCTTTCACGCGGTCCTCGACCGTATCACGGGCGGTCAGCATCAAGATGGGAGCATTGATCCGCTGCGTGCGTAATTCCCGGCAAACTTCCAACCCATCTCGTTTAGGCAGCATGATATCCAGGATAATGACATCATACGGGGTCATCTCCGCCAATTCCTGGCCTTCAAGCCCATCATAAGCCACATCCACCGCATAACCCTCGTCCACAAGACTCAATTTGAGCGAGCTGCTCAAACGCCGGTTATCTTCAACAAGCAAAATTCGCATGCCCCGATTATAGCCCTCCAAGATGACAATTTGATGAACGCTGAAACAATGACTGCGTTTACGCCATAACTTGCACGGGAATGGGGTCAAGGGAGTGTTTGCAGGCGTTAGCCGGGATAAGCAGAAAGGTTATAATAAGAATGATATCTACTTAAAACAAGCAGGAGCCATAGCACGCCTCATGCACTTAACTGTATCCATTGAGAAATATTTAAAAGATAACTTGCCATCCTATTTGGACCTGCTGCGCCAAATGGTCGCCATCAACAGCTTCACCGCTAATCCAGATGGGGTCAACCGCCTGGGCGAGCTCACCGCGGAGTTCTTCGCGCCATTGGGCTTCCAGGCAGATACCGTTCAATCGGTTAACCCCCAGTATGGCAAGCACGTGATCCTGACACGCCAAGGTGAATTACCAGCTTACCCGCTGGCTATGATCTCCCACCTGGACACGGTTTTCTCTCCTGATGAGGAGAAGCGCCACGACTTCGCCTGGCGGCCTGCAGGCGAGCGTATCTTCGGCCCAGGGACAGTCGATATCAAAGGCGGCACACTCGTGATGTATATGCTCCTCGACGTATTGCGCCACTTCTCCCCGCGGACCTTTGAGCAAACGACCTGGATCTTGCTGCTTGATGCCAGCGAGGAAGCCCTTTCAGTCGACTTTGGAGAGCTGTGCTTGCAGCGCTTACCGGAGAATACACTGGCTTGCCTGGTTTTCGAGGGCGGCACAAACGCCGGTGAGTATTTCCCCTTGGTAACCGCGCGTAAAGGCCGGGCCACTTATCATGTAGCGGTGGAAGGCAAGTCGGCGCATGCCGGCAATTTCCACGCGAACGGCGCGAATGCCATCCTGCAGATCTCCCACACCATCCAAAAGATCGCCGCGCTCACCGATTACAACCAGCAAATTACCTTCAATGTGGGCACTATTGCGGGCGGGTCGGTCATCAACCGTGTGCCGCATTCTGCTGAGGCCAGCGTAGAAATGCGCGCCTTCGACATGGGGGTGTTCAATCAGGGTGTAGCCTCCATGCTGGCATTGAGCGGCACATCCGAAGTCGTTAGCGCCGATGGTTACCGCTGTAAAGTTAGTATAGACCTGAAGGAAAAGACTGCTCCCTGGCCTCCAAACCCGGCGACGCAACGCCTGTACGATCTGTGGGATCAGACCGCACGCTCGTTGGGGATGCGAGTGTCCCAGGAGCAACGCGGCGGGCTGAGCGATGGCAATTTGCTCTGGGATCGCTTCCCCACGCTGGATGGGTTGGGTCCGGCAGGCAACAACGCTCACTGCTCAGAACGTAGCCTAGATGGTAACAAAAACCAGGAGTATGTTCTGGTAGGGTCGTTCGTGCCCAAGGCGCTGCTGAACGCCCTGGCGGTAAAAAGATTGATCGAGGGGGCTGCTGTATGAAACAGTTGCTGCAGAATTTGCGCAGCGGCGCCACACAGGTCGTCGAGGTACCCATCCCCACCCCCAGGCCAGGATCAGTCCTGGTGCGCACAGCGGCATCGCTGGTCTCGGCTGGGACAGAGCGCATGCTGGTCGAATTTGCTGAGAAATCACTGTTGGGCAAAGCACGCTCGCGGCCGGACCTGGTGCGCCAGGTGATCAACAGAGCGCGGCGGGAAGGCCTGCTCACCACGCTGGAGGTGGCTTTCAATCGCCTGGAACAACCCATGCCATTAGGTTATTCCTCGTCGGGCACGATTATCGCCTTGGGAGAGGGCGTGCAGGGTTTCCACATCGGGCAGCGCGTCGCCTGTGCTGGCGGCGGCTACGCCGTTCATGCTGAATTCATTGTTGTGCCTCAGAAACTTCTGGCTGCGCTGCCCGATGAACTGGATTTCGACTCGGCGGCCTTTACCACCCTGGGAGCGATCTCCATGCACGGCTTCCGCCTGGCGCAAGTCCAACTTGGTGAGCGTGTGGCGGTTATCGGTCTAGGGTTGCTGGGGCTGCTCAGCGCGGGCATCGCCCGAACTGCGGGTTGCTCTGTGCTGGGGATCGACCTGGATCCACTCCGGGTTGACCTGGCGCGCCAGATGGGCGCCGAGGCGGTCTTGCGCAACGATGCAGAGGAAGCCGCGCGTGGCTTTTCTCAGGGACGCGGGGTAGATGCTGTATTGATCTGCGCTGACACACCTTCGCCCGATCCGGTGGAGTTGGCGGGACTGATCGCCCGCGATCGCGGGCATGTAGTCGCCGCTGGGGCTGTTGGCTTGAGCCTGCCGCGCAAGCTCTATTATGAGAAGGAGTTGTCCTTTATTATCTCCCGCTCCTACGGACCAGGACGCTACGACCCGGCTTATGAAGAAGCCGGTCAGGATTACCCCATCGGCTACGTGCGCTGGACGGAGGGGCGCAATCTGGAAGCCATTGTGGAGCTGTTGGCTTCAGGCCGCCTGGACGTGAAGCCACTGATCACACATCGCTTTCCCATCGAACGCGCCCCTGAAGCCTACGAGCTCATCACAGGCAAGACCAAAGAGCCTTTCCTGGGGGTTTTGCTGACCTATCCTCTTCATGGAGTTGAAAGAGACAGGTTGAAGGTTGTAAGTGATCTCTCAACCGGCGTTTCAACCTATCAACCTTCCAACCTTTCTGCAACCCTGCAGTCGCAGACCGTGGAGCAACCTTCAACCGAAATATCTTCAACCTTCAACATTAAAACCTGCAACCTGGGTATCTTGGGTGCGGGCAATTTCGCCTCAGCCGTCTTGTTACCCATCTTGAAAAAGACGCCGGGCGTCGAGCTGGTCGGCGTGGTTTCTGCCTCGGGCACCAGCGCAGCCCACGCCGCTCGCCGGTACGGTTTCCGCTATGCGACCAGCGATGAAGTCCAGCTACTGAACGACCCGAACATTAACACCATTGCCATCCTGACCCGCCACCATTTACATGCTCGCCAGGTACAGCAGGCTTTACTCGCGGGCAAGCACGTGTTCTGCGAGAAGCCGCTGGCATTGGCGGAGCAAGAGCTTGAGGAAATTGCCGCGACGGTGAGAGGGAGAACGATTGAGGGAGAAAGATCCGTCCCCTTATCTCCTCACCCCTCTCCATTGCTCGCCGTAGGATTCAACCGCCGCTTTGCCCCCATGGGCCAGAAACTGCAAACGTTCTTTGCCGGGCGACAGGAACCACTGGCGATCTCTTACCGCGTCAACGCAGGATATATTCCACCGTCTCACTGGGTGCACGATCCAGCCCAGGGAGGCGGTCGCATCTTGGGGGAGGTTTGCCATTTCATCGATTTCTTGACCTTTGTGGTGGGCGCACCCCCGGTCTCGGTCGAGGGACTGGCGCTGCCCGACAGCGGTCTCTATCGCGGAGACAACGCTGTGCTGACTTTTACCTTCCCAGACGGCTCATTAGGGACGGTGACCTACCTGGCTAATGGCGATAAAGCTTTCCAAAAAGAGCGTGTGGAGGTGTTTTGCGCCGGGCGCGTTGCTGTCCTGGACGATTTTCGCCTGCTCGAGCTGGTGAGTAATGGGAAGAGGCGGATTGAACGCTCGGCTCTGCGCCAGGATAAAGGTCACGCAGGGGAGTGGCGTGCCTTCGTCGCTGCCATCGCGGCTGGTGGTCCACCGCCTATCCCCTACGCTCACCTGTTCGGCGTGACCGCCGCGACATTGGTCTCTTTGCAAGCCCTTCGCGGCGGAGAGCGCATCTCGATCCAATCTTCATGGTAAAGCCCCCGGGATGATGTTTGTTGCACGGCTGAATCTCGCCTGGAAAGCCCTGCAGGAACTTGGTCCTGGTCAGGTGCTACACTATGCCTGGTACCAGACCTTATTACACATCGGCTATCTGCATTGGGTGACGCGCACTCCCTCTAAATCAATTTATCCGTCGTCCGCCAAATTCCGTCATCGGTCTTTCGTCCTTCGTCCCCTTCTCACCATTCCCCCCAAAAACACGCTCCGCCAGACCCTCGGCGAGGCTGGCATCTCACATTTGATGATCGAGGCTGACGAAATTCTGGCGGGTAAGGTGCGCTTGTTCGGTGGAGAGCCGGTGGATCTCCGATTGAGCGCAGGAGGGCTACTGGATCATTGGACAGAATACGAAAAGGGGGGATTAGACACGGGAAGCGGGGAAGGCCAGGACATTAAGATCATTTGGGAGCCCGGGCGATTTGGCTGGGCTTATACGCTCGGGCGCGCTCATCTCGTGAGCGGCGACGAGCGCTATGCCCACGCCTTCTGGGAGGATGCCATTGCCTTCCTGGATGCCAATCTACCATATCAGGGTCCGCAATGGGTCTCAGCCCAGGAAGTCGCTCTGCGCCTATTCGCCCTGGCCTTCGCCAGCCAGGTATTCTACACATCCGAACCCTCGAAGGCTGAGAACCAGGCGAGATTGAGCGATGAAATAGCCATTCACGCCCGGCGCCTCCTTCCCAGCATGGCTTACGCTCGAGCACAGAACAACAACCACCTGCTCAGTGAGGCAGCCGGGCTGTATACAGCCGGAGTGGCAATGCCAGACCATCCCGAGGCAAAGCGCTGGCGGGATTGGGGCTGGCGCTGGTTCCATTGGGGTGTGCAGCGCCAGATCTCCCAAGACGGGACGTATGTCCAGCACAGCACGAATTACCATCGCCTGATGCTGCAGCTCGCCCTATGGGTCTATAGCCTCTCCACGAAGCATGGCGAAATGTTCCCTACGGCGTCTATCGAACGCCTGGCGGCAGCTACACGCTGGCTGTTAGCGCTCACCGACGCACAGACCGGAGGCGTCCCCAACCTAGGCCCGAACGACGGGGCATATCTCTTCCCATTCACGATCTGCCCTTTCCAAGATTACCGACCTGTACTCCAGGCCGCGGGACTGGCTTTTCTCGGACAGCGGCCTTTTTCGGCTGGTCCGTGGGACGAGATGTGCCTTTGGTTAGGGAATGAAGGATCAGGAGTTAAGGGAGTAAGGGAAGGGGGAGACGATGATATTAAGACGACCCCTGCCCCCTCTTCTGCACCTATACTCCCTCCCTCAGCCGTTCCCCGTTCCCCCCACGTATTACGCATCACGCATCACGAATCCTGGGCTTATCTGCGTGTTGCCCGCTTCCACTCCCGCCCCGGGCATGCCGACCAGCTTCACCTGGATCTTTGGTGGCGAGGTCTTAACCTGGCGCAGGATGCCGGCGCCTATCTCTACAATGCACCACCTCCGTGGGATAACTCGCTGGCACGCACCTGCGCCCACAACACGCTGGCGATCGATGGGCGTGACCAGATGACCCGTGCCGGTCGCTTTCTGTGGCTGGATTGGGCGCAAGCCGAGGTGATCGCCCATGAACGGGCGGATGATGGCGCCTGGGAGCGCCTATCAGCCCTCCATGACGGCTACCGCCGCCTGGGCTTGCTCCACCAACGCACGGTGACCGCCTTCCTTGAGGGCCGCTGGCTGGTCGAGGATCAAGTTGCGAAAGTTGGAAGGTTGAAAGTTGATAGTGCATCAGTGGATCCAACTCTCCACATCAAATCTTCAACTTTCAACCTGCATTGGTTGATGCCGGACTGGCGATGGGAGATCATCGAGATTGGAGAATCGAGATGGGAGATGCGTTTGGCGTCGCCTTTCGGTCCAATCAGCATTAAAATCGCGACCAGTGCCGGTTCACCACTCTCCCCCCTCCCCTCTCCGATCACTAAGATCCAGCTTGTGCGCGCCGGGGAGCTGCTTTACGGCTCAGGAATCGGGGAGCCTTTCATGGGCTGGATTGCTCCTACCTATGCCAATAAGATCCCGGCCCTCGCATTGACCGTGGCGACCACTGGAACGCCTCCACTCGACTTTGTAACCGAATGGCATTTGCCCACGCGCAACGGACATGCTACCTAATCTTCGTCATTCGTCCTCTGTCCTTCAATTTGCAATCTGAAACCTTAAACCCTCCATGCACATCCTACTGATCCACCAGGCTTTCGCCGCACTGGATGAACCCGGCGGCACCCGCCACCACGAGCTGGCGCGTTACCTGATCCGCCGTGGCCACCGCCTCACCGTCATCGCCAGCCCGGTCAGCTATCTGACCGGCGCCGCGCGGCGTGAGCGCATCCCCTGGGTGGAGCGGCAGGAGAGCGAGCCCGGCCTGACCGTGTTGCGTACATATACCTACCCGGCGCTGCACCGCAGCTTCGTCCACCGCGTTTTTAGCTTTTTCAGCTTTATGCTGTCATCCTTCCTGGTTGGCCTGGGAGTGCGCCAGGTAGACCTTGTGTGGGGCACCTCGCCGCCTCTTTTCCAGGGCGTCACGGCTTGGGCCCTGGCACGGCTTAAACGCTCCCCCTTTCTTTTTGAAGTGCGCGACCTGTGGCCGGAATTTGCCGTGGCGGTCGGGGTGCTGCGGGACCCAACCCTGATCCGTCTCTCTGAGGGACTGGAGCGATTCTTGTATCACCGCGCCGATCAAATCGTAGTCAACTCGCCGGGCTTCATCCCCCACGTTGAGGGGCGCGGCGCTCGCCGGGTGGCGCTGGTCACCAACGGAGCGGATCCGGCCATGTTTGATCCGCAAGCAGATGGGGGTGTCTTCCGCAGAGCTCACGGCCTGGAAGACAAGTATATTGCCCTATATGCCGGAGCGCACGGCATGTCTAACGACCTGGGCGTGGTGTTGCAGGCGGCCGCACACCTGCAGGATCAACCCGAGATCGCTTTTGTCTTTCTGGGAGACGGTAAAGAAAAGCCTGCGCTCATCCAGCGAGCCCAAGAGATGGGTTTATCCAACGTCCATTTCCTCCCCCCGTTGCCAAAAAACGAGATGCCGCAAGCCCTGGCAGCAGCTGGTGCCTGTATTGCCATCCTCAAACCGGTCGAGATGTATAAAACCGTCTATCCGAATAAAGTCTTTGATTATATGGCTGCTGGCAGGCCAGTCGTGCTGGCGATCGAAGGGGTGATGCGAGAGGTGGTGGAGAAAGCTGGGGCGGGGATCCCCATCCCGCCGGGGGAGGCGCACGCCTTAGCCGCGGCGATTCGCTTCCTGGCGGTTGATCGTCCGAAAGGGCTGGCTATGGGCCTGGCAGGTCGGCGCTGCGTGGAGGAGAGTTTCGACCGGAAGCGCTTGTCGGACGAGCTGGCCGAACTGATGGAAACATTGGTCAAAAGTTGACAAAGAAACCGGACTTATCGGCTATCAGGCTTGTCACTGAACTAACGGCATGCGTATTGATTGGGCCATAAACGTGGGGAAATAGCTCGTCACCATCCACCGGCTCCCAGCGGATTTCAGTGCGGAGCTGGCGCGGATCGATCCACAGCAGGACCAAATCTGGAACCTCGCGATAAAAGCAGTTTGCCACCGCCAGGACTTGTTCGGGTCGGGAGCAGTGGATAAAACCCTCTGTCTCCAACGAGACGGCTCGGTATTCCCCGCTTGCCTGCGCCGCCTGCCATGCCTCCCGCGGGCAGATATGAACGATTAAACCCTCAAGCTTCACCCCTCACTCCCCACTCCTAACTTCTCTACCACCCTTGTCATCACCGCCTCTGCCACCTGCTCTTTGCTCATTAGCGGCAGCTCTTCTACCCCGCCGCCCGAATCGAGCAGAGTTACCCGATTGTCGTCCAAGGCGAAGCCGGCGTCGCTGACGCTGATATCGTTAGCCACGATCAGGTCGAGTCGCTTCGCTTTCAGCTTGGCGGCTGCGTTCTCCAACAAATCCTGGCTTTCAGCGGCAAAGCCTATGGTAACGCGCGGGCAGCCGTGAGCAGTCTTGTAGCGAGCAACTTCCTGCAGGATATCGGTGGTTTTCTCCAGGCGGATCTCGGTGATCCCGCTCTCCTTCTTGATTTTTTGCCCGGCGAGATTAGATGGCCTGAAATCGGCCACTGCCGCGGCCATGATTAAAGCATCAGCGCCGGGGATGGCGGCCAGCACTGCTTCCAACATCTCCTGTGCCGTGCGTACATCTTGCCGCAGCACCCCCACCGGCGTGGCGAGCGAGTTCGGCCCGGCGATCAGTTTAACCTGCGCTCCCAGGTCCAAGGCAGCCTGGGCAATGGCAAAGCCCTGCTTGCCCGACGAGCGATTGGTAATCGCCCGCACGGGATCGATAGGCTCTTGTGTGCCGCCCGCGGTGACAACCACCACAGTGCCATCCAGCGGCCCACCTTTCGCCAGGGCGAGCCGGATATGCCCCAGCAGCTCCGGCGGCTCGAGCATGCGCCCGATCCCGCTTAGCCCGGAAGCCAGATGCCCTTCTGCCGGGCCGGCGATCAGGACGCCGCGCTCGCGCAATATTCTTAAGTTATCCTGTGTGGCTGGATGGGTGTACATGCCGCCGTCCATCGCAGGGGCGATCAGCAGGGGACAGCGCGCCGCCAGGGCGGTGACGCTCAGCAAGTTATCAGCGATGCCATGTGCCAGCCTGGCGATCGTGTTAGCAGAGGCAGGGGCGACGACCAGCAGGTCGGCGGCATGCCCCAACCCGATGTGCAGCACGTGACCTTCACTCGCCCACAGGTCTGCATCCACATACGCCCGTCGCCCGGTGACGGATTGGAAGGAGAGAGGGGTGACAAATTGGGTAGCCGCCTGGGTAAGGATCACATCCACCTGCGCTCCGGATTGCGCCAGCTTGGAGGCCAGATCGGTTGCCTTATAGCAGGCGATGGATCCAGTGACGCCCAACAAGATGCGTTTATCTTTAATCAAGTTCGTCATACGTCTTATCTTACAACCAACCCTGCAGTTTGTAAACGAAGAGGCCAATGTATTCTTTTAGTGTGCGTGTGGTAATTTCCAGGTTTTCCGAGCTAGGGAGGATGGAGATCAGTAAGGTAGCCAGGCTTTCCGGTTGGGTTTGGTTTCCATCCCCCTGGGTCACCGTGTAATCCGTAGGCGCGGGGATCACCTGGATGCCCTGGCGTTCGAAAACACCCACCGAGCGGGGCATGTGAGACGCTGATGTCACCAGGATGACGCGCCGGAACCCCCTCTCCTCAAATATTTTCCGGCAGGCGACCGCGCTCTCGTACGTGTTGCGCGAGTCTGTCTCCAACAGAATAGCCTCTCGAGGGACTCCCATGATCTCTAGCAAGGTTGGGACGTCCTGGCCAGGGTTATCGCCGGTATCCACCCAATCAATCGATCCGCCGCTGTGCAGGATGAGCGGCGCCGCCCCTTGCTGGTACAAGCGGGCAGCGTAGATCAAGCGATCGCCCGACTCCCCGACCTCTGGCATCGGCCGAGGGAATTCTGCTGCGCGGGTCTCACCCGCCAGGATGACGATCACGTCGGCCTGCAGAGGTCCTTGGGGCGGAAAGTAGCGCCATTCGAGTGACTTCGCCAATCCCAGGGCAACCCAGCGGTTGCTAGCCAGAAAAAGGAGAAGGAAAGCCAGGGCAAGAACACCTTTTTGCCAGCGGTCGC
>Ga0153915_10006542_pt1 | contig 10931 bp, 10 predicted proteins | sample Opewatmetagenome_2_FD_107003 | JGI IMG/M metagenome (GOLD analysis project Ga0153915, IMG submission 107003) | Freshwater wetland microbial communities from Ohio, USA - Open water 3 Core 3 Depth 3 metaG | ecosystem: Environmental > Aquatic > Freshwater > Wetlands | place: USA: Ohio, Lake Erie...
ATCCAACAATGACTGCAACACCATATAATTCAATGGATGATGCAGGTCATGGAGCAACTGCAGAATTAAACACCGGGTTTCTGTATCAGGTATATTCTGTAAATATTGGTAATCTGGAGCCAGGATATGGTATCCATTTTGATCTGTACAGTAAAACAATCGAAAGCCGTGGCCGTTTCGCACCATTTTCCCATGATGCCGAGGGAACAGATAGAGGTACAAATGTACCAGAACAATCAACAGCACTGCTGTATGCATTCGGCATGATACTATTTGCGATTCCGGGAGTTAAAAAAATCCGTTCTTGTTATGTAAGGCGATGATTATCAGCTAATTAAAGTGTTTTTTGTCACGTTTTCAGCTTTTTACCCCGTTTTTATATATTGAAAAACAGGTTTGTATGAACCTGTTTTTCAAATAAAAGAATTATAAAATACCCATCAAAAACAGAGTGTGCTGTATTGTCTATAATTTAAGAAGCAAATTATGTGCAGCAGATCAGAATTACTCAGGAGTTATATAAGAGACTGGGTATTTAAGAATAAAAACCAATAACGGATCTGAACTGAAACAATTTAAACCTGAATATCAGATTTCAAGCCTCTTTTTAAGCCCTTCCACTCGCACAACGCCTGACACATGAGTTATATTTTCCCGAATACACTTATGATGGTTATTTAACAGGCTGAGCTTTAATGGGTGATGAGAAAAGTCTGGTATACCGGATTCTTGATGCAAATCTGAACCGAATGCGTGAGGGACTCAGAATTATTGAGGAGTATTACCGGTTTATTGAAAATAATAAGGAGCTCAGTATCACGTTAAAAGGACTTCGCCACGATCTTATCTGCATTGAGCAGGAGGTTGGGCGAGATAATCTTCTCTGTAATCGCGATACTGCAACTGATTGTTTTTCAAAAGAAAACAGACCGGAAGAGTTGACGCGCGGCGATATAAGTGATATAGTGTATGCAAGTTTCAAACGTACACAGGAAGCTGCCCGGACAATTGAAGAATATGCGAAAATCGTTGGTAGCGCTAAATCTTCTCAAACCGCGAAAACAATTCGTTTTTCGCTCTATAATCTCGAAAAGTCACTTTGGATAAAAGGCAATCATGGGTAAAAAAAAGCAGGATGCAGACAGTGCAGTTGAAAGGAAATCAAATTTTGGTCATGAGATCTGGGGGTTGATATTTCTAGCAATTGCAGTATTGGTGCTTATTTCTCTTATATCACATTTTGCAGATCGCTCCAACAACATTCTTGGACAGTATTTTGGTACAAGTCTGAGTGCGGGGCTTGTCTTTTTCTTTGGAGCTATTCCTGTTTTTATGGTTCCATTTTCAGTCGGTTATATTGGCTGGAATAGGTTACGGGGTGAGCCATTAAAAATCAGATCCATTACTTATGCATCTCTTTTTACTATAGAAAGCTGTCTTGTTCTTGCAATTCATCACCTTCCACACATTGTTAAAAATCCTGAATACTTTGTTGAAACTGATTACATCGGATTTTTATTTGTAAAATTGATCAAACCAGTGTTTGGTACCTATCAGTTTGGCCCATATTTTATCACTATACTCGCCTTGTTTATCACAGTGTTAGCTTGTTTCAGAATATCACCCCAGAAAATATTTTCATTTCTGAAAGTAGCGATTTTCTGGAGCTGTTCAAAGCTGTTTGCATCATTTATCACCTACAGAGAGCGGATGAAACAGGAACGGCTTGAGCGAGAAGAGCAAAAAGCAAAGGATGCGGCAGAAAAAGAGAAACAACTTGCTGATAAAAAACAAGTTACAAAAGAAATTACTAAGCAGGAAGAGAGTAAGAAGATTCCTGTAGCACAGAAAACCAAAGCTGGTAAAGCTGAGGTGCAAGAGAGTGAGCTGCCATATCCTCCTGAGACGGAAGTTCTGTCTATTGAGGCTAATGACAGTGAGTTATCTGATCAGGCAGAAGAGTCTGCACCGGATGTTGAAAACGAAGCTCGTCAAAGACTTGAGCAGGAACTGGCTGCTTTCAGAGCTAAAAAGCGTGAGCCGATAAGAATCATGTCGATTGAAACGACAGAGGTCGAAGAAGCAGAACATCAGGAAGATACCGCTGTACAGCTTAAGTTGAATGGTATCAATATTGAAAAAGAACCTGATGATGATGATTCAATACCTGCCGAAACATCTGAATTAGATACTAAGTTGTTGAAAATAGAGCCTGTCATACCACAAAAACCATATGAGATCCCGGATGCATCAATTCTTCCGGAGCCGCCACCGCTTTCGAGTCAGGTTGACAAAGATTCAATTGAACGGAATTCAATGATTCTTGAAAAGACGCTGATGAATTTTGGAGTCGAGGGGAAAGTGGTTTTTGTGAGTCCTGGGCCGGTTGTTACCCGCTATGAAATTGAGCTTGCGCCTGGAATAAAGGTCAGCCGTGTTCTGAATCTTCACGATGATATCTCTATGGCAGTCAATGGTCAGCGGATTCGTATCGAAGCACCGATTCCGGGGAAGTCGGCTGTTGGAATTGAACTGCCGAATGCAGAACGGCAAATCGTTCATTTTAAACACATTCTGACATCAGATACATTCAAGAAATCAAAAGCAAAACTCCCTGTGGTTATCGGAACCAATATCAGCGGAGCACCATATATCACTGATATTACAAAAATGCCGCATGTGCTTATTGCTGGTCAGACCGGATCTGGAAAAAGCGTTTGCATTAACTCTGTAATTTGCTCATTATTAATGACTAAGAAGCCTGAAGAGCTGCGTCTTATCATGATTGATCCAAAGAAAGTGGAACTTGCTTTCTATGAAGGTATTCCGCATCTTCTTTCGCCGGTCGTTACGGAATCGAAAGAGGCGGTGAAAGCTCTTCAGTGGGGTGTGATCGAGATGGAACGGCGGTACCGGATGCTTGCAAAGGTCGGGGCTCGTAATATCGATTCGTTTAATACCCGTGTTGAATCGGGTAAAATCTCCGATATTCTCGATGAAGCAGACAATAAAGCGCTGCCCTTTATCGTTATCATTGTTGATGAACTTGCGGATTTGATGATGACCGCATCGAAGGATGTTGAAGGGTTGATTCAGCGAATTGCCCAGCTTGCCCGTGCGGTTGGAATTCATCTGATTGTTGCCACGCAGCGTCCGTCGGTTGATATTATTACTGGTCCGATCAAAGCAAATCTGACATCACGTATTGGATTCAGGACGATTCAGTCAACTGACTCCCGCACAATTCTTGGTCATGTTGGAGCTGAGAAACTTCTTGGGATGGGTGACATGCTTTTCCTGAGAAATGGTGCTCCTGAAATTGAACGTTTTCATGGTGCGTTTATTTCTGAAGAGGATGTTGAGAGAATTGCAAGTGAAATTCGCAAGCAGAACATCGTTATTGATAAAATTGAGAGTTTTCATGAAGCTACAGGCGGGGATGGACCGGATGATGACTCTATGTTTTCAGATGGCGACCGGGATGAGCTTTTTGAGGAAGCGGCTAAAACAATTGTTTCCATTGGTCAGGGCTCCACATCACTGCTTCAACGCAGAATGAAGATCGGATATGCACGCGCAGGGCGTCTGATGGATGAGCTGGAGCGGGTTGGATTTGTTGGCCCGCCTGATGGCAGCAAGGCACGTGAGGTATTGGTAAAACCGGATGAACTTGAAGATCTTCTTGAGAGGTTGCGGTAATAAATGAGCTTCGGTATGAATGTAAAAATAGAAAATGGATCTGTTATCAGACGTGTTTCTTATATTGCATTGATTATAAGTGTGTTATGTGGATATTCGTTTGTTGCTGATGCATCTGTTATTGATAAAGTACGACAGAACTACAGTAAAAACAGCACTATAAAACTGCAGTTTGATCTTTCAACGTTCTGGAGTGTACGAGAAAAAAATGAGATAAAAACCGGTTCTTTGATTCTTGCACCAAAAGATCGGTTTCGGGTTGAGCTTGGCGATGATGTATATATCAGCAATGGCGATAAATACTGGCAGTATAACAGAAAAGTATCGCAGGTTACTATAGAAAAAGTTCGCAATATTGATGTTTCATCATTGCCATCAGGTTTGTTGCGACAGTTTTTATCAAACTATACCTTTGTTGAAAAGGCAAAAAACGGTTCTCTTATCCAGCTTGAATGGGTGCGGGACCCGGCGGATCAGTCGTCATATACAGCAATAAAGCTGTGGGTGGACAATAAGGGGATAATCTCAAAACTTGAAGCTACAGATCGAAACAGTAATATTAATACATACACGTTCCGTAAAACTATTTTTGGAAGCGAAGTTTCATCAGGAACTTTTGAATTTAAAATTCCAAAAAATGCACAGGTGTTGAATAATTATGAATAAACTGTCTATTGTCGCACTGGGTCTTGGTATCTGCCTGTCTGGAGGCAGTGTATATGCCCAGAGCAGCGGTTTTTTTTCAAATGAGATTCAGGTGTTGGCTGGCTCAAACGATACAATTTCTATATTGACAGGAAAGTATGGCAGCATTTCCAATGAGGTAACCTTTGCTGTCAGTTACATTCCGAACATTGATTCCGCATATATTGCCAATGATAAAAACTGGAAAACAATAACATTTCAGAAGAATCAGTATGCCAGTGATCTTGCCTATGGTGGCGGGGTATCTGTTGTTCCGTTTGATACCGCAGGCGGACTGCATGAAAACAAAGTGATAGCTATTGATCACAAAACAAACACAACAAAAGCGTTTACTTATCCCTGGACAAATTCGCTCAGAGCCGATACATTGAAACAGCTTTTTGCATTAAACGTAGCGTATTGTAAAGGTTCTTTTTATTTTGCTGCCAATGATGGAGGTCTTGTCAGATGGCAGAACGTATCTGATGTAAAAAGTATACTTCTTCCCGGAACATCCGGAGCGGTTGCCGCAGACACATCATTCAAGGGAATTTCCGACGAAACAAAGAGGGTAATTGGTGTTGAGGTTTCAAAGGATGTTGTAATTGTAACCACACCGTCAAGTACTTGGAAATATACTCCGGCCGATTCATCCTGGACAGAATACCCGAAAACATCAGCAGATGCTGATCTGACAGTCACAGAGTTTGAATGTTCATTTGCGGATGGCAATTCGGCAGGTCTGCCGCTTTACAGTATCGCAAAAGTTAAACTGGGGTCTGCAGATACGACAGTATGCATAAAGTATTCGAAAAAAGACAACGGATGGAAACTGCTGCTGAATTCCGAAATCAGCGGGGTTTCATTTGCTGTGCAGGGCTATTTTTATACATTTTATAATCACGATAGTACAAACTGTAAAGTATACCGGGATACGCTGGGCGATTCTGCAGTTGAAAATCTTTCGTCACGTCAAATTGAATCCTATTATCTTCCGGATCGTCTTGTGCGCGGAACAGATATTCCGGAGATAAATGATATTCAGTTCATACCACAGAGCGACTCAAGCGGTATTCTCTGGGTTGCAACATCAAATGGCCTTTACCTTTCGCGCAACGAAAAGCCGGGAACAAGCAGCGATTCTCTTCTTTGCATAAAGAAAGTATCAACCGTAAAGAAGGGTCTTAAGGAAGCGTTTGCGTGCCCGGGTATTTTAAAGTATGATCCGTATTCTGATCAGGAAAGTTTTATATGGTTCGTGTATAATCTGTCAAAAGACGCGAAAGTAACAATCAGAATTTATGATTTCAACATGGATTGTGTAAAGACTGTCATTGAAAAGGAGTCGCGCAAGTCGGGTGATAACAATTCGGAAAATGGTCGCAGTAATAATAAGATAAAAGATGTATGGGATGGTACGACATCAACGGGCAGAAGGTGTGCACCGGGTGTTTACTATTTTAAAATCACTACTGATATCGGAGAGCATGCTTTTGGAAAGATCGTTGTTGCAAAATAAAGTTGTTTATGCAGTTTTGTCTGTCTGCATATTTGCAAGCAGTTCTATGGTCACCGCTGGCCAGGTAGGCGGACTGTCGGGAGCGTATCTGCGTCCGGGAGTTGGTGCCGCAGCACTTGGTATGGGAGGCGCATCAAGCGCATCACCTGAGAACTTTACAGCCTGGTGGAATCCGGCTGCAAGTGCCGATACAAAAGAGAATAAGTTTGCACTTGGTGCGGGAAGCCGTTCGCTGGGACGTTCCGATCTTTATGGTGAGTTCGATTTCAAGGTGCCACCGCGTCTCGGAATGGGATTTCTGTTTTTGTATAGAGGCGATCCATTTCTTGACAATCTGTACAATGATGACTATGACAATCCTGAAAAACTTCCTGACGCAGCATACACTACCTGTACTGGTAAAATATCGCTCAGCTATTATGTCAGCCGCAAGCTGAGCGCCGGTGTGAATATCGGCATAAATTATCAGCGTTTGCCATCGTCAATTGACGACAATGGAGAATGGATTTATTCGTCAACAGCAGGTATTGGCGCAATGGATATTGGTGTTTCATATAAATGGAATGATAACCTGACAATTGGTCTTGTCGTACGCGACCTTTTCTCTTTGATGACCTGGGAATTGACAGACGAAACATACAGCCCGACCATTGAAGACCGCCCGCTGCCATCATTTACCTGCGCAACAAGCTATACTGATTCGCTGATGCACAAACCGTTGAAGTGGAACACGGATCTGAAAGGGTATCTTTTTGACGGCGAGTGGGAAAAGCTTGAGCGTCCTGAAGCGTACCTGTCAACCGGTGCCGAATGGCAGACCTGGAAAACGCTGTATGTGCGGATGGGACTTGGCGATATTTTACTTAATGGTGATATGTTTACTGATGAATACAGCTCAGATTTTTTCTGCAAGATCACAGCAGGTTTGTCTGTTGATCTTTCGAAAATCAAAAAAGGGATGGTTGCCAATTATGGCGTAGCTACTGATAAAACATGGGCAGGACTTGATCAGCAGCTTGATGTGACATTCAGTTTTTAGCGGTTCGCAGGATAGTCCCGGTTTCAGCAGTTGAAAACGGGGTTGTCAGTACATGCAGCGCCGCATTGTTTATGGAGTAATTACATGCGATTTACCGGATGGAAAACAGGTTTTCTCAGTTGTCTGAGTATTGTTACTTTCTGTACCCTTACTCATGCAGGGCGTGAAGGCTGGGCCTACTATGAGTTTCTTGAAGATCCGGTGAATTCCCGTTCTGTCGCAATGGGAACTGCAGGAACTGCACTTCCTGAAAACCGCGGGATTTCATTTTATAATCCTGCACTGCCGTCTCTTGCAAGTCGTTCCTACCTGTCGTTTGACTATGGGCGCCAGTATGATGATCTCGGACGGGCACAGCTTGAGTTTGCCCTGGTTGCACAATCATGGTTTTTTAATATTGGATTTCAGTCACAGTCAACGGGTGAATTTCAGGTAACGGATGAAACCGGAATTATTGACGGTGCGACACAGACTGAACAGTCAACTATCGGCGTACTCGGCGGCGGATTCAAAAAAAGCAATTACGCTGCAGGTATTTCGCTGAGTGCAATTCAGAGTAAAATCGCCGATTCAACATCATACGGGCTTCTCGGAAGTGCTGGTATAACTGTAAATTTACTTGAAGATAAACTGTATGCAGGTGCTGCGGTATTTAATGTCGGAAGAAACAGTTCATACCTTGATTATGACGATATCAGTAACGACAATCTTCCTCTGACTGTTCGCGGGGGTGTTTCATGGAATGATACGCTTAAAGTAAAGTATCCGTATACGGTTGCGCTTGATGTTGTATACAGTAAAAATTATCAGACAGTGATGGTGCCTGTAGGGGTTGAGTTCTGGTTGTTTCCTGCACTTGCCATACGGGCGGGTAAAAGAATAAATTTTGAAAGCGATCTGTTTTCGCTCGGTGTTGGTTTGCGATTAGAGAATCTTACTTTCGATGCGGCATTTACACCAGTCAAGGTCGTTTCTGATGTTGGTATGAAATGGTCTACCGGACTTACCTACCGTCTTGCATCTCCAAAGAAAAAAGCAGCTAAAAAAGCTGCTGCACCAGTAATTGACACAACTAAAACTGCAATCACCGATACTGCAAAAACAGTCCGGCAGGAAGCAACAAAAGATTCTGTACCTGCATTTAAAACTGCGGTAGAACGTAAAATTATTCGCAAAGCTGCAGGTGTGGAATCTGAGGGTGTGCTTGTTGATTCTTCTGTGATTGTAAAGCCTGTCTCTGCAGACAGTGCCGCTGCACCGGTGAAAGACACTGCAGCAAGGACCGCTCCTGCTGATATGCTGACAAAACCGATTCCTGCAGATACCTCGGTAAAAACAGTGCCTTTACTACCAGTTTCACCAGCCCCCGCTACCCTGTCACCGGATTCTCTTTCTGTCATCAAGAGCGATTCTGTTTCAGCAGTTAAACCTGCTGCAGGACAAATGGTTGTTCCTGCGACTGCAGTTGCTGATTCGTCAGTACGTGCGAAAGCGGTTTCTTCAGGCAGTGCAGAACCAGCGGCCAAGGATGCAATAAAGGCAGCACCGTTACAGCCCGTACCATCAGCGCCCGTCGCACCGTCACCGGATTCTCTTTCTGTCGGTAAGAGCGATTCTGCGCCTGCGTTTAAACCTGCAGTAGAACGTAAAATTGTTCGCAAAGCTGCAGTTGTGGAATCGGATGGTGCACTTATTGACTCGTCAGTAAGTGTAACGCCGGTTCAGACAGACAGTGCTGTTGTAGCACCAGAGAAAAAATAGGTCCGATTTGTAATGGTGCCGCTATAGTACTGTGAGACAGGATGCCCATGGCCGGGTGCTCAAAGGGTTGCAGTGCCTTGACAATTAGAACTTCAAGCCGGCATGTGCTGCCCGGCCTGTTCTTTTTCCTGAAAAAGTAACGATTCTAATCCGTAAAACAATCCCTTTTTGCCAATTATTTTTTTCGATGAACAAAGGATTCCTGGCATGAATGCATCACGGTTTATGGTATCATGCCGGATTTTTAATGTTTGTCCTTTTTCTCCTAATATCACCTCTTGTGATGCAACAAACCCCGGTAATCGAACTGCATGAATCCGGATATTTCCGACCCGGGCACCCTGTGAATTCTCATTCAGTATTTCTTTACTTGAAATTGCAGGTGCATTTGTTGCAGTAACTGCTTTATTAATGTATTCAGCAGTAGTTATTGCAGTGCCTGATGGAGCATCAGCTTTCTGGTCGTGATGATATTCGATTATTTCAACGTTCGGTAAATACTTTGCCGCTTCTGCTGCCAGTTTCATCATCAATACTGCACCTATACAAAAATTAGGGGCGATTAAAACACCTGCATTGTTTTTTAAGGCCATTATCCTTAATTGATCTCTTTGATCTGCAGTAATTCCTGTTGTTCCAATTATTCCGTTACATTTGCTTGAAATTATTATTTCAGCATTTTTATACGCTGCTTCAGGATTTGTAAAATCGATAACAACATCGGGTTTTGTCGCTATGAGTATATCCTTCAGATTGTCTTTGGAAGATACTTTTCCTGCCAGTTCCAACTCATTATCAAGTTCAACTGCATTGATAATCTCTCTACCCATCATTCCATTACAGCCATTTACAACAACTTTTATCAAGGTATCTCCTTTATATGCCCTCCGGAATGCCGGGCGCTCACACTGTACAGATTCGGTTCCTGCAAAGAAGTAACCAGATTGGAAACAGATCGCGGGACGTATCTGTAATTTAATTTACCCTGTATACCTTGTCAAAGAACACGTTTGAAATGAGTGTTATTGATGAGCTGTGAGGGGTGTTTGTTGACTTGTTATTGAAGAATCCGCAAATGGTATCCTGTTGATGGATCGGACACCGGTACTACAACAACTCTGGGGCGGATTTGGCCAATAGTTTCTATACTAATCAGCTCGCTCACATCTCCCATCAACGCTGCGAGCTGGCCCGTCAACACACATTCGTATCCCATCAATGCCCTTTCCTGACCCATCAACATACTTTGTTAACCCGTCAACGCACTCTACTGACCCATCAACGCTCTTACATAACCCGTCAATTGATGGGCCATGTAAGAGCGTTGATGGGAGACAAAAAATCATCGAAAGGTGATCTACTTTCACTGATGGAGCACCTCAGGCTGTTAAGGGATTAACTGTGTGTGTTGAGTAGATAATTGAAACTGTTGATGGAAGTTATATTAAGAGTACTTAAATTAAAATAGATGCTGCAATAACGCTTATACGATCAAACAACCCGGGGGCTGACGCTGCTTGCGGGTACAAAATCAGTTTTTATTCGGCACCTGGTTCCGTTTAGTAAAACGGGCATATCGGTATTAATACAAATGCTAAATTTATCGTATACGGCAGGGCGTTTCACCCCTGCACCCCGACCAGTCGTTTTCTTCAGGCGCAAATTCACCGGTAAACCGGTATTTAAACATTGTATTTTTAGTAGGTGCCAAAAATGCTGGATAAAGTTAGTATGCGCTTTCGTAAACTCGCGTCTGTTGTGGAGACGACCTGCCGGTCTGTCTCTACGGGACAAACGAAATCGCTTACGATGATGCGACCTTTGCGCAGGGCCCGATCCTGCGCTGCGGAGATGATTGACGTTGTGCGGTTGGCGGTAGCTATTGTTTTAATAACTCAATATATTTCTGACCACAATCATATAGTTTCAGATAGTTATTCATTGCATTACCGTAATTCTGTATGATTATTTTATCTGAATCCAGAGATCCTCCTACTCCAACAGTGCGCTTTCCTTTTGCCCGTAATTTTTTATATTCTTCTGCTGACTTTTTATCTTCAGGTAAATCAGCATCAAAATACTCCTCTGCATATTGAATGCCTTCCAGAATTATGCAATTTTCAGTTCCTCTTGAAAAGCCAATTTTCCCTTTTAATGTCCTTTGTGCAGACACATACGTGTAGTAGTATTCTGCCTTGATTTTTGAGATAGTTAAAAGGAGATGACAAA
>Ga0153915_10006543_pt1 | contig 10931 bp, 12 predicted proteins | sample Opewatmetagenome_2_FD_107003 | JGI IMG/M metagenome (GOLD analysis project Ga0153915, IMG submission 107003) | Freshwater wetland microbial communities from Ohio, USA - Open water 3 Core 3 Depth 3 metaG | ecosystem: Environmental > Aquatic > Freshwater > Wetlands | place: USA: Ohio, Lake Erie...
TACGCCGAGCAAGCTGCCCGCCAGCGCCACTAATAGCGTCTGCGCCACATAGATGCGCAGCACCTGCCCGTTACGCGCGCCCAGGCATTTCAGGATGGCGATGGAATCCCGCCGCTGTTCGAGATGCGCATGGATCGTCGCCGCCACGCCCAGCGCGCCAACGATGAGCGCGATCAAACCAATCAGGCTCAAAAACCGCTCGCTACGATCCAGCCCACGCGTGATCAGCGGATGCGTCTCGCGATAGTCGGCCACCAAGGCCCGTGGAAATGCCGCTTCAAGCCGCGGCCTCACTTCGGCAATCGGCGGCGCCCCGGCATCGAGCCGGAACAGTTGCCGCTGCGAAGCCCGGCTGCCCAGCTTCAAAAGGTCAGCCCGCTCCAGCCCCGCCCGCGTCATTAACACGCGCGCGCCCACGTTCAGGCTGCCCGTCATGCGGTCCGGCTCGCTCGCCACAATGCCGGCGATAGTGAACTCGGCTGCGCCCAGCTTCAGCTTGTCACCCACCTTGGCATCGAGGCGGATCAGCAAATCTTCGCTCACACCCACCGATTCCGCGTTCAGCCGGTCCTTCAGCGCGCCCGGCGGATTCAGCTTCACCTCGCCATAAAACGGATACGCCTCGGGATCGACGCCCTTCACCGACACCAGCACGGGTGTCGCATCCGGCACCGGCAAAGCCGCCATGGTTACGGTCTCTGTGATCCAGGTCCGCCGCACATGTTCGCGCTCCAACTGGGCAAAGACTTCTTCTTGGGCTGCGTTGGGCGGATCAAAAACACGCACGCTCAAATCAGCCGCCATCAACGTCCGCGCCTCGCTCGTCAACATCGCGCGAAACGCCCGGCCAAAGCTCCGCACGCCCGTGAGCGAACCCACGCCCACGGCGACGGCCAACATGATAAAGACAAACTTCGCCTTCGAAGCGACAATGTCGCGCCAGGCAATTCTTAACGCGCTGAGCCAACTCACGCCCGCGCTCCCGGTTCGTCGCTCACCACACGCCCGTCCCGCAGTGTCACCACGCGATCGGCGTGGCGCGCCAGTTCCGGATCGTGCGTCACCAGCACCAGCGTGGTTTGTTCCTGCCGGTTCAGATTGAGCAACATGTCGAGCACTTGGCGGCCGTTGGCCGAATCCAGATTTCCGGTCGGCTCGTCGGCCATCAGGATCGGCGGCCGCACCATAAAGGCCCGCGCCAGCGCGACGCGCTGCTGTTCGCCGCCCGAAAGCTGCACCGGGTAGTGATCCATCCGCTCCGCAAGGCCCACCGCCGCCAACAACTGCCGCGCCCGCGGCCGGCCGTCGCCCGGCATGCCATTCAGCTCCCAGGCCAGAAGCACGTTCTCTTCCGCCGTCAGCGTCGGAATCAATTGGTAGCTCTGAAAAACGAAGCCAACCTTCTTGCCGCGTACGCCGGTCAGCGTGTCTTCATCGAGGCCCGTGATCTCCACGCCATCGAGCGTAATGCTGCCCGCCGTCGGCGTATCGAGCCCCGCCAGCAATCCGAGCATCGTCGACTTACCCGAACCCGACGGCCCCATGATCGCGACAAACTGCCCGCGCGGGATCGTCAAATCGACGCCGCGCAGTATTTCCACCGTATGCGTGCCCGTGCGCGCCGTTTTTATGAGTCCGCGAACTTCAATCATGCGAGAATTCCATTATTGCAGTCCATGCGAACATCCCTTTGTTTTTCCGTCTTTTTGCTCTCTGCGTGCGCGCTCGCCGCCCAACCCGCCACCGCGCAGAGAAATAGCTCATCGCCGCCAGCGGCTAAGAAGAAGACGCAAGCAGATACCCGTCCGGTTCTGATTTGTTTTGGCGACTCGCTCACCGCAGGCTATGGCGTCCGCCCCAACGAAGCCTTCCCCGCCCTGCTGCAAAAGGAAATCGACGCCAAATCTCTCGGCTACCGCGTTATCAACGCCGGTTTGAGCGGCGACACGACCTCCAGCGGTTTAGACCGCCTGCCCCAAGTGCTCGCCCTGAAGCCCAAGGTCGTGCTGCTCGAATTGGGCGCCAACGACGGCCTCCGCGGCATTCCCATCACGGTCACCCGCGCCAACCTCGATCAAATGATCATCGCCATGCAAAAGACCGGCATTCGGGTAGTGCTCGCCGGTATGACGCTGCCCCGCAACTACGGAGTGGACTTCATCAAGCAATTCGAAACCCTCTACGCCGACCTGGCCCGCCGCCATAAACTTGGTCTGCTTCGCTTTGAACTCGACCCCTTGGCCGCACGCGGCCTGCTCCAAGCCGACGGCATGCACCCGACCGCGGAAGGTTATCGCGTTGCGCTACCCAAGCTATTCGAAGGGATCCGGCCCGCTCTACGCAAGTGAGAAACTGCTAGCCCTTTAAGGTAATGAATGACCTACGGCGTATCCAGGGCCTAAAGCGGATTCGCTGTCAGATCTGACTCTTCGCTTTGTTCGGTCGTGCAATCCGGGCGGATCGTCCAGTTCCAGCCCCACAGAATCACGAACGCGATAGCCAGAATCAGCCGCACCATGCGGTCGGCCGAGCCACTCTCCAGCACCATCGGACGTTGGCCAAGCGCCGCTTCGGTAGCCCGAAGCTCTTCCCCAGCCCGCTCCCGTTCCGCCTGGCATCGCTCGCCCAGATAGAACCACAGCAGCATCATCGCCGCCGAGCCTCCGCCCAAGCTCAAGTAATTCGCCGGCAACGGACACTGCTCACCCGCGAGCAGGCCGAGCCCGGCAAAGGAAAGGGGTCCCAAGACGAGCGCCGTCTGCCACATTCGGCGCTGCGCCGCCGCATAATCGCGCCGCGCCACTTTCCAGGCCGCCAGCCGCGCATCATTCACGGATGAAGCTTCGGGAATGCCTTCCACTTATTGCCTTTCGAAGACGATGCTCTCCCGGATCGTTTGGGAGCCCGTCTCGGTCGCCGTCACCGTCGTCCGCTGCACCGTCTGCGTCTTGCCGTCCGCGCTGATCGTCGAGTGACGCTCGTCAATCATTTTGCCGTCTTTGAAGCGCTGACTGATCCAGTTGTGCGCATCCGGATGCTTGCCCACTTCGACCGTGCCCTCGGCCACCGGCCGCTCCTTGCCGTCAAAGATCCGGTCCTGCTCGTTGTGTGTCTTGCGGCCATCTTTGAATTCGAAGTCATAGACGTAGTGCCAGGTCACCGCGTCCTTCTGCGTGATGGCCACGTTCTCGCTGACCAACTGCGTCGGCCGCATATCGGACCGCGCCACGCGCAGGCTCCACGTCCCAACGATGGCCGAATCAGCAGCCGACGCCGCCATGGCAATGAACAACACCCAAGTCTTCATGCGCATCTCCTAGCACGGAAACACTAATCCGAATCGTCGCCCGTACCCACCTTCAACACCGACAGGAAGGCTTCCTGCGGAATCTCCACGCGCCCCACGCGCTTCATGCGCCGCTTGCCTTCTTTTTGCTTTTCCAGCAGCTTGCGTTTACGCGAAATGTCGCCGCCGTAGCATTTGGCGAGCACGTTCTTCCGGATGGCTGAAATCGTCTCGCGGGCAATGATCTTCGACCCGATGGCCGCCTGGAGCGGCACCTCGAACATCTGCCGCGGAATCAGCTTCCGCAGCCGCTCAATCAACGCCTTGCCGCGATCATAGGCCTGGTCCCGGTGCACAATCAAACTCAGCGCATCCACCGGCTCTCCCGCCACCAGCACGTCCAGCTTCACCATCGGCGACACGCGATGGCCGCTCAAATGATAGTCGAGTGAAGCGTATCCCCGCGAAGCGCTCTTGAGCCGGTCGTAGAAATCCATCACGATTTCGCTCAGCGGCACTTCGTAAGTAAGCAGCACGCGCGAGGTGCCGATGAATTCGAATTTCTTCTGATTGCCGCGCTTCTCTTCGAGCAGCTTCAGGATTTCGCCCACATAGTCTTCGCGCGTGATCACCGTTGCGTCAATGATGGGTTCCTGCACCGATTCGATTTCGGCCGGATCGGGCCAATGCGACGGGTTATCCACCTGCACCACTTCGCCGCCGCGCAGCTTCACCAGGTATTCCACGCTCGGCGCGGTGGTGATCAGATCGATGTTGAATTCGCGCTCCAGACGCTCCTGGACAATCTCCAGGTGAAGCATGCCGAGAAACCCGCAGCGGAAGCCGAAGCCGAGCGCGGCGGAATTCTCCGGCTCGTAGTTCAATGAGGAATCGTTGAGCCGCAGCTTTTCGAGCGCCTCTCGCAGCAGCCCGTGTTCGCTCGATTCCACCGGATACAGCCCCGCAAACACCATCGCCTTCACCGGCTGGAAGCCCGGCAACGGCTCGGTATCGGGGAACTTATCGTCAAAAACCGTGTCGCCCACCTGCGCGTCGCTCACGGTCTTGATGTTGGCGAACATGAAGCCCACTTCGCCCGCGGATAGCTCCTGCGCCGGTACGGCCTTGGGCGTCTGGTAGCCCAGGCCTTCCACTTCAAACGTCTTTCCGTTGGAGCCCAGGCGGATCTTCTGGTTCATCCGGATCTTGCCATCGACAACGCGCAGCAGCGTGATCACGCCGCGATAGGGATCAAACCAGGAATCGAAAATCAGCGCCCGCAGCGGCGCATCCGGATTGCCCTTGGGCGGCGGCACCTTCTGAACAATCTGCTCCAGAATATCGTGCACGCCGATGCCGCTCTTGGCGCTGCACAGCACGGCCTCGGTGGCATCCAGGCCAATCACCTGCTCAATCTGTTCGCGAATCTTATCCGGCTCAGCTGAAGGCAGGTCGATCTTGTTAACCACCGGCAAAATTTCCAGATTCTGATTCAACGCCAGGTAGGTGTTGGCCAGCGTCTGAGCTTCGACGCCTTGCGTGGCGTCGACCACGAGAAGCGCGCCCTCGCAAGCCTGCAAGCTTCGCGACACTTCATAGGTGAAGTCCACATGCCCCGGCGTGTCGATCAGGTTCAGCTGATACCACTCGCCGTTCGATGCCTTATAGTCCATCTTCACGGCATGCGCTTTGATCGTGATGCCGCGCTCGCGCTCCAAGTCCATGGAGTCGAGCACCTGCGCCATCATCTCTCGCTGCGAAAGCGCGCCGGTCTCTTCCAGCAGCCGATCCGCAAGCGTTGACTTGCCATGATCAATATGCGCGATGATGCTGAAGTTTCGAATGTGCGATGGATCCATGAATTACGGGCGCTACGAGGCCGACCTGGGTTCTATCGATTATCCCATGAGGGCCACGCCGTCCGTAGCATCCGGCGCGAAGGCGCGCCCCGCACTGTGGCATTTCACCCAAATTCCCCAGCTCACGTCTTTCGCCCCCTATCCCACTGAGACAAAACATCCCTCCAGCGCCCAAAAGTGGCGATCCGATTGCACGCATCGTCGCAAGGAGAATTACATGAGAATTACGATCGTAGCCTGCCTGGGTTTGTTTGCAAGCGTCGCCGCTTTCGGCCAGACGCCGTATACCAGTTCCTTTTCCGGCGCTGATATGTACAAGTCCATGTGCGCTAGTTGCCACGGCACCGGTGGCAAAGGCGATGGGCCTGCCGCCTCCGCGCTCAAGGTGAGTCCCCCGGACTTGACGCAGCTCTCCAAAAAGAACCGCGGCAAATTCCCCACTCAACGCGTCCGCGCCTATATCGACGGCACAGGCGGCTCAGCCGCCCACGGGACGCGCGAGATGCCCGTTTGGGGACAAACTCTGCGCGGCATTGAGGCCTCCGAAGTCGCTATCCGCTACCGCGTTACCACGCTAGCCACCTACGTCGAGAGCCTTCAAGTCAAGTAAGCTCATTTTCTTGCTCCAACCCAGTGGGAGGCGGCGATCGCTGCCTCCCGACTGGGGGGCGCACCCCTACGGTTACTTTGCCCTACGGCGCGATGCTTTCGCCTTCTTCGCCGGCGCCTCGCGCAGAATCAAGTCATAACCCGGATCGAGTTCCTGCGCCGCAATCAGAATTTCGTGAATGTTGTACGGATGCGTAGCCCCGCCAATGTTTTCGAGGACCTGGAATAGGTGTTCAAACCCCTGTGCACTGTCAATATCCATATCCAGCGCGTACTGCCCCAGGTTGCTCGCAATTGCGCCGGAAAAGAACGATAGCTGCAAATTGCCATAGTGGTCGAGCGTCTTAAAGCTCCGGTCCTTCTTGTACCCCACCGGCGGCGTATGCAAAATTTCGTCGGCCTCGTTGAACAACCCCTCCTGCCAACCCTTAATCGTCTCCGACCGCAGGGCGGCGTCCACCTGCGCAAAGAAACGGTCACCCCGTAGCTCGGTCACCTTCTGGACGTAGGAAAGTGCGCTGCGCGGCGTACCCGTCTGCCCCGTGAACCGGGTGCGGTCCGCCTTGGCCACCAGGTTCAAAAAACCAGCCCTCGGAATGTCACCGAGGCTCTTGTAGAGGGCCTCGCCACTGCGTGCCGTCCCGCCTGAGTCCACAATCGTGCTGTCTTCGAGTAACTGCCAAGCATCGGCGGCAATCTTCTGCGATCCATAGGCGGGAAACTCCACACGGATCACCTTTTTCGGATTCACCGGCAGCGTCACCGTCAGTTCCGCCGAGCCGCTCGCCGGAATGTTCTTGAATAGCGCCACCGCGCGATACGACATCGAATCGATCTCGACCTTGTAGCGCCCATTCGGCCCCGCCTCCAGGCCGCCAATGACGAGCGTCTTCGTCACATCCCGGTCCCGCAGTGCAAATGTTTGGCTCAGGATCTGATTCCTGAGGAAAATATCGACCCTTTCGGTAATGTGGTCCCCATAGACATCGAGAACCGTCAGGTTCAATCTTCCGTTCGCCATACACACTCCGTTCCACTATCTATGGTTTAAGAGGTTCGGTCAGCGCTCATTGAAAGCTCGGAGTCTCCAGCCACAGTCTGCCCTGCCCGCCGTAAGGTTCCCGTAAGCTCCGTGCCTGCCGCGACCGTATTGAACACGGTTCCGAACTTGCGCACGTTGTCGTGGAGCAGCGCCAACCGATGTCCGGCTTCATCTGTGTCAACCGTGATCTCATATTCGATCTGCGCCATCCGGGGTGGCACGTCCTGGCGAACGCCGTGCAAACGTACCTCCACGCCCCGGAACTCAAACTTCAGCATCGGTGCGACACGTTCGATGCCTTTCATCATGCAGGCAGCGAGCGCGGCGAGCAAAAGCTCCGCCGGATTGAAGGCGTCGGGACGGCCGGCAAGGTCTGTATCCAGCGCGATCTCAGCCTCTTTGCATTTCGCCAGGCTGCCATGAGAGTCCACGCGGTGCGCGGTCACAGCGTACTCGAGCGGTTTCTGTGTCGGCATCACTCAACCTCCTCTTCTAAACCTCGACGCGCTCTGGCTACGATAGCTTTCCTCGCCCAAGAACACCATCACCCGCGAATGGATTCGATCCCGCAGTCGTCGAAAAGCATGGAGCCGCTGCTCCCCCACTTCGATGAAATTTGCCGGACCTTCAAACGGACCGGCCCAATGCAGCCTTATGCTTGCTCAGCCTGAGGGAACCAATGCCGCGTTCGGTTGCAGACCGAACACACCGACAACATCACGGGTACTTCAATCAGTACACCGACCACCGTTGCAAGCGCCGCTCCGGATTCCGGGCCGAACAGAGCGATCGCCGTTGCGACGGCAAGCTCGAAAAAGTTACTGGCTCCGATCAATGCTCCGGGTGCTGCTACCGAATACTGCACGCCAAAAAGGCGCATCAGACCGTAGGTCAATGACGAGTTGAAGTAGACCTGAATAAGAATCGGGACCGCGATTAGCAGAACGTGGAACCACTTGCCGGTGATGTTGTCGGCCTGAAATCCGAAAATCAGCACCAGCGTGGCAAGCAGCGCCATCATGCTGATGGGGGCAAACCGTGGCAGCAGCTCTTCTTCAAACCACTTCTTGCCGCGCCGGCCGGTGAGCCATCGGCGAAGAAGAACGCCAGCCGCGAGTGGCACCACAATGAAGACGATCACGGCGTACATCAAGACCTGGAAGGGAACCTCCAGCGAGGATGCGCCGCTGACCAGGAAGCGGATGATCGGCGCAAACAGGAACAGCATGATGAGGTCGTTGACCGAGACCTGGACGAGCGTGTAGGCCGGGTCGCCGTCAGTGAGATGGCTCCAGACAAAGACCATGGCAGTGCACGGTGCCGCCGCCAGAATGATGGCTCCGGCAATGTACTGGTCCGCCTCCATCGGCGTGATCCATCCGGAGAACACGTGCCGGAAGAATAGCCACGCGATGGCGGCCATGGAAAACGGCTTCACCACCCAGTTGACGAACAGCGTAACGAGCAGTCCCCTCGGCCGCTTACCGACGTTGCGGATCGAGGCGAAGTCAACCTTCATCATCATCGGCACAATCATCAGCCAGATGAGCACCGCAATCGGCGCGTTGATCTGGCTACCTTCACCGAATTCCAGCCGCCGCATGCTGTCAATCGCGCCGGGCAGCAATTTGCCGATCGCAATCCCGGCGATCATGCAAAGTCCAACCCACAAGCTGAGATAGCGTTCGAAGATGTTCAGCCGTTTGGGGGGTGTTGCCATGGTTGCGTGCGCCATCTCGATCTCCTAGTTCTTAACAGGAACTTCCAAAGCGCCGATCCGGTCGAGTTCGGCTTTCAGGCGCACCGGGTCGCTCTGCAACTCCGCCAGCGGGAGTGCGAGAAATGCTTCGATACGAGCACGCAAGATGCGATAAGCCGTCAGGAACGCCGCATCGATTTCCGCGTCCGTGCCGGTTGCGTGTGCCGGGTCTTCCACGCCCCAATGGCTGCGGACCACCTGGCCAAGGTAAGCGGGGCAGGTTTCACCCGCCGCACTCGAGCAAACCGTGATGACCACATCCGGGGTCAGCGGGAGACTGTCCCAGGACTTGCTGTGATAGCCCTCCGTCGGGATGCCTTCACGGGCTAGCAGCGCCAGCGAACGCGGATGCACCTGCCCAGTGGGCTTGCTGCCTGCACTCATCGCACTCCAGCCAGCGGGCGCGAGGTAGTTGAAGGTGGCCTCCGCCAGTATCGAGCGGCAGGAGTTGCCCGTACAGAGAAAAAGAATGTTCATGTGCCTGGCTCTTGCGCCTGCGCCTACTTGCAGCAGACGATCTTCTGGGGCTCGATCGCCTTGTTCCGCGTGCAGCACTCGGCGAAGAGAAAGCCGAGCAGACCCTCAAGGGCCGTAGTATTGGCCGAGTACCAAAGGAATGTACCCTCGCGGCGCACCTTGACGAGGTCCTCGTTCTTCAGCTTCTCCAGGTGGTGCGACAGCGTAGAGTTTGGAATCCCGAGTTCGTTGCCAATCTCTCCAACAACCATCCCTTCCGGATGGGTGCTCAAAAGAAGTCGCACGATCTTAAGCCGGGATTCGGTCCCCATGGCCGAGAACATGTCAGCGTAGCGGGTGATCTGTTCGGGGTTGTCCATCTTTTATGTCAGTATTTCTACAATTACGGAAATTATACTGACATGTCTTCAACCTGTCAAATAACGAGGATGGCACTCGCTGAACTATTCGTGCTCCTCGATCCCATCAAAATCCCGACAACTTCTTCTTATTGTTCAACCACTTATCCCGCATTCGATCCGTCCATCCATGCCGCGCCCGCTAACCTGATCCACGCTATGGATAAACAAGACCGCAGTCTTCCACCAACCCCGCCCGAGCCCTGCTCCACTCCTGCAACAGCAGGCCCGCCCGAGCGTACCTCCGCCGGCCAGTTCCGCCCCGGCACCAGCGGCAATCCGAAGGGCCGCACGCCCGGCGTCTTCACCCAGGCCACCGTCCTCGCCCGCACGCTCCTTGAATCCAAAGCCGCCGAGCTCACCAACAAAGCCATCACCGAAGCCCTCGCCGGCAACCCCATCGCCCTGAAGTTGTGCCTCGAACGCCTGGTCCCCGTCCCGCAAAACCGCGCCGTCCAGGTCAACCTCCCCGAACCGCGCAAGCCCTCCCCCAACTCTACGCCGGCGGAAATCCTCGCCGAGCACAATGCACTCCTCCGCTCCGTCGCCAACGGCGAACTCACTCCACAGGAAGGCCAATCCCTCTCCGCCATCATCGAAGCCCGCCGCCGTTCTTGGGAAGCAGTCGAGCTCCACCAGCGCCTCAACGATATCGAAGACCGTCTCGATGAATACAAGAGCGGGAACGGCCGGAGCAAGCCTTGAGGGAACATCCCTCCATCTGCCAGACGCGCCATGCCGCGCGACTGGGAAGAACGGACTGGCTAGCGCAAGCCGAGAAGTTCGAAGATCTCGACGCCTACGGTTTTGCCTTTCACAACAATGGAGCCGAGCGGCCGCACAACAGCCGCATCGCCCAGTTCCAATCGCGTGGATTCGCTCAAAATGATGCCGGTGCCGTATTCCTTATTGGCGCTCTCCAGCCGTGCGGCGAGGTTCACGCCGTCGCCGATGGCGGTGAAGTCGAGTTTCTTGCCCGCGCCGACGTTGCCGAAGATCACTTCGCCCGTGTTGAGACCGATCCCGATGTTCATTGGCGGGCGGCCTTCGGTTTCCCAGCGCTGATTGAGCAACTTGAGTTCGGCTTGCATTTCGAGTGACGCCCGGGCGGCGAGCAGCGCATTCGGCCGGTCGGGCGTGAACGCGCCCCAGTGCGCCATGATGCCGTCGCCGATGAACTTGTCCAGAATGCCGTCGTGGCGGAAAACGATCTCGGTCATCACTTCGAGATATTCATTGAGTTGGCGCAGCAGCTCGGTTGGGTCGCTTTTCTCGGTAAGCGTGGTGAAGCCGCGAACGTCGGAGAAGAAGACGGTCAGCTTGCGCTTTTCGCCATCGAAACGGAAGGTCTCCAGGCGGTCCATCACATACCGAACCAGTTGCGGCGAGACGTAGCGCTCGAGCGTGCCGCGGGTGCGGCTCAATTCGCGGTCGACAAGAAAATAGCGCAGCGCCATGTTGCCGGAAAACGAGAGCAGGCAGGCGGCGAGCGGCGCGGCGA
>Ga0153915_10006544_pt1 | contig 10930 bp, 11 predicted proteins | sample Opewatmetagenome_2_FD_107003 | JGI IMG/M metagenome (GOLD analysis project Ga0153915, IMG submission 107003) | Freshwater wetland microbial communities from Ohio, USA - Open water 3 Core 3 Depth 3 metaG | ecosystem: Environmental > Aquatic > Freshwater > Wetlands | place: USA: Ohio, Lake Erie...
ACGAAAAAAGAGAAGATGGGCCATATCCTGGACATGGTTTGAAACGGCCCGGGCATGGCGACGGATATGACGATCGAGGAATTTTCGGCTGAGTTCTCGCCCCTGCCGCCGCAGGAGAAGATCAAGTTCCTCTATACCCGCATCGAAACGCTGGCCAAGGAGGAAAGGATCGTCTTTCTCCTTTCCATCCTCAAGCAGGAGGAGGCTTCGCCCCTGGTCAAGGCGACGGCGCTGAAGTTCCTGCGGGAGGCCTCCTACCAGGAATCCGATGTCTACAAGAGCTTTCTCGAGGATGACTTCCGGGCGATCGCCAACGCCGCCAAGCGGGCCGTCAAAGAACTGGACGAGAAGGATAAGAAGGGCGGATATTACTCGGACGCCTTCCTCCGGAAACTGACCTCGCTTCCCGACAGGGAGAGGCGGCTGAAGGTCCTCAAAGCCATCTCCCGGCTCCAGGCGCCCTGGGTGCTCAAGGTCTTGCTGGAAGGCCTCTCCGATCCCTGCGAATCGATCCGCGATTTTCTGGTCAAAGAGCTAAGCCAAAGAGAAATCTGGAACCCCGGGCTCCTCTATGAAAAACTGTCCCGGCCGCCGTGGTATGTGAAAAGCGCTGTGCTCCGCGTGCTGGCTCTCCGCAAAGACGCGGCCGCGGTGCCCGCCATCAAGAAACTCCTATTGGACGCTAATATCGATGTCCGGAGAAGCGCGGCCGAAGCCCTCGGAGAGATCGGAGGGAAGGAGGCGCTGGCCCTCCTCGTCCAGATGACCAAGGACGGAAGCGCCTATGTGAGGCACGCGGCCAGCGAATCCCTCCGCAAGATCAGCAGCGTCCGCTTCAGCGGCTAAGGGCTCCGGCGTCCTCCCGCGTTTTGCGGGATTCCAGGATGAACGTCACGGGCCCATCGTTGGTGAGGTGGACATCCATCAGGGCCTGAAAGACGCCCGTCTCCACGCGGAATCCTTGTTCCCGGATCCGTAAGACCAGGTGATCGAACAGCTGCGCCGCGCGGACCGGCTCCTCGGCACTATCGAAGCTCGGCCGTCTCCCCTTCTTCGTCGAACCCGCCAGCGTGAACTGGGAAACGGCCAAAACGTCTCCGCTGGATTCCCTGAGCGAGAGGTTCATCTTTCCTTGGCTGTCCGGGAAAATACGCAGCTCGGCCGCCTTGCGAGCGAGAAACTCGGCATCCTGGGGTGCGTCCCCTTTCTCGACACCCACAAGAAGGCAGATCCCGGGACCGATCCGTCCGGTCGTCCTCCCCGCCACCTCAACCCAGGCCTCTTTGACCCGCTGCAGGACGATGATCATCCTCGCCTGACCTCCAGCCGGTTTGACTTTGCCGGCCGCATATTCTATCATATGGGCCGAAAACAAGGAGTAGGTTATGGCCCATCACAATTCCGCGGTCCGTCAGCACCGCCGCAGCATCCGCAGGAACGCCATCAACAGGCAGAATAGATCCGCTCTCCGCACTCAGGTCAAGAGGCTCCGCGAAACCATCAAGCAGGGGGACAGGGAAGCCGCGCAGAAACTGGCTTCGTCGACGGTTTCTCTCATCGATAAATCCGTCAAGAAAGGCGCCATCACCAAGAACAAAGGCGCCCGCTACAAGTCCCGTCTCACCCGGCAGGCGGGGCTGCTCAACCCCTCGCCTTCGAAATAGCCCCTCCGCGCTCTCCCGGCCGCTGTAAGCGGCGGCAGTATTCGACCACGAACCGCTCAATCAACGGTTCTATAGTATCCCCTGTCGTCTTGATCGAGCGGTCTATCCGTTCCAGGTCCCGGACCGACGCGCTGATCTCAGCCAGGGACAGCCGGTCGGCGACAGAAAAAAGGGCCCGGAATTCGTCGGCGTACAACTTGACGTAGTTCTCCTTGATCTGGGGCTTAACGAAGGCGAATATCTCCTTCCGGCCCCGGCCTTCGGCGAGCCAGAGCTTAGCCAGCAGAAGATCGCGGAAGAACTTGGCCAGCTCCCTCATGATGTTCTCAGGCTCCTCGCCTTCCCGGAAGGCCCGGTTCAGGGTCAGGAGCGCCAGCCTCCGGTCGCCCCTTTTCAAGGCGTCGGTGAGGTCCCAATCAAGGAAGCCCTTTGTCCGGTCGCAGACATCGATGATGTCCTGGATATCGATCGACTTCCGGTCGCCGACGTAGAGGGCAATCTTCTCGAACTCGCGGTCAAGCCGCCGCAGGTCGCTGCCGACGAGCTCCTCCAGCCGCAACAGGGCGTCGAACGTCGCCGCTTTCCCCAGGGCGGACAGGCGCTGCTTCATCCAGTCGCGGAGGGGCTCCTCTCTCAGGGGCTTGACATCCTGGAGAACGACCGCGTGGCGAGTGAGCGTGCCGAAGAACTTGACCAGCGGGTGGGTTTTCTTGACCCGGCCTTTGATCACGACGACCAGTATCGTCCTCGAAGCCGGAGACCGGAAATACTCCCGGATGATCTTCTCGTCGAGAGAAGAGAGCCGGCCGATCTCTTTGTCCTCTTTGGCCGGCTTCCCGTCCCTGTCTTTCTCGACGACCTTGGCCACCACAAGGCGCCAGGGTGATAAAAAAAAGGGGGCTGTCCGGGCGGTGTCAATGATCTCCGGCCAGCGCGCTACGGCCAGGTCGAACCGCTCCACGTTGAAGCCCTCGGCCTCCGGCGAGATGAGGGCCTGCTTGAGTCTCTGGATGAACCCTTCGGCCAGGTAATCCTCTTCTCCATAGAAGACATAGCCCGCGGCCAGCTCGTTGGGGTTTATCTCCCTGAGCGAAGGGTCTGCGAAGCCCATGTCAAAATCCCTCAAGGAGCGTGCTGACGAGGCTGCGGGCGAATTTTTCGGCCACCTTGTCGATGGCCTCGGTCTCCCAGGTCTCGTAGCTCGTTCCCGCCGGCACCTCGTACTCCTCCTGGTAGACAAAGGAAGGGTTCGAAAACAGCGTTCTCCTGTTGACCAAGTCCCGCAGGACGATCCTGGCCGTCACCGTGATGGTGTATCGGTCGGCCGTATTCTGGTCGGAGAAGGCGATCGGGTTAACGTTGAAGGCGGTGATCTCACCCGCCAGCAGGGCGTCGGAGCCGGACGATTCGCTCGTCACCTCCACTTTCCCGCGGGCGACCAGCTCGTTGATCACGCTCTGGGTCAGCTTGACGTCAAGGTCGAAGCGGGTGGTCATGTTCTTGAACATGGGGACGTCGACCTTTTTGATATTCGGGGGGAGAGCGCTGCCCGTCCCCCGGAGATGGTAGCCGCAGTGGACGAGGAGGAGACAGGCAAGGAGCAAGCCGATTCCCTTTTTCATGTCCATGGCGCTCAGACGACGATATTGACCAGCCGGTTCTCGATGCAGATGACCTTCCGGACCGGGCGGCCGGCGATGAGGGCGCCGATCCTCTCGAGGGCCAGGGCGCGCTCTCTCATCTCGCTCTCGGTGATGCCCGCGTCGGCTTCGAACTTGTCACGGAGCTTGCCGTTGACCTGGACGACGACGACGACGGTCTCCTCCTTGGCCAGCTCGGGGTCGAACGAGGGCCACGGGAAGCGGGCCAGGAGTTCCCTGTGGCCGGTCCGCTCCCACAGCTCTTCGGAGAGATGGGGCGTGAAGGGCGAGAGAAGGACGATCATGCTCTCGAGGGCGAAGCGGACAACGCCCCTCCCTTCTTCGCTTTGCTTCAGTTCGTCCCTCTCTTTCCGGATCAGGTTATAGAGCTCCATGATCGAGCTGATGGCCGTATTGAGATGGAACCTCTTCCCAATATCCTCGGTCACTTTGCGGATGGTCTGATGCGTTTTCTTGAGCAGGACCGAACCGGCCGCCGCTTCGCGGCCGGACGGCTGAGCTTCTCCCCCGCCGAAGAGATCACGGCCCTCCTCGACGATCGACCAGACGCGGTTGAGAAAGCGGAAGCAACCCTCGATCCCGTCCTCGGCCCAGGCGAACTCCTTCTCCGGCGGGGAGGCAAAAAGGATGAACAAGCGCAGGGCGTCGGCCCCATACTCGCGGATCATCTCATCGGGATCGACTACGTTCCCCCGCGACTTCGACATGGCCGCTCCGTCTTTGGTGACCATGCCCTGGGCGAGATAGTGCGGGAAGGGCTCATCAACCGAGGCCCACCCGAGGTCTCTCAGCACCTTGGTGAAGAAACGGGCATAGATCAGGTGAAGGATGGCGTGCTCGACGCCGCCGATGTAAAGATCGACCGGAAGCCAATAGGAGGCCTTGGCCGGGTCAAACGGCGCGTCGTCCTGGTGCGGCGATGTGTACCGGAAAAAATACCAGGAGGAATCGAAGAACGTGTCCATGGTGTCGGTTTCCCGGCGGGCGGGGCCGCCGCAAGTCGGACAGGTCGTGTTCACGAACCCCGGCACTTTGTTCAGAGGGGAGCCTTCTTCTCCGGTGAACTTGACATCGCGGGGGAGCTCGACGGGCAAGTCTTTGTAGGGCACGCCGACGGTCCCACATTTCTGGCAATAAATAATCGGTATGGGAGTCCCCCAGTAGCGCTGCCGGGAGATGCCCCAGTCCCGAAGCCTGTAGGTCAGGCTCCTGCGGCCGAACCCGCGCGCCTGCGCGAGAGCGGATATCTTCTCCATCGCCTCCCGGGAACTCAACCCGGAGAACTCCCCGGAGTTAATGAGGACCCCATATTCCTCGGTGGCTCGTTCCCCGGGCGCGCCGGGGTCGGCCTGATCCGGGGGCGCGATCACCGGCCGGATCGTCAGTCCATACTTGCGGGCGAACTCAAAATCCCTCTGGTCATGGGCGGGGACGGCCATCACGGCGCCGGTGCCGTAATCCATCAGCACATAGTTGGCGATCCAGACAGGGATCCTTTCCCCTGAGAACGGGTTGATCGCCTTCTTCCCGGTATCGATCCCTTCCTTTTCGGCTTCTTGCTCGTCCTTCCTCATCCGCGATTCCCGGACGGCACGGGCCATCTCCTGGCGCCGGCTTTCTTTTTCCGGGTCGCCGGCCAGGAGCTCGCGGCTGAGGGGATGCTCCGGAGACAGGAGCATGAAGGTGGCGCCGAAGATGGTATCGACGCGCGTCGTGAACACTTCGACCGTCTGCCCTCTCCCTTCGAGCGGGAAGGAGATGTGGGCGCCCTCGCTTTCGCCGATCCAGTTTTTCTGCATCAGCAGGACATGCTCGGGCCATTTTTCGAGAAGCCGATGCCCGTCGAGCAGCTCTTTGGCATAAGCCGTGATCTTCAGGAACCAGTGCTCCATCTCCTTCTGCTCGACCCCCGAGTCGCAGCGCCAGCACGAGCCGCCGGCCGCTTGTTCATTAGCCAGGACCGTCCGGCATTGGGGACACCAGTTGACCCAGCTCTTCTTGCGAAAGGCCAGCCCCCGCTCGAACATCTTCAGGAAGATCCATTGATTCCATTTGTAGTATTCGGGAAGGCAGGTGTTGACCTCGCGCGACCAGTCGTAGCAGAAACCCAGGCTTTGCAGCTGGCGCTTCATATGGGCGATGTTATCGAGCGTCCAGGTCTGGGGGTGGATGCCGTGCTTGATGGCCGCGTTTTCAGCCGGCATGCCCAGCGCGTCCCACCCTATGGGGTGAAGGACATTCAGCCCTTTCATCAAATAGAAGCGGGAGATGACGTCTCCGATGGAGTAGTTGCGGACATGCCCCATGTGGATCCGTCCGGACGGATACGGGTACATCTCCAGACAGTAGTACTTGCGCAGCCGGGGGTCGTCGGAAGCCGCAAAAACCTGCTTTTCGGCCCAGACCTTTTGCCACTTCTCCTCGACCTCCCGGAATAGATAAACGTCCTTCATCTTAGTCCGTACGGCTCGATTAAGTCCTTGAGGGAGCAGGGTTTCTAAGCGTACTCGCCAATATTAGATTCAACCCCGGCCAAAAGTCAAGGAACGGCTCGGGATATAGCCTCGAGGGCCCGCGAATTTCCCCGCAGCGCCCCTTTGGAGGGAGAAAGCTTCGCTTTCCCCCCTCCAACTTTCGCTTCGCTCTCTGCCTCCCCTTCGCCCGCTTAGCGCCTTGCGACCAAGGGGGCCATCCCCCTTGGAACCCTTGATTTGCTCCGCAAATCATAGAAATTCGCTTATTCCTAGGCTCGCTCTCCTCTGCGAGGAACCCTGCCCGCTCGCCTGCGGATGACCCTCTACGCCTATACCTCTCGCCGTCACTGCGCAGGGCAATCCGTGCCCGGTCACTCCTCACTCGGGTTTCTTTGCCACTACGCCTCGCCTGGACAGGGAAAGAAAGCTGCCCATGCACTGGGTTGCCATCTGATATAATATCCCTCAAGAAAGTGATCAAGGGCATCGTGCAGGTTTATCGCCGGGCCTACACCGGTCTGCCCAGGGAGGCCTGGTTTCTATTCGCCGTCAACCTGGTGAATGCGTCCGGAGCGATGGTCGTCTTCTTCCTATCGCTCTACCTGACGCGGCGGCTGGGCTTCACCCCTGCCAGGGCGGGTCAGGCGCTCAGCCTCTACGGCCTGGGATCGCTGGCCGGCGCCTACCTCGGAGGCTGGCTTTCCGACCGGATCGGGTCAACCTCCGTTCAAAAGCTCAGCCTCGCGCTTTCGGGAGGGTTTCTCATCACCCTGGGGCAGGTCCGCTCGGCCGAAGGGCTTCTCCCCATCCTATTCGTCTTTTCGTTGGTGGCCGGAGCGCTTTATCCGGCTAATGGCGCCACCATGTCGAGGATCTGCCCGCCCGAGCTTCAGGTCAAAGGCTTTGCTCTGAACAGGCTGGCTAACAACCTCGGAGCGACGATCGGCCCGGCTGTCGGAGGGGTGCTGGCCCTTCGCGATTACAGGCTCCTTTTTTGGGCGGACGGCTTGACCTGCCTGGCCGCCGCCGGTCTCTTTGTTTTGATCTGGAAGCACCCGGAGGACAAGCTTCAGACGGCCGAGGAAAAGGGGAGCCCGGGTCAGCCCGGTGTCAGCCGGACGCCCTGGCGTGACGGGCCCTTCCTGCTCCTTATGCTTCTGGCCATTGTCTGGATGTCTGTATTCGTTCAAGTCTTCGCGACCTTTCCTCTCTATATGCGCAATGTCTACAACCTGGCCGAGGACCACGTCGGACGCCTGCTCGCGGTCAACACGATCCTCATCGTCACCCTGGAAATGGCCCTGATGGAGCGAATCCGGGCCTACCCGCGGACGCGGATGATCAACCTGTCCTTCGTCCTCTTCGGGCTGGGTTTCGGGTTGATGCCCTTGGGCAGGGGTTTCCTTTACGCCGCCTTCACCGTGGCCGTTTGGACCTTTGGCGAGATCCTGAGCATGCCGCTCCTAACGGCCCTCGTCGCAGGACGAGCAGCACCGGAGACCCGGGGGCGTTATATGGGAATTTTCAGCTTTTCCTTTTCCCTAGCCTTCATCATCGGGCCGGCCGCCGGGGCGGCCGTCTACGGACATCTGGGCGGCCGGGCGCTCTGGTTCGGATGCGCGGGGGTCATGGGGCTGCTGGCCGTGGTTTTCTCTATCCTCCGCCCGTCCCTCGAGCCGTCCTGACGAGGCCCCTCAGTTCCTTGATTTTTTGGGGGAAAGGCGCTAAAACGACAATCCGATGGGTATCCTGGAAGTCAAGGGCCTGCGCGCCGGCTACGGCAGCGGTGACGTCATTCAGGGTATCGATATCAGCCTCGAAAGGGGCGGGTTCGCCTGCGTTCTGGGGCCCAATGGGTCCGGGAAGAGCACCTTGATCAAGGCTTTGCAGGGCCTTCTGAAGGACGTCAATGGAACGGTCAGCGTTGATGGCCATGACGTTTTCAGCCTGACGCGCCGGCAGCTCGCCCGGCAGGTCGCCTTTGTCCCCCAGGCGGCCGAGTCGGCGTTCGACTTCCGCGTCTTCGAAGTGGTGGCGATGGGCCGCTATGCCCGCCAGCGGCGAATGTCAGGGCTTTCCGCCGCGGACCGGCTCGCTATCCAGGAAGTCCTTGAGATGGTCGGGGTATCGCATCTCCAACAGAGGGAGGTCGCCCATCTGAGCGGCGGCGAGCGCCAGCGGGTTCTCATTGCCCGGGCCCTGGCGCAGGAGACTCCGCTCCTCTTCCTGGACGAGCCCAGCTCCCACCTCGACCTCAATTATGGGCTCGAGGTTTTCGAAGTTCTGGCGCGCCTCCAGAGGGAAAAGGGGAAGACGGTCCTGGCGACCGAACACAACATCAACCTCGTCATCCCCTATGCTCGGACGATCATCTTCCTCAAAGGAGGCCGGATAGTCGCCCAGGGAGCGCCGGCCGAGATGATCACCCGGGAAAATATCAAGGCCGTATTCCAGGCCGAAGTGGACATCCGCGAGAACCGCTATTCGAAACTTCCCGAGATCTCGCTCATCCCGGGGCCCTCCGGCGAACGGCAGGTCGAGGGATGACGCTCCTTCTTTTCTTTTCCCTCCTGGCGACTGCTCTATGGCCGCAACAGGCGGCGGTGACCGACGATTTCGGCACTCCGTTTGCCTTGACCGCCGCTCCTCAGCGTATCGTTTCGCTGGCCCCGAACATCACCGAGATCCTTTTCGCTCTCGGCCTGGGCGACCGCGTCGTCGGGGTCACCCGCTATTGCGATTATCCCCCCGAGGCTCTCCAGAAAGAAAAGATCGGCGGGATGGTTGACCCCAATCTGGAAATGATCCAGTTCCTCCGGCCCGACCTGGTCATCGCCTTCCGCGGAAATCCCTTGGGTGTGCTGAACAAGCTCCGGAGCCTCCATTTCCCCGTCTTTGTCCTGAACCTAGGGAGCACGATCGACGGCCTCTTCCAAACGATCGGCAAGGTCGGCCGTGTGACCGGAGCCGAAAAGGCGGCCCAGGCCGTGACCGCCGGCCTTGAAGAAAAGCGCCGGGCCGTCCTCTTGACGCTTCGTGATGTTTCGAGAAAGCCAAAGGTTTTTCTGTCCGTTTATGGCCAGGGCCTTTGGACAAGCGGCCAGGACAGCTACCTTAATGACCTTCTCGTCCAGGCCGGCGGCACGAATATCGCCGGGCAGATCGACCGGCGCTGGCTCCAGCTCAACCGTGAACAGTTCGTTCACGAAGACGCGGACATCATCATCATCATGGCCAGGGACAGGGACTCTTTTGCCCAAGCAGCGGCGGCGTTCCGGGCCGACCCGCGCTTCAAGGACGTCCGGGCGGTCCGGGACGATAACATCCATTGGCTGGATGAGAACATGGCCGGCCGCTTCGGACCGCGGCTCATCGACGCGCTGGCCGCGACGGCCCGCATCCTTCACCCGGAGAAGTTCGAGGCCCGAAGATGACCCCCGGCCGAAGAAGAGCGCTCTTTACCGCCGCCCTCCTCGTCATCCTGGCCGGGTCGCTCCTGCTCTCACTCATGATCGGGGCCGTCCCCACGAAACCCGGGCAGCTTTGGGGTTTTCTTTTCCGGAGCGACCCGACTTACCGGACGATCTTCTTCGACCTGCGACTTTGCCGCGCGCTCCTGGCCTTGCTGGTGGGAGCCAGCCTTTCCCTGTCCGGGGCCATCCTGCAAGGTTACTTCCAGAACCCCATGGCCGATCCTTTTGTCGTCGGCGTCTCGTCCGGAGCCTCGTTCGGGGCTGTGCTCTGTCTCTCCCTCGGCCTGGGCACGGCCGGCGCCCTCGGCTTTTCCCTGCAGAGCATCTTCGCCTTCGGGGTGGGTTTCGTTCTCGTTTCTCTGGTTTACCTCCTTTCCCTGAAGCAGTCCGGCTTCAAGGTGGAAACGCTTCTCCTCACCGGGATCGCCGCCGGGGCGGTCGCCTCGGCCCTGACTTCGTTCCTCCTCTTCATGCGCTCGGATTCTTTCGAACAGGCCGTCTTCTGGCTTCTCGGGAGTTTTGCCCTGGCCGATTGGAGACAGGTCGGAACGGTCGCTCCTTACCTCGTCCTCTGTCTGCTCCTGGCCCAATGGCTGGCCAAGGACATGAACCTCCTTGTCCTCGGGGACGAGATGGCGCAGTCCCTGGGCAGCCCGGTCGCCAGGGTCCGGCGGACCTTTCTCGCCGTCTCCACCCTGCTGGCGGCCGTATCCGTCTCGGTGAGTGGGGTCATTGGGTTCGTCGGTCTGATCGTCCCGCACTGGGTGAGGATCATCATCGGCCCCGACCACCGCTACCTTTTCGGCCTTTCCGCTCTCACCGGCGGGACATTCCTCGTCCTTTGCGACCTCCTCGCCCGGACCGTTCTCTCCCCCACCGAGCTGCCCATCGGCATCATCACGGCCCTCTTTGGCGCGCCGTTCTTCATCTACCTCCTGAACAGGAGGAGATAGCCCGCAGCGGACTTCTTGCCTCGACCTGAAGGCAAGTGCTAAAATACACCCTTCCCCATGGAATTCTTCTTCGTCCGGGACCACCGCGCCAAGTACCGCTTCTTTTCTTCAGAGCCCGAACGAGAACTCTCCATCCCCGTTTCCCGGACCAAGCAGGCCTGGGAACTGGCCCAGAAAAAGCTCAACGTTCTCCCCGCCAGGATCCTGCGGCAGGAGCAGGCCTTCATCAATATCCTGAAAGCCGGGGATGAAATCTTGCCCATCCGCTATTCCGGCCAGCGGAGCGAAAAACGCATCCGCCTGCGGTTCTCCCTGTTCCTGCAAAAGCAGCGGACCAAACACATCCTCTTCCTCATCGGAGAAACCATCCTCCTTCCCCTTAGCGGCCTGGCCGCCCTTCTCCCCGGCCCCAATGTCGCCTTCGCGGCTCTTGCCATTCTCATGTATACCCATTGGCGGGCCCTCCGGGGGGTAAGCCGGCTATTGCATAAGGAGGCCGCTTTTGCGGCCGCTCCTTTGTTCGCCGAGTGGGAAGCGGCCAGCGACCAGGGTCAGGTGGACCGCTTCGCCGCCATCCTCAAAAGGATCGAATCGGAACACCGGCTCCCCCGTGTCCATAAAATCCTTTGGAAGTGATCCAGGCCCCGCGGTCTTTTTCAAATTGACAAAGTCCGGTTTTTGTTCTATTTTGAGAACAGAATGTCC
>Ga0153915_10006545_pt1 | contig 10930 bp, 7 predicted proteins | sample Opewatmetagenome_2_FD_107003 | JGI IMG/M metagenome (GOLD analysis project Ga0153915, IMG submission 107003) | Freshwater wetland microbial communities from Ohio, USA - Open water 3 Core 3 Depth 3 metaG | ecosystem: Environmental > Aquatic > Freshwater > Wetlands | place: USA: Ohio, Lake Erie...
GTGGAACCTTTCCCTTCCTGGCTTTCGATTTCCAACTTCCCATGATGGCTTCGGATAATCTCATTACAGATGGCTAAGCCCAGGCCCGCCCCCTTCCCCGGTTCCTTGGTGGTGAAGAAGGGCTCGACGGCCTTCCGCTTCACTTCCTCCGACATGCCCGAGCCGCTGTCCTGAACCGTTACTTCGACGAAATGGCCATTCTGGGAAACGCCGAGGCTGGGGCTGGTGGAAATGGTAAGGACCCCTCCTTGGGGCATGGCATCGATGGCGTTGGTGATGAGGTTGAGGAAAACCTGCTGCAAAAGCCCGGGATCTCCGGCGACAGGAGGAAGAGAGGCGTATAACTGCCAGATCAGATGGATACCCCGTAACGACATCCCCGGCTGGGTGAGGTTGCCCATTGCTTCCAAAAGCTGATTGATGTTCAAGGCCTGAAGTTGAGGCTCCGGCTGCCGGGTAGAATGGAGCAAGTTGCGGATGATTTGGGCCAGACGGTCCAGTTGGGACTCAATAATCCTCAGCCGCCTGCCCACTACTTCGGAACCCGCCCCTTCCGTGAGCATGAGCTGGATGTAACCCGATATGGAGTTGAGGGGGGTACCGATTTCATGAGCCACGGTCGCGGCCACATGTCCGAGGGCGGATAATTTCTCGGCCTGGACCAGTTGGCGTTGGGCCTGAAAGAGGGATTCATTGGCCAGACGCAACTCTTCGTTCCGCTGGGCAAGCTCTCGGGTTGCGGTCTCCACCCGGCGGGTCAGCTCTTCATTGAATTGATTGATGCGGGAGAGCATGCGGTTAAAGTGGTCGGCCAAGAGGCCCAGCTCATCCTTGGAACCAATGGGTACTTCCACGTTCAGTTTCCCCTCTTCAGCCTCGGACATGGCCCGAACCAATCGCTGAATCGGACGGTTGATCGCCCGGCTGAAGAAGAACGTGAGGATGAGAATGAGGATGGCCACGCTAATCAGGGTAAAGAGAAGCGTGCGGGTGCGCTTATTGGCCAGAAAGATTTCGGCTTCTTCCAGAGAAGTGAGAATGCGAATGCCCCCGACGATTCTCCGCCCCACATGAAGAGGGGCCAGGATTTCCCAGCAGGACTGGTTATTTTTATTCGTCAAAGTAGAAACGACCAGGTCCCGTTTCAAGGATTGCAAACTCTGGTAGGTGAGACCCAGGTCTGTCTCCCCCGAACTGGAGAACTGGACTTTGTAACTGTGCTTATGAAAAACAAAGAAGTCGATGGCTTTGATGGACGGACGGGCGTACATCCAGCCGGCGATTTCATCCTCCAAAGAGGCAACGTCCTCAAGGTCCTTCAGGGTGTAAATTTTGGCATCCAATTCCCGGGTCACGTAAATGGTCCGCTCTCGGAATAACTCCCGTTGGGAATGTTCTGTAAGGCGGAGGTCCAGGTAGGAGAAAAGGGCCAGAACGCCGACGACGATCATGGCTACCAGCAGAGTAATGCGCGTCTGCAACCCCAGAGGCCGCTGCAGAAAGGGAGATTCGCCCCGGTGGATGCTTCGCAGTTTCGATAAAATACCCTTGAACGTCGCTGTCATTGATGAGGACTTGAGAATGCTTCCCATGCAAAATTATACGACGATTTAATCCGCTGTCAAAGAGAATCCCCGAGATTCGTGATAGGTCGTAAAAGGGGGGTGAAGCCGCATTAGCGGTGGCTTTTCCATTGCAGATGGTTCCTAGAATTTACCCTTTCGCTCCCCGGGGAAGCGAATGACGCTTTCTTCCTGGCCTGGCTGGTTGCTGGCGATATCGTGGCCATCGAAAGCGACTCACAAATTCGGCGCTGGGAAATGTTTTTGTTCCTTCAGGGTAGCTGCGAGCCTTGGCCGGCCCTTTTTTCGATCTTTCCCATCTTGAAGAGAATTTTCATGGTTCTCCCTTCAGGATGAGAACTTCCTCCAATTTGGAAAAGTCTACTGAAGGGGTAACCTCCATGTACTGGAAAATGCCCGGACGCTTCCGCTCCACTTTGGAGACCGTGCCAATCATCAGTCCCTTAGGAAAAATTCCCCCCAGACCTGAAGTAATTACCTTGTCACCGACTTGCACATCGTCACTCTTCAGCACATACTTGAGAACGCAGATCTCTTCCACTTTTCCCTCCATAATCCCCTGAGAACGAGAGCGCTGAATGGTGACGTCCAGAGCGCTGTTGGGATCGGTGATCAGGAGGACTTTGGCCGTGTTCGGAGACACCTCGATCACTCGACCCACCACGCCTTCGGATGTGACCACGGCCATGTCTTTGGAAACGCGATTCCTTTCCCCTTTGTCAACCATCACGGTCTTGAACCAATTCGAAGGGTCGCGGGCAAAGACCTGGGCCACCATGCTGGTGGAGGAATACCGAGATTGCAAGGAGTATAGCTTCTTCATGCGGCCCTCAGCCCATATGGCTTCTTTGAGACGGTTGTTCTCCTCGCGTAGGGCGCTGACCATGCGCTTGAGGTCTTGATTTTCCTGCTGCACCTGGGTGAGAAAGATATACCGCTCTCCGACCCCCTTCAGCCAGAGGATGGCCCTCTGGACTCTCTGCTGGAGAGGGAAGGAGACCTGCATGAGGACCTTTTCCAAGACCGAGGTCTGCCGGGCTTCGCGGAAATGAAGGGTGAGAAAAAGGAAGGCGGGGAGAAGAAAGAGCAAAGCAATGAAGAAAAGGCGGAAACGTTTCAACAAATCAATCATCAGCCATTTTCACCGTTTCTCGTTCTTCTCCCTCAGCAGAGGATCAGGATTTGATCATGACTTCTTTGAGCAGGTCGAGCTCGTCCAAGGCCTTTCCCGATCCCAGCACAACCGCGGAGAGAGGATCTTCCGTTATGGTGATGGGGAGGCCGGTCTCCTCTCGGAGAAGCACGTCCAGGTTTCTTAGCAGGGATCCCCCCCCGGCCAACACGATCCCTTTGTCTACGATGTCGGCGGCCAGCTCTGGAGGGGTTCGCTCCAAAGTGGTCTTAACCGCTTCCAGGATGGCATTGATCGGTTCGGCCAAAGCCTCGCGCATTTCCTCGGAGCTGACCTGCAAAACCTTAGGGTTACCCGCCAGAAGATCGCGCCCTTTGATTTCCATGGTCTTCACCTCGTCCTCGGGGTAGGCCGTACCAATTTGAATCTTGACCAGCTCTGCGGTGCGCTCCCCGATGAGCAGGTTGTATTTGCGCTTGATAAACTGAGAGACGGCTTCGTCCATCTTATCCCCCCCTACCCGGACTGACTGGCTGTAGACGATTCCCGAGAGGGAGATCACGGCCACTTCCGAGGTTCCTCCCCCGATGTCTACAATCATGTTTCCCGAGGGCTCGCTGACCGGCAGACCGGCTCCGATGGCCGCGGCCATGGGTTCTTCGATCAGGTAGACTTCCCGGGCCCCTGCGGACTGCGCAGACTCCCGCACGGCTCGTTTCTCCACTTCGGTGATTCCAGAAGGAACGGAAACAATAATTCTCGGCCTCACCAAGGTCCGGCCTTTGTGGACTTGGGCGATGAAGTACCGGAGCATGGACTCGGTGATTTCGAAATCGGCAATGACGCCATCCTTCATCGGCCGAATGGCCACGATGTTTCCCGGCGTTCGGCCAAGCATCCTCTTGGCTTCTTTTCCCACAGCCAGGATCTTGCGCCCTCCCCGCGAATCCTTGCGGACGGCGACTACCGAGGGCTCACAGAGGACGATTCCCTTACCTTTGACATAGACCAAGGTTGTGGCCGTCCCCAGGTCGATGGCTAAATCATTGGAAAAGAGGCCCAGGATGGAATCGAAAATCATTCATTTGCTCCTTTCTTGATGACCCCCGGAAGGGGAGAGAACCTATCCCTTCAGAAGAGGAGTAAACCTTTGGGGTAAATTTTAAGGTTATGCTAACAAAATTCGATGGCTGGGGCAAGAAAATTAAACGGAAAAATTCTTGCCTTTTTGCGGAGGGTTGTTTAAGATGGTGGGCATTGGTAAGGAAAGGGGAATGTGAAGCATGCTTGATTTCATGAGACGCCACGCCCAATCCTGGATGATCAAGGTTGCCCTGGGCGCCGTGGTGGTGGTTTTTATCTTCTGGGGGATCTGGAACCCTCAGGAGGGCAGGGAGCGAGATCTGGTGAGAATTGGGGACCAAGCCATCACCATTGCCGAGGCCAGGAACTACTACCAAAACCTCCGGGAAAGGTACCAGTCCATCTACCGGGAGAAGTTCACCGACGAAATGATCAAGAAATTGGGCCTGAAAGAACGGGCGGTTAAGGATTTGATCAATAAGGTCCTCCTCCTGCAAGAAGCCCATCGTCTGGGCTTGAGGGCGACCCCAGAAGAAGTACAGACTGCCATCCAAAACTACCCGGCCTTCCAGAAGGACGGCATCTTCGACAAAGCCGCTTATTTACGCGCCCTGCAGCGCGCCCGGGTGACCGCCAAGGAATTCGAAGCGAACCAGGCTCAAATGCTCTTGATCTCCAAAGTTCAGGAGGTCATCGTTTCCTCGGCCAAGGTCTCGGACCGCGAAGTCTTGGACCTCTACCAGGCGACCTTCGAGAAGGTGAATTTGGACGTGCTCTCTCTAAAACCCGAGGACATCGAAGGAGTCTCCTTGACTGCCGATGAAGTGAAGGAGTACTTCTCCAAACATCGGGAGGATTTCAAAATCCCGGCCAAGGTAATGGCCAGCTACTTACTCTTTGATCCCAAGGATTATTTGAAACAGGTACCCATAACCCCCAAAGAAATGGAAGACTATTACCAGAACAACCGGGAAAAGTTCGGTCAACCCAAGCGCATTAAGGTGCGTCATATCCTGATCCGATTTGATCCTAAAGATTCTGAGGCCATGGCCAAAGCGCGGAAAAAGGCCGAGTCCATTCGCGAGGAGGCAATGAAAGGAAAAGACTTCGCTCAACTGGCCAAGCAGTATTCCGAAGACCCGGGCACAAAAGCCCAAGGGGGAGACTTGGGCTACATCTCTCGGGGCCAGGTCGTGCCGGAGTTTGAGGAGGCGGCTTTTTCTTTAAAGGTTGGGGCCATCAGCAGCCTCGTCCAGACGCCCTACGGGTTCCATATTCTCAAAGTCGATGAGATTCAGGAGGGAAAAATCGAGCCCCTGGAGAAGGTCAAGAATCAGATTCAATCCCTGCTGCAGACCCGCAAGGCTAGGGAACTAGCCCATGACGAAGCCGACCAGGCCTACGCCTTGGCCTCCAAAGGAAAAATGTTGGACGGTTTTGCCAAAGAAAAAAACCTGCGGCTAAAAGAGACAGGGCTTTTTTCGGCTAACGATAAGATCGACCTGGATCCAAAGCTTAAGGATTCGGCTCTCTCGCTGGGCAAGGGGGACATCAGCCCAGTGCTGCGTTTGGGCGAGACCTTTGCGGTTCTCCAGGTTTTAGAAAAGCAAGAACCCCGCATCCCTGAACTGAAAGAGGTGGAAAAAAAGGTCTCCGAAGGGCTCCGCCGGGAAAAGCAGAAGGAGAAGGCTTTGACAAAAGCCAAGGAAGCTTTAGAAAAGTTAAGGAAGGGGGCGGATTTTAAATCGCTGGCCTCGCAGGAGGGAATGAAGATAGAAGAGACCGGCTTTTTCGATAGGGGTGCCGAACCTCCCAAGATGACCACCTCGGAAGAACTGCAGAAAGCCCTTTCCACCCTTAGTCTGAAAAATCCTTATGCGGAGAACCCCATCTTTCTCGACGGAAAGTATGCCGTCCTTCGTCTCAAGGAGGAAAAAAAGATTGATCAGGCCCAGTTCAACTCCCAAAAAGAGAATTACCGCCGGGCCCTCATCCAGCAGAAACAGGAAATGCTTTTGACAAATTGGCTGGAAGATCTTCTCGAACAAGCCAAGGCCAAAGGCAAGTATAAGATGATCCGAGAAGTGAATGAAGTACTTTAATAAAAACCAGGGTTGAGGGGTTGAAAGTGGGGCGAGAATTTCTATATTGGCTCTTCACTTGAACCCTTGGCTCCTGAACCCCTTTCGTTCAAACAAATTCCTGCCCCAATATTTCGCGGGCGATGACTAGGCGCTGGATTTCCGAGGTCCCCTCGTAAAGAGTGGTCACCCGGCAGTCGCGGGAATAACGCTCTAAGGGGTATTCCTTCACGTAGCCATATCCGCCCAGGATCTGCAAGGCCTTGTAACAAACGCGGTTGGCCGTTTCTGTGGCCAGGAGCTTTCCCATGGAAGCCTCGCGACTGAAACGTTTTCCCTTCTCTTTCAAAAAGGCGGCCCGTAGAACCAGCAGCTTGGCCGCCTCCATCTCTGTAAAACAGTCGGCAATCATCCATTGGATGCCCTGAAACGAGGCGATGGGTTTACCGAACTGGATGCGGGTTTTGGCGTATTCCGTGGCATATTCGATGGCGGCCAGACCGATACCCACGGCCAAGGATCCAATGCCGATCCGGCCGCCGTCCAGGGCCATCATGGCGATCTTGAACCCGTCCCCCTCCTGCCCCAAAAGGCTCCGCCTGGGCAAACGGCAATTCTCGATGGTGATCTCATTGGTGCAGGAGCCGCGCTGGCCCATCTTGTCTTCGTTCCGTCCGACCACAAACCCGGGATGTCCTTTTCCCACGAGGAAGGCACTAATGCCCTTGGACCCCGCATTTTTATCGGTCTTGGCCCAGACCACAAAAACCCCGGCGTGTTCGGCGCTGGTGATGAAGGTCTTGGAACCGTTTAACACGAAATGGTCTCCGTCCAGCTGGGCGCTGGATTTCATCGATGAAGGGTCTGAACCGGCCGTGGACTCGGTCAGAGCAAAGGCCCCACCCGAGTATTGACCATCGCAGATTCGGGGGATGTGGGCTTTCCGCACCTCCTCTTTCCCGAAGGCGTGGATCACTTCGGCCACCATATTGGTCACCGCCATAGTTACGGCCGTGGAGGCACAGGCTTTTCCTACTTCGGTCATGGCCAAACTGTAGCTAACCACCCCTGCCTGGGACCCTCCGTATTCAGCGGGGATATTTACGCCCATCAGCCCCAATCCAGCCATGGCCTTCAGAACCGGAAGGGGATATAAGCGGGTGGCGTCAATCTCCGCAGCTCTTGGCTTCAGCTCTTTCTCAGCGAAGTCTCTGGCCGTCTCCTGGGTCATCTTTTGCTCTTCCGTCAGGCGGAAATCCATGGTCAGCTCCTTTGAGTCTTTCAGCGGTCGAATGAAATCGGGTATCTCATCTTTTCTTTACTTTTTGGACAGGGGCTAATATACTTCAATAAAAATTTTATCTCAAGGCAGAATTTCTCATGATCGTTGCCGGAATGGACATTGGTTCGATTACGGCTGAGACTGTGATCCTAAAAGACGACCACATCCTGGGTTACTCGATCTTGCCCACCGGGGCAAACAGCCGGACGGCGGCCGAGCGCTCTCTGGCTGTGGCCCTGGAGCAGACGAAGATCAGGCCAGAAGACCTCTTCGGAATTGTCACTACAGGATACGGAAGGGCTTCCTTCCCTCTTTCCCATAAGATGATCACGGAGATCACCTGCCATGGACGGGGAGCGTTCTTTGTTCGCCCAGAAACGCGCACCGTGATCGACATCGGCGGCCAGGACAGTAAAGTCATACGGCTGGATGGACAGGGGCGAAACGTGGACTTCCAGATGAACGACAAGTGCGCCGCTGGTACGGGACGCTTCTTAGAGGTCATGGCGCATGCCCTGGAGGTCGATTTGGAGGAGCTGGGGAGACTTTCCCGGGGCGCGCAGCGGACGATCAAGATCTCCAGCATGTGCACCGTTTTTGCGGAATCAGAGGTGGTCTCTTTGATCGCTGGGAGTCAGCCGAAGGAAATGATCATCCGCGGGCTGCATGAGGCCATCGCCGACCGCATTCTGGGCCTGGCCCGGCGCGTCGGGGTTGAGGAAGGGGTTACTCTCACCGGCGGAGTGGCCAAGAACGAAGGAGTGGTCCGGGCCCTGGAGGAGAGGCTGGGGATAAAGCTTTTTGTTCCCCCTGAGCCCCAGATCATCGGCGCCCTGGGAGCCGCATTGCTAGCCAAGGATCTGCCACCCCGTTCGTAATCACCCCGACCCTCTCCGTCAAGAGACTGTGTCGTAATTCGTCATGCCCGCGCAGGCGGGCCCTGTACCTAGGATGGTGCAGGGCGGGCATCCAGGCGGGCCCTTTCAAAGAAAAATATCGTGTGATTTCCGGTAAGCTAGCCTCTTTCAAATACTCTGGATTCCCGCTCCCCGCTTTCGCGAGGACAAGCTTCGCGGGAATGACGGCCCTTTTCCTTCATTGCGACCCAGCCTCCAAGGGAAAGGGATTCTTTTTTTACCTTTTACGATTTCATCAAAGTTGGACGAAGCGGGAAATGAGAATGGCGAAGACAGCCACCCATAGAGGGGCTGGATTAAGAAGGGTTGTCTGTGGGGCGTGAAGGAACGTTTCTTCGTTGATCAAGATCGCCTGGAGGGGATTCCCCTTGCCCCCTCAAGCGGCTAGGCCTCTTTATTAGGAGAGGGGTACTTTTTTGCTCTCTTCGGCTTCGGCTTTGGTCTTGCAATCGATGCACAGGGTGGTCACGGGCCTTGCCTTGAGCCTTTCCTCGGAAATCTCCTCCCCGCATTCCTCGCATATGCCAAAGGTCCCTTCTTCGATCCTGGCCAAAGCCTCTTTGATCTTTAGGATCAGCTTTCTTTCCCGGTCGCGGATGCGCAGCTCGAAATTGCGGTCGGTCTCCAGGTTGGCCCGGTCGGTGGGATCGGGAAAGGTGTTCTTGTCGTTGGTCATGCCGGTGACCGTCTTTTCCGCCTCGTCGAGCAGAACCTGCAAGCGTTCTCTCAGAAGCTCCTTGAAATAAGCGAGCCTCTCCTTTTCCATCTTCTTCCTTCCTTCAAATTCCTACGAAGTAAGTTACAAATATATCATATTTCCGAGTAAAAGAAAATATTTTTCCCTCGGCCGCACGGGTCCTTGGCCGGCCATCTTCCTCATTATTCACGGCGAATATAGGTACCGCTCTTTCCCCCGGACTTTTTCATCAGCTTGATGTCCGAGATCGTCATTCCGCGGTCAACCGCCTTACACATATCGTAAATCGTGAGGGCCGCGACTGCGGTGGCCATCAATGCTTCCATTTCCACCCCTGTCTTTCCCGCGGACTTCACGCGAACCTCAATCCGCACCTCTGAACGCCGGGTATCCGGCTGGAACTGGATCTCCACACTATCGATCGTCAAAGGGTGGCACATGGGGATCATTTCTCCAGTGCGCTTCACAGCCATGATCCCGGCTACCCTGGCCACGCCCAGGACGTCCCCTTTTTCAATCTCTTTGTTCAGGATTCGCTCCAGGGTCTGGGCTTTCATGAGCACCCGTCCGCAGGCAACGGCCACTCGGTTGGTCACGGGCTTAGCACTTACATCTACCATTCGGGCTCGCCCTTCGCGGTCGAAATGGCTTAATCTGGCCATCTTCCCTCCCCCTCGATTTGAGTTGCCTTTCTGCGCCCTCAAAAATGCTTGCCTTCCCCAAAACCTTTTGTTATAAGTATAAAAAAAATTATCCCCCCCATCAACGATTAAATCTGGCCTTTTCTCCAGTCCGGGGAAGGAATTCTGCATGCTGGCCAAGGTTCTGAGCGGTGCAATTTTGGGAATCGATGCCTATCTAGTGGAAGTGGAAGTAGACATCGTTCAGGGCCTTCCTGTTTTTGCAACCGTGGGGCTCCCGGATGGGGCGGTCAAAGAGTCGAAAGAGCGGGTAAAGTCAGCCATCAAGAATTCTGGCTACGATTTCCCCCCCAAACGGATCACCGTAAATCTCGCCCCGGCAGACGTGAAGAAAGAAGGAGCGGGGTTTGATTTGCCCATCGCGGTGGGGATCCTCACGGCCTTGGAAGTCGTCTCCAGGGAGCGCGTAGAGGATTATCTCCTTTTAGGAGAGCTCTCCCTCGACGGTCGGGTGAAGTCGATCCGGGGGGCCCTCTCCCTGGCCATTGCGGCAAAAAGCAACGGCAAACGCGGCGTTCTCCTACCCAAAGAAAACGCCGAGGAAGCAGCCGTAGTCCAGGGGATCGAGGTCTTTGGGGTTGAGGTTCTATCCGAGGTAGTCGATTTTCTCAACGGCCATAAGACCCTCCCCCTTACCTTTGTGGACCTCCAGGAGGTCTTTCGCCGGGAAAGGCATTACTCTGAAGACTTCAATGAAGTCAAAGGCCAGGAGCACGTAAAGCGGGCTTTGGAAATTGCCGCCGCCGGCGGGCATAACATCATCATGATCGGCCCGCCGGGGGCTGGCAAAACGATGCTGGCGAAGCGAATCCCCACGGTCCTTCCCGACCTCTCCTTTGAAGAAGCGATCGAGGTCACGAGGATTTACAGCGTCCTGGGATTGCTCCCGCCGCACAGCGCTTTGATTGCCAACCGACCCTTCCGCTCCCCCCATCACACCATCTCTGATGCCGGCCTCATTGGTGGGGGTCAGATTCCCAAGCCGGGAGAGGTGAGCCTTTCGCACAACGGGGTTCTCTTCTTGGATGAACTGCCGGAATTCAAGAAGAATGTCCTGGAAGTCCTGCGCCAGCCGCTGGAGGACGGCAAGGTGACCATTTCCCGAGCGCTCTCCTCTCTTACCTTTCCGTGCTCCCTCATGCTGGTTGGAGCCATGAATCCCTGTCCCTGCGGCTTCTACACGGACCCCAACCGGGAATGTACGTGCACCATGCCCCAGATCCTCCGTTACCGATCCAAGATCTCTGGCCCGCTGATGGACCGGATCGACATCCACATCGAAGTTCCGGCTGTGAGGTACCGGGACCTTACGGGGGAGACTTCGGGAGAGGATTCGGAGACCATAAAGAGGCGGGTGAATCAGGCCCGGGAAATCCAGCGCGAGCGCTTTACCGGGAAGAAGATTTACTGCAATGCCCAGATGACCTCCCGGCATTTGAAGAAATACTGTCAGA
>Ga0153915_10006546_pt1 | contig 10930 bp, 11 predicted proteins | sample Opewatmetagenome_2_FD_107003 | JGI IMG/M metagenome (GOLD analysis project Ga0153915, IMG submission 107003) | Freshwater wetland microbial communities from Ohio, USA - Open water 3 Core 3 Depth 3 metaG | ecosystem: Environmental > Aquatic > Freshwater > Wetlands | place: USA: Ohio, Lake Erie...
CGGAATTCCTCCTCCGAGAGCTTCCCGGCAAGAAAGCGCCGCGTCTGGTCGCGGAACTGGCGGAGACGCTCGTCCACCATGCGCTGGTCGATTTCGTCGTAGACGTACATCGCTGTCGCGCCGAATGGTAGGCAACGGGCTTAGGCCCGTAAAGTATTATTATGTACATTCGTTATTCACTCCAGGTCTAACACATGAAGCTGCAGCAGCTGCGCTACCTGAGCGAAGTCGTGCGCCGGGGGCTCAACGTCTCCGAAGCCGCGGCGGCGCTGCATACCTCGCAGCCGGGGATTTCCAAGCAGATCCGCTCGCTCGAGGAGGAGCTCGGCATTCAGGTCTTCGTGAGGCACGGCAAGCGGCTCGTTTCGCTCACCGAGCCCGGCAAGTCCGTCGTCGCGATCGCCGAGCGCATCCTCGCCGAGGCGCAGAACCTGCGCCGCGCGGGCGAGGAATTCGCGAACAACCAGCTCGGCACGCTCACGATCGCCGCCACGCACACCCAGGCGCGCTACGCACTGCCGCCGGCGGTCGCCGCATTCATGCGCCGCTACCCGAAGGTCAAGCTCGTCATCCACCAGGGCAACCCGACGCAGATCTGCGAGCAGGTGCTCGAGGGTGAAGCCGACCTCTGCGTTGCGACCGAGGCAATCGAGCACTATCCCGAGCTCGTCTCGATGCCGGTTTACCAGTGGAACCGCTGCGTGGTCGTCCCGGCGCGCCATCCGCTGCTGAAGGCAAAGCCTTTGACTCTGGAAAGGCTCGCCGACTACCCGATCGTCACCTACGACTTCGCCTTCGCCAACCGCTCGCTCGTGGAGAAGGCGTTCGAGAACCGCGGCCTGCAGGCGAACGTCGTCCTCACCGCGCTCGATTCGGACGTCATCAAGACCTACGTGCAGCTCGGTCTCGGCGTCGGCATCCTGGCCCGCATGGCCTTCGACCCGGATCGCGACCGTTCACTGCGCGCCCTCGACGCGAGCCACCTCTTCGAGTCGAGCACGACGCGCCTGGGCATCAAGCGCCGCGCCTACCTGCGGCGCTACGCCTACGAGTTCATCGAGCTCTTCGCACCGCACCTGCCGCGCGCCGTGGTCGAGCGCGCGGTGCTGGGCCGCGAAGGATCGGCCTACGAGCTCTGAGCGTGGCGCGCGATGAAATCGCGCACCCGGGGGAATATCGCTTCGCGCCAGCGCCGCCCGGAAAAGATGCCGTAGTGGCCGACGCCGGGAGCGAGAAAGTGCTCGCGGCGCTCGCGCGGGATGTTGAGGCACAGTGCGTGCGCGGCCTCGGTCTGGCCGTTGCCGGAGATGTCGTCGAACTCCCCTTCCACGGTGAGCAGCGCCGCTTCGCGGATCGCTTGCGGCCGCACGAGCTCGCCACGCACGAACATCCGGCCCTTGGGAAGGGCGAACTCCTGGAACACCGCCTTCACAGTGTCGAGGTAGTACTCGCCCGGCATGTCGAGCACCGCGTTGTACTCGTTGTAGAAGCGGCGATGCGCCTCGGCGGACTCGCCGTCGCCGACCATGAGGTGGTTGAAGTAGTCCCAGTGCGCGTTGACATGCCGGTCGGGATTCATCGCGACGAAGCCCAGGTGCTGGAGGAATCCCGGGTAGACGAGCCGCATGTAGCCGGGATACTTTTCCGGCACGCGGTGGATGAGGTTCTGCGCGAACCAGGAATGCGGCTTCTTGAGCGCCAGGTTGTTCACCGCGGTAGGGCTGCGCCGCGCATCGATCGGCCCGCCCATCATCACCATCGTGCGCGGCTGCCGTTCGCCGCGCGCGGCCATGAGCGCGACGGCCGCGAGCACCGGGACGGTCGGCTGGCATACCGAGATGACGTGCAGCTCCGGCGAAAGGAGCGCGATCCATTCGCGGACGTAGTCGACGTAGTCGGCGAGATGAAACGGCCCCGCCGAGAGCGGCACCATGCGCGCGTCGACCCAGTCGGTGAGCCAGACGTCATGCTCGGGCAGCAGCGAGCGCACCGTGTCGCGAAGCAGCGTGGCGTGGTGGCCGGAGAGCGGTGCCACCAGGAGCACCTTGTGGCGCTTGCGCGCCGCCTGGCGGAAGTGGATGAGCTGGCAGAACGGCTTCTGCGCCGCCACCTCGATCTGCGCCTCGGGGAGGTTCCATTGCGGCTTCTCGTAGCGCTCGGTCACCCGCAGAAAGAGCTCGCTCGATGCCGCCAGCCGCCGCGACATCGGCAGATGCGCGAACGGGCTGAACGGATGGCCGAACCAGCCGCGCGACCATTCCGCCATGAAGCGCAGCGGCGCGAGCGCCATGTGCTGCGCCTCGTACAGGCTATAGAGCATCCCGAGCGTCCCAATGATCCCTGACGTCATCGCTTATAGCAGAATCGCCGCAGCGCCGCATTGAACTGCGTCCGGTTTCAGCGGACGGTTTTCGCGGCGCGCAGATAGAGGTTGTTCGCCACCAGGGCGCCAATGACCAGACCGGCGCCGGAGAGCTCGGCGGCCGAGAAGCGGCGCCCGAGGGAAGCCTCGATGGCAAACACGCCGACGGGGACGAGGTTGAGCATCAGCATCGTATTGAGCGGCCCCAGCCGGCGCGTCGCAGCGTTGAAGGCGAGCACGCCGAGCACGACCGTGCACAGGGAGAAATAGGCAATCTGCCAGCTCACGCCATAGAGGTCTGCCAGGCGCGGCAGCCGGGAAAAACCCAGTGCCACCGCCACCCCGTTCGCAACCACGAGACCGACGAGGCCGGGCACGCAGGTCAACACCGTATAGCGAAGCGGCGACCATCCGGGGAAGCGCGCCGCGCCGAGCGTATAGGTGGTCCAGGCGAGGGCGCCGAGAAACACCATCGCATCGCCGAGCAGCCCGCGCCCGGCAACGATGTCCGTCAGCGCCTCCCCGGGATGGCCCTTCGTGACCACGAGCAGCACGCCCGCGATCGCAACTGCGACGCAGCCCAGCGTAAATCCCGGTGGACGTTGGCCGCGCGTCAGCCATACGGCCACGGCGGTAAACGGAGTCTGCAGGGCGATGATCACCGACGCGTGCTCGGGTCGCGTGAGCCCGAGCCCCAGCCAGACGAACAGGTTGAACCCCGTGATGCCGATCACGCCGAACAGGCTGGCGGCCGCAAGCCGCCCCTGATAGCGCAGCGCCGCGCGGCCCTCCACGCCGGCCAGCAGCACGAGGAAGAGGGCCACGCCCAGGCCGTAGCGCACCGTGCCGAGCGCGAACGCATCCAGATGCGGCAGCGTGCGCTTCGCCACCGAGAAGAGCGGCACCCAGCACAGGATCGCCGTGCTCGCCCAGGCGAGCCCCCGCACGAGATTGGGGCTCAGAGGCGGGGCAATCCGGCTTATGCGGCGATCTTTTCTTCGCGCAAGGCGCGGCGCAGGATCTTGCCGACGTTCGTCTTCGGCAGATCGGCCCGGAACTCGACGTACTTCGGTCGCTTGTAACCCGTGAGCTCCTTGCGGCAGTGCTCGAGCACGTCCTGCTCGGTGAGCTGCGGGTCCTTCTTCACCACGTAGACTTTCGGCACCTCGCCGGAATGCTCGTCCGGCACGCCGACCACCGCGCACTCGAGCACGCCGGGATGCATCGCGACGATCTGCTCGATCTCGTTGGGGAACACCTTGAAGCCCGAGACGATGATCATGTCCTTCTTGCGATCGACGATGCGGATGAAGCCCTTGTCATCCATCACGCCGATGTCGCCGGTGCGCAGGTAGCCGTCGGGCCAGAACACCTTCGCCGTCTCGTCGGGCCGCTGCCAGTAGCCCTTCATCACCTGCGGCCCGTGGACGCAGATCTCGCCCGCTTCGCCGAGGGGCACGTCCTTGCCCGCATCGTCGCGGATCGCGATGTCGGTCGAGGGGATTGGCACGCCGATGGAGCCGCTGAAGCCCTTCAGGTCGAACGGATTCATCGTCGCCACCGGGCTCGTCTCGGTGAGGCCGTAGCCCTCGAGCAGGGTCGTGCCGGTGACCTGCTGCCACTTGTCGGCGACCGCCTTCTGCACCGCCATGCCGCCGCCGCTCGCCACGCGCAGGGCCGAGAAATCGAGCTTCCCGAACTCGGGATTGTGAAGCAGCGCGTTGAACAGCGTATTGACGCCGGTGATCATGTTGTAGCGGTGCTTGGCGAGCTCCTTCACGAATCCCGGGATATCGCGCGGGTTGGTGATGAGGATGCTGTAGCCGCCCATCCTCAGGATGAGCAGGCAGTTCACCGTGAGCGAATAGATGTGGTAGAGCGGCAGCGCGGTGATGATGGTCGGCGTCTCGCCTCCCAGGGACAGCGAGAGCCAGCCCTCGACCTGGGCGATGTTTGCCACGATGTTGCGGTGAAGGAGCATGGCGCCTTTCGACACGCCGGTCGTTCCCCCGGTGTACTGCAGGAACGCGATGTCCTCGGGGCCGACATCGACGGACGCCAGCGGCCTTCCGGCGCCTTCGGCGAGCACGTCGTTGAACCGCTGCGCCGCCGGCAGATCGAATGCCGGCACCATCTTCTTCACCTTGCGCAGCACGAAGTTCACGAGCAAGCCTTTGGCGCCCAGCAGGTCCCCCAGCGCGGCAAGCGCCACGTGCTTCACCGGCGTCCTCGGCAGCACCTCCTGAAGCGTGCGCGCGAAATTCTCCAGGATCACGATGGCCTCGGCCCCCGAATCCTTGAGCTGGTGCTCGAGCTCGCGCGCGGTGTACAGCGGATTCACGTTCACGACGGTGTAGCCGGCGCGCAGCGCGCCGAACATGGCGATCGGGTACTGCAGGCAGTTCGGCAGCATGATCGCCACGCGCGCGCCCTTCTTCAGCCCCTTGGCCTGCAGCCACGCGCCGAACGCCGCCGACATGCGGTCGAGGTCGCCGAAGGCGAGCGTCCTGCCCATGCTGTGGTAGGCCGGCCGCTCGCGGAACAGCTGGATGCTCCTGTCGAACAGCGCGCCGACGGATCGGAACTCGTCGGTGCGAACCTCCGGCCCGACACCCGCGGGGTAGCTCTTCAGCCAGATGCGCTCCATCGTCCCCTCCTCAGTTCGCGCTTCTCGCGCCGATTCTAGCGACGATCGGCGCCGCGAGGCATCCCGCACCGATGGCGACGTAGCCGGCGATCCAGGCCGTCGCGTTGCGCGCGCCGCCCGCGACGTCGAGCGCGGCGCCGAAAACAACCGGCCCGAGCATGCCGCCGGCAAACCCGGCAAGCGAGTACAAGCCGAGCGCGGCGCCGCGCAGCTCCGGCGGCGCGGCGGCGACCAGGCCGGCGGTCAGGGTACCGGACTCGGCCATGACCAGCATGGAATAGAGCGCCAGCAGGACGACGACGAGCGCCCAGTGCCAGGGCGCGCCGATCGCCACGACGAGCCCGCCCGAGCCCGAGGCGCCCATCACCAGGAGAATCCAGCGGCGCCGGCCGATGCGCAGCGCCACCTCGTTGCCGACAATCGACGCCGGTACGGCGAGCAGATTGACAACCGCGGCGATGGCGGGAAGCTGCCAGGGAAACCCCGCCGACGCCTGCAGCGTGGCCGAGTACGACAGGAACGCCACCATCCAGCCGCGCGAGCCAAAGAGCTCGATGCAATGGGCGGCATAGCCCAGCGTATAGCCAGCGCAGGCGCGGATCGCGAGCACTTTCCGCCAGGCGGCCAGGGGGAACAGGGTCGCGAACGAAAAGGCCCCGGCGATCTTCGTTTCCGTGGACGGCTCGACGAGAAGAAAAACCACGCCGCCGGCGAGGAAGGGACCGACCGCCGAGCCGATGAAGGCCGCCTGCCAGCCGACGAGAGGCGCGGCAAGCCCGGCGATCGCCAGCGACAGCGCCGTGCCGATGCCGAAGAACGACGTATAGAACGCGACGTAGCGGCTCTGCTGCGGCCCCGAAACGCGCTCGGACAGCAGCCGCAGCCCCGGCATGTAGGTCGCCGCGATGCCCATGCCGAGCAGTCCCTGCAGCAGCGCCGCGCTGACGAATCCGTGTGCGAAGAGGCCGAAGCCGCCGCCTCCCGCCGTAGCGAGCAGGCTGCCGGCGAGGTACACGCGGCGCGCGTCCAGGCGGTCGGTGAGCGCGGTCCACAGCGACACCGTGCCGATGTAGCCGGCAAAGAACGCCCCGCTCACGATGCCGGCTTCGGAATTGGACAGGTGCCACAGGTCGCGCAGCTCCGGCAGCAGCGCCGCATAGGTCGAGAAGCCCAGCATCGACAGCACGTGGGCTCCGATCAGCAGAAGGGGCGTTTTATTTATTTCTGAATTTCGCCTTGCGTTTCTCGAGGAAAGCGGCCATGCCCTCCTTCTGATCTTCGAGGCCGAACTGCGAGTGGAACAGGCGCCGCTCGAAGAGCACGCCCTCGGAGAGCGAGGTCTCGTAGGCGCGGTTGACGGATTCCTTGATCATCATGGCGACCGGCAGGGAGTAGCCGGCGATCTTCTGCGCCACGCCAAGCGCCTCTTCCATCAGCTTCTCGGGCGGCACGACGCGCGAGACCAGCCCCGCGCGCTCGGCCTCCTGCGCGTCCATGGTGCGCGCCGTGAGGCAGAGATCCATGGCCTTCGCCTTGCCGACAGCGCGCGGCAGGCGTTGCGTGCCCCCCGCGCCGGGCATGATCCCGAGGTTGATCTCCGGCTGCCCGAACCTGGCGTTCTCGGCGGCGATGACGATGTCGCACATCATCGCCAGCTCGTTGCCTCCGCCGAGCGCATAGCCCGCCACGGCGGCGATCACCGGCTTGCGGATGCGCCGGATATGCTCCCAGTCGCGCGTAATGTAGTCGGACAGGTAGGCGTCCATGTAGCTGTAGCCCTTCATCACGCCGATATCCGCGCCCGCCGCAAAGGCCTTGTCGCCGCCCGCGATGAGAATCGCGCCGACGCCTTCGTCGGCATCGAAGGCCTGCAGCGCCGCGCCGAGCTCCTGCATGAGCTGCGGATTGAGCGCGTTCAGCTGCTTGGGACGGTCGAGCGTGATCACGCCCACCCGGTCCTTCTTCTCCGTCTTGATGAATTCAGCCATGTCTCGTCTTCAGCTCCGATCGCGTATGCCTTCGGCATGGCAAAATCAGAGCGCCGGGGTAAGTTGGCGACGATTCTACGTTGAAAGCCCAGCGGGTGAAGCGCTGGCCGTACGTCTGGCGACCTACTCGCGACAACAGAGAGACACACACTTCCCTTGCCTACACCTCCACCCGAAGCGAAGCGCCAGGCGCAGATCGACGCCGTCCTGCTCAAGCTCCCCGGCGTCACGACAAGGGAGATCCATGGCCTGCACGCTTATTTCGTTAGCGACCGGATGTTCGCCTGCGTCAGCGGCAAAGGGGTCGGACTTCGCCTGCCGGTCGCCGCGGCAACCGAGCTCCAGTTCTCGCGACACGACGTCGTGCCTTTTCAGCCTGGCGGTGTCGGCGCCACCCGCGAATGGATCCAGATCGACCGCTCGGACGCCGCCGAGTACCAGAAGGATCTCGAGCTGTTCCGTACTTCCCTCGAATTCGTGAAAACCGGCCGGGGCCGCTAGGCCCGGCAAATCTTGGCATGGCAGAATTCAAGCCCATGCCTTCGGTGCTCGTCTCCCTGGAAGCCGGCGTGCTCACGCTCACGCTCAACCGGCCGGAGAAGCTCAACGCGTTCAATCCCGAGATGCACCAGGCGCTGCGCGAAGGACTCGCGCGCGCCGCTGACGAAGCCGAGGTGCGCGCGGTGGTTCTCACCGGCGCCGGCCGCAGCTTCTGCGCCGGCCAGGATCTCTCTGAGCGCGACGTGAGCGCAGGAGCGGCGCCGATCGACCTCTCCGTGTCGCTCGCGTCGAACTACAACCCGCTCGTGCGCCGGCTGCGAGAGCTGCCCAAGCCGATCGTGTGCGCCGTGAACGGCGTCGCCGCGGGGGCCGGCGCAAACATCGCGCTCGCTTGCGACATCGTGCTCGCCGCGCGCTCGGCGCGCTTCGTGCAGGCCTTCTCGCGCATCGGTCTCCTGCCCGACTCCGGCGGCACGTACTTCCTGCCGCGGCTCGTCGGCACGGCGCGCGCCATGGGGCTCGCGCTCCTCGCCGAGAGCCTCCCGGCGGAGCAGGCCGAGCAGTGGGGGCTCATCTGGAAGGCGGTCGACGACGATCGCCTCGCCCCCGAGGCGGCGTCGCTCGCGCAGCGGCTCGCCAGGGGCCCGACGAAGGGCTACGGCCTGCTCAAGAGAGCCCTTTGCGCGTCGAGCGAAAACTCTCTCGACGCGCAGCTCGACCTCGAGCGCGACCTGCAGCGCGAAGCCGGAGCGAGCGAGGACTACCGCGAGGGGGTCCGCGCCTTCAAGGAGAAGCGCGAGCCGAGATTCGGCGGCCAATGAGCCCGGAGGAAATTGCCGAGCGCACCGCCGAGCTGATCGAGCGCGACGACCGCGCCTCGCGCTGGCTCGGCATCGCGGTCGAGGAAGTCCGGCCCGGCTATGCGCGCCTGGCGATGAGGGTGTCGGATCACATGGTCAATGCCCAGAACGTCTGCCATGGCGGGCTCGTCTTCGCGCTTGCCGACTCGAGCTTCGGCTACGCGTGCAACACGCACAATCAGCGCGCCCTCGCGGCCAGCTGCACGATCGAATTTCTCGCCCCGGCGCACGTGGGCGACCGGCTGACCGCCGAGGCAGCCGAAGTCGCGCGCGCCGGGAGCAGCTCGTTCTACGACGTGCGCGTGACCAATCAGGATCGGCAGACGATCGCCCTCTTCCGCGGCAAGGCGGCGGGCGTCAAAGGTCATTGGGTCTGAGGAGGGAGCCATGAGCGACTTTCCGCTGGAACCGATCGAAAAAGCGCCGCTCGCGGAGCTGCGCCGGCTTCAGCTCGAGCGCCTGCAATGGTCGCTGGCGCACGCCTACGACAACGTGCCGCATTACCGGCGCAAGTTCGAAGCCGCCGGCGTGAAGCCCGCCGATTGCCGCAGCCTCGGCGACCTCGCGCGTTTCCCATTCACGACGAAGGCGGACCTGCGCGAGACCTATCCCTTCGGCCTCTTCGCCGTGCCGATGGACCGGATCGTGCGCGTCCACGCTTCTTCCGGCACCACTGGCAAGCCCACGGTCGTCGGCTACACCGCAAAGGACATCGATACCTGGAGCCACCTCATGGCGCGCTCGATCCGGGCAGCCGGCGCGCGCCGCGGCGACAAGGTGGACGTCGCCTATGGCTACGGGCTCTTCACGGGCGGGCTGGGCGCCCATTACGGCGCGGAGCGCCTGGGACTCACCGTGATCCCGCTGGGCGGCGGAATGACCGAGCGCCAGGTCCAGCTCATCCAGGATTTCAAGCCCGAGATCATCATGGTCACGCCGAGCTACATGCTCGCCATCGCCGACGAGATGGAGCGCCAGGGCGTCGACCCGCGCAAGACATCGCTGCGCGTCGGCATCTTCGGCGCCGAGCCCTGGACCGACGAGATGCGCCGCTCGATCGAGCAGCGCCTCTCGCTCCAGGCGGTCGACCTGTACGGCCTGTCGGAGGTCATGGGCCCAGGCGTCGCCCAGGAATGCGCCGAGACGAAGGATGGCCTCACGATCTGGGAGGATCACTTCTATCCCGAGATCGTCGATCCGCAAACCGGCGCGCCGCTGCCCGAGGGTGAGAAAGGCGAGCTCGTCCTCACCTCGCTGACCAAGGAGGCGCTGCCGGTGGTGCGCTACCGCACGCGCGACCTCACGCAGCTCCTGCCGGGCACCGCGCGCACAATGCGCCGCATGGCGCGAATCGCCGGGCGCTCCGACGACATGCTGATCATCCGCGGCGTGAACGTGTTCCCCTCGCAGATCGAGGAGCTGATTCTCAAGGAGCCCGGTCTGGCCCCGCACTACGTGCTCGAGCTCACCAAGCACGGCCCGCTCGACCATCTCACCGTCGTCGTCGAAGGCGACCCGGCCGCGGCGAAGGCGCTGCAGCACAGCATCAAGTCCTACATCGGCATCAGCACCGACGTGCGCATCGGCCCCGTCGAGCGCTCCATCGGCAAGGCGAAGCGGGTCATCGACAAGCGGCCGAAGTAAGGCCTACGGCGCCAAGGGGGCGAGGGCGCAGGCCTGTCGGGGACGGCGAAGCGCCAGCGACCCGAGGATGGCGGCGAGCGCCGCCGCCGCGAGCAAATGCTTGAGCGTGTGACCGCTCAGCGCGTGCCCGCTCAGCCCGAACACCTGCCGGTCGTAGGCTTCGGCGAGCTTGCCGAGGACGTAGAGCCCTACCGCGACAAACAGCACCGAGCCCTGCGTGTACCGCGACCTGCAGATTGTCGCGAGGACGAGCACGGCCACGAGCGACCCGTACTGGGTGAAGAGGTACGGCCGCAGGTCGCCGCTCGTCGCCCAATAGAGGACGCTGGCGATGCCAAGCGCGACGAGCGGTACGACGAGGCGGCTGCCGAGCCGGGCGTTCACGCGCTCGCCGACCACGGCGCCGACGAGCGACATGAAGCCGATCGCCATCGGCAGGCGGTCCCAGACGAGGCGCGCATCGCCCGGTGCGAGGTGGTAATAGGCGGAACCGAATGCCGTGGCGGCGACGGCGCCGAACAGGAGCCAGTACGCGCGCAGCTCCTCGGGTGCGGCGAAGCGCCTGCCCGCCGCGCGCTCCCGCCATAGGAAAACGAGTCCGGCCGCGCCGACGAGCAGGAACGCGACGTTGGAGAGCGTGTCGCCTGCATGCGGAACGCCGAGCCAGATACGGTCGTCGGCGAAGCGGTGGTAAGCCGGATCCTGATGGATCGGAGAGAGCATCGCTAGATCAGTCCGCCGCGGGGGGCAGAGTACGCCCGGTAAGTGATGAGCAGCGTCCCGCCGCCGATCCGAGTGGCGCCGCCGAATTCCTGGCCGAAGCTCGCCTCGAGCGAGAGCCAGCGGTACTCCAGGCCGAGCGCCGACGTGGGCGAAACGGCGTAATCCAGTCCCACGACGTACTGCATGCCGACGCCCTGGTCGCGTC
>Ga0153915_10006547_pt1 | contig 10929 bp, 7 predicted proteins | sample Opewatmetagenome_2_FD_107003 | JGI IMG/M metagenome (GOLD analysis project Ga0153915, IMG submission 107003) | Freshwater wetland microbial communities from Ohio, USA - Open water 3 Core 3 Depth 3 metaG | ecosystem: Environmental > Aquatic > Freshwater > Wetlands | place: USA: Ohio, Lake Erie...
CGGGATTCTCGCGGCGGCTTCGGCGGCGTTGGCGTTCGGTAGCGCGCGGATGATGTCGCCCGACAAGACCGTCACGATGTTGTCGGCATTCCTCTGCTTCTCCAGCGCCTGCTCCCTCGTCTCGTTCAACCGCGGCGACGCGCTGATGATCATGCGGTCGAGCTCGCGCGCCGCTGCGCGCAACTGCACGTCGCGCGTGGTAACATCGCCGTCGCGTATCCCGACGTTGAACGTATCGGGCGCGAATCCAGTTCGGCGGACGACGACCGTGTACGATCCGCTCGCGATGTGCGCGACGACGTAATCACCGTGCGCGTTCGATGACGTACCGAGGGAAGTTCCGTTCAAGTGAACCGACGCGCCCGCAACCCCCAGTCGAGCGTCGTCGATGATTCGGCCCCGTAGCGTGCCGCCACCCTGCTGTGCCTCGACGGCTGTCGACCAACACAGCCCCGCGACAACTCCGGCATGGATCGTTGTGCGAACGAATCGCCTGTGGTGTGAGCCGCGCGCCCCGATTGATGTCATGTCCACCGTCCCCGCGAGAGTGAAGAGAGATCCCACGAGGTTGAGCCTGATCTGTCTCGGCACGGCATCCGTGACGGCGATCTCACGGTTGCGTCACGGCACGGCCGGCCATCGCGCAACGAGCTGACGGCCTCAGCCGCGACACGCGTTGACAGGCCATCCGGCCTCGGCTACTCATTGCCAATCCATCGCTCCGAGTCGACCTGCACCGCCTAGCGCAGTCGTCCCGTAGTCACGGGTGGTGATGTCGTGCGATGCGATCACCGGCCAATACGTCGTGGCAGCACGATCAACGAACTCTAAATGATCAAATCGGCGTTGGACGCGGGTTCACCTCTTCACGAGGGATGATCGAATGATCAGACATCGCACTCGGCCTCGTAACTCCGCATTGCTCCTCAGCGCGCTCGTCCTCGCGGCTCAAGCGTGCGGCTCAAGTGGAGACGGTGGCAGCACTCCGCCAACGCCGGCCATCACAATCGCCCTCAGTCCCACGAGTGCGAGCGTGCAACAGGGTGGGTCGACGAACGTCACCGCGACCGTGACGGCCACAGGCGGCTTCACCGGCACTCCGACGGCGACGCTGACCGGGGCACCCACTGGCGTGACGATCACGCCGGCAGGCGTCCAGACGAGCGGCGCGACAACGACCATCACCGTGTCGGTGTCGGTCGCGTCCACCGTTGCGGCAGGAACCTACAACTTGACCGTGACGGCGTCCGGCGCCGGCGTGAGCAGCGTAACGGCGACCTTCGTCCTCACGGTGACGGCCGCGCCGGCGAGCTCGTACGCCCTCTCACTCACGCCGGCCTCACTGTCGATCGCGCAGGGGGCAAACGCCACGGTGACAGTGAACCTTGCGCGAACGAATTTCACCAATGCCGTCACGCTCGCCGCCGAGGGTCTGCCCTCGGGCGTCACGGCGGCGTTCAACACGAGTCCGACGACTGGCAACAGCTCGACGTTGACGCTGACCGCGACCGCGAGCGCAACAGCGGGAGTGTCCAACGTCACCATCCGCGGCACCGCGACGGGCGCGACCGACCAGACGGCCACGTTGGTTCTGACAGTCACCGCGGTGACGACCGGCAATTACACACTCTCGGCGACGCCGGCGACGGCGTCCGTCGCCCAAGGCGCGAACGTAACGAGCACGATCAACATCAACCGCACCGGTGGATTCGCCGGTAGCGTGGCGCTCGCTGTCACCGGCGCGCCGACCGGCGTGACCGCGACGCTCAACCCGACGAGCACCACCGGCAACACGTCCACGCTCACGATCGCCGCGTCGGCGACGGCGACAACCGGAGCTGCGACGCTGACGATCACCGGAACGGCAACCGGTCTCGCGAATCAGACCACGACCGTGGGCGTGACCGTGACGACCACGGGCGGCGGCAGCGGCAACGTGACGCTCGACTACTCGGCATGCAGCAGCAAGCCGATTTGGGTTGCGGCTCAAGACGGTTCTGGCCCGTGGACGCGCATCACGGGGACGAACAACATCTACAAATTCAGCGTGACTACCGGAAAAGGCGGATACGCCGCGACCTCGCAAGACGGGACGTCGACCTCGACCGAAGTCAGCTTATTCACGCAAGCCGAGCTCACCTCAGGGGTGATCGCCCTCTGCAACGACGTGGGCACAAGGAGCGTGACGGGCACGGTCGCCGGGCTCGGTCAGACGGATGCCGCGTTCGTCTCGATGGGCGACGCCTCCGCCACGGTAACCGCGGCGAGTCTGAACTTCACGTTGAACGACATGCTGTCTGGACCGCAGGACTTGGTTGCTTATCGCACCAACCTCCTCGCTGGTCCGTCGGCCGGCGACCGAGCCGTGATCATACGCGATCTGAACACGGCGTCGGGCGGATCGGTCGGAACAGTCGACTTCGGCGGCAGCGGGGCCATTACACCCGCTTCCGGGACGATCACCGTAACGGGCGGACTGGCTGGCGACACGTATACGCAAAGCATGTCTTACTTGACGGGCGCGAGCTGCACGACGGGCACGCTGTATTTCGCGACCGGCGGTACTTCTCCAACCCTCACGGCATTCGGAATTCCCGCTGCCTCGCAGCGCGCCACCGATTTTCATCAACTTCTCGTTGCGACAGGCACCGCGACGACCAGCCGCAGTGTCCTCGCGAGCTTCCACTCGTTCGGCAATCAGACGATCGCTCTCGGGGCGGCGCTGCCGACCCCGACAATTACGTCGCTGAGCGGTAGCTACAAGCGGTTGCAGGCAGCGCTCACGATTCCGTCCGACTATCAGACCTTTGCGAGCTTCAGCTACGACCAGGGAGGGAAGGACGCGTCAGTGGAAACCAGCTACGGCTATCTCGGATCTGCGAGCGCGACGATCGCGTTCCCGGACTTTTCCGGCGTCGCGGGCTTCGACCCGACGTGGCTGCCGGCGTCGAGTGCAACGGTCTCGACTAGTCTGACGGTGGCAGGGGCGAATGTCGCGATCACAAGCCCCTCGTTCTCATTCTGCTCTGAGGGATTGCGGCTCAAGCTGGCGACCGTCTCTGGGTCGAACTAGTCTCTGGAAGGGCAGGCCGCGCGCCGGGTGATCTGAACGATCGCCCGGCGCGCCCGCCGGTCATCCGCGAAGCGCGGCGCGTGCGGCTGAGCCGATCTGCGTTGACACGGCCACACCGCGCGTGCTACTCATGACGCGTCCACAGCTCCGAGCGCCGCATGCCGAGCTCCACAACGCGCATCGTCGTCAACGGCACGCCGCACGACATCAGCGCTGCCCCCGACACACCGCTTCTCTACGTCCTCCGCAACGACCTCGGCCTGACGGGTCCGAAATTCGGCTGCGGCCTCGGCCAATGCGGTGCATGCATGGTCCACATCGACGGACTCGCCGTTCGATCCTGCACGACACCGCTTTCGACGGCCGCCCGCGGACCGATCACAACGATCGAGGGACTCGGCACGCCCGAGAAGCCGCATCCCGTTCAGCAAGCCTTCATCGACGCGCAGGCGGCGCAGTGCGGATACTGCACCAACGGAATGATCATGGCGACGGCCGCACTGATCGCGCGAACCAAGCAACCGACGAACGCGCAGATCCGCTCCAGCCTGAACGGCAACCTCTGCCGCTGCGGAACCCACATGCGCATCATGCGCGCCGTCGAGCGAGCCGCCGAGCTGAGTGTCGCCCAGCGCGGCGCGGGCGACGGGACCGATCGGGGAGGCAGCGATGACTAGCTCACTCTCGCGTCGCGACTTTCTCAAGGATACCGGCGTACTCATCATCGGATTCTCATTGAGCAGACACGCGGCGGTCGCTGACGCGGCCGAGCGCTTGGCGACGCACGCCCCGCTCGCGGCGCAGCTCGACTCCTGGCTGGTCATCGCCGCCGACGGGTCCATCACCGTCTTCAGCGGCAAAGTCGAGCTGGGCACGGGCGTGTCGACCGCCCTGCGACAGATCGTCGCCGAAGAGCTCGACGCGCCGTTCGAGCGCATCACCTGGGTGCAAGGCGATAGCGATCGCACGGTCGATCAAGGCCCGACGGTCGGCAGCCAATCTGTGAAGCGTGGCGGCGCACAGTTACGGCAGGCGGCCGCTGAAGCACGTGCCGCTCTCCTCGAGTTGGCGTCCGCGAAGCTTGGCGTACCGATCGACTCCCTGGCGGTCGCGCGGGGTGTCGTGTCTGTTCGAGGCGGAACGCAGAGCGCGACCTTCGCTGAACTCATCGGCGGCAAACGCTTCGAGCGGACCGTCAGCGGAAAGGCGCCGGTCAAACGGCCGAGCGACTACACGGTCGTCGGCAAGCCTGTGCCGCGCGTCGAGCTTCCCGCGAAGATGACCGGACGCCACATGTATGTGCACGACGTTCGAGTCGACGGAATGGTGCATGGACGCGTCGTGCGGCCGACGAGCATCGGCGCGAAGTTGCTGAGCATCGACGACAGCGCACTCCGCGACATTCCCGGCGCTCGTGTCGTTCGCAAGGACGACTTCCTCGGCGTCGTCGCCAATCGAGAGGACGATGCGATTCGCGCGGCGCGCGCGCTCAAGGCGACATGGAGCGCATCCGAGACGCTGCCACCGATGGACGAGCTACATGAAACTCTCATCAAGATTCCGGCGACCGACCGCATCGTGGCCGACGCGAGCGACGTCCCCGCATCGATCGCGCGCGCGGCGAAGACAGCCAAGGCCCGATACACGTGGCCCTTCCAGATGCACGCGTCGATCGGCGCTTCGTGCGCCGTCGCCGACGTCAAGCGCGACTCGGCGACGATCTGGTCGTCGACGCAAGGCGCGCACACTCTCAAGGCCGCGCTCGCGCAACTGCTCGGTGCGCAACTCGATAGCCTGCACGTCATCTGGACGGAAGGCTCCGGCTGTTATGGCCACAATGGGTCCGATGACGCGGCCGCCGACGCCGCGCTCCTGTCACAAGCGGTAGGCAAGCCGGTGCGAGTGCAATGGTCGCGCGCCGACGAGCACGGGTGGGAACCGAAGGGCGTCGCCATGGTGATGGATGTCGCCGCCGGTCTCGACGAGAACGGTCGCATCATGGGCTGGGACTACGCGGTGTGGACGCCGACGCACTCGAGTCGCCCGGGTGGTGGAGCCGGCGGCGGCGCCAACTTCGTCGCCGCGCAACTCACCGGCGCCATGCCTGCCTCGCGTCCATCGCTCGGCGGCGATCGCAACTCCAGACACACCTATAGCATTCCAAGCACGCGCGTCGTCGCGCACTTGCTCCAATCCGCTCCGCTTCGGACATCATCGTTCCGCGGACTCGGCTCGCCCCAGAATAGTTTCGCCAACGAATCGTTCATGGACGAGCTGGCCGTGGCCGCTGGTGCGGATCCCGTCGAATTCCGTCTTCGGCATCTCACCGATCCGCGCGCAATCGCCGTCATCCAGGCGGTGGCCCGACTGGCGAAGTGGGAGTCGCGAGTCGCCAATTCAAAGAATGCGAGTGCCGGGGCGAGCGGCCTGGCGCGAGGGCGCGGCATGGCCTTCGTCCAATACGAGGGCACGGAGGCGTACGTTGCCGCCATCGTCGATGTCGACGTCGACCCCGGCGCGCACACCGTGCGCGTGACGCACGCATACATTGCGCACGACTGCGGTCTGATCGTAAACCCCGATGGTCTGCGCAATCAGATCGAGGGGAACGTCATTCAGGGGATCAGCCGAACGCTCAAGGAATCCGTCAAGTTCGATCGCTCCCGCGTCACGAGTCTCGACTGGCGGTCGTACCCGATCGTCACCTTCGCCGAGGTCCCCGAATCGATCGATATCGAGTTGATCGATCATCCGGAGGTGCCGTCGGTCGGGGCAGGGGAGGCGGCGACGTCGCCCGTTCCCGCGGCGATCGCCAACGCCATCTTCGATGCGACGGGCAAGCGACTGCGCGACGTGCCGCTGCACGTCTAACAATCCCGGAGGGGTCGCAATGCGCGTTGGCGTCATACGATTTGTCTCGACGGCGGCGCTGTTCGTTTTGACGCAATGCCGAGCGCGCGCGCCGCGGAACTGACTCGGTGTCACACATCCGGGCCGACGGCCGTCTTCCCAGACGACACCAACACACGGACAGGATTGATGACCCAACGATTGAGTTATGAGCGCGTCGCGCCGCAGGCGTACCGTGCCATGCGCGGCCTCGAGGACTATGTGAAGTCGACTGGACTCGAGCGCCCGCTGCTCGAGCTGATCAAGCTACGCGCCTCGTACATCAACGGCTGCGCGTCTTGCGTGGACATGCACACCAAAGACGCTCGCGTCGCCGGCGAGACCGAGCAGAGGTTGTTCGCCGTCCCGGTGTGGCGGGAGACGCCGTTCTTCACGCCGCGCGAGCGTGCTGCGCTCGCGTGGACGGAGGCGGTGTCGAACGTTGCGCGCGGCAACGTATCGGACGACGTCTATCGTGAAGCGCGCAAGCAGTTCGGCGAGGTCGAATTAGTGGAGCTAACTATGGCCGTCATCGCCATCAACGGGTGGAATCGCCTGGCGGTTGCGTTTCAATCGGAGGTCGGAAGCTACCGACCCGAGCGAACGGCGGACTAAGACGCGCTAGCCCGACGGAGGGCAGGGTGGCTTGACGGCCGCGGTCCTCGATGCATATATACATGGCGTCTATAAACGCTTTGTCTATACCAGGCAGACCGCGCCGTCTCGCCTCATCCACGCCGCCCGTGTCCGAAAAACCGACCCCCGACGATTTCCTCCCGCTCAAGCCGGACGCGTTCTACGTCCTCCTCGTGCTGCTCCACGGCGAGCGCCATGGATACGCCATCATGCGCGAGGCCGCTGACCGCTCGGACGGCCGCGTCGAGCTCCAGGCCGGCGCGCTCTATCGCCTTCTGGCGAAGATGCTCGACGACGGACTCGTCGTCGAATCGCAGCGTCGGCCCGCCGCCGATGCGGATGACGAGCGGCGCCGCTACTACCGCGTGACGCCGCTCGGCAAGCGGACCATCGCCGCCGAGGCGGAGCGGATGGCTTCGCTCGCCGAGGCGGCACGCGTGGCCCTACGCGGTCAAGCGGCGATCGCCTGATGGCCGACTTCCGGCTGCCTCCGCTCAGCGCCGCCGAGCGGGTGTATCGCGCGCTCCTGCATTTCTATCCGCCGCGCTTTCGTCACGCGTTCGCGCAGGACTTGGTGGAAACGTTCCGCGATCAGCGTCGGGACGCGGTTCGACGCGTCACGCCGAGGAGCGCGTTCTGGTTTGCCTCGCTACGCGATCTCACGACGCAGGCCCTCGCCGAATGGCTCGCGTCCGCGTGGCGGTTGGCGCGCAACATTCATGGAACCGATCGAGAGGAATCGTCGATGGCCGCCATTCCGCACGCCCTCCGCTTCGCCGAGCTACGCTTCGCCGCCCGCCGGTTGGCGCGCGTTCCGAGCTTTACCGTTGCCGCGGTCTTCGTGCTCGCGCTTGGCATTGGCGCCACGACCGCCGTATTCAGTCTGGTGAATGGTGTGCTGCTGCGACCGCTGCCCTATCCCTCGTCTGACCGGCTGGTGTGGCTTGGGCACTCGGTGGAAGTATCCGGCGTCGACAGAGCGGATCAATCCGACGCGAGTTTCTTGTTGTATCAAGAGCATGCGCGTGCATTCGACGGCATTGCGATATCGCACGACGCCGACGTGAATCTCGGCGCCGCCGACGGCGACGCCGCGCGCGCTGAACGCGTGGCATCGGCGGGAGTCAGCGCGAACCTGTTCGACGTCCTGAAGGTCCATCCGGCGATCGGGCGAGGATTCCGCGCGGGCGAAGACCGCGCTACCGCACCGAAGGTCGCGATTCTCTCGCACGCGCTGTGGCAGGGACATTTTCACGGCGAGCCGTCGGTCATCGGAAAGCAGGTCATCGTCGATGGCGTCTCGCGCCAAGTCGTTGGCGTCATGCCGCGCGGCTTCGCGTACCCGTCGCCCGCCGCGGAACTGTGGCTGCCGCTCGGTTTGGATCCCGCGACGGCGAACGCGGGGAGCTTCAACTATCGCGGCGTGGCGCGATTGAAGAACGGCGTCACGATCGATGCCGCGCGTGCGGACCTCGAGCGAGTCTTGCCGCGTCTCCTCGATGAGTTCCCGAGTGGTATTCCGCCGGCCATGTGGGCACAAGCGCACGTCCGTCCGATCGTCACGCCGCTCCGCGACTCCATCGTTGGTGACGTGTCGCGCCTGCTGTGGATTCTTCTCGGGAGCGTATCGCTCGTTCTCGTGATTGCGTGCGCGAACGTGGCGAATCTGTTTCTCGTGAGGGGAGAGAGCCGGCAGCTCGAGCTTGCCGTCCGCAGTGCGCTGGGCTCCGGCCTCGCTGGGATCATCGCGCAAGCGCTCAGCGAATCGTTCGTCCTCGCAGCGAGCGGCGGAGCAATCGGGGTACTCCTCGCGCTGCCTGGCGTAAAGTTGGCGACGAGCTTCGGCAACGGCCTCGGCGTACCGCGGCTGCAGGAGGTGACCGTCGCGGGCAGCGTGCTTGTCTTCGCGCTCGGCGTGAGCGTGTTCTGTGCCGTGTTCGTGAGTCTCGTTCCCGTCGTGCGGGCGCGGCGGGTGCCGATCGCCCTTGTGTTGCGGGAGGCCGGTCGCGGGTCGACGGCCGGCGCGCGCAGACAATGGGCGCGGAGTGCCCTCGTCGTGTCGCAGGTGGCGCTCGCGCTGGTGCTCGTTGCCGTGTCGGGATTACTCGCGCGCAGCTTCGCACATCTGCGCGACGTGAAGCCGGGCTTCGATCCGCGCGGAATTGTGATGTCGCGGATCGCGCTTCCGACGGCCAACTATCCCTCGGCTGTTCAGACCTTCAATGTGTATGCGCGTTTGCTGGATCAAGTGCGCGCAATGCCCGGCGTGCGCGACGCGACGCTCACCGACTGGGTGCCGCTCACCAACGACCACGACGACTCGGTGGTCGAGGTCGAGGATCATCCGCTGCCGCCGAACGCGGTGCCGCGTGACCACTTCATGCCGAACGTCGATGCGCAGTTTTTCCACACGATGAGCATTCCCGTGCTCGCGGGACGGACGTTCGGCGCGCTCGACCCCGCGCAGCCCGCGCGCGAAGTCGTGGTCAGTCGTGCGTTCGCCGAACGATACTGGCCCGGGGCGAGCCCACTGGGAAAGCGAGTGCGGCCGGCGATTACGGGCCCGTGGTGGACGGTCGTCGGAGAAGTGGGCGACGTGCACTACGACGCGCTCGACAAGCCCGCAAACGACGCCTTGTATCTGCCTCTTGTCACGCAACAAGGAGATGGGAAAGTGACGACGGAGCACTTCGTCGCGCTGCTGGTGCGGACCGATCGCGAGAACGCGACGCTCTTGCCGGCGATTCGACAGGCCGTTCACGCGCTCGACCCGTCACTCCCGACGTATGATGAGCACTCTCTAACTGACATCGTGTCGGCGGCGTCGGCACGCGCGCGGGTGACGTTGCTGTTGCTCGCCATCGCCAGCGTACTTGCGTTGATCCTCGGCGCGGTCGGGATCTACGGTGTGATGGCGTACGGCGTGAGTCTCAGGCAGCGCGAGATCGGTGTGCGGATCGCGCTCGGCGCGTGTCCGTTGGACGTCAGCCGAATGGTGTCACGTCAGGGAGTCACGCTGGGCGCGATTGGTGTGGCGATCGGCGTCCTCTGCGCGCTCAGTGTCACGCATTTGCTACGCGGTTTGCTCTACGACGTGAGCCCCACCGATCCACTCGTGATCGGGGCGACGTGCGTCGTCCTACTGGCCGTCGCGTTTTTGGCGAGCTGGATTCCGGCACGACGCGCGGCGGCGGTGGACCCGTCCGAGGCACTCCGCGCTTGACGAGCACCGGGCGCCGTCGTCATCGTCGCGTTTAGCGCAGTTCGTTCCGTCCGGATCCGATTCGGCGAACGGCGCGGAAGTCGTCGTGTTTTTTTTCGGCAAGACGCAAGGTGGCAACATCGAGCCGAACCTGGCGCGCTGGAGAGGTCAGTTTTCGACGCCCGACGGCTCGCCGGTTCCCGAACGAGTGACGAAAGACTCCTCGGGTACGTTCTTAATCACCATCGCCGAGTTCCGAGGAACCTATCGACGAGGAATCGGCGCGGGGGACGCCGATTCCATGCGAACTGGGCAGGCGCTCGTCGCCGCCATCGCCGAGACGCCCCGGGGCACGTTGTTCATTCAGCTCTTTGGCGCGGCGGAGCGTGTGGCGGCAGAGCGCGACGCATTCGTCCAGTTCGTCAAAGGGCTTCGGTAGCCGACCGTCATCGCCCTTCGGCCAACGTCGTTGGGCGTCTTCCAATCGGTTCACTCGCACTCTATTCTCTGTCCGAGTATCGGAGCTCCATTGCCGCCGACGCCGACCTTTCCTCACGATCGTTGACCGGAGATTCCATGTTCTCGCTGCGCGTTCTCATGGCAAGCTGTGTCGCCGCCGGAGCTCTCACCGCGTGTCACCGCCAGCCCGTTGCCGACGAACACATGTCACATATGTCGGCCGGCGATCTCGCCGTTCCTGCCGGCGGTGGTGGTGGTCAAGGAAACACCGCCCTCCCGCCAAGCAATATTCACGCGGCCGCGCGCCTCTCGGCGAGTCCGCGTCACGCCGAGTGGGTCAAAATCGCGTGGGAGCCGGGATCGAAGGATTCGCTGATGGCATGGATCGTGTACCCGTCGACGTCGAATGCGAAGACGCCGGTCGTCGTCGTGGTGCACGAGATCTTCGGGTTGGCGACGTGGGTGCGCGGCGTCGCCGACCAAGTCGCCGCCGACGGATTCATCGCGATCGCCCCGGATCTCGAGTCGCGTGTTCGCGGTGGTCCGAGCACCGAGGAGTTGCCGGGTGACTCGGCACGAAAGCTCATTGCCGGCGTGAACGCCGAAGAGCGGAATCGCGGAATTGCCGCCGCGGCCCGCTACGCGATGTCGCAGCCGTCGGCGGCGCAAC
>Ga0153915_10006548_pt1 | contig 10928 bp, 6 predicted proteins | sample Opewatmetagenome_2_FD_107003 | JGI IMG/M metagenome (GOLD analysis project Ga0153915, IMG submission 107003) | Freshwater wetland microbial communities from Ohio, USA - Open water 3 Core 3 Depth 3 metaG | ecosystem: Environmental > Aquatic > Freshwater > Wetlands | place: USA: Ohio, Lake Erie...
AGCTGGATTCTGCACCCCCAGCCTTCGCAGCCGAACCGCGAGTTCATTCCGGAGATGGTGCGAACGCCGCGCTTCAACGCCTATTCTGCAAACCCCAATTTCACGGATGGAAAGACTCTGCAGTCCCCCGTGGCGGGTACGATTCCGCGCGGCTTCCTTCCGCTCCACTTTGCCGCCACTCCAGAAGACGCTGTTCGCGCGGGCGACATGTTGCAGAGTGCCGTTCGTTTTGACGGCGCACAAGTGATTTCCCGCGGCGCCGTCGTTTTTTCAAACTTTTGTACACCCTGCCACGGCGGCACCGGGAAAGGTGACGGCCTGGTCGTTCAGCGAGGCTATCCGGCGCCACCTTCCCTCTATGCAGACAATGCCAGGAAAATCAAAGATGGCCAGATGTTTCACATCCTCACCTATGGCCAGAAGAACATGCCGGCGTACGCCAGCCAACTTTCACTGGAGGATCGCTGGAACGTGATCGCCTTTGTGCGCTGGCTTCAGAAGCAAGCCCAAGCCCCGCCGGTTCCGGCAGGAGGACAGCCATGACCGGCCATCCCTATCCAGCGCGGCTTGCTAATTTTCGCAGACCCTTGGGAGCCGCCGCCGCGATTGCCGGTGTGGTTCTCCTCGGTGGACTCTGGATGGCTCCCGAGCGCGCCTGGCTGGATGTGTTGTTAGGCAGCTTCGCAATGGTGTGTCTCGGCCTGGCGGGAATTTTCTTCGTCGCTCTGCAATATGCGAGCGGAGCGGCGTGGAGCATACCTCTGCGGCGTGTCGGTGAAGCCCTCAATGCCGCGCTGCCCCTTGGCGGCATGGGAATTCTGGCCGTCCTCCTCCTGCATCCGTCGATTTATCCCTGGTACGGCCATTCAGAATTCGCCACCGAGGGTTGGGCAGGCTTTAAGCACGCCTGGCTTTCGTATCCGTTCTTTCTCGTCCGCGCTGTCGTCTACCTCACGGCCTGGCTGGGTTTTTCCTGGGCCATTCGCAGGAATTCGCGCCGCCAGGATCGGGAAGGCGGCATCGAAATAAGCCGCAAAAACACGCGCCTCTCCGTCATGTTCATCGTGGTTTTTGGCGTGACACTCTGGCTGGCCTCCACGGATTGGGTCATGTCGCTTGAGCCCAATTGGGCCAGCACAATCTTCGGCATCTATCATTTCGCCGGGATGTTTCTTTCGGGTTTGGCCGCCATCGCCCTGCTGGCCCTCGCACTGCGCGTGACCGGCCCGCTGCGCCACGGCGTGAGCGACGATCAGTTTTTGGATCTGGGGCGTTTGCTCGTGGCCTTCGCCACATTCTGGACGTATATCTGGTTCAGCCAGTACATGTTGATCTGGTATGCCAATCTCACGGAAGAAACCGGCTACATGGCGCTGAGGACAAATTCCGGGTGGGGAAGATTGTTTGTTCTGAATTTGCTCCTCAATTGGGCCGTGCCGTTTCTGCTGCTCCTGCCTCGCGCGAACAAGGTAAACCCGCGGACCCTCGCCACCGCCTCCACGATCATCCTGCTGGGCCGCGTGACCGACCTCTACCTGATGATCATCCCTCCGTTCTTTCCGGCAAGCCCTTGGCCCGCAATCTGGGACTTTGCAGCACTTGTGGTTGTTACATCCGTCTCGGTCTTAGTGACTATGCGCTCATTCTTTGCTTCAGAGCCCCTTCCCATTGGTGACCCATTCCTCTCTTTCGGCACGCACCGCCGTGCGGGGGAAGCCTCGCAACGGGCCTGATCCTGCCTGGGGCTCAAGTTCGAGGTACAAAAATTCCGGGTACTGCGAGTGATCGCCCCTCGACACCGAATCGCCGGTCGCTGTTGTTCCGGTTTGCAGCATGTAATACAAAAACATTATTGCCTGTCTCGTGAACTGAGCGCACCGTCAGCGCATCTTGGGGCGTGTTTGCGGATTCTCAGCCCACGAAATGCGTGTTCGTTTTTCTTTTCTACATGTTCTTAATGTCCTCATCATATTTACCGAATTCTATAGGGGGTTAGAAATGCAATCACCAGAGCCTCTAGCTGGCCGCATCCAGACGGGTTGGTCCACCGTGCTAGCCAGAATGGCAGGAGGAATTCTCTTATTCGAAGTCGTCTCGGGTCTGTTGATCACCTTCGGCCCGTTCCGTCCGGCGGTGGAATGGGGACTTCTTGTGCACACGGTGGCCGGGATCATCATCATCGCTCCGCTGGCGTGGTACTTCGCGCGGCATTGGAAGGACTACGCCGATCAGGCGCTCTCGGACGTGTTGCTCTTGGGCTACGTGGGGCTTGGTGCTCTGGTCATTTGCGGAGCGTCGGGACTCCTGCTGACCTGGCAGGGAGTATTCGGAGTGAAGACTTCACCGTCCATGCGGTATGTCCATCTGGTTTCCACACTGTTGATGCTGGCGGCCTCCGTTCCCCATGTCTTTATCGCCTGGCTGCGGCGGCGCAAGACGGAATTTTCAAGGGGCGCGGCCGGATGGCTCGGAATGTCCGCGGCCTTCACGCTTGCCGGAATCATTTTTGTTGTCGCCCTCGCGCTGGGATACTCGGGAACGAAATACCACAACCAATTTCCATCCGACTACAGTTATCCCTTCGGCAAGGATCGTCCTTTTGCGCCTAGTTTGGCGCACACGGCCACCAACGGCGCCTACGACGCCCAGTCCTTGGCAGGTTCGGACTCCTGCGGAGCAAGCGGATGTCATGCCGAAATCTATGCGGAATGGAAAACGAGCGCGCACCGCTACTCCGCCATGGATCCGATCTTTCAGGGCATACAGGGCGTCATGGCGAAACAGAACGGTCCGGAATCAACAAGGTACTGTGGAGGTTGTCACGATCCCATCTCGCTGTTTTCGGGGACAAAGAACATCTTTGTGGAGAAACTCACGGGCCTGCAGGGCTACAACGAAGGTATTTCCTGCGTCGCTTGCCATTCCATTCAAAAGACCGACATACAGGGCAACGCGAACTACACCCTTACGCAGCCGTCCGAATATCTCTGGCAATGGAGTTCCGATCACACCATCGCAGCGGTGGCTCGCAATTTCCTGATCCGCTCGTGGCCTTCGCAGCACAATCGCCTGAGCAAGCGCATGTTCAAGAAACCTGAGTACTGCGCAGCCTGCCACAAGCAGTTCATCGATCAGGAGGTCAACCGGGTCGGCTGGGTGCAATTGCAGAACCAATACGACAACTGGGCGGCTAGCCACTGGAACAAGAAGGGCGACCCGCGCGCCACCGTCGAGTGTCGCGAGTGCCACATGCCACTGGTCGATTCCACCGACCCCGCCGCGGGTGACACCAGCGACTATAACCGCACCGCCGACGATCACAAACATCGCAGTCACCGCTTCCTGGCGGCGAATAACTTCGTGCCCGCGCTGCTGCACCTGGAGGGCTCGGAGAAGCACGTGCAATTGACTACTCGCTGGCTGCAGGGCCACATCGATATTCCGGAAATTCGCTCAAAGTGGGCGGAGGGTCCGGTGGTGAAGATCCGCATCGAGACTCCTCCTACCGCTGTACCCAGCCGGACAATACCGGTTCGCGTCATCATCACTTCGAACAAAGTCGGCCACGACTATCCGACCGGCCCGCTCGACATGATCCAGAGTTGGGTTGAGTTGCGAGTTCAGGACGAGAGCGGCCGGATTGTATTCTCCTCAGGGGCCCGTGACACCCGCAACTTCCTTCCGCCCGGTACGTTTCTCTTCAAGGCCGAACCTGTCGACCAGTACGGCAATCTGATTGACCGGCACAATTTGTGGGAGATGGTCGGAGTGCGCTATCGCCGCTCACTCTTCCCAGGGTATTCGGACACCGTCGAATACAACGTAATGTGTCCGTCGGGCGGCCCGAGTGCACCGGCCTCGAAGACGCAAGGAGAACGTGAATTCTCCATCCCCGTGGGCGGCACAACGGGGACGCTGCGCATCGACGCTACGTTGCAATACCGTAAGATCGATCAATTCCTGCTCAACTATGTGATGGGCGAGAAGGCGGGTCTCACCGCCCCGGTAGTTGACATTGCCAGCGCAACGGCCAATGTCTGCGTGGCGCGTGCTGGAGCAATATCTCCATGCCCGTAGGCGGTTCCCCCGATCGTCGCAGGGCAGGATCAAGAAGACTTCGCCGTGTAGTCTGGGCAACATCCACGCTGCTTGCGCTTATACTGATCGGCGCCCTCCTCACCTGGCGGATTCGCAAAGAGAACGCGCCTGAAGAGTACCTGCCGGGAGAAACCTCCAAGGACATTACCAGCGTGCTCAGCGAACGGGCAGTGCGGACACCTGCAACAACGGTCCAAACGATCACCAACAAAGTGAGTTCGCGCGTGGTGGATCCTTTGCTGGACCCCGGACGAACGCTACCGCCGGGAGCGCCGGAGCCGCGCTTCACTGACGTCACGAAAGCCTCGGGGCTGGCATCATTCCGCCAGTTTCAAGGCTCGCGAACTTCTCAGTTGCCCGAGGACATGGGCTCCGGCCTTGCCTGGGGCGATTTTGACAATGATGGCCTGGACGATTTGTTCGTGGTGAGTGGCGGCGGCTCTCTTGATATGCCGGTGCCGCAGCGCGCGCCTTCTGCGCTCTACCGCAACCTGGGTGACGGCCGTTTCGAAAAAGTAGAAGACTTCCCGGATCTCCGCATCCTCGGCATGGGCGCCGCATGGGGCGATTACAACAATGACGGCTGGCTGGACCTGGTCGTGACCGGTTACGACATCATCCTACTGTTTCGAAACGACCACGGCCATCTGATCCGCGACAAGAGCTTCCCTTCGCCAAAGGGTTTTTGGACCGGCGTGTCCTGGGGCGATTACAATCGCGATGGTTTTCTGGATCTCTACGTTTGCGGCTATGTGAAGTATCAGCCGGGAAAGCGCAATTCGTCCGGCAATTCCACGCAGTTCGGCCTGGAAGTCCCCTTTACGCTGAATCCCGCTTCCTACGAACCAGAGCGAAACCTGCTGTTCCGCAACAATGGCAACGGCACGTTCACCGAAGTCGCACAGAAACTTGGTGTTGCGAATCCGGAAGGCCGCAGCCTGAGCGCACTCTGGCACGACTTCGATGGTGATGGATGGCTTGATCTTTATGTTGCCAACGATATTTCAGAGAACAAGCTGTTTCTGAACCGTCACGGAACCTTCACCGACGCCGGAAGAGGCGCCTGGGTCGAAGAGTATCGCGGCTCCATGGGTCTGGCAGCCGCGGATTTCGACCGCGATGGTGACGACGATTTTTTCATCTCGCATTGGGTCGCGCAGGGTTTTGCGTTGTACCAATCACTGCTTTCGGAGCAGAAGGGTGGGCCCGGCAAATCGGAGTTGCATTTCACGGATGTGGCCGCAAACATGGGCGTCGGACAACCTTCGTTCCAAGCAATCGGGTGGGGCGCCAGCTTCGCCGATTTCGACTCGGATGGCTGGCCTGATCTCGTCGTTGCCAACGGGAGCACCTTCGAGCAGAAGGAAACCTCGCCTCCTCGGCTGGTTCCCATGTCTTCCTTCCTGTTCTGGAATGCCCACGGCGATTTCTTCCACGATCTTGCGCCCTGGAATCGTTCCCTTTCGCAGCCACACGTCAGCCGCGGGCTGGCCCTCGCTGACTTCAACAACGATGGGGCGATGGACATCGCTATCGTGGATCAGGGCGAAGGCGTTCGTTTGTTACGCAACGACCTGCCGCAAGGTAATTGGGCTGAATTCAGGCTGCACAGCCGCGTTCCCGGGAGCGCAGCTCCGCTCGGTTTTGGCGACGGTGCCACGGTGATTGCCTGGGTAGGCGGAGTCCCGTTGCGCCGCTCTGTCACCAGCTCCTCCTACCTGTCCCAGGACAGCCGCCGAGTACATGTAGGGCTCGGCGCGGCGGCCGGGATTGATCGGTTGGAAGTGCGCTGGCTCCGCGGCGGTGCGGAGACATGGACGAATCTCGCTGCGAATCACATTTGGGAGATCACTCAGGGTGAGCGGGAACCCATGCTTTTCGCTCCGAATCCTGCCAGCGTCAGTCCCGCAGGCACAGCAGTCCAACTGGATAAAGCCGCACAAGTGCAGTTTTGGGACAAGCAGCACGCCGCGATGGATGCCATGAAGCGCGAGCGGAACCTTGTGAAGGCGGCCGCGCTCTTCCGCCAGGCCCTCGCTCTCAACCCGGACCACGAGGATTCGCACTACTATCTCGCGAATTGCCTCGCTGGTTCCGGCGACATCCCCGCCGCGCTGGCGGAACTCGATCAGCTCATTCGAATCAATCCTCAGAATCATCGCGCCTTTCAGCGCAAGGGCGAACTTCTCGCCTCCTCCGCGTCTTCGAGGAGCCAATTGGAGCTCGCGCGTCAGGCATTGAACGGCGCGCTCGGCCTGAATTCGGAAGAGACGGGAGCACTTGTTTTGCTGGGTCAAGTGGCGCTTGCGCAGGGCAATTTCACTTTGGCGGAACAGCACTTTGCACACGCTTGCCAAGCCAATCCACGCGCCGCTAACGTCTGGTTTCTGCGCGGGTACATCGCGTGGAAGCGGCAGGAGTTCGGCCAGGCGTCCACAATGCTAGCTTCAGCACGCACCGCGCGGGGCCGTGACTGGAAGCCGGCGGGCGCGGTGCTGGAAGGCGATGTGCACCAGCGCATGTACAGCGAAACCGGTTTCCTCAACGTGTTCGAGCAGCAATGGGATGGCACTCCCGAGCTCGCACGTGCCTATAGTCAACTGGACAAATATCTGCGCAGCTTCCAGCGGTAGAAGGAATCTTCAGCGCGGCAGGCAAGGATGCAAGGGCTACGCCAACCGCCGCCAAAATGCGCTACGTCATGGCCCATCCCGGCGAGAACAGTGAACCGAAAGTCGCGTGACGGGTTTACAATGCTAGCGGTGCAGATGCCTTCCTCCGCCTGAAACGCATCTGTCCCTGCAGGAGGCCCCGTGAATACCACGCTTCTCGATCGTCGCGCTTTTCTTCGTGTCTCCTCCGCCGCTGGAGGCGGTCTGCTTCTCGCCTACCACCTCGAGCCGGTCGCCAATTCTTTCGCAGCCGCACAAGCGCCGGCGCCCTCGCCTGCCGCGTTTCTGCCTGCTGCTTTCATTCGCGTTTCCGCAAACGGCGTTGTTACCATCATGGCCAAGAATCCGGAGATCGGTCAGGGCGTGAAAACCAGCTTGCCGATGCTTATCGCCGAAGAACTCGACGTTGATTGGAAGGACGTTCGAATCGAGCAAGCCGACCTCGACGAATCCAAATACGGTCCGCAGCGTGCCGGCGGCAGCACCGCCACGCCCATCAACTGGGATCCTCTGCGCCGCGTTGGCGCCGCCGGCCGCCAGATGTTCGTCAACGCCGCCGCGCAAACCTGGTCCGTTCCGGAATCTGAATGCCAGACTTCTTCTGGCCGCGTCCTCCATCCATCCACAAAACGTAGTCTCAATTACGGCGCGCTCGCCGAAAAAGCCGCCGCGCTCCCGCCGCCTGATCTCAAGTCCGTCAAGCTCAAGGATCCGAAAGACTACAAGATCATCGGCCACTCCACGCCGGGCGTCGATAACCCTTCCATTGTCACTGGAAAATCTCTCTATAGCATCGACTTCAAACTTCCGGGAATGTTGTATGCCATCTACGAAAAGTGCCCCGTCTTCGCGGGCAAATTTGTCAGCGCCAATTTCGACGAAATCAAGTCTCTCCCTGGCGTCCGGCATGCCTTCGCCGTTGATGGCACTCAGGATCTGCTCGGACTGCACTGCGGCGTCGCCATCGTCGCCGATACCTGGTGGCAAGCCAACGACGCGCGAAAAAAATTGCGCGCCACTTGGAATGAAGGCGCGACCGCACAGCAGAGCAGCGAAGGTTTTTCTCGTCGCGCCGATGAACTATCGAAACAGGCTCCCGCAATCACGTTGCGAAAAGACGGCGACGCCGATTCAGCCTTGCAGTCTGCCGCAAAAGTCGTCGAGGCCGCTTACTTTTATCCCTTCCTCGCGCATGCGCCCATGGAGCCGGAGAATTGCCTCGCTCACTACCATGACGGCAAGCTCGAGTTCTGGTCGCCCAGCCAGACTCCCGAATCCGGCCGTCAGCAGGTCGCAAAATTCTTCGGCATTCCTCCTGGCGACATCATCGTGCACATGAAGCGCGCTGGCGGAGGGTTCGGACGGCGGCTCACCAACGATTACATGCTCGAAGCAGCCGCCATCGCCAAGCAAGTTGGCGTTCCCGTCAAACTGCTCTGGACCCGCGAGGATGATTTTCACCACGATCACTACCGCCCCGCGGGCTTTCATTTCCTCAAGGGCGGCCTCGACGCTTCCGGCAAACTCACCGCCTGGCGCAATCATTTCGTCAGCTTCGGCGAGGGCGAGCAATTTGCCCCTTCCGCGAATATTCCGGGAAATGAATTTCCGGGAAGCTTCTTGCCCAACTTCTTTTTCGGTGCGTCGCTGATGCCGCTCGGCGTGCCCACCTATGCCCTGCGCGCTCCCCGCAGCAACGCCTTCTGCTGGGTTTTTCAATCCTTCACGGACGAGCTCGCCCACGCCGCGGGAAAGGATCCCCTCCAGTTTCGTCTCGATCTTCTGAGTCTCCCGCGCATCACCACGCCCGATGCCAAGCCTGATCCTTTCTCATCCAGCTTTGACGCCGCTCGCATGCGCGGTGTCCTCCAGCTCGTCGCCGAAAAATCCGGCTGGGGCTCGCGCACGTTGCCGAAACAGACCGGCATGGGCGTGGCCTTCCAGTTCTCTCATCGCGGCTATTTCGCCGAAGTCGTCGAGCTGCGCGTCGACGCTAGCAACATAATCAAAGTGAACAAGGTTTGGGTGGCCGGCGACGTCGGCAACCACATCATCAATGCTAGCAACGCGGAAAATCAGGTTCGTGGTGCGGTCATTGAGGGCTTGAGTTCTGTCATGTCTTACGAGATCACCATTGAGGGCGGCCGCGCTGTCCAGAGCAACTTCCACGAGTATCCGCCGGTTCGCATGAACCAGGTGCCGCCGGAGATTGACGTGCATTTCCTAAAAACCGACAACTCGCCCACCGGCCTTGGCGAACCCGCGTTGCCCCCGGTTCTTCCCGCCGTGTGCAACGCCATCTTCGCCGTCACCGGCAAACGCATCCGCTCGCTGCCGCTCTCCAAACACGGCTTCTCCTGGGCGTAACATTTGCCTTCTGATTTTGTAGCGGCGATTTTACGTCGCCATCTTTTGCATTGCGTCACGTGGCTCGCAGAATCCAATGGATGAACCAACGGACAAAATAAAAACATTTATCCCCTGGTCGGAGATTGAAGAGGAAGCGCGCAAGCAGATCCTCAACGTTTCCCAGCTTCCCTTTATTTATAAATGGGTGGCTGTGATGCCCGATTGCCACTACGGGATAGGTGCGACGGTCGGCACGGTCATCGCCACGCGCGGCGCCGTCGTTCCCGCGGCTGTCGGAGTGGATATCGGCTGCGGAATGATTTCCCTCCAAACTCCGTTAAAGCGCAATGACCTCAAGGATCTCCACTCGATTCGCCAGGGCATCGAGCGGAGAATTCCCATGTCGGCGGGAAAGAATAACGACAAAATTTCACAGACCGCCGGACCCCGCATTCGGGAATTGAAGCAACTGGAAAAAGACACTGAAGGAAATTACGCGAGTTTTGATTCCGATTGGGAGCTGGCTTTGGGAACGCTCGGCGGCGGCAATCATTTCATTGAAGTCTGCATGGATGAAAACGACGCGGTGTGGCTGACGGTTCATTCCGGCTCTCGCGGCGTCGGCAATAAAATCGGTATGCACTACATTCATCTCGCCCAGAGAAAATGCCAACAAGCCGCGATCTCCCTGCCCGACCGCGATCTGGCTTATCTCGAGGAAGGCACCCGCGAGTTCAACGATTACATCCGCGACCTGAAATGGGCGCAGGCCTTCGCGCGGCTCAATCGCGACGAGATGATGGACCGTATGCTCAAGGAAATGAGTTATCAGATCTTCGGCGAGGACGGCCACCAGAAAGAGCTGGAGTTATCGCGCATCAATTGCCATCACAATTTCGCGCAAGTCGAAAATCACTTCGGGCGCGACGTCTGGATTACCAGAAAAGGCGCCATTCAAGCGAAGCTCGGCATGCGCGGCATGATTCCGGGTTCCATGGGCGCGAGAAGTTACATCGTCTCCGGTCTGGAGAACAAATACGCTTTTCATTCCGCTCCTCATGGCGCGGGCCGGCGAATGTCTCGCACCAAAGCGAAGGGCGCCTTCACCATGAAAGATATGGAAAGCGCCATGGCCGGGATCGAGTTCAGAAAGTCCACTGTTTTGCTTGATGAGATTCCCTCCGCTTATAAGGATATTGACCAGGTTATGCAATACTCCGCGGACTTGGTCAAAATCGAGCACACCCTCAAGCAACTCGTAAACTGCAAGGGCGACTGAACCAGGGCCTGCACCGCCGGGAAGCGTAACCCTCCAGATTCGGAAGTTAGCTTAGGCGGGAGGAGGAAATTGGTTTGTGGCGCAAAGTAGTCTGCAACGCAGTCTAGTTTGCGGGTGGCTGAATTCGGTTTGAGAGAGCTGTGGTACATTGGTCCAACGACTCGACCAGAAATTGACGGGCCCTGAGTCGAATTATCGTGATTATTTGAATTTTACTTGGTACGGCGGTCGTACCAAAACTTTGACTGTCTCTTTCAGCCTGGGAGGAAATCGTGTACAAAGTCGTGCGCTCCTCTCGCTTGTATGAGCAGATCGTTCAGCAGGTCGAGGAGTCCGTTCGCAAAGGAACGTTGAAACCAGGGGACCAGCTTCCCCCGGAACGCGAATTAGCTCAGCAGTTTGGCGTAAGCCGGACGGCGGTGCGCGAGGCGGTCAAAGCCCTCCGGGAGAAGGGGTTGGTGGAGGCGTATCCCGGGCGGGGGACCTTTATTATGGATGGGGCCTCCTACTCGATCCGGCTGTCGCTCGAC
>Ga0153915_10006549_pt1 | contig 10928 bp, 13 predicted proteins | sample Opewatmetagenome_2_FD_107003 | JGI IMG/M metagenome (GOLD analysis project Ga0153915, IMG submission 107003) | Freshwater wetland microbial communities from Ohio, USA - Open water 3 Core 3 Depth 3 metaG | ecosystem: Environmental > Aquatic > Freshwater > Wetlands | place: USA: Ohio, Lake Erie...
AATAAAGCCAAGCTCCTTGTAGTCCTCTACACCCCCTAATTTAAAATATGCGAAGCGCTTAGCGCTATGCGGAAAGAGTTTTATTCACGCCAATGTCTAGGCACTCCGGCAAAGGAGGCTTTTCGGTCCCACTCTTCTATTTGATTCTCGAAATATTGGACCGCAATGTTTATCCGATTCAGTTCGGTCCTTGCAGACTCCGTTCCACGACTCTCATAATTTGTTTTTAATTTTTTCAATATTTCTAAGTACCCTCTGTAGAAACGAAACTGACCCACCCAAAAATCCCTTCCATACCCACCCGGTCGGTCAGGGGATGGGACCCCCTGCATTGAAACAAGCGTCATCTTCCCTTGGATGGAATCCAGGGTCACTCTAAACTTATTGAGAAACGAGTTCCCTAAAAGTCCATCTCCACCAGAAGGCATGGCGTATATCACTGCTTCAACATTCTCCACTTCCGCCTTTCCTACCCGAACGGATTTCAATGTCGCCAACGGAGCAAGGATGTAACCGCTCACCGTTGTCATTGGGATGAACGGGCTGTTTTCATTGATCGTAATGTCCAGCTCCCTTGCTATCTGTGGATTGATCAAGATAAAACTGGCCCCTGAATCGACTATTAAATGCCTCTTCGCCCTTCCATTCAGAAGGACCTCCGTTGTCCAAACTTCTCCTTTCCGAAAAAGGTCCACTGCAGCTCCTTCAGGTTCAAGAGGCTTTGGAACTTTAGATGGAGGAGAAGATATTGATTTATCTTTCATTTCCGGAACGGAGATCTCTGTTGCAGGTTTTCGTGTCTCAGCATCTAAGCGGTACTTTTCTGGAATCTTGGAAAGATCGTCTGTGAAATGGACCGTCCCTTTTTCATCCACCCATTTATACATCTCTCCATAGCATGGGAAAGTAAGGGCGATTGAAATAATAATAATGAAAAGTGTGGCGAATCTCACCATCTTCCTACCATTTCTTAAAAGCGAACCAATTCTATCCATTACAATTAAATAAGTCAACCCTTCGGCTTCCCCGGCCTAAAGGGAGGAGGAGCTTACCTTGAGCCCGAGCTCAGGCCCACGACTCAGCCTGCCTGCCGCAGGCAGGGGTTGACCTTGAGTGCACCTTTGCCCCCGCTCTGAAGAGTAGGGCTTGGGTGCGGTCTAAGGGTAAATTGTCATTTCGGACTGCTTCTGTTATAATTTTGCGTTAAAAATAGAAAGGAGGATCTTATGGGAACGAATACAGAAGAGAATTTGAAGGAGGCATTTGCAGGTGAATCTCAGGCCAACAGAAAATATCTTGCCTTCGCCAAGAAGGCAGAAGAAGAAGGATATCCCCAGATCGCAAGACTTTTCAGGGCTGCTGCAGAGGCTGAAACGGTCCATGCCCATAACCATTTTCGGGTCATGAAAGGGATTAAATCAACTCGCGAAAACCTCCAAGAGGCCATCAACGGCGAAACCCATGAGTTTAAGAAGATGTATCCAGGGATGGTGAGCCAAGCGAAAGCTGAAAAGAACGACGAAGCCTTTGAGACATTTCACTTCGCCAACGAGGTAGAAAAGATCCACGCCGCTCTCTATATAAAAGCCTTAGCGGACCTGGGGAAAAATGAAGTGGTGGACTACTATCTTTGTCCTGTCTGCGGTAATACTGTGGAAAAGGCCCCTCCGGAGAGATGCCCGATCTGCAACACTCCGGGAAAGAAATTTATAAAGATCGCTTAATCCCAATCTTAAACAATCCATCCAATGATAGTAGTCTTTGGGTTAGGCTTAGGAAGCCAGTTTAGTTTAAGGTCCAAGGGTTAGGGCTAAAGATTGAAAGACCAACCAAATAACCTTTCGACAAAATTGGTGTCCTAACCCTGACCTTTAAATAAAAATAGTTCAGTCAAGGATGAAACCCTACTCTCTTCATCCAGATTCGATTCGAAGACTTTTTGACTCCATCGCACCCCGATACGACCTACTCAATCATCTTCTCAGCTTGAGAGGAGATCTTTACTGGAGGAAGGTGGCCGTCCAGGAGCTCAAAGGGTTTGAAGGCTGGATATTAGATATCGCCACCGGGACAGGGGATATCGCCATAGAGACCGTTCACCAGAATGGCCTTCATAGAAAGGTGATCGGCCTGGACTTCTCTCGCCCCATGATCAAGGGCGCTCGTCAAAAGATTGTCAAGAAAGATCTGTCACAAACGATCGCATTGACCCTTGGAGACGCCTTATTCCTCCCTTTTCGGGAGAACACCTTCAGCGCATCAATCATCGCCTTTGGCTTGAGAAATATCTTGAATAAGGAGCAGGCCCTTTCCGAAATGGTCCGGGTGGTCAAAGAAGGTGGAAAGGTGATCATTTTAGAATTCACCTTCCCTCAAAGGGGGTTGATGAGAAGATTATATCCATTCTACTTTGAAAGGGTTCTCCCATGGGTCGGGGGATTCATTTCCGGCGATAGAGACGCCTATGCCTATCTACCGGAATCGGTCTCCCATTTCCGATATGCTGAAAATTATGAAGAGATGATGAGGGGATCTGGATTAGAGACGGTGAGCTCCCGGAGGTTGACCTTTGGCATTGCCTCCATCATCGAGGGAACGAAAAAGCGCCTATGATTCGCCCTTTCTCTTTCTCCGATCTGGAGCGAATCCTCCAAATCGAACAGCAATCCTTTCCTAAATCTCCTTACGATTGGGCCACCTTCGTCAACCTCTACTATCTCTATCCGGAAACCTTTCTGGTATATATAGGCAAGAGTCAGGACCAAAAGGAGGAGATCTGGGGTTACATCATCTTCTCTCAAGATGGTCACATCATCTCCATTGCTGTCCATCCTCAGCATCGAAGAAAAGGCATTGGGAAAGAACTCCTTGGAAGGGCATTGAACGATCCTCTCATTAAAAAGGTCTGGGCAGAGGTAAGAAAGAACAATCAAGGGGCACAGGCCTTTTATCTCCGTTTGGGATTTCAAATCACGGGCATCGTCCCGAAGTACTATGGAAGTGAAGATGCCTTGATCGTTGAATGGACTTTTCCTACCTTCTGACAGTCTCACTTGACAAGAGAGATATCCTTTGCTATGGATAAACCAACTATCACCACAAGGAAGGGCCTATGAGTGGGATTTTTGGAATCGTATCTAAAAAAAATTGTGCTGACATCTTACTTTACGGGACCGATTACCATTCCCATATGGGAACAGAATATGGAGGGATGGCTGTTTTAGGAAATCAATTTCACCGTTCCATCCACGATATCAGTAAAAGCCAATTTAAATCAAAATTTTTTGATGACTACAAGGAAATGAAGGGGCATATGGGAATCGGGGTGATCAGTGACAGGGACCCCCAGCCCCTGATCATTGGATCCAAGTTCGGCAACTTCGCTATTGTCACTGCAGGGTTGATAGAAAATGTCAATGAATTGGCCCCAGAACTTCTCCAGGAGGGGGAAACCTTTGGTGAGATGTCGAGCGGCGGGGTCAATTCCGTGGAACTGCTTGCCAAATTGATCAACCGAGGTCGAACTCTTCCTGAAGGGATCGAGGGGGTCTACGACCGGATCACAGGCTCTGCATCAATTCTTCTTCTGAAAAAAGAAGGAATCTATGCGGCCCGGGATCGTCTTGGTCGTACTCCTCTTGTCATCGGAGAAAGGGATGGGGAATATGCAATTGCCACGGAAACCTGTTCCTTCTTAAATTTAGATTTCCGAATTAAAAAATACCTCACCCCCGGTGAGATCGTCCTGATCGGAGAATCGGGGTTTGAAGAAAAATCAACCGGTAAGACAACGAATCAGATCTGTGCCTTCCTGTGGATCTATACCGGCTACCCTGCTTCCAGCTATGAGGGCATTAGTGTTGAGTTGGTCAGGGAGCGGTGTGGGAGTTTTCTGGCTAAAAATGATGATGTGAAGGCAGATCTCGTGGCAGGTGTGCCTGATTCTGGGGTGGGGCATGCAATCGGATATGCCATGAAATCGGGTCTCCCTTATCGAAGGCCTCTTGTCAAATATACACCCGGTTATGGTCGAAGTTATACTCCCCCCTCTCAGGAGATCCGGGACATTGTTGCGACGATGAAACTCATCCCCATCAAAGAGGTGATCTGTGGAAACCGGATCATCCTCTGTGAAGATTCCATCGTTAGGGGTACTCAATTGAAAAATTATACCGTCAAAAAACTTATGGATTGTGGAGCCAAGGAGGTTCATATCCGCCCAGCCTGCCCTCCTCTGATGTTCCCATGCCGATTCGCTCTATCCACTCGGTCCATCAAAGAACTGGCAGCCCGAAAGGCCATCCGGGCCCTGGAGGGAAAGGACATTGAAGATGTCAGGGAATATATCGATCACCGATCAAAAAAGTACCAAGAGATGGTGAAATGGATCCAGAAGGAATTGGGTGTGACCACTCTGAGGTATCAAAAAATTGACGATATGGTTAAGGCAATTGGTCTTCCCAAAGAAAAACTCTGTCTCTATTGCTGGACCGGAGACTACCCAACGATTTAAATTCGGATTTCGGAGTTCGGAATGCGGAATTTAATTTCCAATTCCGCATTCTATATTTTGCAATCGAATCGATCCTTGAACCCTTATTGTTATTTCGAGAAACGGATGACATCCCCCACCTTGATACCATTAGCAGAAAACCAGCCCTTGTTCATCTCCAGGGCATAGAGGATAGGTTTGGGGGGAGCGTGGGATTCCAATGTGAGGGGTTTCATCTCTGTGATTTTTACGATCCGGCCCTCCTTGTCAATGAAGGCAATGCTCAATGGAATGAGAGTATCCTTCATCCAGAAACCATGATAATCCTCTTCTTCGAAGATGAAGATCATTCCCTCATCTCTACCCAAATGTTTCCTCCACATCAATCCATGGGCTCTTTTTCCCGGGGTCTCCGCCACCTCCACTTGGATCTCCCTGCCTTTGATGTAAAGGGGAATCTGAAGAAGACTTTGGGAATGGGCTATTGAAATCCAGAATAGAAAAAAGATAAGAATAACCCCTTCAATCCTTTGGCCCAGAGATGTCCCGGCCCCTTTCATTCCATCCCCCTTTTTCAAACTGATCGACGAGGTTTCGAATCTCATCTCTGATCTTGCCCGTATTCCACTGTATGAATAAAACCCAGAGGGGAAGAAGAAGCCAAATGATCAGCAGGATACCCAAGAAGACAACCATCGGAATTCCGATCCATGAAGGAAGTTCTTTAAAGATCTGCTCGATATACCATTCTATTCCCACTGCGGGTCTCCTTTCTATGAAAAATCTTATCGGGGTTGTTCTCCTGCTAACTGTTTTCTCAGTTTTTCGTTAACCTTTAAAATTTGATCTACATCCGAACCACTCAGTTCCCAAGAATAGTTCTCCTTGCCATCTTTTTTCAGCTTGATCCTCACCTCTGCGGGAAGAGGTTCTTCCCTCTCTACCTTCTCTTTTTCCATGATGACCTTCGGCAGCGGCGGTGGAACGGATTTTCCTTGGGTGGAAGGAGATTTCCCCTCGCAGGCAACAATGAAGACCATTAGGACACAGAATATCAACATCTTTTTCATTCCATCTCAACCCCTTTCATTACCGAAAAGGATCAATCTTCCTTCAACAGCAGACGACATCCTTTCAGGAACTCTCCTTTGGTGCGGGCCTCTTTAGGGTAGGAATAAGTTCTGAACTGTACATCCATCCCCTTCGGAATATAGCCTCCTTGGGTTAATTTTACCTGGACCCTTTCCCCAATCTCTTTGACCATCTTCTTATCGTTGAAAGAAAAAATATAAACCATACTGCTTTGAAAAGGAATGAGCGTGTCAACAGACCGGACCATCTTTTGGAGGGCATACATCACCCCCTCCCAGGACTCATGGCTGAGACCGGTCTGTCGTTTGGTTCGGGGATCCCAAAACTCCACCCGAATCAATGAAAAAGGCATCTTGTCTCTCTCCGCCTCTTCCAACATCGGAGTGAGAAGAATGTTGAAAACGTTGTTGGCACAAAATATGGGAAGGCTGAAGACAAAGGAGGCACCGCTTCCCAATTTGCTCTCCGCATGGATAAAGCCCTGATGCCCTTCGATAATCTCTTTAGAAATGGCGAGACCCAGACCTGTTCCCGTGATGATCCCTGTCTGAGTCCTTTGGCCTTGATAGAAACGGTCAAATATTTTGGAAAGGTCTTCTGGCGAAATGCCAACCCCTGTATCAGTCACGACCACCTTCAAAGAATCCCGCTTTTCTGTGAGCCCCCTCGAATCAACAGAGATCTTCCCACCAGGAGGGGTAAACTTAATTCCGTTGCCGATGAGGTTGATGAAAACCTCCACCAATCGATTCCGATCTCCCAAGACCACTGGCATCTCACGATCGATCCGGTTTTCAAAGTTGATCCTTTTCTCTTCCAATTGTTGGGATAATGTCATCGATGCATCTTCGACGACTTCCATTAAAGGGATCGGCTCTAATCTCAGTTTCAATCCTTTTCCTGATTCGATCCTTGAAAAATCGAGGAGCGTTTCGATCAGGTTCGTCAGCCGGAGAATATTTTTATTGGCAATGCCCAGATATTCCCTCTGATCTTCCGTGAGTGTTCCCACATGTCCTTCGAGCATAAGAGAAATAAATTCCTTGATGACCGTCAGTGGGGTTCGGAGCTCATGAGAGACGCTTGAGATGAAGGTCGATTTCATCTGGTCGAGCCGTTTGAGTTCTTGGTTCGCCCTCTCTAATTCCACCGATTTCTGCGTCAGATCGGCGATGAGATTCCTCTCACGGACCACCCGGTTCAATTTCGCCCTCATCTCATCAATGGTGAAGGGCTTGGTGATGTAGTCCATTGCTCCAACAGCCACCACATCGGTATAAGTATAGGAAGCTCCGTGAGCAGTCATACAGACGATGTGGACCTTCGGGAATTCGGTTTTGACGGTTTTCATCAATTCGAACCCATCCATCTCTGGCATCTTGATATCGGTGACCAAAATGGTGAAGGGTTCCTTTCTCATCATCTCGAGAGCCTTTCTCCCATGGTCAGCTGTCACCACTTCGTAACCGATATGTTGGATAACTTTAGACACCATCTCTCGGACAGCTTGCTCGTCATCGACCACTAAAATCCGTTCTTGTTCCACTATTATGATCCCTTACATAACTGACTTTGTTAATTCATACCACTTATTTTCCAATAGAAAGAATATTCCTTTTACGCAACAATTTCAATAAATTTGTTTTTTATTTATTTCCCAGCTTTCTTTTCCAGTTGGAGAAGAAGTCCAAGAACTGCCCAGAGGTTCCTGGAGGTAGATTAAGAAAATGAATCCCGGGCGGGATGTTCTCCTCAGAGAGATGCAGGTTCATTTCCTTAATGGTTTTATAAAAAAAGCCAGTCGCCCTGGCCACCTCGATGATGGGGAGAGGTCGTGCCAGTTCAATCTGAATTCTCTCCACCTGCAAGGGATCGTAAAACTCTCTCTCCTCTAAAGAGAACCCATATCTGGCCGGGTCAGAGAGGATGATCTTAGCCACCGCTATCTTATAAACATACCGTTCTGTCTCTAAAGGGAGATCGAGGTAGAAATAATCTCTCGTCCTTTGGAGTTCTATCTCCTTTCGGATTCTATTCTCTCCTGCGTTATAGGCAGCCATTGACAGTGTCCAACTTCTAAATTCTTCGTAGAGACATTTCAGATAGGCCAAAGCGCCCTCTGTTGCCTTAAAGAAATCGAATCGCTCATCAAAGGCACGGTTCCTCCTCATTCCATACTCCTGCCCTGTCGATGGAATAAATTGCCAGATTCCGGCTGCACCAGAGGAAGAGACCACCTCGGGTCTAAGGCTGCTTTCTGTAATGGTGACATACTTCAAATCATCTGGAAGCCCCATCTCTTTCAACCTCTTTTCAATATGTGGAAAGTATCTGCGGGCACGCTTCATCCATAAGAGGATTTGAGCCTCGTTGTTCAATGCGACTAAGAATTCACGGTCCAAATTTTCCCACACATTTCGGTCTTTCAATGGGATTATCTCCCCGCAGAGAGATACCTCTTGAGGAAGTTTATAGGTGGTGAGAGGAGGACGGACATAAATATTTTTCAAGCGGAACTCTAAACTTGCTACCTCTGACTGGAGGTTTGAGATGGATTGTTCCAATGCCCTCAATTGTTCCATTAACCGATCTGACTTCTCTGAGGAGGGTACTTGGATGATCACCTTTTCAGACTCTTTATGAACAGATTGATCTGTGGCACAACCGAAGAGATAAAGAAACATGATAAAAATAGCAACACACTTTGCTATTTTCATTCCTTTTAATTACTCCTTGATTAGGGATTTTTTAAAAATGAGACAAAAACAGTTTCAAAAATACCATAACTACCCCCAAAGATACAAGTGCATGTTTTTCCCCAATTTTCCTTCAATTCTCCACAATAGCCTGTTTCCATTTTTTCCATTCAGTATTCGAATTTCGTATTTAATCCATTGACCATTCCATCCATTTCTTATAGACTGTCATCGAAGTAAAGAAACATGTCTATATAAAGGCGGGGCTTTAAAACCCAAATTCTATAAACCCAAAACCGAGATCCCGAAATCGGTAGACCCCGAACTGGGTTCAGGGCATGGTTCGGGATGACAAAAGGCGAATTCCAAACCTTGTTGTCATGCTTCTGAACCTTGGCCTGATGGAGATCAGGCTCGTTTCAGCATCTTGTTAATGTTTTGAACCTTCTCCCAAAACCGAAGCAATTCATAGATCAATAATGGAGAACCGGTGAAAGGGAAGAAAATAATATAGAAAGGGACACTAAAATCCTTGACTGATTTGGAATTTTATGCCATCTTAAAACGCATCAATAACGAATGTAGAAAAGAGGAAATTTAGTATGGGGATTCGGAAAGAGGGTACAACTAAGGATAGCGCAGTAAAGAAAGACTTACAAAATTTTAAAGAAGAGATAATTCATCAATTTCATGTTATCTCCGAAGGGTTAATTGATCAAATAAAATTGTTAGCTGAAGGGCATGCAGGAATTATTGACAGGCTTAAAATCGTTGATGAACGGCTTGACCGAGTAGAAAAAGGGAATGAGGTTTTAGCCGGAGGCCATTTAGGAATTATTCAACGACTTGACCGAGTAGAAACAAGACTTGATCACATGGAGAAGGAGAATGAACGTCAACACTTAGAGACTCGTGCTCTTGTTAAGCTTTCTTTTTCCGAGCTGGATAAGCGACTTTCTAACTTAGAGTCACAGGTAAGAGAAATCCAAGAGTGGAAAAAACAGGTTGAGGCTCGGCTGCCTATTTAAATTGATTTCCTTAATGTTTGGCTACTAAATTTCCCAGAAAACTTTCTCAAGGATTTCTTTTGAAGGGCTTGTAATTTCCGTAGATTATCCTTTATCTCACTATCTCTGTTTCTCTTTTTTCACTCCATATGTATGCAATCTGTAATCTCCTTTGTGGTAAGGATACCTCACAAGCGACACTCCTCTATTGGGTGTCTCAATAACGGCTTTTTACAATAATCTGAGAGGTGTCATTCCTGCGCAAGCAGGAATCCAGATTGAGAAGATTGGATTCCCCCGTATCAAGTACGGGGCAGGCTGGATCAGGTCCGGAATGAAATAACAGGTGAAGTCATTTCTTGGATAGTACCATAGGCAAACGGAAGCATGAAAGGACGAAAGCAATCTTTTCCGTCCACTTCAATGGTCTTTGCTAGTTACATCATTCATATTTACCGTTTTAAAAAGGACAATCCTCGATCTCTTGTGGGCGTTGTTGAAGAGGTTGGAGTGAAGGGGAAAAAGGCATTTACCAATTATGACGAGCTCTGGGATATACTTAGTTCATCGAAAGGAATTACGTATCATCGGAAAAAAGTCAGAAAGGAGGTGGAATAAAGAAAAAACTTTTAATTTTTCCCTCTCTCGTGGGGAGAGCGAGGGTGAGAGGCTATACGCTTAGCTCTGTACACAATGCGATGCAGGGTTTAGCTCTTTGCACTCTGCGTTTTGTCTTAATAACAAGGAGGTGTAAAATGATTTCTAACAATAGATGGAAAATAGCTATCGCTGTTATTCTTAACTTGATTATATTCATCCCGATTGTACAAGCAGAGCAACCTTACGACATCACATCATGCCACTCTGGGACAATCAAGGTGTTATACGGGGATAAAGAAATGACAATCTTGAGTGGCGAGGCCTGGGGTATCATTATGAGTAATCACGAGAACAAGGTCTTTGATAACTGCACGTTCCATCTAATGGCTATCATACAGGTAATGGGTGAGCAAACAACTTGAGACCAGTTTTCTTAAAATGATGGACCCTGCTGGGGACATCATTGTGGCGCAGAGCAGCCGGGTTGGTACAGAATGCATTACAAAATTTTTATATGGTACCGGCAAATATAAAGGTATCACAGGCGGGGGCAAAAGCCAGCGTATTGTCTATGGCAGGATTCCTCCAAATTCGGCTGCAGCCTGTTCCAGGGGAATAGGAACATTTGAATTGCCAAAGAAATAGGCATCAAAAAGCTTAGAGAAGAAATGAGGGACACCTCCAATCAAATTGGGGAAGGGGTCATATTAGTTTGTATCGCTTATTAAGAAGTGGGAGGTGTCCCTTTTATTTTTGAAGCCACTCTGGTTTGACTCCGATTTTTGTCCTCACCTCATCCATCACATCTTTAACAATGGCTTTACATCGTGACGCTCCAGACTGCAGTACATCAACAATATATTCCGGTTTTTCATTCATCTCTTTAACACGTTTCTGAATAGGCCCCAACTCCTCCATCATATTCTTAAAGAGAATCTCTTTACACTCGATGCATCCAATTCCTGCGGTCCTACAGTGATGATCGACAAATGAAATCTGATCTGGTTTTGAGAAGGCCTGATGCATGGTAAAAATATTGCA
>Ga0153915_10006550_pt1 | contig 10928 bp, 11 predicted proteins | sample Opewatmetagenome_2_FD_107003 | JGI IMG/M metagenome (GOLD analysis project Ga0153915, IMG submission 107003) | Freshwater wetland microbial communities from Ohio, USA - Open water 3 Core 3 Depth 3 metaG | ecosystem: Environmental > Aquatic > Freshwater > Wetlands | place: USA: Ohio, Lake Erie...
GGCGGCATGAAGGTGGACTTGCTGAAGATCGACAAGGAAGTCGTCGACCCGGGCGACGTGGAGATGCTGGAGGACCTGCTGACCGCCGCGCTGAACGAGGTGCTCGGCAAGGTGCAGTCGCTGCAGATGTCGCAGCTCGCGGGGCTGGCGGGCAGCCTCGGCATTGGCGGCGTCCCGGGGTTGCAGTAAGGATCGAGGTCACAGTTCACGGTTTACAGTTCGCAGTGAGAGCGAACGGCCACTGTGAACCGTAAACTGACCACTTCCATATGAACCAACCCACCGACGCAGCACCGGCACCCGTCACGCGGCTCATCGACGAGTTCCACAAGCTGCCGGGCATCGGGCCGAAGAGCGCGCAGCGGCTCACGTATCACCTGCTGCGCATCCCGCGCGAAGATGCGCTGGCGCTGGCGGCGGCGATCACGGAGCTGAAGGAGCGCACGGTGCTGTGCTCCGTCTGCCAGAACGTCACCGAGCACGACCCCTGCGCGATCTGCCGCGACGAGTCGCGCGACCGGACGCAGATTTGCGTCGTCGAGGAGCCGCTGGACATCCTGGCGGTCGAGCGCACGCGCGGCTTCCATGGGCTGTACCACGTGCTGCACGGGGTGATCTCGCCGATGGAGGGCATCGGGCCGGAGGACCTGAAGGTCAACGAGCTGCTGGCGCGGCTGCGCGGCGGCAGCGTGGCCGAGGTGATCATGGCGACGAACCCGAACCTCGAAGGCGAGGCGACGTCGATGTACGTGAGCCGGCTGCTGACGCCGCTCGGCGTACGCGTCACGCGGCTGGCGCGCGGGCTGCCGATGGGCAGCGACCTGGAGTACGCGGACGACGTGACGCTGGCGCGGGCGCTGGAGAACCGGCAGGAGGTGTGAGGTAGCGGTCAGCTATCAGCCGTCAGCCGTTAGCCGAGTAAGCGCCTAGTCTTGGTTGACCGCGTTCCGTCGTTGGCCATGATGCGATGCTAGGACATCAATCGCAGGGTACATGGCCGTGTGCCCCACTGCGTCCATCCCTGACTTCGCCATTGATGCCTGGCTCTAACCCGTAGCCCGCCAAACGGGTACGATCGCCAGCATGAACAACCTTCTGATCACGCCTGTCCCGCAGTCCGTGAAGATCACGGGCGGCACGTACACCATCACGAAGGACCGGACGGTCGTGCTGTTCGGGGAGGCGGCGCAGCACGGGCAGGCCGCGGCGCGGCAGTTGCAGGCGGCGCTCGCGAAGTACGCGGGCGTGGCGTGGGAAGTGCGGGCGGCATCCGGGATGGCGGAGCGCGAGGGCGTGGTGGCGGCGATCGACCATCGGATCGAGAAGCGCGAGGGGTACCACCTGACCGTCGGCGACGAGCGCATCGGCATCGTCGCGCGCGACGGCGCAGGGCTGGCGCACGGGTTCGCGACGCTGACGCAACTCGTGCGGCAGTACGGCCGGCGGCTGCCGCGGCTGCACATCGAGGACCACCCGGAGTTCGCGCACCGCGGGGTGATGCTGGACATCAGCCGCGACAAGGTGCCGACGATGGCGACGCTGTACGGGCTCGTCGACATGCTGGCGGAGTGGAAGGTGAACCAGCTCCAGCTCTACATGGAGCACACCTTCGCGTATGATCGCCATCGCGCCGTCTGGAAGGACGCGTCGCCGATGACCGGCGAGGACGTGCTGGCGCTCGACGCGTACTGCCGCGAGCGGAACGTCGAGCTGGTGCCGAACCAGAACAGCTTCGGGCACATGGCGCGCTGGCTGGAGAAGAAGCCATACAACGACCTGGCAGAGTGCCCGCGCGGTGCGACGGTGGCGTGGGGGAAGCTGCCGCCGTCCACGCTCGACCCCGCCGACCCGCGATCGCTGGCGCTGATCGACGAGCTGTACACGGAGCTGCTGCCGCACTTTTCGAGCCGGACGTTCAACGTCGGCTGCGACGAGACGTTCGATTTGGGGCAGGGGAAGAGCAAGGGGGCGTGCGAGGCGCGCGGCGCGGGTCGCGTGTACGTCGAGTTCCTGCTGAAGATCCACAAGCTGTGCGAGAAGCACGGGCGGCGGATGATGTTCTGGGGCGACATCGTGATGCAGCACCCGGAACTGATCGGCGAGATCCCGCACGACGCGACGGCGCTGGAGTGGGGCTACGAGCACGACCACCCGTACGACGTCGACGCGAAGGCGTTCCGGAAGGCGGGGCTGCCGTTCTACGTCTGCCCCGGCACCGGGAGCTGGATCTCGCTGATCGGGCGGACGGACAACGCTGTCGCCAACATCCGCAACGCGGCGACGAACGGGCGCAAGCACGGCGCGACCGGCGTGCTGAACACCGACTGGGGCGACAACGGCCACATGCAGCCGCTGCCCGTCTCGTACCTCGGGTTTCTGTACGGCGCGGCGATGAGCTGGTCGCCGTCGAAGAGCGCGGAGACGGACCTGGCGCGGGCGCTGAGCCTGCACGCCTTCGACGACCCGTCGAGCGTGACGGGGCGCGCGGCGTACGACCTGGGGAACGCGTACCAGATCAACGGCGCGCGGTCGCGCAACGGCACGCTGCCGGCGCAGATGTACTTCCTGCCGCTGAAGAGCGACTGGCCGATGCACCGCGTGCGCGCCGGCGGCTTCGAGGACACGAGCGCGCAGCTCGCGGCGACGGCGGGGCGGCTGGACGCGGCACGCATGCGGCGCGACGACGCGCAGCAGATCGTCGACGAGTACCGCTGCGCGGTCGAGATGGCGGACGTGGGAGCGGCGATCGGCGCGGCAAAGTATGCGCGCGTCAACGGCACATCGGCATCGAAGCTGCGGCCACAGTACCGGCGTGCGGCGAAGCGGCTGGAGGCGGTGGCGCCGGAGTACGAGCGGCTGTGGCTCGCGCGCAACCGGCCGGGCGGGCTGCGGGACAGCGTCGGGCGGATCACGAAGCTGGCGGGGGAGTTGCGGCGGGCGGCAACGTAGTGGTGCTGGCCACATTGCTACACTTGGGCCATTGTGGCGAAGACCAATCGAATCGTCGCGGAATCCAAGTCCCAGCGACGTCAAATGGTGGGCATCCATCCCGACCGTACGGCGCAAGTTGCGATTCTACGCGGATCACCAGTTCCCGCGGGAGTCGGTCGAAGTCTTGCGCGGCCGCGGAATCGACATCTGGTACGTGCAGGAACATCCGGCCGACCGACATCAGGATGACGGCCACCACTATCGACGAGCGCGCGAGACGAAGCGCCTGCTGCTAACGCAAGACCGCGACTACTGGGACGACAGGCGCCATCCGCTCCACGAGAGCCCGGGGCTGATCATCGTTGACAGCGGCGCGAGTCGCGATCCGCGCATGCCCGCCGCCATGCTGGTAGCGCTTCTGCTGCCACTGCTTCGCGAGGGCATCAGCCGCATACCGAACCTCTACCGCGCAGGGAAGATCCTTCTGAGTCGCGACCAGGCTGTTTATCGCTACCGCACGTTCGACAGCCGCAAAGAGGAGATGGTGCTCTGGCGCCGTCATTAGCCATTGCTGCTCGACACCCACTCGGCGCAGCGCTCCGCGAGCATGATCGTGGGGAGGTTGGGGTTGGCGGAGGGGATGGCGGGCATGATGGACGCCTTAAGGTCCAACTTGCGGAATCGCCGCGGAGCGCGCACGATGGCGGCGTGACGCGCTACATCATCGAGCTGCAGGCGGAGGCCGATACGGCGGGGGTGGACACGCACGAGCTGGAGCGGCTGGCGGCGCGCGCGCTTGAGGCTGAGGGTGTGCCGAAGCCGTCGGAGCTGAGCGTGATGCTCGCCGACGACGCGACGGTGCATGAGCTGAACCGCACGTACCGCGGCACGGACGCGCCGACCGACGTGCTGTCGTTCTCGCAGGCGGAGGGCGACGACTTCGCGCAGCCGGAGGGGACGGCGCCGCACCTCGGCGACGTGATCATCAGCGTCGATACGGCGCGGCGGCAGGCGGCGGAGTACGGGGTGTCGCTGCAGGACGAGGTGTCGCACCTGCTGGTACACGGCGTGCTGCACCTGCTGGGCTACGACCACGAGGAGCCGGAGGACGCGCAGGCGATGCAGCTGCAGGAGGACGCGATCTTGGGCGAGGCGCACCACCACTAGCCAGTCAGCCAGTCAGCTCGTCAGCGGGTCAGCCAGGCGTCCCCCACTGAACGCGGGCTGATGCGGCGAGGTGAAGCAGGCCGTCGTTCGCGAAGGGTTCGACGAGCTGGCGGAGTTCGGCGTCGAACGCCCGCGCATTGCCAACACCCATGCGCTCGCGCGGAAGTCCGGCCGTCGCGTGAAGCGCGTCGATGTAGCCGTCGACGCTCCGGGTAAAGGGGGCGGGGCCGACGGTGGCCTCGCCGACCTTCACGAACAGGCCTCGCGCGACGAGCTCGTCGATCAGGTCGAACCGCTCGAAGTCCTGCATCACGGAGCACTGACGTATCGGATCGAGCAGCTGGGACGCCCACGGCGGCTCAGAGATGGCGTTGACGACCGCGAGATGAGCACCGAGCGCGAGCGCGGCGCGGATCCGCGGCAGTACGACCTCCCAGTTCATCCAGTGCAGCGCATCGCCGGCGACGGCGAGCGCGTACGGCGCGGTAAGCGGCACGTCCTCGGCGGCGCCGTGGATCCAGCGGATGGCGGGGTGCGCGCCGCCGGGCATCGCGCGGGCGGCGTCCAGCATCGGCACAGAGATGTCGACGGCATCGATGCGGGCGACGTGCGGCGCGAGAGCGCGCGTGATCTCGCCGGTCCCACAGCCCAATTCGAGGACTGTCCCCGCCGGCGATGTCATGAGGCCGCGCAGGAACGGCGCCAGCTCTGGCGGATACGGGGTGCGCAGGTGGTACGCCTCCACGACGCCGGGGATCTGGAAGGTGGCGGCGTTCTCGGGCGTGAGGTGCGAGGGGCGGCGTCTGGGTGTCATATGGTCGTCACAGGGTGCAATCTCGTGCAGTTTTGCACATCGTTATGTCGATGATCGAATCTGAAAGTGGCTTTCGTTCGGCAGTTTTCATGTTTTCGGCGCGGCACGGCAACCGCCGAGCAGGCGAGGCGCTGAGCGCACGGGCCCGGGGTCACAGTACAACGGCCAGGGGCGTCCTCCAAACGGCTCATGTCACTGCGCGAATGCGGGCGGGCGGCCACGTGGGGCCGCCCCTACATTCATGCGAGGCCGCGGGTCAGGCGAAGACGTTGACGGCGCGCTGGGCGGCGTCGATGAGGGGGATGGGGTAGACGCCGAAGGTGAGCACGCCCATGCCGGCGAGGACGAGGATGCCCTCGGTGAGCAGCGGCGAGCGGAGGGCGGGCTCGCCCTCGGCGGTGCCGAGGTACATCTGCCGCGCGACGCCCAGGTAGTAGAAGGCGGACGCGACGGTGTTGAGCACGGCAACGATCACGAGCCAGACGAGGTGGGCCTGCACGGCGGCGTTGAAGATGTAGAGCTTGGCGATGAAGCCGGCGGTCGGCGGCAGGCCGGTCAGCGAGAGCAGGCAGAACAGCAGCACGGCGGCCGGGATCGGCGCGCGGCGGCCCATGCCGGCGTAATCGGCGATCTCGTCGCTGTTAGTGCGCTGCGAGATGGCCATGACGGCGAAGAAGGCGCCGAGGTTCGTGAAGGCGTAGGTCGCCAGAAAGAAGACGACGCCGCTCGCGCCGAGCTGCGTGTTGCCGCTCGTCACAGCCGAGATCGCGGCGAGGCCGACGAGGAAGTTGCCGGCCTGCGCGATCGAGCTGTAGCCGAGCAGGCGGCGGATGTTCGACTGGCGCAGCGCCATCACGTTGCCGACGGTCATCGTCACGGCGGCGAGCACGGCGAACAGCATCTTCCAGTCGTTGCCGACGAAGGTGTGCGGGCCGAAGCCCTCGAAGAAGATGCGCAGCACGACGGCGAAGGCGGCGCCCTTGCTGCCGACCGACAGGAACGCGGCGACGGGCGTCGGCGCGCCCTGATAGACGTCCGGCACCCACATCTGGAACGGGACGATGGCCATCTTGAAGCCGAAGCCGGCCGCCAGGAACACCATGCTCACGATCAGCGCCGAGCGCATGCCGGGGTCGCCGGAGGCGATCGTCGCGGCGATACTGGACGAGCCGTCGGTGCTGATGAGGCGCGTCGTGCCGGAGATGCCGAAGAGGAACGCCATGCCGTAGAGGATCACGGCCGACGAGACGGCGCCGAGCAGCAGGTACTTCAACGCGGCCTCGCTGCCCTTATCGTCGCGGAGGAAGCCGGCGAGGATGAACTGCGCGATGCTGGTCAGCTCCAGCGACACGAAGATCGCGACGAGATCGCGCGCGCCGGAGAGCAGCATCATGCCGGACGTGGCAATCAGCAGCAGCGCGAAGAACTCGCCCTGGCTCGCGCCGAAGCGGTCGCTGTAGTCGAGCGACGCCAGGATCACGGCGCCGGAGACGCCGATGAAGAGGAACGTGAAGAAGATGCTGAAGTTATCGAGCGCCATCGTGTCGCTGAAGAACGACGCCTGCCGGTCGCGCAGGATCAGGACGACCAGCCAGAGCGCGGCGGCCGACAGCCCGACGATGGCGAGGCCCGCGAGCCACCTCTTCCGGTCACGCGGCGTCGCCAGATCGGCGATCAGCACGAAGCCGGCGGTCACCATGACCGCCAGCACCGGACCCAGCCTGTTGAGATCCGCCAGCATCAGCCCAGCACCTTCACGATGTTGATGATCCCGGTGTCCAGCACGTCGACGACGAGCGACGGGCGCAGGCCGACGCCGACGATCACGAGGACGAGCGCGGCCATCGGCACCTTCTCCCACCAGTTGTTGGCGTCGGGCAGCGCCGCCCAGCGCTCGTTCTTCGGGCCGTAGAAGACGCGCTGCACCGTCCACGTGATGTAGCCGGCCGAGAGCAGGATGCCGAACACGGCGATGATCGTCGGCGCGGTGTAGGCGTCGAAGCTGCCGAGGAAGACGAGCAGCTCGGCGACGAAGCCGGACATCGCCGGCAGGCCGAGCGCCGCAAGCCCGGCGATCACGGTCACGGTCGCGGCCAGCGGCATCGTGTGGGCGAGGCCGGAGAGCTGATCGACGTCGCGGGTGTGGGCGCGGTCGTAGATGATGCCGACCATGACGAAGAGCAGACCGGTGATCGTGCCGTGGGTGAACATCTGCAGCGCGGCGCCGTTGAGGCTGACGTGGCCGAGCGCGGCGATTCCGAGCAGCACGTAGCCCATGTGGCTGACGCTCGAATAGGCGACCAGGCGTTTCAGGTCCTTCTGGCGCAGCGTCAGCACGGCGCCGTAGATGACGCTGACCGTCGCCAGCGTGGCCAGCCAGACGCCGTAGTCCTTCGCCGTCTTCGGCATGAGCGTGATGAGGACGCGCAGGATGCCGTAGCCGCCCATCTTCAGCAGCACGCCGGCCAGGATCACGGAGACGGCGGTAGGCGCGTCGGTGTGGGCGTCGGGGAGCCAGGTGTGGAAGGGGAACATCGGCAGCTTCACGGCAAAGGCGACGAAGATGAAGCCGAAGATGACCCACAGCGGCAGCAGCGTGTTCGTGATGTGGCTCTGCTGCAGCGTCACCATGTCGAAGGTGTGCACAGGCTCGGCGCTAAGGCCCATCGCAAGGAAGCCGACGAGCATGAACGCCGAGCCGGCGATCGTGTAGAGCAGGAACTTCATCGCCGAGTACTCTTTGCGGCCGCTGCCCCAGACCGAGATGAGCATGTACATCGGCAGCAGCTCGACCTCCCAGAACAGGAAGAAGAGGATGAGGTCGAGCGAGGTGAAGACGCCGAGCACGCCGGTCTCGAGCGCGAGCAGCCAGATGAAGTACTCCTTCGTGCGCAGCTTGACGCCGAACGAGACGAGCGTCGCCACGACGAAGAGGAAGGTGGTGAGCAGCACCATCGTCATGCCGAGGCCGTCGACGCCCATGTGGAACTGGACGTCGAAGCCGGCCTTCGCCTGGTCGATCCACGTCGCCTGCGAGGAGAACTGGAACGGCGACGCCTGCACCTGGCCGGGGCTGCGGTCGAACTTGAACAGCAGCACGAGCGACGTCAGGAAGACGGTGAGCGTCGACATGAGCGCCAGCCACTTCGTCTGTCCGTTGTCCTCGCGCGGGACGGTGAGCATGACGACGAGCGCGGCGACGGCCGGGAAGAAGACGGTGAACACGAGCACGCCGTTCATCCGCCTACCTCTCCACCAGCACGAGCATCAGGAACGCCGCCAGCACCAGCCCGGCGAAGCCGACGGTGCCGTACGCCTGCACGGAGCCTGACTGCACCCAGCGCAATGTGTCGCCGACGCGCCGCGCGGTCCAGCCTGAGCCGTCCACCGCCCTGTCGACGATATTGGTGTCGAACCACTGGCCGGCGGCCGTCACCGTGTCGTAGAGGCCACGCCGCACGATCAGTCCCTCGTACAGCTCGTCCATGTAGTACTTGCGGGCGACCAGCGTGTGCACCGGGCCGAAGATCTTCTGCAGCGAATCGGCCGTGATCGTCTCTGCGCGGTAGACCATGTAGGCGAAGCCGATGCCGCCGAGAGCGAGCAACGTCGAGACGGCGGCGAGGCCGAAGTTGAAGCCCTCGTGATGCAGGGCGTCCGCCGACGACGCGGGCAGTGCGCCCTCCAGCAGGTGGGCGATGCCCTCCGTCGCGTGGTTGGGGAAGTTGGCGAAGCCGGCGAGCGTCGCCGGGACGGCGAGGAGCAGCAGCGGCAGCGCCATCACCAACGGCGACTCGTGCGGCTTGCCGCCGTGGGCGTCATGGGCGCCATGCTCCGGCGGCTCGCCGCCCTTGTAGTCGCCCTCGAACGTGAGGAAGATCGCACGGAAGGTGTAGAACGCGGTCATGAAGACGACGGCCATCGCGACGAGCAGCAGGAACTTGTTGTCGGCCCACGCAGCGCCGAGGATCTCGTCCTTCGACCAGAACCCCGCGAAGGGCACGACGCCCGCCAGGCTCAGCGAGCCGATGAGGAACGTGGCGTAGGTGATGGGCATGTACTTGCGCAGGCCGCCCATCTTCCGCATGTCGAACGTGCCGGTCGCGTGGTTGACGGAGCCGGAGCCGAGGAAGAGCAGCGCCTTGAAGAAGGCATGCGTGAACAGGTGGAAGATCGCGGCCACGTAGCCGCCGACGCCGAGGGCCAGCATCATGTAGCCGAGCTGGCTGATCGTGGAGTACGCAAGCACGCGCTTGATGTCGGTGACGACGATGCCCATCGACGCGGCGAAGATCGCCGTGAAGCCGCCGACGTAGGCGACGGTGCGGAGCGCTGTCTCGGAGACCTGAAACACGGGATACATGCGCGCGACGAGGTAGACGCCGGCGGCGACCATCGTCGCGGCGTGGATGAGGGCGGAGACGGGGGTCGGACCCTCCATGGCGTCGGGGAGCCAGACGTGCAGCGGGAACTGGGCCGACTTGCCGACGGCGCCGGCGAAGATGCCGAGCGCGAACAGCGTCAGCACCGTATCGCTGAGCTGATGCTGCTGCGCGATCTGCTGGATCGCGGCGATGTTGAAGGTGTGCGTCGGCGTCTTCGTCCAGATGAGCAGGATCGCCAGCAGGAAGCCGATGTCGCCCAGGCGCGTCGTCAGGAACGCCTTCTTCGCGGCGTCGGCGGCGGACTTCTTCTGGAACCAGAAGCCGATGAGCAGGTACGAGCCGAGGCCGACCAGCTCCCAGAAGACGTACATGAGCAGGATGCTGTCGACCATGATCAGGCCGAGCATCGCCGCGGTGAACAACGACATGTAGGCGAAGTAGCGCGAGTAGCCGCCGTCTCCGTGCATGTACCCCTGCGAGTACACCTGCACAAGCAGCGACACGGACGTCACGACGACCAGCATGATCGCCGTGAGCCCGTCGATGCGGAGGCCGACGTTCACCGCCAGATCCGGGCCGCCGAGCTGCTTGAGCACGGGGTTGTCGGCGTGAATCGCCAGCCACTCGTACGAACGGAACCCGAGGTCGCCACCGTCTTTGCCGATGACGCTGTCCAAAGTCCAGAGCGCGAACAGGAACGCCGTGCCGACGGCGGCGATCGTCACGTAGCCGGAGAGGTGCGGGTACGGCTTCGTGACGAAGCCGATGATCAGCATCGAGGCGACCGGCAGCAGCAGAATGGCCCAGACGACGCCCTCGGGGACGGTCGGAAGGAACACTTTTCCTCTATCTCACTGATGCTGGAGGCTGGAGGCTTGAAGCTGGAGGAGTTTCCAGCAACCAGTCTCCAGATTCCAGCGCCTAAATCTTGCGCATGATCTCGATGGCGACGTGCGTCTTGCTGTCGGGCACCCAGATCTCGCGCGGCTGCGACATCGGCGCGTCGCTCGTCAGCGGCGGCACGACGCGGTTCGACACGCCCTCGGCGTCGAAGAGTTCCTTCCACACCTCGGCCGCGTAGCCGTTCTTCACATTCATCAGCTTCGACCACATGGTTATGTCACCATCGCAGCAGGTCGATCTCGTCGATATTCACGGTCTGGCGGTGCCTGTACACCGCGACGGCGAGCGCCAGCGCCACGGCCGCCTCAGCGGCGGCGACCGTGATCACGAATACGGCGAACACCTGCCCGTCGAGCGGGCGCGGCGACACGACGAAGCGCGAAAACGCCAGCAGCGTCACGTTGACGGCGTTCAGCATCAGCTCCACGCCCATCAGGATGCCGATCGCGTTGCGCTTCGACAGCGCGAGGAAAAGGCCGATGGCAAACAGCCAGCCGCCAAGAATCAGCACGTGCTCCAGCTTCACGGAGGCGAGCAGCATCTCAGGCATCGTCGCCTTCCTCTTCTTTCGTCAGCACGATGGCGCCGACCATCGCCGTCATGAGCAGCACGGACGCTACCTCGAAGGGCACGACGTACGGCTTGAGGAAGGCTTCGCCGAGGGACGCGGCGGTGGCCGGGAAGGCGGCGCGGCCGGAGAGGTTCCAGCTCGTGTCGTAGGCGACGAA
>Ga0153915_10006551_pt1 | contig 10925 bp, 7 predicted proteins | sample Opewatmetagenome_2_FD_107003 | JGI IMG/M metagenome (GOLD analysis project Ga0153915, IMG submission 107003) | Freshwater wetland microbial communities from Ohio, USA - Open water 3 Core 3 Depth 3 metaG | ecosystem: Environmental > Aquatic > Freshwater > Wetlands | place: USA: Ohio, Lake Erie...
CGACAGCCACTCCTGGATGCCGGACAGCTTGGCCCGCTGGGCCAGGTCGAAGAAGAGGGCCAGATCCAGCACCAGCGGCGCCGCCAGAATAGAGTCGCGACAGAGGAAGTCCACCTTGATCTGCATCGGGTAGCCGCACCACCCGAAGATGTCGATGTTGTCCCACCCTTCCTTGTTGTCACCGCGGGGCGGATAGTAGTTGATCCGCACCTTGTGGAAGAGGTTGCCGTACAGCTCGGGATACAGCTTTGGCTGGAGGATGTCCTCCAGCACGCCGAGCTTGGACTCTTCCTTGGTCTTGAAGCTCTCCGGGTCGTCCAGCACCTCGCCGTCCCGGTTGCCGAGGATGTTGGTCGAGTACCAGCCCGCCACACCGAGCATCCGCGCCTTGAACATCGGCGAGAGCACGGTCTTGATCATGGTCTGGCCGGTCTTGAAGTCCTTGCCGCCAATGGCGACGCCCTTGTCCTTGGCCAATTGCTCGATGGCCGGGATGTCGCAGCACAGGTTGGGCGCGCCGTTGGCGAAGGGCACTCCCTCCATGATCGCGGCATAGGCATAGAGCATGGACGGCGCGATCGAGGGATCGTTGATCTCCATGGCCTTCTCGAACGCCGCCAGGGTCTGGTGGGCCGGGCCGGGGGAGATGAAGATCTCGGTCGAGGCGCACCACACGATCACCATCCGGTCACAGGCGTGCTTCGTTCTGAAGTCGCGAATGTCTTTGCGGAGCGCCTCGGCCAGTTCCTTCTTGGTGCGGGCCTGCTTGACGTTCTTTCCCTCGAGGCGCTTCACGTAGTTCTGGTCGAAGGCCGCCGGCATCGGCGCGATCGCCTGCAGGAAGTCCTTGATCGGCTCGACGTGCTCCCACTTGTCCAGCACGCCGCAGTGGAGACAGGACTGGTAGGCGTTGTCGGGAACCGGGTCCCAGGCGCCGAACACCAGATCGCTCAGGTCGGCCAGCGGCACGAACTCCTTGATGAACGGCGCCCGGCCCTCGGTCCGCTTGCCCAGCCGGATGGTACCCATCTGAGTGAGCGACCCGATCGGCTTCGCCTTGCCGCGGCGGATCAGCTCCACCCCGGCGATGAAGGTGGTCGCAACCGCGCCCAGCCCGACGGTAAGAACACCCAGCTTGCCCTTGGCCGGCGCGATCGGCCGGGGAGTACCTGTTGCCACGCTCAGGGTCCTTTCGATGCTTCGGACGCTTCCGCGCCCTCCGTCACCTGGTAGACGTACACGAAGCGCTGCACGACGGTGACCACCGACGCAAGCGCAAGAACCGCCACGATCCAGAACAGCAGGAGTCCCTCCGGCCCCGCCCCGAACAGGACGGTCGGAACTCCCAGCCCCACGATCCGTTCCGCCCGCTGGACCAGCCCGACCTTGCAGTCGATCCCCAGCCCCTCGGCCCGGGCGCGGGCGTAGGACACCAGCAGAGAGGCGATGATCGCCACCATGCAGATGATGATGGCCGCCTCGTGGTACGCCACCGTCTCTGACGGCGCGAGCAGATAGAAGACGGCGATGCCCATGAAGGTCGCGCCGTCTCCCACCCGGTCGAGGGTCGAATCGTAGAAGGCCCCGAAGCGGGTGACTCGGCCCCTGGCCCGGGCCACCGATCCGTCCAGGGTATCGACAATGCCGCTCACCAGATACAGGAGTCCGCCCAGACGCGCCCGCCCCGCCCCGAAGGCCACGGCCGAGGCGACAACCAGCAGGGTGCCGACAGTGGTGATCGTGTTGGGCTGGATGCCCCACCGGATCAGACCGTCGACGATCGGCCGAGTCACCGTGTAGAAGACCCGTTCGACCGGTTTGGCGATGAGCTTCACCTGATTGGGCACCCTCGATGGTTCGAAGGGTCGGGATCTGGCCGCTCCGGTCCCCCCGGAAAACCGCGCAAACTATAACCGCGGAAACGGGTTATCGGAAGCCGGACAGGGCTGAAAGAAAGTTCCGAGATCCGAAGTCCCGTTCCGGGTTCGGCAAGCCTAACGCGTCGACGACGCCTCGAATGTGGCCCGTCCGCGGCTCAGTAGAGCAGGAAGGGCTGCCTGCGGGAGAGGAACGCCGCCCGGGCCTCCGCCCAATGGCCGGCAAGGCCGGGCCAGGCTCCCGAAGTGAAGAGGCTGTCGCCCACCCGCTCGGCCAGCAGGCGCTGGAAGTGACGCCGGTCGGCGGGGAACATCGGGGCTCCGGTGCGCGCCACCGCCTGAAGCAGATACAGGGCCGTGACGGTCGGATCGTACCGATCGCGGTCCAGCACTTTGAGCCGGATTCCGGCCACGAGGGTGTCCGCGAACTTCCCGTCTCCCGGTCGCCGGGGCGTGAAGCTCACGGCCTCGAATGCCACGCCGGGGAGGTTCGCTCCACGCAGGGCGGCGAGCACGCGGGTGGTGTCGAGCCACGGAGCGCCGACCTGTTCGAAGGGACGATCCGTCCCCCGCCCCACGGACAGCGTGGTCCCCTCCAGCAGGCACAGGCCGGGATAGTGGATCAGGGCTTCCAGGCTCTGCAGGTTGGGCGAGGGTGGCACGAACGGAAGGCCGGTCTGGTCGAAGTACATCGATCGGCGCCACCCCGCGACCGGCACGACGGTGAGCTCGGTCGCGAGCCCGAGGTCGCTGCGGGCGAGGCGGGCGAGCTCCCCGAGGGTCATGCCGTGGCGCATCGGGATCGGCAACAGCCCCACCGGAGTGCGAAACGCCGTATCCAGGACGTTGCCCTGCACCGCGCCACCGAGAGGATTGGGCCGGTCGAGGACGACGACCGGAAGGTGACGCCGCGCGGCCGCGCGCATCACCTCGACCGTGGTCCACAAGTAGGTGTAGTAGCGGGCGCCGGCATCCTGAAGATCGAGCAGCATGACGTCGATGCCCGCCAGCATCGAGTCGGTCGGGGCGGAATTGCGACCGTAGAGGCTGTAGATTGGTAGGCCGGTGGCGGAGTCGGTGCCGGACGCGACGGCCGCCCCGGGATCCGCCGTACCGCGGAAGCCGTGCTCCGGGCTGAAGAGTGCGGTCAGCCGCACCCCGGCGCCAAGCAGGCGATCCACCCCGTTCTGTCCCAGGTGATCCACCCCGGCCTGATTGGTCACCAGCCCGACTCGACGGCCCTTGACCAGCTGGAAACTGTCGGTCAGCAGCACCTCGAGGCCGGGCCGGACCTGCAGGGGCGTGGCCAAGGCAGGCCTCGGCCGCACTGCGGTCCGCCCCGGACACAACAGCCCCGCAACCAGCAAACCTCCGAGCGCCCATTGCGCCATTGCCATAAGACCGGATTCCTCGCTCTTCTCACCCTGAGCCTAGCCCTGGCCGCACCCACGGAGGCTCAGGACGCTCGCCGGGACACCCTCGCGGTGGAGCGGCTGCTCGATTCGCTGTCGCTCAGGGCCAAAGTGGCACAGCTGGTGATGCCATGGGTCGCGGGGAGCTACGCGGCGTTCGACGACAGCGCCTTCGTGGTGGCTGAGCGGTGGGTGGACTCGCTGCAGCTGGGCGGCATCATCATCTCGGTCGGCTCGCCGCTGGACGTGGCGATGAAGCTCAACCGGCTGCAGCAGCGCTCGCCGCTGCCGCTCCTCGTCGCCGCCGACCTCGAGGCGGGCGCCAGCTTCCGACTCAACGGCGCGACACCTTTCCCCACCAATATGGGCGTGGCCGCCACCGGAAGCGACCAGGATGCCTACGAGATGGGGCGGATCACCGCGCTCGAAGGGCGGGCGGTGGGGATTCACCTGGCTTTCGCGCCCGACGCGGACGTCAACAACAATCCCGCCAACCCGGTCATCAACACCCGGTCCTTCGGCGAAGATCCCAATCTGGTCGGCCGGCTGGTCGCGGCGACCATCCACGGCCTGCAGGACAACGGGATGCTCGCCACCGCGAAGCATTTCCCCGGGCATGGCGATACCGAAGTCGACTCGCATCTCGCCCTGCCGATCATCTCCGCCGGGTGGAGCCGGCTCGATACGCTGGAGCTGGTCCCGTTCCGCGCCGCGATCCAGGCGGGCGTCGCCCTGGTGATGTCGGCGCATGTGACGATCCCGTCGCTCGCGAGCGACCCGAGACGCCCCGCGACCCTGGATCCGGCGATCCTCACCGGGATCCTCCGGGACTCGCTCAAGTTCGAGGGGCTGGTGGTAACCGACGCGCTCGACATGGCCGGTGTGGTCAACGCCTATGGAGCGGGGGAAGCGGCCGTGCGGGCATTTCTGGCCGGCTCCGACCTGCTGCTGATGCCGGTCGACCCGGGCCAGGCGGTCGATGCCGTGACCGACGCCGTCGAGACCGGGCGGGTGACCTACGAACGCCTGGACCGGTCGGTGCGGCGACTGCTCTGGATCAAGCGCCGCCTGGGACTGTTCTCCCGGCGAACCGTGGCGCTCGACAGCGTGCCCGAAGTCGTCGGGGGCAGGCGCTTTCTGCAGACCGCCCGGGACGTGGCCCAGCGTTCGGTGGTGCTGGTGGCCGACAGCGGAGGCACGGTGGACAGCCTGCGGGCCCGTCCCCGCAAGATCGCGCTGGTGACCTACGGCGAGGAGAACGCCGGCACGGTGGGCAATACTCTGCTCAAGCAGCTCACCGGTGCCGGCCATACGGTCACGATCTTCCGCCTGTGGCCGGCCAGCGGGCGCGCCAGCTTCGACTCGGTTCGGGTCCTGGCGCGGAGGACGCCGTATACCCTCTTCGCCCTCTCGGTGAAGGTCACCACCGCCAAGGGGACGATCGGCCTGCCCGAGCCCGTTGCGAAGCTGGTGGACGACCTCAGCCGCCGAAGGCGAACCGCGGTGCTTTCCCTCGGGTCGCCGTATATCGGGCTGCAGGTGCCCCATCTCCGGTCCTACCTGATCGCCTGGAGCGCCAACCCCATCAACGAATGGGCAGCGGCCCGTGCCCTCTCGGGTCAGGCCGCGATCACCGGACATCTGCCCGTCAGCCTGCCGCCGAGGTACCCGCTGGGCCACGGCCTGAGTCGCTGGCCGCCCAACCAGCCATAGCCGTGCGGCGTCTGGTGCTGGTCACGCTGCTCGCCGTCCCGGCATGCACCCCCGCCCATCCGTCGCCGCCGTCACCACGGCTCCCGGGGTGGCCCGCGGCCACCGCCTTCCTCGACTCCGCGGTGGCGGCCGGAGCGGCGCCCGGTGCGGTGCTGGGGGTGAGCCTGGCGGGGGAGCATCGCTATTTCGGCACGGGGCGCCTGGGCCTGGACGACCCTGCTCGCCCCGACAGCGCCACGGTGTACGACCTTGCATCCCTCACCAAGGTCATCGGGCTCACGACCATGGTCATGCTCGCCGTGGATGAGAGCCGGTTGGACGTGGATGCACCGGTCGGGCGCTACGTTCCTGCCTTCGCCGCCGCTTCGAGCCAGCCCGAGCGCCGCGACGTGACGCTCCGCCACCTGCTCACCCACTCGAGCGGGCTCCCCGCCTGGCGACCGCTGTACCAGGAGACGGCTACGAGGAGCGAGGCCCTGGCGCTGGCGGACAGCACCCGCCTGGTTGCCGCGCCGGGGGAGAAGTACACCTACTCGGATCTCGGGGCGATCATCCTGACCCAGGCGGTTGAGCGGACGCTCGGACATCGCATCGACACGCTGCTCGAGCAGCAGGTCTTCGGTCCGCTCGGAATGACGGATACCCGCTACCTGCCCCCGGACGACTGGCGTGCGCGAATCGCGCCGACCGAGAACGACCCGTGGCGCGGCCGAGTACTGCGGGGGGAGGTGCACGACGAGAACGCTGCCCGGCTCGATGGAGTGTCGGGACATGCGGGGCTGTTTTCGTCCGCCAGAGATCTGCTAAGGTTTGCGGACGTGCTCCTGACCTGGTGGGCGGACAAGGCGGACAAGGCGGAAAACTGCAGACAATTACCCGCCCTGCCTGCCCTGCCCGCCCTGTCCGCCCTGTCCGCCCTGTCCGCCCTCAAAAAATTCGCCCGTCGACAGAATCTCCCGCCCGGCTCCAGCCGAGCCCTCGGCTGGGACACCTCTACTCCCGGGGGGAGCGGCGGGAGCCGGCTTTCCCCCGGAAGCTTCGGGCACACCGGGTTCACCGGGACCTCCATCTGGATCGACCCTGAGCGCTGCCTCGCGATCGTGCTGCTCAGCAACCGGGTCCACCCCACGCGGGACAATGACCGCTGGGGTCCGGTGCGTGGCCAGGTCGCTGACCGGGTGGTGGAGGGGCTCCCGATCGATACGCTTACTCATTGAGACAAGCAGAGTTATGTGAATCGAGGAGGCCGGCTCCAATTGACAGCGGCGGCCATGGGTCCGTACCTTTCTGCCAGCGGATTGCGACCCTCGTGGTCCAGACTAACGGGAGCAGGAACACCATGGAAAGCACTGAACAGCAGGTGAGCGCTCCGGGCTTTGCCCTCAAGCTCACCGACCGCGCGGCGGAGGAGGTCCGGAAGTTCATGACCGCCGAGCAGGTAGCGGCCGAGGTCGGCGGGCTCAGGGTGAGCGTTCTGCCGGGCGGCTGCTCCGGGTTCAAGTACAGCCTGAATATCGAGGAACACTCGCTCGAGGACGATGCCGTGATGGATATCAACGGCGTGCGGGTCTTCGTGGACGGGTTCAGCATGCAGTACCTGAACGGCGTCACCGTGGATTACACGTCCTCGATGCAGGGCTCGGGCTTCACCTTCCACAACCCTAACGCCACGGGCGGGTGCGGGTGCGGGAGCAGCTTTACTGCGTGAACAGTGAGCAGTAAGCAGTGAACGGGGGAGTGAGATCAGAGTCTCGCTCCCCCTTTGTTTCGAGGGTACCGGTCTCCACGGCTCCGCTCACCGCTTACGGCCCACTGCTCACCGCTCACCGCCAGCGGAGGCGCCCTGTCTCCCATCGATGTCGCCGTCATCCTCGTCTACTTCGCCCTGACCCTCGGCGTGGGGGCGTGGGTATCCCGCAATCAGCGCACCGCCGGCGACTACTTCCTCGGCGCGCGGGACCTGCCCGCATGGGCCATCCTGCTCTCGATCGTCGCGACGGAAACCTCGGCGCTCACCGTGATCTCGGTGCCCGCGGTGGCGGCACGGGGCGACCTCACCTTCCTGCAGCTGCCGCTGGGTTACCTCGTGGGCCGCGTGGCGGTCGCCGCGTGGCTTCTGCCGGGTTACTTCACTGGTGAGCAGGAAACCGCGTACGCACGGCTGGAACATCGGTTTGGTCCGGCCACCCGGCGGGTGACGTCCGGGATCTTCCTCGTCACTCGCGCCCTGGCAGACGGGGTGCGGGTCTATGCCGGCGCGATTCCGCTGGCGGTCCTCGCGCGGTGGTACGGCCCCGGAGGCGCACTCCCGGCCTGGAACGTGCCGGCCGCGATCCTCGTGATGAGCCTGGTCACGCTGCTGTACACGTGGCACGGCGGACTCAAGGCCGTGGTCTGGGTCGACGTGATGCAGCTCGGCGTGTACCTGGCGGGGGGCGTGGCGGCGCTGTGGATCGCCGGCGACCTGGCCGGAGGACTCGGACACGCCCTCGCGGCCGCCGGAACCGCCGGCAAGCTGCGGGTGTTCGACCCGACCGTGAGCCTCACGCACACCTACACCCTGCTCGGCGGCCTGGTGGGCGGCGCCATGCTCTCGGCCGCCTCACACGGCACCGACCACCTGATCGTGCAGCGGCTCCTGGCAAGCCGGGGCCTGCGTCCGGCCCGCGTGGCGCTGGTGGGCTCCGGGGTGCTGGTGCTGGCCCAGTTCGCGCTGTTTCTGCTCATCGGCGTGGCGATCTGGGCCGCGGGGTTCGCGCCCGAGTCCATCCCGGCGGACCAGATCTTCCCCCGGTTCGTGGTGGACCACTTTCCCGCCGGCCTCGCCGGGCTGATGGTCGCGGCCGTGCTCGCCGCCTCAATGGCGACGCACAGCTCGGCGATCAGCGCGCTGGCGAGCTCCATCACCCACGATTTCTACGCGGGGTGGACCGGGCGGACCGAACCTGCCCATCTTCTGCGGGTGGGGCGCGCATGGACCCTGGTCTGGGGCGTGCTGATCACCATCGTGGCACTCCTGTTCCACGCGATTGCCGGCGGCGGACAGACCCCGGTGGTGGTGTTCGCGCTGTCCATCGCCTCCATCACGTATGGGGGGCTGCTGGGCGCCTACCTGCTCGCGGGCGGTCCATCCTGGGTCCAGGGGCGCGACGTGATTGCCGGGATCGCGCTCACCGTGGTCATTATGCTGGTAGTGTTCTTCGCGAAGGGGCTCGCCGGGCTGGCGGGTCTCGAGTGGCTGGCGCCGGCCGGCCGCCTGGCATGGCCCTGGTATGTGCCGCTGGGATCGGCGATCACGGTGGGAGCCGGGTTGACACTCGGCGCGGTGCGCGGAAGGAGAGGGGAATGAGCCGGCTCATCATTGGTGTGGACGCGGGCGGGACCAAGACCGCCGTGATCGTGGCGCGCGACGGGCAGGTCGTTTCCCGCGGCACCGGGCCTGGCGCCAAGATGCGCAGCGGCAGGGGCATTGCCTGCGCCACGACGATCGCCGAGGTGGTCCGACGGGCGCTTGCCCAGGCGGGGGCCAGCCGGAGCGACATCCTGATTGCCGGAGTCGCCGGTGCCGGCCGGGAAGCCGAGCGGGAAGAGCTGCGCCAGGCGTTTCGGGCGGAGACCCTGACCGACCGGATCGTGGTCACGGGCGACACCGAGATCGCCCTCGCGGCCGCGTTTGGGGACCGTCCCGGAATCGTGGTTACCGCGGGCACCGGCAGCATGGGGGTGGCAAGGGACCCCTATGGCCGCATGCACCGCTCCGGAGGATACGGCTGGCAGATGGGGGACGAGGGCAGCGGCTACGCCATCGGCCGGGCCGCTCTGGGCGCGGTGGGTCGCGCTGCGGATGACCGCAGCCCCAAGACCGAGTTGACCCCCCTGCTCCTCAAGGCCAGTCGGAGCGACAACTTCGATGCCCTCATCCGCTGGGCGGCTGCCGCCGGTCCCGCGGAGGTCGCGGGCCTTGCCCCCGCCGTCTTCGAGGCGGCGCACCTGGGCGATACCGTCGCCGCCGGGATCATGGACTACGCCGCGCGCGAACTGGCCGCGCTGGTGTTCAAGCTGCTCCCGCATTTCGGGGCGGACGAGCGGATGAGCGTGGAGGTCGCGACCAACGGCGGGCTCCTGTTCCACGATGGCCCACTGTACCGGATGCTCAAGACCAAGCTGGCGGAAGAGGCGCGGATCCGGTTCCGCGACACGCCGCTCGAGGCCGCCGCCGGGGCAGTGCACCTGGCCGAAAAGCAGTGGGCGTCCGAAGACGCGAAGTGAGGAGTGAGGAGTGAGGAGTGAGGAGTAAGAAGTGAGGAGTGAGGAGTGAGGAGTAAGAAGTGAGGAGTGAGGAGTGAGGAGTAACAGCGCCCGGAATAGCTCACCCGAGCGCACCGAGGGACCTGTTATCCCAGGCTCAGCGCCCAAGATCGCAGGTCCCTTGTCGCGTCGGTTTCCCTCAGCTGTGCGGGACGTGCCACGCCGTTACCCCAGCGAGCGTGATCCCTGTTACCGGCTCCCAGCGGGCAGGTTCTTCGGTGAGAACTCACTGTGGTGGCGGCTGTACATGAAGTAGATCCCCAATCCGATGGCCATCCAGCCAAAGAAGCGGAGCCAGGTCACCACCAGCAGGCCAGCCATCAATCCGACGCAGAGGACGATGGCGATCATGGGGAAGAGTGGGACAAATGGAACCCGAAAAGCCCGCCTGCGCTCCGGTTGGTTCCGGCGCAAGAAGATCACCCCCAGAGAAACCAGGACAAAGGCGAACAGGGTGCCAATGTTGGACAGGTCGGCCGCCTGACCAATGTCTACCACTCCGGCCGGCAGGCCGACCACGAGGCCGGCGATCCAGGTAGACCAGTGAGGCGTCTTGAACCTGGAGTGCAAAGTCGAAAAGAACCTGGGCAGCAAGCCGTCGCGCGACATGGCGAACCAGATGCGCGTTTGTCCGTACTGGAATACGAGCAAGGATGAAATCATCCCCATGAGAGCGCCAACTACGATCATGACCTGGAAGACCCGGTTCGCCCCGAGATGCTTGAGCGCGTAGAGCACCGGTGCTTCGCTGGCCTCTCCCGCCGCGCTGAAGGTGCTGTAGCGCATCATGCCGAGCAGCACGATGGCCACCCCGACATAGAGCACGGTACAGACAATCAGGGATGCAATGATGCCGAAGGGAATGTCCCGCTGGGGGTCCCGTGCCTCCTCCGCCGCAGTGGAGACCGAGTCGAATCCGATATACGTGAAGAAAATGATCGCTCCGCCGGCCATGATCCCCGGGAACCCAGACGGGGCAAACGGGTGCCAGTTGGCCGGCTGCACCAGCATGCCGCCAACCACGAGAAACAGGAGGATGGCGCCGATCTTGATCAGCACCATGATGTTGTTTGCCCTGCTCGACTCACGCACGCCCCGAACCAGCAGAACCGTCAGGACAAAGACGATGAGGAAGGCGGGGACGTTGAAGTAGGAATGGCTCCACCCGTCCGGTGTCCAGACCGGCGTGGACCATTTGTCCGGAAGAAGGATGTTGAAGGAAGCAAGCTGGGCTTTGAGGTATCCCCCAAAACTCACCGCCACTGCCACGTTGCTGACCGCGTACTCAAGGATGAGATCCCAGCCAATGATCCAAGCTGTCAGCTCACCCAGGGTCGCGTAGCTGTAGGTGTACGCGCTTCCTGCGATGGGGATCATCGAGGCCAGCTCCGCATAGCAGAGCCCGGCGAATACGCACGCCACCGCCACCAGGAGGAATGAAATCGCAATCGCGGGACCGGCGGGCGGCCGGCCGTACATCACGACGCCGGAGATATCGCCACTCCGTATCAGGTGCAGGATGAGATCCAGAACCTGTGCCTTGTAGAACGAGGGGTCTCCATGCTCTCCCGCAGCGGCCGTCCCGGTGAGCGCGAAGATACCCGATCCGATGATC
>Ga0153915_10006552_pt1 | contig 10921 bp, 6 predicted proteins | sample Opewatmetagenome_2_FD_107003 | JGI IMG/M metagenome (GOLD analysis project Ga0153915, IMG submission 107003) | Freshwater wetland microbial communities from Ohio, USA - Open water 3 Core 3 Depth 3 metaG | ecosystem: Environmental > Aquatic > Freshwater > Wetlands | place: USA: Ohio, Lake Erie...
CCGGCGAAGATCCAGCTGATCGGCCACGACGCGCGCGTCAAGGCGGTCGACGGACGCGGCATCCTGTACTCGCTGCAGCTCGGCGAGGCGGTGCGGCCGACGGCGTACGATGGCACGGATCGCTACATCGAGAAGGCATGGTGGACGGTCGACGGCCGGCTCGAAGCGAAGGTCCGCCCCGGCACGTACGACCTCGTGATCTCGCGCGGCCCCGAGTACGAGCTGACGACGGAGCAGGTGACGCTCGGCGCCGGCAGCCTCGTCGGCAAGCAGCTGCAGCTGCAGCGCTCGTTCACGACGGATGGCTGGGTCGAAGGTGACTTCCACATCCACTCGCAGCCATCGACCGACTCCGGTCTGCCGATCGCCGAGCGCGTCGCGAGCTGTGCCGCCGAAGGTCTCGAGGTCGCGGTCGCGACGGACCACAACTACATCACCGACTACGCGCCGGTGATCGCATCGATTGGCCTCGATCCGTGGCTCGTCGGCATTCCGGGCATGGAGCTGACGACGTTCGAGGAGGGTCACTTCATCGGCTGGCCGCTCCGCGTCGATCCCGGCTCGACGCGCGGCGGCGAGTTCCTGTGGGCGTATCAGAAGCCGAAAGATCTGTTCACGATGTTGCGCAACCTCGCCGTCGATCCGGCGGACTCGATCGTCGACGTCGCGCACCCGCGCCAGCAGGTGCTCGGGTACTTCGCGCAGTTCTTCGTCGATCCGGCGACGGGAGAGCCGTACACGCCGACCGGCATCATGGGCCTGTTCGCGCCGTACGGCGACGAGTTCAAGGCCGAGAACTTCAGCTACGACTTCGACGCGCTCGAGCTGCTCACCGCGCGCAAGCTCGAGGACGTCCACACGTTCAAGGCGCCAAACCCGCTGCCGCCGCCGCCGCTGCCGGACGATCCGGCGCCGGTGCCGGGCCAGGTCGTTCTCGGCAAGGACGGCAAGCCGACGTTCCCGGGCGTCGTCGAGACGTGGTTCACGCTGCTCGATCGCGGCCACAAGGCCACCGGCTTTGGTGCGTCGGACGCGCACCACCTCCTCGGCGACGAGCCGGGTAGCGCGCGCACGCTGCTCTATGTCGGCAGCGGCAAGGACACGCCGGGCGGGTTCTCGCGCCAGGACATCGTCGATGCGACGAAGCAGCACCACGCGATCACGACGAATGCACCGTTCATCGAGATGACCGTGAACGGGCAGGGCATCGGCTCGACGGTCGTCGCGAGTGGCAGCGTGCCGGTCCAGATCCACGTGCGCGCGCCGAGCTGGGGCAAGCCGGATCACATCACCGTGTACATGAACAGCGCGGTCGTCGCCGACATGCCGATCGCGAACGGCACCGACTTCACGACCACGGTCATGGTGACGCCGACCACCGATGCCTGGGTCGTCGCGGAGGTCACCGGCACGCAGAACATGTTCCCGGCGATCCCCCCGGTCGAGTTCCCGCCGTTCGATGCGACGATCATCATCGGCGCGCTCACGGCGGGGTTTGGTGATTCGCTGAAGAACCTGCCGCTCGCGAGCAATCTCAAGCCGCAGCGGCAGCACGCCGCGACGCCTTACGCGATCACGAATCCGATCTGGATCGATCGCGACGGCAACGGGTGGACGCCGCCGAAGCCGCCGCTGCCGAATCGGGTCGCGCCGCGGACCATGCAGGTGCCCGATGTCCGGGCGCAGTTCGATGCGCTTCCGGAGGTGTCGCAGTGAGGGGAACGTGCCCCTGCCCCTGCCCTTGCCCTTGCCCCGTCTGTGACGAGAGCAGCGGCGAAACGAACCGCAACGCCCGATCAGCACGGACGCTCGGCGGCGCGGCCGCCAAGACCTGCGACGCCCGATCAGAAGGCAGCGCCCGGGCCCGATCCGAGAGGCGAGCAAGGGCAGGGGCAAGGTCGCTCAGCGCTGTCGACATCGACCGCGACGGCACGACGGCAGGCGCGCAACGTCCCGGGGCCCGATCCGAGACGGCAAGGGCAGGGGCAGGGGCAAGGGCAAGGCGCCACCTGACGCACTGCGTGGCCATTGCAGTTGCCATCTGTCTGGCAGGCCAACCTGCCTGGGGGCATACCTTCCCCGCGGTGCGCACGGTCGTCATCCAGGTCGAGGGCTGCGAGGCCGCCGTCCTGATCGGCTACCGGCCTGCAAGCGGTGAAGCGACGGATACACTTCTGGCGCGCATTGCTACCGAGCCGAAATCCCACATGCTGGCGGCCGCCAGGACGCTGATGGCGAAGGAAGCGATGGCCCCGCTGACCTTCACGCTCGACGGCAAAACGCTCGTTGCGACGTCTGTACGGGCCAAGATCGGCGTGGATCCGAGCGGTCTGCGGCCGATGGTCGTGGTGCTCGCGACCTATGCGATCCCGGCCGGCGGGCAACTCCAGGTCACGTCGCGAGACCCCAAGACGACCCGGTTCTCCTGGACCGATCGGAGCAGTCACCGTGTCGATCTCGATCACGCCCCGGGACAGGCCAAGTGGTTCACCGGCGTGGCCTCCTTCTTGCTGAGTCTGACCGGACCACCGGGAGTCCCAGCATGCGCAGCCACCGCAGCCCCCACATCTCGATCGTCGGATTGATCGCACTCGCCGCAGCCGCCGGCTGCGCCGACAACGCGTACGACCCGAACGCTCCGGCCATCGATCCGAACGCTCCGCGCGTGCACATCACGTCGCCGGCTCGCGGAACGATCGCCGGTGACGTCCACATGATCGAGGTCAAGGGCACCGCCACGGACGACAGCGGCGTGGTCGACTCGGTCACGGTCAACGACGTCACCGCGGCGCTCGGCCCCGATGGTTCGTTCGATGTGTTCGTCCCGGTCAAGCCCGGCACGAACCTGCTCCACGCGATCGCGAAGGACAAGCAGGGCAACGTCGGCAAGGAGTCGCGCGCGGTCGTGACGGGGCCGATGGCGACGCTCGCTCGCGAGATTCCGCAGGCCGTCACCGCGACGCTGTCCGCGCAGACGTTCGATGCGATCGGTCGCGGCGCTGCCGGCTTCATCAAGAGCGGCGACCTGATGTCCGCGGTCCAGTCGCTCAACCCCGTGCTCAACATCGGCGCCGAGACCGGCCCGGATTGCCTCTACGCGCAGGCGTACATCACGAGCATGCACGTCGGCGATGCAGACATCCTGATGACGCCGCAGGTCGGTGGCGTGTTCATGTCCGCCAATCTGACGAACGTCACCGTCGGCATGCACCTGCAGTGGGCCGTCGCCTGTGCCGATGGCAGCCGCGACATCACGATCTCCGCATCCAAGGTCTCGGTCGCGGGCATGCTCGATATCGGTCTCGTCGGCCGCGACTTCGACATCAAGCTCGTCAACCCGAACGTCACCATCACCGGCTTCAACCTCCAGCTCGGTGGCGTCCCGCAGACCATCATCGACATGCTGGACCTCAACGCGATGATGGGCCCGATCCTCGCGTGGGCGACCGAGAAGTTCGTCGTCCCGATGCTGAACAAGTCGCTCGCGGGTCTGAACGACACGAAGACGATCGATGTCCTCGGCACGCAGGTGAACGTCGACGTCTACCCCTCCGACATTCGCTTCACGCAGGCCGGCGGCATGGTCATCCTCGACACGTCGATCCGCGCGGCCAACGACTCGGGCTCGTTCGTGTTCGTCCCGAACACGGTCCCGACGATGGACATGACGATGGGCTTCCAGCTCGCGATGGCCGACGACACCGCGAACCAGCTCCTGACGAGCCTGTGGTCCGCGAAGGGCCTCGACAAGTCGTTCGACCTCAAGACCGGCTCGTACGGTCAGGTCGGCACGCTCTACGACTCGGTCCAGCTCGACGTCAAGGTCCCGCCGTACGTCGACGCGTCTGGCGACAAGCTGATCCTCACCGTGGGCGACATGGTCGCCTCGTTCAAGCTCGGCGGTAACGTCACCACGCAGGTCGCGGTCAACGCACAGGTCGAGATCAAGGTCACCAAGGGCACGGATGGCAAGCTCCGCTTCGACGTCGGCACGCCGACGACGTACGTCGACATCATCGACGACGGCATCGAGGGTGCGAACCAGCTCTCGAACTCGGAGTACGAGGCGATCGCATCGTTCGCCCTCTCGCGCATCATCGCGGTCGGCTCCGGCTCGATCGGCGCGATTCCGCTCCCCGCCGTGGGCGGGGTCGGCGTGACGAACCTCTCGATCGATTCGCAGGCCGGCTACCTGATCGTCGCGGGCCAGATCCAGTAGTCGGCGTACAATGGTGGGATGTGGCGGTGGGCCGTGATCGCGTGCGCGAGCTGCGGATTCCAGCACGGTGAGCTGCCGGGCGCGCCCGGCGATGCCATCGGTGATGGGCGCATGGCCGACGCCGCGGTCGATGTCCCGCTGCCGCCGTGGGGCACGCCGACCTACGTCGGCGTCGGTGGGGCAGGCGCAGATGATCCGACGCTGACCGAAGATCGGCTCGAGCTCTACTACAACGCGAACAGCGACATCTACGTCGCCACGCGCGCGGCGATCACCGATGCGTGGAGCACGGGCACGCTCGTCGCGCAGCTGTCGTCCGCGGGCGTCGAGACGACGCCGGAGGTCTCGTACGACGGCCTGACGCTCGGGTTCGCGCGCGATGGCGAGCTCTACGTCTCGACGCGGGCATCGCGGCAGGCGTCATGGGGCGTGCCGGTGCTCGTCGCGGCGCTGAATTCGGCAGCCAGTGAGGCGGGCCCGGTGATGAGCCCCGATGGGCTCGACATGGTGTTCACGTCGACGCGCAAGACGAACGTCGATCCGGACATCTACGAGACCCGCCGCGCGTCCACGAGCTCCGCGTGGGGTGCGCCGGTCGAGCAGACGCTGCTCGACACCTCGATGCACGAGGGCAGCGCGTTCCTCACCGCGGACAAGCTGTCGATCTACTTCGACAGCGACCGGGCCGGCTCGCCGCTCGATCTCTATTACTCGCATCGCGCGTCGCCGACCGATCCGTTCCCCGCGGCGCAACCGCTGACCGAGATCAACACCGCGTCCGACGAGGAGGATCCGTGGCTGTCGCCCGATGGCCGCTACCTCGTCTTCTACAGCGACCGCGGCGGGATGGCAGGCCTGTGGGAAGTGGCGCGCTGAGGCGCGAGATCCGGTAGCTTGAAGGCGTGCGAGTCGCCGTCGTCGGCCACGTCGAGTGGGTCGAGTTCCTCCGCGTCGATCACGTCCCGCGTGCGGGCGAGATCATCCAGGGCGTACCGCTCGTCAGCGTCCCCGCCGGTGGTGGTGGTGTCGCGGCCGTCGCGCTCGCGCGCTGGGGCGCCGGATCGCTCTTCTTCACCGCACTCGGCGATGACGAGCTCGGTCATCGCGCCGCCGCCGACCTCCGCGCGCGTGGTGTCTCGCTCCACACCACCCACCGGCACGAACCCCAGCGCCGCGCCGTCACGCTCGTCGATGCCCAGCGGGAGCGCACGATCATCCTGACCGGCGAGCGTCACGTCGCGCGCGCCTCCGACCCACTGCCGTGGCCCGAGCTCGCGACGTGCGCCGCTGTCTACATCACCGGTGGCGACGTCGATGCGGTTCGCGCCGCGCGCGCCGCGCCGGTCGTCGTCTCGACGTCGCGCATCCTGCCGCTGCTGCGGCAGTCGGGCATCCAGCTCGATGCGCTCGTCGGCAGCGACGACGATCCGGTCGAGGCATACGCGGATGGTGACCTGCCGGTCCGCCCCCGCCTCGTGGTCCGCACCAACGGTCGTCACGGTGGCACGTTCCAGCTCGCCGGCGGAGCCGTCCAGACCTACGCGCCGGTCCCGACCGTCGTCACCGGCGACACCTACGGCGCAGGTGACACGTTCGCCGCTGCCCTGACGTACGCGCTCGGTGAAGGTCGTCAGCCGGCGGATGCGGTCGCGTTCGCCGCGGCGCGCGCGGCCGAGGTGCTCGCGTTCGTCGGGCCGTATCCGCCCGCGCCCGCCACGCGCGAGGCATGAGAGCTCACCGGTTCGTCGCCGCGCGCGGGCGTGCTCGCCTCCGCCGCAGGACGCCGATCGCGCCGCACGCGAGCAGCCATGCAAAGCTCGGATCACCGCCCGCGCCGCAACCGACGCAGCCGCCTCCGAGCGAGAACTTGTACGTGCACGTGGCGAGGTCGCATAGCTCGCCGCTCTCGCATTGCTCCGCCGCTGCGACGTTGACGTGGCCATCGCCGCACCGCGGGATCGTGCAGTCGACGTTGCAGGTCGCGCTGTCGCCGCCGTCGTCGCACAGCTCGCCTGTTTCGACGTTGGCGTGACCATCGCCGCACGCGGACGCGGTGCACGTCGCGCCGTTACACGTCGGCGAGTCGATGCCGGCGGAGTCGCATGCCTCGCCCGCCATCCTGTTCGGGTAGCCATCGCCGCAGACGCTGGCCGCGCAGGTGCCACCGTTGCAGGTCGCCGTGTCGGCGCCATCGCAGAGCTCGCCGGCATCGAGCTTGCCGTTACCGCAGCTGGCGCTGACGAAGCAGGGGATCGTGGTCGTGCCGTAGTACCTGCGGATGTGAATCGTCGCGCTGTCGTTGACCGCCAGCGCGAGTCGATACTCGAGGCCCATCGTCGCGTCGGCGACGAGGGTGGGATCGCTCTCCCCGACGGCGCTCTTGCCCGGACCGACGACGTAGTTCCGCCATTCGGGCGGCATGCCGTGGTCGATCCAGATCCACTGCTTGTCGATCGCCGCGCTGATCGGCGCGAACGCCGGCCCTGCGCCGGGGACGAAGCCCTCCTTGCCTCCGAAGTAGTTCGCGACGGGTACGGTCGAGGTCGGGCCGTTTCCGAGAGCGACGCTCCATCGCGGGTCCCCATCGTGCATGTACACGCCGCAGAGCCCGGCGCCGATGCCGACGATGTCGTCCGTCTCCTGGTTGCTCGGGTTGTAGTAGAGGTCGGGGTCCCACGCCTCGTGGAACAGGAGATCGACCGGCACCGTGCCGTGATTGGTGACCGTGTAGATCTGATCGAACTGGCTGGTCAGCGCGACCGAGTCAGACGAGAGCCGCTGGACCAGCGTGAAGTCGAGCTTGATCCCGGCCGAGGGATCGGTCGCGACCGAGAACGCACTCGTCGCCTCGTTGGTGCCGGTCATCGCGATCGCCGTCGTCACGGTGCGAGTGAGCGCCGTGTGCGCCGGGTCCGCGAGGATGCCGTCGGGCTGGGGCGGCGGATTCTCGACGAAGTCGAACCAGAACCGGTACTCGGTGAGCAGGATCGAGCTCGTCGCCGTTCCTCCCGTCGTGACGAACAGCTCGGGTCCGGTGAGATAGGTCGGCGAGAACGGGCTGGGGACGCCTGGCGGATAGTACTCGTCGTCGTACTGCTGGCCGATCAAGAAGCCATAGGTCCCGAAGTCGTCCGGAGAGATCGATGTGTAACCGTCACCGGTGACACCGTTGTCGAACGTCACGGTGTTCGCATACGCGGGGCTCGCGCTCGTTGCCACGACCGCCGCCACGACGCCGAACCTGGCCACCCTGGCCACCCCCACGAGATACCGCACGGATCGAGTCTACCGTGGCGTGGTCGATGACGGCGACATTCCGCGACAGATCAGACGGGGCGACGGAGCAGCCAGTACAGCGTGCCGGGCAGCACCCAGATGCCGAGCACCGTGACCGCCGTGATGAAGCCGTGCGAGTGATCGACGGACGCGCCGATCAGCGGGTTCGCGATGATGAGCGCGAGGGACTGCGCACCTGCCACGGTTCCACCCGCGAGCGAGACGGAGGTCGGCGGGACGCGCGACAGGAGGTCCGACGTGACGAGCGCGTAGACGATGCCGCCACCCGCCATCGCGATGCCGATCAGGGTGACCGTCTGCCACGTCGTCGTCGCGTACGGCAGGGCCACGAGCGTGGTCGCGAGCAGCACACCGATCGCGAACAGCAGGCGCGGCGGAGCACCGGGCGGGCGGCGCTGGCGCGACGCCAGATCGCCGAACGTGATCGATGCGAGATCGTAGATGAGCGGCGGCAGCCACAGGTAGTGACCGACCGCCTTCTGCTCGACGCCGTAGACGCGCGCGAGGTACTTCGCGCCCCACATCAGACCGAACCCGATGATCGGGGCGACCGAGACGATCGCCGCGAGGGCGCGGAGCATGTTCGGATGCGTGGCGACGTCGATGAACGCCGGTCGAGCGCCCGGGGGCTCTCGCGTGACCGTCGCGGTCGGCACCGTGGTGACGTCACTGCGCGCCGCCGTCGTGCCGACATCGAGCACCGGGCGAACATCGGCACGACGCGTGACGACGAGCCACAGCGGGATCCATGCGAGCCCGACGAGCGAGCTGCCGAGCAGCGCGACACGCCACGAGTCGGAGATGCCGTAGAGGTAGCTCGCGAGCGGCGGCGCGAGCATGCCGCCGATCGACGAGCCGGTGAACAGCACACCGAACCCGCGCGATTGCTCGGCCGCGGGAAGCACGCGCTGCATCGTCTGCGCGGCACCCGGGAAGCTCGGGCCCTCCGCGAGACCGAGCGCGATCCGCAGGACGAACAGGACGCCGAAGCCGGGCACCAGGGCGTGGAGCGCGGTGACGGTGGTCCAGACGAGGATCGAGCGCACGAGGCCGCGGCGTGCACCGACACGATCGATCCACCAGCCCGAGATCGGCGTCGCGACCAGGTAGGCGATCGAGAACGCCGACATGAGCCAGCCGTACTGGGTGTCGGAGATGTCGAGCGCCTTCGTGACGGTCGGCGCGAGGACGGCGAGGGCGGAGCGGTCGATGTAGCTGACGGTCATCGTCAGCGTGGCGACGAGGGCGACCGTCCACGCGACGTGACGAGGAAGCACCGCGCTCATCCGCAGATCGGCAAGCGATGGCTCAGGGCGACCGGACGACGAGATCGGGCGGCGGCGCCTTCGCGGGATCCATCGAGCCCCACGCGAGCACCGGCGTGCCGTGGCCCGAGGTCGCCGCGATCGAGAAGCCATCGAGCAGGGGACCGACCGCGAGGCCGTTGACCGTCCATGTTCCGCCGGTGTTCGACGCGACGTAGACATCGGACGACAGGCCGTCTTGATAGGCGATCGATGGCGCGCCGCCGACGAGGTAGATCGACGCCGCCGCGCCGACCGGATGGGTACGATCGTTCGGGCGCTGACCGTCATCGACGACGACCGGCGTGCCCGCCGCGTTGTTCCACGTCGTGTACATCAGCTGGTCGCCGAGCGCGTCCTGGTAGGCGATGTGGACGGTGCCGTCATCGCCGACGACCGCGCTCGACCACATACCGCGGTCCGCACCGACGGCGTTACCGTCGAGGATGTTCTCCGTGAACGTCGAGGTGTTGCGAGCGGCCTCGACCGAGAGGATCAGCGCGCGGCGGTTGCGATCGTAGTAGGCCGCGGCGAGCCGGCCGTCGCTGAGGGTGACGAGGCTGACGTAGAGGCCGGTGCCACCCGGGAGGTCGAGGACCTTCGGCTCATCGATGCGCGTGCGGCACGCGCCCATCGTGCACACCTCGGTATCGGCGCACGTCGCCGTGCAGTCCGTCGTCGGCGTGACGCAGACCTGCGGATCGGTCGGGGTCGCACCGACCACGCACGACTCGCTGCCGCACAGACCGCCGCAGCTCCCGGGTGCCGTCGCGATGAGCGACGACGTCCAGTCGGTGGCCTTCGTCGGATCGGCGGTCTTCGCGCGGGCGAGGCGGAGCTCGGTGTTGCGATGGCCGGCACCGTCATCGATACCGACGGCGAGGTAGGCGATCGCCGGCTTCTTGTCGGCGTCGATCACCATCGATGCGTAGATGCCGTTCGCGGCATCGCCCTCGTCGACGGCATAGTTCTTCCAGCCGCCACCGGCCTTCGTCTCGTACGCGTATTTCAGCAGGCTCTCGTCGCGGTCCTGGTAGGCGACCCGCGCCGTGCCGCTGATCGCGATCGAGGTCCACGCGCCGACGTTCGGGCCCGGATCCTCGACGCCACCGCGGTACGTGCCGGGGTCGTGCGTCGGCGTGACATCGGGGATGCCATCGACGGCGACGTACTTCAGCTTGCTCTGATCCGTCGCATCGACGACGACGAGATCACCGAGCACCTGATCGTAGGTCGCGACCATCACGCGCTTGGAGTCGGCGGCGATGCTGGTGAAGCGACCGACCGCACCACGCTGCACCTCGCCGGGCGCGCAGTCCGCATCGCCGCACGGGCTACCACAGCTGCAGCCGGGCAGACACGCGAGCGCGACGAGCCAGACGAGCGGGCCGAGGCGCAGCGCCTCGCGCGCGAATGCCTTCGCGATCCGCGCCAGCTTGCGACGCGAGCGACGCGCCGGCACGACGAGGAGGCCGAGCATCAGCGCGAACAGGCCGCCGTTCGACGCGCCACCGCGCGAATCGCAGCTGCAACCCGACGCGCCGGCCTGGCCGTGGAAGTCCTGATTGCGCGCGATCGTCGGCGCACCATGCGTGAGCGGCACGCCCGTGCCCATCGGCAGCTCGAGCACGGCCGGAACGGGATCGATCGTCTCGGGGTGACCGATCTGGCGCGACCGGACCTCGGCGATGTGAACGCCGGGCAGCCAGAACACGCGCGACGAGATCGTCTGCTTCTTGCTCGGGCTCCAGGCCGACCAGCTGCCACTGTCGATGCGGTACGAGAACTCGAGATCGTTGACGGTGCCGCCGAGGCCGAGCGTGACGGCCGGCGGCGCCCACGCGCGCCACTGTGCCGCGTCGCGCTGGACCGAGTCCGGCGGCTCGCTGAGGCCGAGGATGTCGGCGTTCGTGTCGACGACGCGCGCGGTCGGCGCCGGGATCAGGTTCGCGAAGATGCCGAGGAAGTCGTTGTTGGCGCCGACGGAGGTCACCGCCTTGATGTCGAGCGCGAGGCCGCCGAGCGCGGGCAGGCTGATCGGCGACAGACCACCGGAGAGCTGCGGCAGGACGAGGCTCAGGAGCGTCGGGAACAGGTCCGC
>Ga0153915_10006553_pt1 | contig 10921 bp, 9 predicted proteins | sample Opewatmetagenome_2_FD_107003 | JGI IMG/M metagenome (GOLD analysis project Ga0153915, IMG submission 107003) | Freshwater wetland microbial communities from Ohio, USA - Open water 3 Core 3 Depth 3 metaG | ecosystem: Environmental > Aquatic > Freshwater > Wetlands | place: USA: Ohio, Lake Erie...
CGATCGCATAGACGAAGCCGCGGTCGAGCAGGCTCACGTGAATGCGATCGAACGTCGGATCGATCGAGTCGCCATACGCGCCGTAGCCGAACACGAGCAGCGGAGCGGTGCCATCGCGCGGCGTGTCCTTGCGGTAGACGATCGAGATCGGGATCCGCGCTCCGTCGGTTGCGGTGGCCTGCACGTACTCGCTCGTGTACGCGTCCGGATCGTAGGTCGGCACCTTGTCTTGCCGGATCAGCGTGCGGGCACCGGTCGAGACATCGGCCTCGTACACCGCGTGTGGGCTCACCAGCGAGTCGTACGCGTAGCGCACGCGCGTCGCGGTCGGATCCGGCGTGTCGAGGAGTGTCATCGCATAGGTGGGCTCGGGCGCGTCGACGTAGAACGAGGCGGCGTGGGCGGGCAGGACCTGGACGCGGCGCAGGCCACCGATCCGTACGGACGCCGCGATGAAGGTGTCGTAGACCGCGAAGTCCTCGACGAGGGCGTCCGTGCGAGGAGGAACGAGCTCGTGCCACGCATGCCGGTCGGCCTCGTGGCCCTCGTCGACGTCGACGAGGCGGAAGTTCTCCGCGCCGGCATTCGTCCGGATCACGAAGCGGTGACCCAGGTGATCCACCTTGTAGATGTGGCCGTCCTCGCGCGGCAGGAACACCCGAGCCGCGGTCGCCGGGTGATCCGCGTCGACGAGCCGCGTCTCCGACGTGTCGGTGGCGTCCATCTCGATCGTGATGAAGCGATGTGACTTCGTGACGCCCACATCGACGTAGTAGGAGCCGTCGGCCTCCTGATAGACGAGGTCATCGCCGCCGCCGAGGTGATGACGCACGACGCGGTCCTCGCGCAGCGTCGTCGGATCCTTGCCGACGAAGAACAGCGTCTGGTTGTCATTTGCCCACGCGAGCGCGGGTGCGACGTTGCGCTCCGTGTCGGCGAAGACTTTGCCGGTCGTCAGGTTCTTGATGTGCAGCACGAACTGGTTGCGGCCGACCGAGTCATCGGTCCACGCGACGAGGGTGCCGTCGCGGCTCACCGCGTAGTCGCCCACCGCGTAGAACGCATGACCGACCGCGAGCTGATTGGCGTCGAGGACGATCTGCTCCGGCGCGTCGAGCGTGCCCTTGCGGCGCGCGTAGATCGGCCGCTCCCGGCCGCGTTCGTGGCGCGAGTAGTACCAGTAGCCGTCGTCGAACACCGGCGCCGTCGCGTCTTCCTCGTCGACGCGTGCGCGGATCTCGGCGACGAGCGTGTCCTCGAGCTTCTGCGCCGGTGCGAGCGTGGCCTTCGCATACGCGTTCTCGGCTTCGAGGTAGCCCAGGACGGCCCTGTCCGTGCGCGTGTCATCGCGCAGCCAGTAGTACGGATAGACCCGCGCACCGTTCGCAGAGACGACGTCATGCGGATGCTTCGCAGCGACGGGTGGCTGCAGATCTTGCGACGTCGGATGCGCGACGCGGCACGCAACGAGAAAGGCGATCAGCAGACTTCGCACGCGGTTAACAGTTCAACACGTCCGCAGCGCGCGATCGATGGTTACACATGAAGCATGAAGAGAATCATCATCACCCTGCTCGCACTCGTCACACTCGGTGGCGTGGCGTCGGCGGACCGCGGCCGTCCTCCGACGGTGCGCGACCATCGCAGCGGTGGCGTGGTTGTCCGACCCGCACCTGGTTATCAGCGCCAGTACCAGTGGCGGAATCAGCCACGCTACAACCAGAGCTACCGCTACCAGCGGCCCGGCACTCGCTACTACTCGCGTCCGGGCTTCTACGCGCGGAGCCACGGCTACTACGCTCCTCGTCCGATCTACGTCCGGCGTCCGTACATCCAGTACCGGTACTTCAACTACTACCAGCGGCCCGCGCTGATCGTGGAGAGATACCCATCGATCGCCGGCTACATCTGGGTCGTGGGCCAGTGGTCGTGGGACGGCTACGAGTGGATCTGGCAGCCCGGTCACTACGAACCGGACCCGAGCTACACCGGGCCGTACTACAACCAGCTCCCGAGCTACGACGGCACGTACTACTACGACAACGGCTACTGATTAGTGAGGATGACCGGCCGCGATCACGGCCGCGACGGCTTCGTCGGGGTCGTCGGTCACCTGCATGAGCTCGGTTCGCGCGCCTCCTTGATGGCGGTCGATTCGAGCTGGCGCAGCGAGGTTCGGTCGAGGACGTTCTTCCCCTTCCCATTGGCGGGCTTCACCGATCGCTTCGTCTTCGCGCGTGCCATGGCGCGAGCCTAACAGCTAGTTCGTCGACAGCGGCACCATCGCGGGGACCTCGGCGACGAACGTCTGCGATGCGGGCGACGGGTTCACCTTGGCCGGCTTGCAGTAGACCTTGAGGTCCTGCAGGTGCTCCTGCAGGCGCTGCTGGAACTGTGGGTTGTTGAGGTCACCGGTGATCGGGATCGCGCACACGGAGTAGTCGCCCGGAACGAGCTCGTCGAACGTCGGTTGCGGCTTGCCCTCGCCGAACCAGAACTTCATGCCCTGCACGCCGCCGCCGAGGAATGCGTCGTTGACCTCCTTGGCATTCTTGATCGCGACGATGCCGTGCATGAGGAACACCTGCGCCGAGTCGACCTGGTTGTTCGGCAACGGCTTGATCTGCACCGCGAGCGTGATCGACCCGACCGGGATGTCGATCGTCACCTTCGTGTCCTTGCCGCTCACCACCTGGACCGTCGCGGACGTCGACTTCATCGACATCCCGAAGCCAGCCTGCTGCATCACCGACACGACGTGCGTTCCCTCCGCGACCTTTGCGAGCGTGAAGTTGCCGTCGGCATCGGTCTGCGCCACCTGCAGCTGGGTGCCGCCGCCTTTCGGCGTGTCGGTGACGGTGACGTTCGCGGCCGGCTTGCCTTGCGATGTCACCTTGCCGCTGATCGAGCCGAAGCTGCGCAGCGTCAGGGTGATCGCGGGCGGATCATCGGTGCCCGCGGGGAGGGCGATGGCCTGCGAGCGGCCGCGTGCGGGGTGATCGGCCATCACGTTCGTCTGCTTCTTCGGAATGCCGACGAGCGTGAACTTGCCGTCCTGATCCGAGTCTGTCGACTTGCCGCCGTACATCTCCTCGAACGATGCCATCTGCTCCTCGGCGCCCTGGACGGTGACCAGCATGTCGCCGACCTTCACGTGCGCGCCGGCGATCGGCGTGCCGGAGCTATCGACGACGATGCCGGTCACGCGACGGCCGCGGGTCACCGTGATCGTGCCGACATCGGTCTGCTTGCCGGGCTTCACCTCGACATCGTTCTGGGTGAACGCGGCGAAGTTCGCACCGTGGATGCGGAGGTCGTGCTTTCCGGCATTGACCTCGGTGAGCTTGAACGAGCCGTCGGCGGCGATCGACACCGGTGCCTGATAGCCGATCTGGACGCGCGCGAGCTTGGCCGGCTCGCCGCCCTCGACGACGACCTTGCCGATGATGCTGCCGGGCGCCGCGAGCGTGACCTTCACGTTCTTGTCGCCGGTCTTCGCCTTGACGCCTTGCTGACCCCACTCGTACGCGCCGCCGCCCGATGCACGCGACGCGCGCACGCGGTAGCCGCCCTCGGGCAGGCCGCGGATCGTGAACCGGCCGGCGCCATCCGTCGTCGCCGACGACATGCCCGCGAGCGAGATCGCCTCGGGCGCTTCACCACCGAGAATGTCGGGGAGGGCGTTGACCTGGATCTCGGCGACCGGCTGACCCGTCTCGTCGACGACGGTGCCCGCGATGATGCCCTTGACGTCGAGGACGAGCTTGACGGTGCTCTTCGGCTCCGCCGCAAGATCGACGGCGACGACCTTGCTCGCCGCTGCGTCTGCCTCGGCGCGGACCTTGAGCTTCACGCGATCGAGGCCGCGAACCTCGAATGCACCGGTCTTGTCGGTCGTCGTCTGTCGTGACCCGACCATGTACATCTGCTGGCCTTCACCGCCGATGCGCACGGTCGCGTAGGCAGCAGGCTTGCCGGTGTCGTCGACGACCGTGCCGGTGACCACGCCGCCATCGCGCATCACGATCTCGACGCCGCTCACCGGTCGCTCTGCCACCGTCACGGGCGCGGACCGGCCCGGCGCATGTTCGCCGTCGTTCGCCTGGAGGACGTGACTCCCCGCGGGCAGAGCAGGGATCGTGAACGCACCCTTGGCATCGGACGTCACCGGGCTCCCGCCGCTCGGCAGCATCCAGACTCCAGCGGTCGTGACGTGCGCGCCTGCGATCGGCTTGCCGTGCTCGTCGATCACGCGTCCCTCGATCGCGATTCCCTTGTGCAGCTTGACGTCGACGTGGCCGGTCGCGCCGCTGCCGGCGATCTGGGTGAATGCGTGGCCGGGCGCGTAGCCTTGTGCGTTGACCTCGACGCCGAGCCAGCCGGCGCGCACCGGCTGGAGCGTCGCGGTGCCATCGTTCGCGGTCTTCACGGTCTTCAGCAGCTCGGCCGTGAGCTTCACCTCGGCACCCGCGACCGGCTTTCCGGCCTCATCGGTGACACCGACGACGAGCGAGCTGCCGGCGACGAGCTGGATCACGACCGGATCGCTCGCGTCGGTCAGCTTGTACTCGACCGGACCACCGACGAGAGCGCCCGACGTCGCCGTCAACGAGTACTCGCGACCGACGAGCTTGTCGAACGAGAACGAGCCGTCGCCTTCCGTGGTCGTCCACTTCGGTGGCACGGCGCTCAGCCACACGCTCGCGCCGCCGACGCCATGTCCGTCGGCATCGACGACCTGACCCTCGAGGCGCAGCGGTCCCTCGGGATCGACGTCGTGCTGCCAGCGCGGCGCCATCCCCGACGGCATCGGCGCGTCTTCACCTGGTGACTGCGTTGCCGCCGACGCCCAGATGTCTGGTTTCGTCGGCGCCGGTTTCGGCTTCGCCTCGTGCTTTCCGCTGCCGTGACCGCGCAGCGCAAGGAAGCCACCACCGAGGACCACCACGACCACCGCGACGAGCGCGGCGAGGATCTTGCGGTTCACGCGCGGCACCGTAATGCCACTTCGTACGAAACGTAAGTGCGACAGTGCCGCGACATCGGTGGGACGCCGCGTCGTGACGCCGATTTATCGCGTTGTCATGTACAGCTTGTCGATTCCGCCATCCCGATCGCTCGAGAAGATCATCGTACGTTCGTCGGCGGAGACCCATGGATCGCGGTCGTTGTAGTCGACGGTGTTCACGCCGTCGACGGCGGTCCGCGATCCGTACGCATCGGTCACGGTCGCGCGGGACACTCGATAGATGTCGTAGCGAGCAGGAACGAGCGTACTCAGACGATTCGATGCGTAGTACATCGCGCGCGGGTGCGGCTCCATCGGATCGCACTCGCTCGTGTTCGCCTCGTCGAGCTCGCTGACCTTCGCCGGCGTTCCCCACGGATCACTGGTGACGCCACGGTTCGAGATCCACAGCGCCTCGTACGGCACGCTCGCACCGGCGCACCAGATCACGTGCAGCAGGTTCGACTGCGCGTACGGGCCGTAGTCTCCATTGTTCATCACGGAGAGCTCGTTGACCTTCACCGGCGGGTCCCACGCCGCGCTCCGGTTATCCCGCCTCGAGAAGTAGATGTCGGGATCGCCACCGGGCCCGCGCGTGCTCGTAAAGAAGATCGAGAGGCCATCGCCGGTGATCTTGCCGGTCGTCTCGGTCGCGGCCGAGTCGAGCGCGACCGCCGGTGCCGGTGCGCTCCACGTACCCGTCGAGCTCGTCCGCGTCGCGAACCAGATGTCCTCGAGGCCCTGACCGCCGGGACGGCGCGAGCCCCAGTAGATCTCGAGCAGGTCGTCCGTCAGGCTCGGATCGTCGTCGCCGTAGCCGGTCGAGAGGCCCATGTCGACGGGCGTGTTCCACACCATCGGCGGGACGTCGATCGTCGATCCATCGTTGCCCTGCATAGAGCCGTCGCCCGACATGGACAACGCGCCGTGCTCGAACGAGCACGCCGTGAGTACAGCCCCGACGACCCAGACCCCGCGCACGCGTTACGACTCGTTGAGGAACGGGTACCGGTAGTCAGTGGGCGGGACGAACGTCTCCTTGAGCGTGCGTGCCGCGGTCCAGCGCAGGAGGTTGAGGGGCGAGCCCGCCTTGTCGTCGGTGCCCGATGCGCGAGCACCACCGAACGGCTGCTGGCCGACGACGGCGCCGGTCGGCTTGTCGTTGATGTAGAAGTTGCCGGCAGCGTCGCGCAGCGCGCTCGTCGCCTCGACGATCGCCGCGCGGTCGTTCGCGAACACCGCGCCGGTCAGCGCGTACGGTGACGTGCGGTCGACGAGGCGTAGCGTGTCCTCCCACGCCTGATCGGGGTAGACGTGCAGGGTCACGATCGGGCCGAAGAACTCGTCGCGCATGTGGCGCACGCCCGGGTCGTCGGTCTGGAGCAGCGTCGGCTGGACGAACCAGCCTTCCTTGTCATCGCAGGTCCCGCCGGCGAGGACCTTCATGCCACGGGTCTCGCGCGCCTCGGCGATCGCGGTGGCGTGCTTGTCGAACGCGGTCTTCTTGATGACCGCGCCCATGAAGTTCGAGAAGTCCGAGACGTCGCCGACCTTGATCGTTCCGATCTCGGAGACGAGCTCGTCCTTCATCTTCTCCCACACGCTCTGCGCGACGTACACGCGCGACGCCGCGGAGCACTTCTGCCCCTGGTACTCGTAGCCGCCGCGGATGATCGCGGTGGCGAGCGCCTTCGGATCGGCCGACGCGTGCGCGAGGATGAAGTCCTTGCCACCGGTCTCACCGACGAGGCGAGGGTAGCTCTTGTACTTGCCGAGGTTGTCCCCGACGCGCTTCCACATCATGTTGAAGACGTCGGTCGAGCCGGTGAAGTGGAGGCCCGCGAACTCGGGGTGATCGAGCAGGATGTTCGTGTGCTGGTGGCCGAGGCCCGGGATGAAGTTGATGACACCCGGTGGGAAGCCCGCTTCCTCGAACAGCTGGAACGTGCGCCAGGCGCTGAGCAGCTGGCTCTCCGCCGGCTTCCACACGACGGTGTTGCCCATCAGCGCGGGCGCCGTCGGCAGGTTGCCGCCGATCGCAGTGAAGTTGAAGGGCGTCAGCGCGAACACGAAGCCCTCGAGCGGCCGCAGCTCGCTCATGTTCCACATGCCCGGCGCGCTCTTCGGCTGCATCTGATAGACCTGCTGCGCGAAGGTGGCGTTGAAGCGGAAGAAATCGATCATCTCGCACGCCGCGTCGATCTCCGCCTGATGACACGTCTTGCTCTGGCCGTGCATGGTCGCCGCGTTGATCCGCATGCGCCATGGACCGGCGAGCAGCTCGGCCGCGCGTAGCAGGCACGCCGCACGCGCCTCCCACCGCATCGCCGACCACTCCTTGCGCGCCTCGAGGGCGGCGCGGATCGCGCGCTCGGCCGTCTCCGGCTCCGCCGCGTGGAACCGCGCGACGACGTGGCGATGGCGGTGCGGCATCACGACCTCGCGGATCTTTCCGCTCGTCACCCGCTGGCCGCCGATCACGCACGGGATCTCGATGACCTCGCGTTCGATGTCCGCGAGCGCAGCCTTCAGCCGTGTCTTCTCCGGGCTGCCCGGGGCGTAGAGCTGGATCGGCTCGTTGACGGGATCAGGGACGTGAACGACCGCGTCGTGCATGGCGCACGTGTACCACGGTCAGCAAGATTGATCAGCCGCCGCTGCCCGACGGGGCCGGCGCGGGCGGCGCCGGTGTCGGTGAGGGTGGCGTGGGGGTGGGCGTCGTCGGTGCCGCGGGGACCTGCGCCGGAGCCGGTGGCGTCGCGGCCTTCCCCTTCGCCTGGCAGTCGCCGAGATCCGCGAGTGTCTTCGCGGCCATCAGGCAATTGCGCATGTCGCGCGACATGTTGCGCTTCTCGCACTGGTCGATCATCGCCTTGCGATCGCCGAAGTCCTGCATGTCGTGACCCGGCATCGACTGCTTCGTCACCTCGAGCATGTGGTCGACCAGCTTGCCGCAAGGAGGGCCGGGATTCGACTTCTTGCAAGCGGCGGCGGCGAGCAGGGCAAGGAGCAGGCAGCGCTTCATCGTCTCCGACGGTAGCATGGCTACCGATGCAGATCCGGCCCGCCCGCGACGACGACTTCGATGCGATCGCCGCTATCACGAACCACTACATCACGACGACGTCGATCCACTTCGGCTACGACGCGCTGACCGGCGAGTCATTGCTCGCACATCGCGGTCACTATCCGTGGTTCGTCGCCGAGGAAGCCGGGAAGGTGCTCGGCTATGCGAAGGCAGGCGTGTGGCGCGAGCGCGCTGCCTACCAGTGGACATGCGAGACCGGTCTCTATGTCGCGCACGATGCTCGCGGGCGCGGCCTCGGCCGCCAGCTCTACGACGCGCTGCTCGCGGAGTGCGCGGCGCGTGGATTTCGCTCTGCGGTCGCGGGAATCACGCTACCGAATCCCGCGTCGATCGCGCTCCACGAGGCATGCGGCTTCTCGCATGTCGGCACGTTCGCCGACGCAGGCTGGAAGAACGGCGCATGGCACGCGGTCGACTGGTGGCAGAAGCGATTCTCGACTACACCCCAGGGCCCGACATGATCCCGATCGCGCCCGACATCTGGCACGTCCCCGTCGCTCCCCTGAAGTTCCCAGGGGGCGCGCGCATGCCGCTCGCCTCGACCGTGATCCGGCTCCCTGATCGGTCGCTCGTCCTCTACTCGCCCGGCAGGCTCGATGACGCGACCTGCGCGGCGATCGATGCGGAAGGCGAGGTCCGCCACATCGTCGCGCCGAGCAAGCTCCATCACCTGTTCGCGGGCAACGCAGCGCAGCGGTGGCCGCAGGCACAGCTGTACGGTGCGCCGGGCCTCGCCGCGAAGCGCAAGGACCTGACGTTCCACCACGAGCTGGCCGGGCCGGTCGATGCGTGGCGCGACGTGATCGACGTCGAGGTGTTCGGCGGTGCACCGAGCCTCAACGAGGTCGTGCTGTTCCACCGGCCGAGCGGCACGCTCGTGTGCGCAGACTTCGTGTTCAACGTCACGCAGCCGGTGAACTGGCAGACGCGCATGGTCCTCGCGCTCACCGGTAGCGGCGGCAAGGAAGTGCGGCAGAGCCGGTTCTTCACGTTCGGCGTCAAGGATCGCGCGGCGGCGCGCGCCTCGATCGATCGCATCCTCGCGTGGCCGATCAGGTACGTCTCGCCGGTGCACGGCGAGCACGTCGCGATCGATGCGGAGACGCTCGCGCCGAAGCTGTCCCGCTCCTACGGCGGGAAGGTCCCGGTCACCGCTCCGTGATGGTGCGCGGCGTCGGCCGCATCGGCGGCCTGTCACAACCGGCGGGTCAGGAGCAACCGGGGCGAGCGTGAGAAGCCAGTGCGCTCGTAGAGACGGAGTGCCGGGTTCTCGGGCCGAACCTGCAGATGCAGCGCCCGCACGCCGCGCTCGCGCAACTCCTCGTCCAGCAGCACGAGTGCCGCCGTACCCGCCCCGTGGCCGCGCGCCGCTTCATCGATCCACAGCTCGGTCAGCCATGCGTCGCGACCCGCGAACTCGAGGTCGTAGCCGAACGTCACGATCGCGTGACCGACAGTCCGGCTCGCTTCCTCGATGATCCAGACCCCGCCGAGGTTACGGTCCGCGAGCAGCATCTTCAGCGCCCGCTCCAGTTCCTCGTCGGAGATCTGGATGCCCTCGTGAGCATTCAGCGCACGTGTGCGCGGGAGGACGTCTGCGACATCGTCGAGCGTAGCGGCACGCAGTCGGTGCATCGCCGCGGTTAGTAACACGCGGAATCTTCGGGCGTTAGCCGTGGCACGTAACGTGAACTACCAAGGTGCATGAAGTTGGCTGTTCTGCTCGCTTCGCTGCTGCTGGCGCAGACAGCAGCAGGGCAGACGAGCGGCGACGAGCAAATACCTTCGGTCAGTCGCGACGCCGCACGCGCAAAGGAGAAGCGACGCGCGCAAGCATTGCGCATCCCGCTGCTTGCCGTCGAGAACGCCATGATCATCGCGCCTCCGCTCTACTCCTACTGGAACACGGTCGACCAGCAGAAGGAGGACTGGGAGCTCAACTGGACGTGGCACGACTGGTACGAGAAGCTGTTCACGACGAACGACCTCGTCCTCGACACGAACCGGTTCGAGGCCAACGCACTCCGCCATCCGCTCGCAGGCGCGCTTGCGTACCAGACGGGTCGTGCGAACGGTCTGGGCCCACTTGGCTCGACGCTGATCGACTTCGGCAACTCGGTCGTCTGGGAGTACCTCGCGGAGTATCGCGAGAAGCCCTCGATCAACGACATCTTCGCAAACACCGTCTCCGGCGTGCTGATCGGCGAGCCACTGTTCCAGATCGGCAACCTCGCCGATCGCCGCCCGAACCTCGTACGGCGCGGGTTCTCGCTGATCGCATCGCCGTTCCATCGCGCACAGCGCGAGGTCCATCTGTCACCGCTCGATGAAGCGCCGGTCACGCCGAACCACCTCGAGGTGCTCGTCGGAATGAACGCCACGCGCCAGGGCAAGGCTGGCCTTTCAGGCGAGATGCGGTTCGGTCTCGAGCTCGAGATGGTGCGCGATCCCGCGTTCGGCTTGCCCGGCCAGGAGACGCGCTACACCGGCCTCGCCGAGTGGAACCGTGTCTCGTTCGATCTACGTGCCGACAGCGACGGTCTCTCCGGCGGCCGGTTCCGCAGCTACACGACCTACTGGGGCCGCACCGAGCGCAACCTCGACGACATGGGGCACGGCCAGATGTCGTTCCTCGGTCTCGGCGGCGGGTTCGAGGCGAACATGCGCAACCTGAACGGCACGCAGCAGGATCGGTTCGCCGTGTTCGAGATGGTGAAGCCGCAGCTCGGTACCTGGTGGCGTACGCCGTACGGCGATCTCGACGTCGAGATCGCCGTACGGCGTACGCCACCAGGTACCGAGCTGCGGCTTCACCATCTCGAACA
>Ga0153915_10006554_pt1 | contig 10921 bp, 9 predicted proteins | sample Opewatmetagenome_2_FD_107003 | JGI IMG/M metagenome (GOLD analysis project Ga0153915, IMG submission 107003) | Freshwater wetland microbial communities from Ohio, USA - Open water 3 Core 3 Depth 3 metaG | ecosystem: Environmental > Aquatic > Freshwater > Wetlands | place: USA: Ohio, Lake Erie...
CGGAAGTTACATCATTACGAACGAGTTCTTGAACAACAATTTTTGCCGTTGCGGCTGAGAGTAATCAAGCAGAATTTCCTTGGGCTTCTTAAGATAGAGCTTCCCCCTTGCCTCAATTTTCTCGCCCGTGAGCTTTATCTCGCGTGTCTGGTCAAACGAGGCGCTGAGCGACTGCAGAGACGAAAGCCTCGAGTCGACGCGGGCGAGCAAATCTTGAAGATTTCCCTTTTGGGTGAGCCCCACCAATGGTATGGCAAACGCCACCAGGAAAAGGGAGGTTACGACGACGTATATGGCCTTTGCTCTGAAACTCATGTCCTACCCGAACGCGACGCGGCAGCCGCCGGCTTTATTGCCCTTCTTCCACTCATCAAGAGGCTGGGAGAACTTGCTCTCGATCATGTTCCTGAATGTGGGACCCGAATTGTAGGTGCAAAACGGGTACAAGAAACCGTTTGGTGCTGCGTAGTGGACAACACACCGTCTTGCGCGGTCGACGTCATAATTATAAGCATCCATGAAATGCATGCCGGCAACAAGCAGCGTCTTGTAGGTCCGTTCTTTGCCGTCATGGCTCCGTCCGATCCTTTTGTCCATGAGCCCCTGGAGTGTCATGAGGAAACTCGTGAACGTCAGGCCCTTGGGCGCCTTGTCCTCCCTGAAGTGTTTCTTTATGGATGTGAACGCTTTCATGCGTGCGAAGGACTTAAAGCGTGATTTGGGCACAGTACGTGCGAATTTGTCAAGATCCAAGAGCATGGACTCGACATCGATGAATTCAGGGGCCGCCACTATTTCCTTTTTGTCCGGAGAGATGAAAAGATACGTTGCCAGCGAACAGTGCGGATGACAGGTGAGATGAACAGTCTCCTCTCCCCTCAATGCCGAGACAAATCTGGTGAAAGGTGAAATGCACGAGGTCGGATACCAGTCCTTCCTCGCACGTGCCAGCCCCGTCTGTTCCTCTACTGCCCAGGCAAGATCAGTAAGAGTGAAACGTTTCTGCTCTCTTTCCTTATAGGAAATGCGGCCGGTAAAAACGACTGGTTGGTAACTTATCCCGCTCACAACATCAGTGTTATCAATTGCATACCTGAGTATGTCCCCCACTTGGTCGTCGTTAAACCCTTTGACTATCGTAGGAACGAAAACGATCTTCATACCGGTTCTTCGTATGCTCTCAATGGCCTTTTCTTTGACTGCGAAAAGGTCCCTGCCGCGGGTCTTCCTGTAAACATCGTCAGTAAGACCGTCAAACTGGAGATAAATTGTGTGCAGCCCTGCGCGGCCACATTCTTCGGCAAACTTGTTGTCGCTCAGATTTATCCCATTTGAAGCTATCTGAACGTGAACAAATCCGAGTCTCTTAGCTGCCCTTACAATATCAAGGAAACGAGGGTGAAGAGTGGGTTCGCCGCCGGAGAATTGGATCATCCTCCCTGCGACGGGTTGCTCTGTCCTGAACACCTTGAGCATCTGAACTACTTCTTCGTAGGATGGTTCGTAGACGTAGCCTGACACATTCGCATTGGCAAAGCATATCGGGCAAACCAGGTCGCATCGGTTTGTCAGGTCGATATTTCCAAGTCCAGTGTGGCTAGTATGGCGAACGCAGAGGCCGCACTTTTCCGGGCACCCCGAGTCCGTGTGAACTCTGGGGTTCAGCAGTCCCTGACCATCTGAGAAGGCCCACTTCTCCGCCTTCAGATAAATTTCCGCGTCGGACCAGTACAAGTCCTTTACGTAACCATGTTCCGGGCAAGTCTTCTCTATGTAAACCTTCCCGCCTTCTTCAAACAAACGGGCGTCTATTACCTTGGAGCATTCAGGACACAGTGAACGTAGGTCCTTGGGAAGACCCTTTGCTAGGTCATTGATGGGACTTCCACAGAAAGTAGTTTCCAATGCCGCCGACCTGTGCCCGGACTCTTGGGCTATTTCTGCCTGCGGAGCGTGGATGGGGGATGAACCACTCATCTGATGCACTCCTTCCCTTGTTATCCACCCATATATCAGAGAGGGCCGGCGAAGGCAAGCTCTTTCGTACGTCGTGGTTGGTCAACCAAGCAGAAACAAAAGCGGCTCCCGGCCTTTTCTGCCATGGGCTTCAGCGCAAATCCGCCTCAAGTCAAGAATTCTAATCAAAATGCCACGGTGTGCAAGAGGAAAATGTGCATCTCCTTCTGCTCCTGCATTCCTGCACTTTCCTTCCCGTCATTCTGATTCTAGAGAGCGCTCCAAACCCCTTTGCGTGACCCCTGTAACATCTTTGAATCTAAAGATATTAGCGTCTATCTCTCGGTTAAGCTCAACCCTATGAAACGTCAGTTTTGCCCTCACGTCCTCCGACTTGAAGGAAAGGGTAATCTCACGGGGAAAATATAAACCACTCGATGTTCGGTAATCACGGTAGCTTACTCTGGCGCGCTCCTCACCGTCCTTGTCAACAAAATCCGTGCTCAATAGCCTGCCCTTGCCTGTCTCAAAAATGCTTATGCGCTTTCCGTCCTCGGAATCCTCCTCAAACCTGCATCTTCCGTTTGCGATTCTCTCTGACTTGCACCCATCACCACAAATAGGCTCAGGGAAAAGAACCTCTCTCAGGGCATCCAGTAAGACGTTCGCAGCAGCAGGCAGTATTCCCAGGCCCTCGGCTTCGTCGATGGAACCTGCCATGAGTAGAGAGCTGGAAGGCAAGAATACCCATAGCGAGTCACCGTTTACTGCGATGCTCATTACAGTGGAGAAGCCGGCATAGACGTTGAACCTGATCTTGTCAGGCCTCTCGGCAGCTAGCCCGATCTGTAGATGCTGATTCATGCCCGGTTCATCTCCGCTCACATCGACGTCGGCAGTGCCCTTTATTGAACGAATATCCGGGGTCTTTGTTCTGATGAGATCGATGATTCGCTGTGGGCAAGGTTCTTTCTCGGCCTCGACCCCAAGCGGAGGCCTGACTGCGCACGACGTGCATAGCGAAACCAGAAGAGCGGCGGCAATAAGCAAGACGATTTGGACCTGTAATCGGCAGTGCGGGTGTAGGTTCACTTTTCCCCCAATCGCAAATGATTTCTGATGACGCGGCAGAGTTTGTTCATATCGTCGAGATTGTTGTAAAGATGGGGACTCACCCTGATTGCCCCCTCTCTCTCTGATACGATCACACGCTCCTTCCTCAAGGATAACTTGAGCTCAGCCATGTCACGGCAGGAAAAGGAGAGAATCCCTGATCTGTGCTCCCGATCAAGAGGGCTATGCAAAACGGCCGGCAATTCACTCAGTTCTGCAATGAGGACGTCAAGCAATCCAAAAATGTGCTCTTGGATCTCTCTAACTCCCACGGACAAAATGAGTTTTAGAGATTCTCTGAATCCCACGAGATCCTGATAGGCTAGAGTGCCGATCTCAAAACGCCTCGCGTCCTCCGCCAGTTCAAAGGGCAATCCGAGGATGGATTCATACGCCCTGTCCATGCCCTTTACTGAAAGCCAGCCTGCAAATTGAGGCCAGATCGATTGCACTAGTTCTTCAGAGCAGTAAAGGAAACCCGTCCCGAACGGAGCCAGCAGCCATTTCTGCCCGCCGGCAGCCAAAATGCCGATGTTGGATTGCTTCACGTCAATATCAATGGCGCCGACTCCTTGTATGCCGTCGACCGTAAAAACCACATTTGCACCTTTACAAATGTGCCCCATTTCTTCAAGGTCGGCCTTGTAGCCGTTATGAAAGGACACAAAGCTCACGGCCACGATCTTCGTTTTGGCATCAATGTTCTCCCTGACGTCGTCGGGAGTCGTAAAACCGACGCCAGCAGGCAGCACGACTACTTCAATCCCCTTTCTTCTGAGGTTCTCCCATGCGTAAACGTTTGCAGGAAATTCGCTCCTGCCCACTATTATCTTGTCCCCTGCTACAAGGGGCAGCCCCTGCGCAACGATGTTCAACGGAACACTCGTGTTCCAGCTCAACGCAATCTCGCTTGCGCTTGCATGAATCAGCTGAGCAATCTGAGAGCGCACCTGTGGGACGATGTTTTCAAATTCTCCAATGTGCTCAAATTCAACCTTGTGGCAGCTCCTCAGGTAACGCGTCATGGCTTCTATGCAGTCTGAAGGCAATATGGACCTGGACGCGTTGTTGAGGTACACGTAGTGCTCGGCGTCCGAGAACTTTGATCTTATCGATCGAACATCCATTTCTAATTCCGATCCTCTTGCAGGTGCCGTGGACAAACTCGTATTCTATTGAATTCTGTTCCGACCGTCAATATACTGGCTTTCTTCGAGGCGATCGATGCGACCTCCGATCAGCACGAGGCGAATGAAGCTTCACTAAATGCTGGGCCACTTCCATGATTGAATCGCTCATAACAAGCATCAAGAACGAGGTCTCCGGCGAACGCGCCATGGATCTCCTTAACAAGCTCGTCTCCTGTCATCGGATTCAGTCGAGCCCGGGCTTCAGAGAAGCGACACAAATTTGTGCTGAAGCCTCCAGAAGCTGGGGACTTGAGACCGAGGTGCAAACCTTTAGTGCGGACGGGAAGACATCCTATTGGGGATGTCCAATTCCTCAGGAGTGGGAGGCCTTCGATGCAAGGCTCGAGCTAATAGAGCCGGAGCGATGCAGGCTCGCAGATTTCTCAGAATGCAGGATCTCACTCATTCAGAGAAGTGCACCGGCACGAATTGATTCGGTGGAGATAGTGGTCCTCAATGACGGCCTGGAACGCCACGAGTACGAACGTATTGACGTCGCAGGGAAACTCGTTCTTACAAAGGGAAGCGTAGAAAGGGTCCACGAGCTTGCGGTCGGCCGATTCGGAGCAGTCGGAATAGTGTACGACGGGATGCGAGAGGTGAGACCGGTGCGCGGCCGTCTAGATCTTCCGGACGCGCGCGAGTACACCTCGTTCTGGTGGAGGACGGGCGATAAGAAGTGTTGTGGTTTCGTCATTACTCCGCGCCAAGGTGAATGGCTCAGGTCAATGAAATCCGCCTCGCAGGCGAGACTAATGGCGAGAGCCGGCGTTGACTCTACATTCCGCGACGGAACCATGGAAGTGGTGTCCTGCTTCATTCCGGGAACCGGTCTCGAGGAAGTCGTTCTTGTGGCGCATCTTTGTCATCCTCAGCCTTCTGCCAACGATAACGCTTCTGGTTGTGTTTCCGTTCTCGAGGCCATGAGGGGCCTTAAATCCTTGATCGAGTCAGGAGCGATTCCACACCCAAAGAGAGGGATAAGGTTGCTCCTGCTCGCAGAGATGACGGGGTCCATCGCGTATCTGGCAAGTCACGATGAAAGACTTCGGGATCTTGTCTGCGCACTCAACGTAGACATGGCCGGCGAGAATCAGAGCCTGTGCGGAAGCACCATGATGGTCGAGGCTTCGCCTGATGCGTGCAGAGGTTTTTCAGTCGAACTCGCTTCGTCAATACTGGAGCGCGTCTTCAAAAAGAAAGTTCAATCGAGCGGCAAGGAGAGACTCGTCCTCGAGCGAACCGCCCTACAACCGTTTGCCGGAGGAAGCGACCACGTGAACTTCGCGGACCCTGATGTCGACGTACCCTGCCCTTCCCTCTGCCAGTGGCCGGACAAGTTCTATCACACGAGCATGGACACTGCAGACAAGGTCGATCCTTCCATGCTCTCTGCTGCGGCCGCGATATCGGCAACGTACGCGGCCTTTGCGGCGAACGCCGGTCCCAGAGAGGCGAGATGGCTCGGCCTCGAAATGCTTGCCGGGCTAAAGTGCTCCGTTGAAAAGGAGGTGAGACAGAGATTGACGTCAGCTCTCGAGAGCAATGCCACCTCGGAGGAGGAATTGGCTCTTCTCAGAAAGAAGCTCTCCTATTTCCTGGAGAGGACAAAAGACTCTTTCGTGCATCTCCGAAGGCTGGGTTTGCCTGACCCCGAGGTAAACGAGCTCAAGGAGGAATCCAACGAATGGGTGAGAAGAGAATTCGCCAGCGCCGAGAAAGATTACCTCGGCCTTCTAGCACGATCGAAAAGAAGGCCCAAAGAGACTCCGGATCGAGTTCAGAGGCCGAGGCACGTCGTCCCATCCAGAGTGATTCGCGGACCGTCGGGGTTCGGGATGATCGCCAGAGCATCGTGGACCAAGTTGAACGACAAAGATCGGGAAGCGCTTTGGCATCTTCTCAGGCTCCACGACAAAGTGCCTCGAGCCTTTATTCCACTTTCGTGGTATTGGGTAAATGGAGCTCGCTCTCTCGCGGAAATTGCTGACCTCGTCGAGATGGAATGCGGTGCGCGGGACGACGTTCTTCTTGAAGGATACTATTCGTTTTTGGAAAAAGTTGGGCTCGTAAGAACGTGAATTTTGTGATAGAGATAAGAGTCCGCTATGCGGAAACTGACCAGATGGGCGTGGCGTACTACTCCAATTACCTTATTTGGTTTGAGGTAGCCCGCACGGAATTGATGAGGCAGCAAGGCATTCCTTACAGTGAATGGGAAAAGGACGGCCTTTTCCTGCCCGTTTCGGAATCCTACTGCAAGTACACGATGCCGGCACATTATGACGAGACTCTGCAAATTCACTGCCGGATAGCCGAGGTGAGAACGAGATCGGTGAGATTCGAGTACGATATCGTGAGAGAGGGCTCAATGCTTGCCAAAGGTTACACGGTTCATGTGTGTACGGACAAGGATGCCAAACCCTCAATCATGCCCGCCGGCCTGCGAGAAGCCCTTCTCAAAGCTAGTAAGGCCTAGGCCTAGCAGATTCTTATCGGAGATTTCTTCCTGCGTGCATCGCGGTACACCTGTGCGCGATTTGCAGAGGTGGTGATCCCGAATGCCGGATTTGCCATTGCCCGCTGAATCGCTGCCAGAAGTTTTTTCGTGATTTCACCCGGTCTCCCGTCACCCACAACGTTGCCGTAGACTCTCACGATCGGCATTATTCCCGCGCCTGTTCCAGTCATGAAACACTCTTTGTTAGGACCCAACAGGTCTATGGGCATCAAATCGCGAACTTCCTCAACCTTGTAGCCGAGCCTTCTCGAAAAGTCCATGATACAGGCTCTCGTGATGCCCTGGAGACAATAGTCGGCAACGGGGGTGAGCACCCTGACCCTTGACGGCACAGCACGATACCCTTTTTCCTTTATCACGCAGAACACATTATCCACGGTGGCCTCCGCAATACTTCCGTCCGCCGTGAGCATGAGAGTTTCAAAAAGCTCAAGGTTCCTCGTTCCCTCTATCAGACCCAGTACGTTGTTGAGATAGTTGTTGCTCTTAATTCTCGGATCGAGAATCGTGACGCCGGGTCTTCTAATCTTCTTGGAAATTCCGAGTTCGATGCCCCGAGCGTAGGCTTCCTTCGGATAAAGCCTTATGGTCGAGACAATTCCGTAAACGGTCGAGCCGACACATTTCTTTGGGTTCAAGCCCAGATCTCCGATGCCTCTGGTCACGATGAGCCGAATGTAGCCGCTTTCTTTGTTCGTGAAGCCGACTGCCTGAACCGTCTGCATGAGCTTCCAGCTGAGTTCCTCCTTGGAGTAAGGTATCTCAATCCTGAGGCCGGCGGCAGAGTTCCAGAACCTGTCCATGTGTTCTTTGTAAAGAAAGATCATCCCGTTCCTGATCAGAATTCCCTCGAAACAAGCATCACCGTAGAGAGCTGCATGATCGAGAAAGGAAAGTCCGACTTCATCCAATTCGAATATCCCGTGAAGGCGAGTCAAGGGTTCTCTTGTTCTCACTTTCTCCGAGGCGCTGGACTTGACGAACACCCTGGGAGTGATTCCTTTCACAACAGGCATACTGACGAAGACTCTCGCCTTGGCTCCAACTTCTTCAAGAGCGCGAACTGCTCCGGCCACTGTGTTCCTGTCTGCCATGACTTACCTCCTCGGCGGATGATGAAAGATCCGAGGCGCATTCCCGGCACGCCCGATACTGCCGCAATCAACTGTCTCAAGAACCACGGTAGGGCCACTTGACTTCGACTTTGGACCCAAAACCAAAGAATTATACATGCAAAACCCGATTTTTAGAAGGCCTATTTAGTAGAACTCGGCGAGAATTCCGGGGCGCCTTTGCCCAAGAACCCGGATTGACAAAGGCAATGCATGCGGCTATACTGCACGAAATTGAAATCCCGGCCAACTCTAATCAGAATCAATTATTGCTGTTCTCATTTCTTCGCAGCATGAAGGAAGAATCCTCGAGGAGGAACAATGGACCCAAGACTTCTAAAAGCCGCCAGAACTGCTCTCGTGGAATGCATGGGAGTTTCCAAGGATGAGGTTCTTCTTGTCATCGTGGACGAGCCGCTCAGAAGAATCGGCTACGCCTTCTGGGAAGCGGGTAGAAGGCTCGGCCTAGAGACAATTCTCACGGAGATAGTCGAGAGAGAAACGCACGGAAGCGAGCCGCCGGATGCCATAGCAAGACTCATGGCCGACGTGGATGTAATCATGGCTCCAACCAACAAGTCCCTCTCGCACACCAACGCAAGACGCGCCGCGTGCAAGAAAGGCGTGCGCATTGCCACCCTTCCCGGCATCACTCCCGACTCCATGACGAGGACTCTTTCCGCGGACTACAAGAACAAGATCAAGCCGCCAACAGAGAGACTGGCAAGGTCGCTCTCAACCGCTTCCCATGCGCGCGTAGTGACACCTGCAGGCACCGATATCAGCATGTCGCTAAAGGGGAGGAAGGGCCATGCAGACACCGGCATAGCTCACAAAGCTGGCGACTTCACCAATCTCCCCGCAGGAGAAGCTTACATAGCGCCGGTAGAGGGCACTGCAAACGGCAAGATAGTCGTGGACGGTTCTATGGCAGGCGTGGGCCTTGTGCGACGGCCCTTCACGATCCAAGTGAAGAACGGTTACGCGGTCAAGTTCGAGGGCGGCAAAGCCGCAGGCGTCATCCGGAGCCTCACGGCCAGGGTCGGGAAATTCGGCTGCAATATTGCCGAACTGGGAATAGGCACCAATCTCAAAGCGCACATTGTTGGAAATGTGCTTGAGGACGAGAAGGCGATTGGCACGGTTCACATGGCCCTGGGCGACAATCGCTCCATGGGTGGAAACGTCTCCGTTCCCCTTCACCTGGATGCCATCTTGTGTAGACCCACTCTTTTCCTCGACGGGAAAGTGTTGATGAAAGACGGAAAATGGATTTTGCGGTAGTAACGCGGAATCTCTCCAAGGGCTACGACAAGTGGACTCTCGCTGTAGATTCTCTCAACGTCTGGATTAGAGCCGGTGAGATATTCGGGCTTCTCGGTCCAAACGGGGCCGGTAAGACTACCACTATAAGAATGCTCCTCGGTCTTACAAGACCCACCTCTGGACAGGCCTTCATACACGGCGAACAGATTTCAACTGGGAGACAGAAGATAAAGGCAAGGCTCGGAGTCTGTCCACAGGAAACCGTGCTTTGGCCTGAGCTAACGGTCGCCGAGCATCTCAGCTTTGTCGGAAGGATGTACGATGTGCCGTCACGAACGGTGAGAGTCAATGCCGGGCGTCTCATGAAGGATCTGGGGCTCGAGGAAAAGCGAAACGAACAATCACGGAGACTCTCAGGCGGGCTTAAGCGAAGGCTGAACCTTGCCCTGGCCCTCATCCACGACCCTGATGTGATCCTGCTCGATGAGCCATCTGCCGGGCTCGACCCTCAGTCCAGGGCGCTCTTATGGGATCGAGTGGCAGAGCTCTCCAGGGACGGACAGAAGACGATCATTCTTACAACACACTCGATGGAAGAGGCAGACCGGCTGAGCCACCGGGTCGGAATCCTGGACCACGGCAAGATGCTCGTTCTGGACACGCCGGAGAATCTGAAGAAAAGCATCGGCGAGGGAGACGCGCTGGACATCGAAATGGACAGCGCTCCTTCGGAGACGCTCGTTGCTTCTTTAAAACAATGCGCCGGTGCGAACCAAGTGACGTCGTACGAGAATACGCTCACCATAAGAGCCCTCAGCGTGATGGAGAAACTCCCGAAAATAATCGAAGTCTTCTCCTCCCACGGATTGGGTCTCAAAACCACGAGGCTGAGGCCAAACACGCTAGAGGATGTATTTCTGAAATTGACCGGCCGGTCACTGAGAAACGAATGAGAGCATTTTCACTGGCTTCGGCAGTCTTTAGGCGGATGACGAGAGAGTTCTTCACCCTCTTTTTTGCGATAATCTTCCCGGCCTTCTTCCTTTTCATTTTCGCCGTTGCCTTTGGACGAAGCGGACCCCTCAAGAACCAGAAATTCGACATAGCAGTCATAAACAGGGACGAGGGGGTCGCCGCAAATTTCGGCAGCGGGCCCGACACCCTACGTCTCGGCGCCGTGCTCCTCAACGTTCTGGAATCTCTGTCATATTCTCCATCATCTGACTGGATGAGGCCGGACTCCTCTGTCGCGCCTCTTCTCTATTCCGATTCGTTGCGCACTGCAAAGCCATCTGTTCCGACGGCGCGGCGCACAGAGAATGCAGTGTTTAGCGTGACTCACACTCTGACCGAGGAAGAGGCAATCAAACAGGTTTCGTCTGGCGACCTCGACGCTGCCCTCATAATTCCCTCCGGATTTTCCAAGGCCACGATGGCAATGGCCATGGAGGACGTAATGGAGAGGATATTGTCCGGTGCAGTCAACAAGCTCTCGAGTGCCGATTCTGGGATCTTCAGGCAAAAGCCTACGGTTTCGGATATTCAAGACATGATTGACAACATCACGAGCAAGATCCAAACAAAGAAGGAGGCCGGCGTATCCCTTAGCTCTGTCTCTCTTCCTTCAAGAAACGCTGCGCCTGTGACCCTAATGCTGGCGGGAGATCCTTCGCGACTGAGTTTCTCAATGGCCTCCGTGATACTGAACAGCGTGCTCGAACAGTTCCTCAAGAAAGTCTCGGAGACAAGTCTTAAGAAGGCCA
>Ga0153915_10006555_pt1 | contig 10921 bp, 8 predicted proteins | sample Opewatmetagenome_2_FD_107003 | JGI IMG/M metagenome (GOLD analysis project Ga0153915, IMG submission 107003) | Freshwater wetland microbial communities from Ohio, USA - Open water 3 Core 3 Depth 3 metaG | ecosystem: Environmental > Aquatic > Freshwater > Wetlands | place: USA: Ohio, Lake Erie...
CCTTGTCACCTTTCTTGATCTCGCCCTCGACCTTGGTGTTGGCGTCGCGCGCGAGCTCCCACTTCTCCTTGCCCTTCTGCACCACGATCTTGGTGTCGGTGACTTCGAGCACCGGGCCGGTGACCTGATACGCCATGGCCACGGGCGCAGCGAATAACAGGGCGGCAGTGAGCAATCCGATTGAACGTTTCATGCGTACATCTCCTTGTTGGTATAGCGGGAGGCAAACGATAGAAACTGCCGTGTTAGCTGTCAAGCAACGGACAAAAACCGCGTCGGATCGTGCTAACATTGGCGCCATGAACAGCACGCTCAAAGTCGGTCTGGTACAGCACGCCTGCACCGAGGATCGAAACCAGAATCTCGCCGCTTCCACCGCCGGCATCCGCGACGCCGCGGCGCGCGGCGCGCGCCTGGTGTTGCTGCAGGAACTGCACACCGGGGTTTATTTCTGTCAGACCGAAGACACCCGACGCTTCGATCAGGCCGAGCCGGTTCCCGGCCCGACCACTGAAGCGCTCGGCAAGCTCGCAAAAGAACTGTCGGTGGTGATCGTCGGTTCGCTGTTCGAGCGACGTGCGCCGGGGGTGCACCATAATACCGCGGTGGTGCTGGACGCCGACGGCAGCCTGCGCGGCACCTACCGCAAGATGCACATTCCGGATGATCCCGGTTATCACGAAAAATTCTATTTCACGCCCGGCGACCAGGGTTTCGCGCCGGTCGCGACTTCGGCCGGCACGCTCGGGGTGCTGGTATGCTGGGACCAGTGGTACCCGGAAGCGGCGCGCCTGATGGCGATGCACGGCGCCGAGATCCTGCTCTACCCCACCGCCATCGGCTGGGACCCGCGCGACGACGAGGCGGAAAAAAACCGTCAACGCGAAGCCTGGATCACGATCCAGCGCGCCCACGCCATCGCCAACGGACTGCCGCTGGTGACGTGTAATCGCATCGGGACCGAGCCCGACCCGAGCGGGCGTTCGAACGGCATCCGGTTCTGGGGTTCGAGCTTCATCGCCGGACCGCAGGGTGAATTTATCGCGCAGGCCCCCACCGACAAACCCGAAGTGCTGGTGGCCGAGATCAGCCGCCGGCGTACCGAGGACGTGCGCCGCATCTGGCCGTTCTTCCGCGACCGCCGCATCGACGCCTATCAGGATCTGGTCAAGCGTTACGGGAAATAGATTTTCACCGCCAAGGCACCAGGGAAAACAAAAATCACAAATTTCGGATTCACATTTGCCGGAATAACGGCAATATTCACTCTTTCGCCAACGCAACTGTTTTAAGAAGATTTTCCTGGCGTCCTGGCGGTTAATTTCATTTTATGGCCAAACCGATTCTGTTCAAATCCGCCGCCGAATTGCTGCAACGCATTCTCGACGAGAAATATCCGGCCGACCGGCAGATGGATTCCTATTTCCGCGCGCACGCCAAGATGGGCGTGCGTGACCGTGGCTTCGTGGCGGAAACCGTGTATGGCTGCCTGCGGCAACGCCGGCTGCTCGAACATGTCGCCGACCGCGGCGATTCCGCCAGCCTGGTGGCGGCGTTTCTCCTGACCGAGGGCCACAGCGCCCGCGCCCTCGAAGAAGCGGGCTATCGCGGCGACGCACGCGCCATGGCGGAACGTCTGCGCGCGCTCGACCGCGCCAGCCTGCCCTTCGCGGTGCGCGCCAATCTGCCGGACTGGCTTGCCGAACGCCTGCGCGCGCAGTTCGGCGACGCCGAAGCGGAAGCTTTGGCGCAGTCGCTCAACCAACCCGCGCCGGTCGACCTGCGCGTCAATACCATCAAGGCCGAACGCGACGCGGTGCAGGCACGGCTGGCGCAGGAAGGATTCGCGTGCGAGCCCACGCCCTATTCGCCAGCGGGCCTGCGGCGCGCGGACCGCGCGCCGCTGTTTCACACGACCTGCTTCAAGGAAGGATTATTCGAGGTGCAGGACGAAGGCAGTCAATTGCTATCGGTGCTGCTGGAGCCGCGGCGGCATGAAATGGTGGTGGACTTCTGCGCCGGCGCCGGCGGCAAGACGCTGCACCTGGGCGCGCTCATGGCCAACACCGGCACCGTCTACGCCTTCGACGTGTCGCCACGACGACTCGAACGGCTGAAACCGCGCCTGAAGCGTGCCGGGCTCGACAACGTGCGTGCCGTGGCCATCGCCCACGAACGCGATGCGCGCGTGCAGCGCCTGCGCGGCAAGATCGACCGCGTGCTGGTGGACGCGCCCTGCTCCGGCACCGGCACGCTGCGGCGCAATCCCGACATCAAATGGCGCGAGCTGAATCTGGCGGAACTGACCGCGGCGCAACGGCGCATCCTCGCGGCTGCGGCCGAACTGGTGAAGCCCGGCGGGCGGCTGGTGTACGCCACCTGCAGCCTGCTGCGCGAGGAAAACGAGGACATCGTCGAGGAATTTCTCGCCGGGCATCCGGAATTTCATGCCGTCCCGGTGAATGAGATTCTGGAACGCCGGCATGTGCCGTTGACCATGGGCGGCGATGCCCTGCGCCTGTTTCCTCACCGCCATCATACCGACGGGTTTTACGCCATGGCTCTGGCGCGCGCGGAGTAATCACGCGTCAAACCGTCGACCGGATTGTTCCGCCTATTTCGAACCTCTCCGTTTCAGCATCCCGGTCATCTCGTCCGCCGGCAACGGCCGGCTGAAAAGATAGCCCTGCATCAGATCGCAACCGAGCCCGCGTAACTGCTCGAGTTGTCTGGCGGTTTCGACCCCCTCCGCGACCACGGTCAGATTCAACGCATGCGCCATGGCGATGATCGCCTCGACCAGAACGGCCACATCGGCGCTGGACTCCATATCGCGCACGAAGACGCGGTCGATCTTTACGGCATCCACGTGGAATCGCGCCAGGTAGGCCAGGGAGGAATAACCGGTTCCGAAATCATCGATCGAGAGGCGAATGCCGTTTTCGCGAAGAACCTTCAGCACATCGATCGTTGTCGACTCGCTGTTCATGAAGACGCTTTCGGTAATTTCGAACTCCGTAATGCCGTGACAGGCACCTCGCCTCTTCAGCGCGCAATTCATGCAGCCGATTTTTTCAAGAAAGCCCGGGTCGGCAAACTGCCTGCCCGATATGTTCACGGCGACGCGAACCGGTTCCTGTAGCATGCCGTTCCAGCGCTGCAGCTGCCCGCAGGCCTCGCGCAGGATCCATTCGCCTGCAGGTACCATCAGCCCGGATTCCTCCAGCACCGGCATGAACTCGCCGGGGGCTATGACCCCGCGATCCGGATGCTGCCAGCGGAGCAAAGCCTCGACGCTGACGATCCGTCCGCTCCTGAGATCCACGATGGGTTGATAATGCATGCGAAACTCATTGCGCTCCAAGGCCCGGATCAGCTGAGTCCGGAGCATGAGATGTTCGCGAATCCTGGCCGTCATGTCCGCCGAATAGAGCTGATAGGTGTTGCGTCCCTGTTCCTTCGCGCGGTGCATCGCCGTGTCCGCGTTTTTCCACAGAGTATCGGCGTCGTCGCCATCGGCGGGCCAGACGGATATCCCGACGCTTATGGAAACGAAGATTTCATGCTCGCCAACGATGAATGGTTTGGAAAGATCTTCGATCAGTTTCTGTGCGGCAAGGACGGCATCGTCCGCGCTGCCGATCTCCTCCAGCAGCACCGCGAATTCATCGCCGCCCATGCGGGCGACGGTGTCCTCCATGCGTATTCTGGCCCTGAGACGCGCCGCGACAGCTCTCAGCAACTGGTCCCCCGCATCGTGGCCGAGGCTGTTGTTGATGGAGTTGAAATTATCGATATTCAGGAGCAGGACTCCGGTTTGTCCGCCTTGACGCCGGGACCGCTCGAGCGCAAGGCCGAGGCGGTCGTGAAAAAGGTTGCGGTTGTGCAATCCGGTGAGCGCATCGCGATAGGCGAGATGGTCCAGGCGCTCCTGATATTTCATGCGCTCGGTGACGTCCTTTCCGGTGGAGACAAAGTGCGTGATACGGCCTTCGGCATTGCGCAGCGGCGTGATCGTTTTCTCCTCGTAATAAAGCGAACCGTTTTTCCTCCGGTTGACGATAACCGCCCGGAAAACCTCGCCGCGCAGGATGGTATTCCAGAGCGTCTTGTAAAACGCGCCATCATGTTTCCCGGATTTGACGACCCCCGGGGTCTTGCCCAGGACTTCTTCCCTGGAAAAGCCCGTTGTCCTCTCAAATGCGGGATTGACGTATTCGATCGTTCCGTTCAGATCGGTGATGACAACGGAATCGGCTGTCTGCTCGATGGCGCTCGACAGTTTGAACAGGTTCTCCCGGTCCTGCTGCGTCGAGGTGATATCGCGCGCCACCCCGATGACGATCTGACCAGCCTCCAGATCGACCTTATTGAGGCTGAACTCCACCCACCGGGACGTCCCGCGCGGCGGATCCAGAAAACATTCGAAGCGGCCAGGACCTTCGTGCAGGACCCGTACAAAGTGGTACAGGAAACGTTCGGCCCCGGCGGAATCCCGGAAGCATGCAGTAATCGGGACTCGCTGTTTATGCCGGGTAAGGTCCGACTCGGACTCCCCGAGCCACTGCTCCATGACGTGGTTGCAGAAAAGAAATTTAAGCTCGTCGCAAAGCACGAAGATCGCGTCATTGGCGCTGTCGACATAGGCGCGCAGAATCTCGAGATAGAAACCGTCGTGCCCGGTGATTCGCATGGCTCAGTTTCCGTGCATCGAGGAATGATGATGACGTGAACGTGGCAAAAAACTGGCGTCGCGCGACGCGTCCGATACGCGCCGATCCCGCCGATTCTGCTCCGATTCCTTCCATGTGCCGGCACCTTCCCTGTCCATTCCTCCTTTACCCGGCATGGCGCGCTCCCCGGCAGCGCGCATTTTCACTTGGACGTATGATGGCCTGGGCCAGCTCCTGCAACGGCAGGATTTCGTCGGCGGCGCCGAGTCCGATGGCCTCCTTCGGCATTCCGTAAACCACGCAGGTCGCCTCATCCTGCGCGATGGTGTACGCGCCCGCGTCATGCATCTCTTTCAGCCCGCGCGCACCGTCGTCGCCCATGCCGGTCATGATGATGCCGGTGGCATTCTTCCCCGCGCTCCTCGCGGCCGAACGGAACAGCACGTCGACCGAAGGGCGGTGACGGTTCACGAGCGGCCCATCCACGATCTCGACGCGGTACTGTGCGCCGCTGCGCTTGAGCACCATGTGCCGTCCACCCGGCGCGATCAGCGCGAGCCCGGGCAATACGCGATCGTTGTTTTTCGCCTCGCGCACCTCGACCTGGCATAACCCGTTAAGACGTTCGGCGAACATCAGGGTGAATTTCTCCGGCATGTGTTGCACGATCACGATGCCGGGGGTGATGCGCGGCAATGAAGCCAGCACCAGCTCCAGCCCCTGCGTGCCGCCCGTCGAAGTACCGATGGCGACGACCCGATCGGTCGTCGCCATTGTCTGTTCCGCAACGGCGGGCAGCACGGCGTCGGCCGTGAGCTTCGGCGGCGTGGCCGGCAGATCGAACGCCGCCGGCATGACGTTCTTCATGTTCGCCTGCGCCGCCGCCTTGACCGTGCGGATCAGTTCCGCCGCGCTGTCGTAAAGAAAGTTCTTGATGTCGACCCGCGGCTTGGTGATGATCTCCACGGCGCCGGCGGCCATCGCCTGCAACGACGTCTCCGCGCCTTTCTCGGTCAGCGTCGAACAGATCACGACCGGCGTGGGCCGCTCGGTCATGATTTTCCTGAGGAAGGTGATGCCGTCCATCCGCGGCATCTCGATGTCGAGCACGATTACGTCCGGCCAGCCCAGCTTCATGCGTTGGATCGCGAAAATCGGGTCCGCCACCGCGGCCGTCACGCGGATCGCCGGGTCGCGGCCGAGCAGTTCGGACACCACGTTGCGGACCACCGCGGAATCGTCAACGACGAGGACATCAATTTTTTTCATCGGCCACCGCCAACCGATGCCACCGTGAAATCGAGCGTATCCTGACGCTGGCGTACCCATACGTCTCCGCTCCAGATGTCGAAAATGATATTCCGGCGCCCCCTTCCCCCCACGTTTTCGGCCTTGATATGGAATCCATGTTTTCCGAGCAGATCGCGCCCCACGTCGATGTTGCGCTGCGAGAGACCGGCGCCGGGGACTGCGTCAGGCTCACCGCCGTTGCGCCTGGCGGGAGCAGTGAACATGTTACCGCCGCCGAACAGCTTGACCTCATATTCCGCGGGATCGGTTCCGGTTGAAACGATTTCCCGCATGAACAACTGCATCACCTCATCGGCGTATCTCCCGTCCGGCGCACTGGCACGTTGCCCACCGCGGCTGGGCAACATGTAATGGCACATGCCGCCGATGCGGCGCTTCGGGTGCCACAAAGTGATGGAAACACACGATCCAAGCAGGGTTCGAATGCGCGTGCTTTCATCGCCGAAATAGAATTCGCCCGGCTGCAGGAAGATTTCGATGACGTGTTCCGGCTTGATGATCATGTCTTTTCATAGGTGGCCGGGGCCACGAGATTCAATCCGTCAACGATGCCGTTCAGGCTCTCGGAATGTCCCACGATGAAATATCCCCCGGGCTTGAGCAGCGGCAACAGCCGGCTCAGGACCAGCCGTTTGGTTTCCATGCCGAAGTAAATCATGACGTTGCGCAGGAAGATGACGTCAAACTCGCCAACGCGGGGCAACGACTCGTTCAGATTGATCTGCATGAACTGGACACGGTTGCGAAGATCCTTGTCGATCAGAAAGGTGTCGTGCTGCCGACCGATGCCTTTCAGGCAGTACGCTTTCAGATACGGCTGGGGAATATTTTTCGCGCGTTCGATGGGATAATGCCCGATACGCGCCTTCTCGAGCACCCGCGTGCTGATATCCGATGCAACGACTTCCCACGGGCCGTCACCCAGGCAATCCGCCAGAACCATGGCGATGCTGTAGGGTTCCTCGCCTGTCGAACAGGCGGCGCTCCATACCCGATACAGGCGCCCCGGCCTGGCGTTGGCGGCGACCTGCTGGCGCAGAAATTCGAAATGCCTGGGTTCGCGGAAAAAATGCGTCTCGTTCGTCGTCAGCAGGTCGATCGCGACCTGCAGCTCCTGGGGCACGCGCCCGCTGGTGATCAGCGCGAAGTATTCGTCGTAACCCGCGAACCCATGGGCGCGGAGGCGTTTGGCGAGCCGGCCGCAGACAAGCGCCTTCTTCTCCGGCCGCAGGCTGATGCCCGTGATGCGATGCAGGAGTCGCTGGAAGCGGCTGAATTCCTCGTCGCTGATCGCGGTTGTGTCCGACACCGCGACGCCCTCGCCCATGCGCATGACTGCCGCCCCCAGGATTTCTTCGATGCCTTCAGTGCGCCAGGTTTGGCTCTGCCGTGGCGCCCGCCTGCGCCGCAAGCCGCAGATCATCGAGCGAAAGTACGCGATCGACGTGCAGGATGATCACGAACTTGCCGTTGATCTTGCCCATGCCCTCGATGAAGTCGGTGCGCAGGTTGGCACCGAAACTGGGAGGCGGCTCGATATCCGAAGCCGGGACTTCGAGCACCTCGTTGACCGAATCCACGACCAGACCCACGTCCTGGCGCTCGCCGCCCGCCTCGATTTCGATGATGACGATGCAGGTTCGGCGCGTAACCTCCTGGCTGGCGCGCCCAAAACGCGCCGCCAGGTCCGTTACCGGCACCACGGCGCCGCGCAGGTTGATCACCCCGCGTATGAAGGCCGGCATCATCGGCACGACGGTGAGATTTCCGTATTCAATGATCTCCTTGATGCGCAGGATGCCGATGGCGAACGTCTCGCCACTCAGCTGGAAAGTGAGATACTGACTCTGGCGCGGCGCCTGGGCAGCGATGCCCGCCTGTGTATTGCGTGCCACCTCGACCATGTTTCACCCCTCAGAAGCGCACGAATTCGTCGTCGTTCGGCCCGGCGGCGGCGCTGTCGCCACCACCCGCGGCCGCGCGCACCGCGCGCGCGGTGCGTAACGGCCGTACCTCGGCCGGCTTTTTGGCCGTGCGCTTGTCCTTGGCGGTTTCGCCCTCGGCAAGACCCTCAACCTTGAAGAAGGCCATGACGTCTTGCAGCCGCTCGGCCTGACCGCTCATCTCCTCGGCCGTGCCCGCGAGTTCCTCCGAAGCCGAGGCGTTTTGCTGCGTGATCTGGCTCAGCTGTCCCATGGCGGTATTCACCTGGCCCACGCCGCCCGATTGCTCGGCCGAGGCCGCGGTGATCTCCTGCACGAGGTCCGAGGTCTTCTTGATCGACGGCACGATCTCGTCCAGCAGCTTGCCGGCCTTCTCCGCGAGCTGCACGCTCGATCCCGCGAGCTGACTGATCTCCTGCGCCGCGATCTGGGAGCGTTCGGCAAGCTTGCGCACCTCGGCCGCCACCACCGCGAACCCCTTGCCGTGCTCGCCGGCGCGCGCGGCCTCGATCGCCGCGTTCAGCGCCAGCAGGTTGGTCTGGTAGGCGATGTCGTCGATGATGCCGATCTTGCCGGCGATCTGCTTCATGGCGTCCACCGTCTGTTTCACCGCCGCGCCGCCTTCGTTCGCCTCCTTGGCCGCCTTGGTCGCCATGCCGTTGGTGACGCCGGCGTTTTCGGCGTTCTGATTGATCGAGGCGCTCATTTGCTCGATCGACGCGCTCGTCTCTTCCACGCTGGCGGCCTGCTCGGAGGAGGCCTGTGACAGCGACTGCGCCGTGGCGGCCACCTCGCCGGAGGCGCTCGACAGCGAGTCCGCCGCGCTGCGCACCTCGGTGATGACCTGCGAGAGTTTCGCCACGGTCTCATTGATCGAGTCCTTGAGACGCTTGAACGTGCCGGTGTACTCGCGCGAGATCGACTGAGTGAGATCTCCGCGCGACAAATGCTCGGTCACTCTCAGGGTTTCATCGACGACGCCCGAAACGGTACCGGTGAGATCGTTGATGCTCTGACCGAGCCGCTTCATGAAGCCGTCCATGCCGTCGAGCGCGATGCGCTGGGTGAGATCGCCGCCCACCGCCGCCAGCACGATCCGGTTGATCCCCTCTTCGACCTTGGTTTCCATCTCGACCTCGGCCGTGACGTCGGCCCATTCGATGGCGCTCCCGAGCCGTTCGCCGGTTTCGCTGAACACGGGCGTCGCGGCAAGACGGAAGGTGCGGCCGCCGAGCTTGATGGTGGCGCGATGCGTGTCCTTGAGGTTTTTGAGCAGCTGGCGCTGGTGCGTGGGGTTCTTGTGGAACACGTCGATATCCGTCCCGAGCAGGGTGTCGGAGCTGAACCTGGGCAGTTCCTTCTTGATCGCGTCCTCGTTATTCTTGAACGTTTCCAGCAACGACTTGTTGATGTAAATGATATTGCAGTCGTTGTCCGCGATCATGACGCCGGTGGAGGCGTTGTCGAGCCCGATTTTCACGCGCGTCGACTTCTCCGCAAGCCGGCGCGTCTCGTCGAGGTCGAAGCCGATCTTGATCTGCATGGACTTGAGCGCGCGCAGGAGATGCGCCAGCTCGTCCTCTCCATGCGGCTCGATCAGCTCGCTGAATTTTCCTTCCGAGAGCAGCATCAGGTTGTTGGTGGCGGCCTTGACCGGGCGCAGAATGTCGCGCGCGAGCAGCCAGGCCGAGGTCGCGATGGTGGCGGCGAGTACGAGCGTGCCGATGAGAGTCGGCACCCAGCCGTGCGCGATCCACCCCAGGCCCATGGCCAGCACGATGCCGAAAGCGGGCAGTGCCGCGAACACGGAACCGATGGCGATTTTCGCGCCGAGCCCGAGCTTGTGCATGAAGCGCAGGCGTTGCCGCAGCCCCAGAGGCACGGCTTGTCCCTCGACGATTTTGACCTTCGCCTTGCCTTCGCGCATCTCCTGATAGAGCCTGGCCGCGTTCTCAATCTGCGAGCGCGTGGCCTTGGTGCGCACCGACATGTAGCCCGTGATCTGGCCGTTCTCGCGCAATGGCGTGGCATTGGCGACGACCCAGTAATGATCGCCGTTCTTGCAACGGTTCTTGACCATACCGCTCCACGGGCGACCCTCCTTCAGGGTATCCCACAGGTCCTGAAACGCCTCCGGCGGCATGTCGGGATGGCGGATGAAATTGTGCGCCTGTTTGAGCGATTCCTTCTCGCTGAAACCGGAAATTTCGCAGAAATAGGGGTTCACATAGGTGATGATCCCCTTCAGGTTGGTTTTCGATACGATCCACTCACCGTCGCGCATCTCGCGTTCGGTGTTGGTGACTGGCATGTTGACCCGCATGGTTGCACTCCCTCCGTTCAGTCGCTGAATAGATAACCCGAATTCATGTTCCTTGCCCTTTGGCGCTCGCCTCTCTGTACGGTCAGGCCGCTACACGCCGTTCCTCGCCGCTCTTCGCGAGTTGCACGAGCGCCGGGACGTCGAGGATGAAAGCTACTTCTCCGCTCCCGAGAATCGTGGTGCCGCTCATGCCGTGCAAGCCGTCGAAGAACTTCGTCAACGGCTTGATCACCGTCTGCAACTCTCCGAGGAGCATGTCGACGGCGAGCCCGGCCTTGACCCCGGCATACTGCACGACCACGATGTTCTCGCGCCGCGCGGCCTGTCCCGGCAACGCAAACAGCTCGCGCAGGCGCAGGAACGGCAGCACTTCGCCGCGCAGGGCGATGAAACGCCGCGCGCCCGCGTTGCGCCGGTCCTCCTCGCTGAGTTCCAGGCACTCGACCACCGTGTCGAGAGGCACGACGTAAGACGCGCCTCCAACGCCCATCAGGAATCCATCGATGATCGCGAGCGTGAGCGGCAGGCGGATGCGCACCGTGGTGCCCCTGCCTTCCTGGCTTTCGATCTCGACCGTGCCGCGCAACGCCTCGACGTTGCGCCGCACCACGTCCATACCGACGCCGCGGCCGGAAAGATTGGTGACTGTCTCCGCGGTGGAAAAGCCGGCC
>Ga0153915_10006556_pt1 | contig 10920 bp, 10 predicted proteins | sample Opewatmetagenome_2_FD_107003 | JGI IMG/M metagenome (GOLD analysis project Ga0153915, IMG submission 107003) | Freshwater wetland microbial communities from Ohio, USA - Open water 3 Core 3 Depth 3 metaG | ecosystem: Environmental > Aquatic > Freshwater > Wetlands | place: USA: Ohio, Lake Erie...
ATAATCGAAAGAGTCGATGGAGGGAAGGGAAAAAATTCTTGGCTTAATAATGTCAATTGTAATAAACAATCATTGAGATGTTATTAACACGTTATACTGAATTAAAAAGTTCATCGAACAACAAATAAGAGTTAGGAATGCGTAATCCCATGGATGCAACAAATGAACAGTGGTCTCTTCCTGATGATGCAAAAAAAATCCTTCTTGAGCGTTTCAAAGCATTAAAGGGGAAAGTCATCCTTGAGGTATTTACAACGGAAGGAGAAAACAACCAATTTAACACATTAACGATTTTGTTCACGAAAGAATTAGAACGACTATCAGACAAGATTGAAGTGCGTCTTAATAAAATTGGGGATGCGGCATCGAAGAAATATAAGGTGACCCGATCGCCAACTCTTTTAATAAATCCCGAGGAGTATCACATAAGGTACACTGGGGCCCCGTTTGGCGAAGAGGGAAGATCGTTTATTGAAGCCATCCTCCTGGTGTCTCAAAAAGAAAGCAACCTTTCGAAGCAATCAAAGGAATTACTAACAAATCTCCAAGAACCACGACATATCCAGGTTTTTGTCACGCTGACCTGCCCCTATTGTCCTTTGCAAGTTATCCATGCGTTTAAAGCGGCAATCGAGCAACCAAAATTTATCTCAGGTGAATGTATCGAAATCCTAGAGAATATGGATTTAGCTCGACAAAATGATGTGATGGCAACCCCTCAAACATTCATCAATGGAAAAAGAATAAGCCAGGGACTTGAACCTGAGGACCAGTTAATTTCAGAGATAATCAGTCTTAAACCAGCGAAAACATTGGGACAGGAGACACTGCTTACCACCGAAGGTATAGGAGTTGATCTTGTGATTATCGGCGGTGGTCCTGCGGGACTTACTGCAGGAATCTATGCAGCCCGAAGTGGGTTACACACAGTGGTATTAGAAAAAAATATCGTCGGGGGACAAGTGACGATTACCCCAATTGTTGAAAATTGGCCTGGTTTCCAGCACATCCCTGGAAAGCAGTTAATGGAGATGATTAGAAATCAAGCACAGAACTATATTCCTATTCTAGAAGGAGAAGAAGCCGTGGAAATAAAGGTGGGGAAATTTATCGAGGTCTTAACACAGAGAACCCGTTTTATTGCGCAAGCAGTGATTTTAGCCACGGGAGCTACCCCCCGAAAATTAAGAGTCCCTGGCGAGCAGCAATTCTATGGGCATGGTGTGAGTTATTGTGCGACTTGCGATGGCTACCTATTCAAAGAAAAACAGGTCCTTGTTATTGGTGGAGGCAATTCTGCTTTGACAGATGCGTTGTATTTGAAGAGCATCGGCGCACAAGTTTCATTGGTCGTTCGGGATTCCCAATTTAATGGGGAGAAAGCACTGCAAGACTCGACCATTAAGGAGAAGATTCCAACCCTGTGGAATTCTGTCGTAGAAGAAATCACCGGTACACGCACGGTAACAGGGATTAAAATCCGAAATATAAAAACGAAAATCCTGGAGCTCATGAAATGTGATGCTGTGTTTGTCGCTATCGGAGAGAATCCGGACAACACCCTTGCTTCTGACATAGGGGTGAAACTTGATGATGAAGGATTTATTATGACAGATAGGTTCGGACGGACGAATATCCCACGAATCTACGGAGCAGGGGATATCACTGGTGGCTTAAAGCAGATTGTTACCGCTGTGGGTTCGGGAGCCGCAGCAGCTACGTCTGCATTTGAAGATATAAAACATCCGTATTGGATTCCAAAACAAGCATGAATACATATTCTCCAACCGAATTTGCATCAGATACAACCCAGATTTCTTAATTATTTTTAGACCTATTTTTAACATGTTTTTTAATCATTTCTTCGTCATCCTTATATTGATTTCTAAGGTTATAATCATCACATTAATTCAATAAGGTGATGAAAAAATGGAAACATCCTTAGAAACCGGCGAATTGTTTCAAAAGGCTGATTGGAAAAAAGAAAAGCACGTACCAGTCATTGAATGCCCAAACATCATAAAAAAAGATGAACTTTTTGAAGTAAAAGTAAGCGTCGGCAAGGAAATTGCTCATCCAAACACCACAGAACATCATATCGCATGGATCACTGTTTTGTTTAAACCAGATGGTGAGAAATTCCCATACCACATTGGGCAGTATCTGTTCAATGCCCATGGTGCCTCGGTTGATGGACCTAATACGAGCACGGTGTATACCCATCCTGCTGTCACTACGTCTCTGAAGATTGCAAAATCTGGTACATTACTTGCTATCGGATATTGTAACATCCATGGTTTATGGATTTCATCCAAATCAATCATTGTCAAATAAACGATGATACTGGAAGAGAAGAAGGCTACCCTAGTCGTCGACAGGGGAGGATAGCAGTATATAAAAAATGATTAGGTTGTATCAATGACAAAGGATATCTTTACCTATCTCATTGGAGGAAAAGCCGGTCAGGGGACAAAAAAAGCTGGCATCGTTGCCGCGAACTTTTTCTCTGATCTCAAACGGGAAGTATTTCAAAATAATGATTACCCGAGTTTGATTCGCGGTGGCCATAATTTCTCTGTGGTGAGTACTTCCACAACAAAAATATATAGTCATTATATGCAGGCTGATCTTGCCGTAGTCCTTGATCAACGTAGCTATGATATCCATCAACACCATCTTTCAGCACATGGAGTAATCGTGTATAACGCTGATAAAGTGAAAGGGAATGGCATTGGCCTTCCACTTTCCAGCGAAGCAAAGAAATATGAAAATCCTGATTTAATCGAAGGTGTCGCAGGTATTGCTGTTCTAGCTGCGTTTCTAAATGTCGATACAAAGAGACTTGATGATATCATCAGACAAGAATATGGACATCATGTTGAAGACAACCTTTCCTATGCACATACGATTTATAAGATTGCGCAAGAAAAACTTCCAAAAAAAATCACATTAAAACAAGGTGATAAAAAACATGTTACTCTGTCCGGTAGCGATGCGATAGGCTTAGGTGCGGCCGCAGCAGGATTGGACATCTACTTTGCCTATCCAATGACGCCGTCTACGCCTCTACTTCATTTTTTTGCAAGCAATGGAAAAAAACTTGGGATCATCACGGTGCAACCTGAAAATGAAATCGCGGTTGCGAATATGGCTATCGGTGCAGCGTGTACTGGCGCACGTGCAATGGTTGGCACGAGTGGCGGTGGTTTTTGTCTTATGCAGGAGGCATTTTCTCTCGCTGGGATGGCAGAGGCACCAGTATTATTCTGCCTTGGTCAGCGTCCGGGGCCTAGTACTGGCGTTCCAACATACACGGAACAAGCAGAATTATTATTTTCCTTATACCAGGGCCAAGGTGAGTTCCCTCGGATTGTTGCCTCTCCTGGTACAATCGAAGAATCGTTTTATTTAGCAGCTGAATTGCTGAATTTAGTGTGGCGTTTTCAAACACCAGGAATACTGCTGTTTGAAAAACATCTCAGCGAGAGCAGCATGAGCGTCGTCCTCAACGCAGAAAAAACAACATGGGCAGAACCACTGCTCCATAAAACCGGCGACTTTAAGCGGTATCGGATTACAAAAGACGGTATTTCACCGCTGCTGTTTCCCCCTAGTGAATCCATGATAAAATGGAGTAGTTATGAACATGATGAACAAGGGTTCACCACAGAAACGGCCGATGGCATCACTCAGATGCATGAGAAACGATTACAAAAACAACACACCCTCATTGAGGAACTAAAACAGATGCATACGGTCAATACGTTTGGTGAAACTGAGCTTCTCATATTTACCTTTGGTTCTACAACAATGAGTGTGCTCGAGGCTCTTGACTACGCAGGCATCAAGGCAACGGTAATCCAACCAATTTACCTTCAGCCATTTCCCTCCTGGGAATTTGAACGATATAAAAACAAAAAAACGATTGTTGTTGAACAAAACAGTACAGGGCAACTGGAGCAGCTCCTACGGGAAAAAGTCGGGATTATTCCCGTGTCTTCTATCCGGCAGTATGATGGCCGTCCATTTGATCCTGTAGACCTTGCGACAAAGATAAAAAAGGTGACCTAACTATGGATACCATAAGTACTACCGTAGAGAATACCTGGTGTCCCGGCTGTGGTAACTTCGGGATAGTAAATGCATTGAAGAAAGCAGTAGAGCTCCTGGAAAAAAACGGTATGAAGCGTTCTCATTTGATGATCTCAAGTGGCATCGGCTGTCATGGGAAAATTTTTGAATACGTTAACCTGAACGGATTGTATTCGATTCATGGCCGCAGTATGGCGACGGTCGAGGGGATGAAACTCGGTAACCCTGCGTTAAAGGTTGTGGCATTTGCTGGTGATGGTGATGCCTATGGAGAAGGTATCGCGCATATGATTTTTGCTGCGAAACGAAATGCTGATATTACCGTGATCGTCCATAATAACGGTGCCTATGCGTTGACCACCGGTCAATTTTCCCCAACAAGTAAAAAAGGATTTAAGGGGCCATCTCGACCTGAAGGAAATGTTGAGGATCCCTTAAATCCCTTAAGTTTATTGCTGGAGGCTGGTGCGACATTTGTTGCCCGTGGATATGCAGGAAAAATAGATCATCTCGCTGATTTGATTGTCAAAGCGGTAACGCATGAAGGCTTTTCCATTATCGATGTACTCCAACCAAGTGTGGTCTTTAACAACACCTACAAGGTGTACAATGAACTTGCAGAGATTGTTCCAAAACCTGCAGAGACTTTTGAGGAAGCTATGCGATTAACAAAAGACATGAAAGATCGAATACCCATTGGTATTTTTTATGTGGTGGAGAAACCGATATTTCATAAGGAGTTAATGGGTGAATGGAATCCGGTGCAAAACAAAATGAACCGTGAAAAGAGAATACAACTAATAAAAGAGTCCATCTAGGATATATGAGTAAAAAAACTATGGTTTAAAAAAATGGAGATGACATTGAAATGAAGGTAGTAATCGATCAAGATGGTTGCATTGAATGTGGACTTTGTGCATCAACCTGCCCTCAAGTGTTTGTGTTAAACAAAGGGGAAAAAGCCAGTATCGTCGAATGCCGTCAAAACACAAGTCCATCTATCGGAGAGGTAGGTGAGACTCTTCGTTCCTGTGTCGAGGATGCTGCTGGATCCTGTCCGGTTCAGGTCATCAGTTTTGGATGAGTAAGTTATTTACGGTGGTTTGAAAATATGGAGTTTAAAGCAAAGATAAAACAGTTTATGAATCAAAATATTGTCTACACAACAGAAGATGAGCGATTAGCCGATGTACTTTTTAGGATGTCTGATGCAAAAACCGATATCGCGGTCGTACGATTCAAGGATACTATTGTCGGCGTGATTACTGAAACCGATATTTTCTATGCATTAGTAAAACAGGTCTTTTCAGAGATTTCTCGGCCAATTGGAGAAATCGCAGTAATTGACATGATGAGAGGGCCGACCACGACACAGGTGATGGCTTCATGTGAAACACACGGGTGGCACCCTTGTGTTGATACCTTCGAAGATGATACAATAGAAAATACTATCCGGATAATGCAACGCAGTGGGCTTCATCATTTACTGGTCCTTGATAAAAAAAACAAACTCGTTGGCACTCTGTCTGCTCATGATATCATTACTAGTTTTAGTAGAAATACGGAACGAATAAAAAAACAATGATGATATTTTGTTTAAGTATTTTTTATGTGTTTTTCATTCATTCTTAAGTTATGTCTATAAGCTTTTACACTTTTTACAAATTATCAAATTTGGAGATAGAATATGAGGAAAAAAGTCATAACTATATTTGGTATCATGCTGGTTATTGTTGCAAGTGTCGTAACCGCCGTAAATCATTCTGTTCTGGCGAAAGGAAATGTGTTACCAAGTGAAACCACCTTGAGCATTGAATTTGTCAGTAGTGGTTTTAATGTTGATTACAAATTCTCTGAACTTTTTGGTGTGAGCGCAGTGATAAGAAATACGGGAAGTATCAATGCGACGAATGTTCGCTGGAGCATTTCTTCAGCAGGTGGATTTATCGTTATCGGTAAAACAATTTCTGGTACGATTCCTGTCATTTTTCCCGGTGATGTCTCTATTGTTAAAATACCTATCATAGTCGGATTTGGTAAAACACAGATAACAGCAACCGCAAATGCATCAAATGCAAACCTATTTGAAGCAAAGGTGCGGGCGAAAGTTACTGGACTTAGGGTGACTCTCCTACCTGGGTCTGAGGATTCCTTGGTCATCCGTCTTGAGCGTATCGCCAAAGGATTTAAGGCTCCAACCGTCGTAACTAATGCCGATGATGGAACTGGTCGCCTTTTTGTTGCTGAACAACCCGGTACGATCCTTGTTATTGACAATGGGACTGTACAATCGACACCGTTTCTCGATTTATCCAATAAGATAGTAAAGCTCATCCCAATATACGATGAACGCGGGCTGTTAGGATTAGCGTTTCATCCTGATTTTATCAACAACAGTCGATTTTATGTCTATTACACCGCTCCTACGAATGTATCAGGATTTGACCATCAGAACATTATCGCCGAATATCAGATTTCTGGAGGAAATCCAAATGTCGCAGATCCTAATTCTGAGCGGATTATCATGCGCATCAATCAACCTGAGTTCAATCATTGTGGTGGACAACTTGCATTTGGACCTGATGGCTATCTCTATATCGGGGTTGGTGATGGTGGTGGAGAGGGCGATCCTCATGGCGTTATAGGGAATGGGCAGAATATCAATACCACACTAGGGAAAATATTACGGATTGATGTTGACTCCGGGAATCCCTATAGTGTGCCAGCTGACAATCCATTTGTAGGTGTGAATGGACAGGACGAGATTTACGCGTATGGGTTCCGTAATCCGTTTCGCTTTTCTTTTGATACAACAACCGATTGGTTGTTTGCTGGTGATGTCGGTCAGGACCTCTGGGAAGAAATCGATATCGTCGTAAAAGGAGGAAATTACGGGTGGAGGATTATGGAGGGAAATCACCTTTATGATCCTGCCTTAGCAGCATATCTAGGAATAAATCTCAGCACGCTCATTCCTCCCATTTATGATTATAGCCATTACGTGGGTCACTCTGTTATCGGCGGGGTTGTCTATCGAGGAACGCAGTATCCATCGCTTGCAGGGAAATACGTGTATGGCGATTGGAGTGCGACCTATTTCCAACCACGGGGGCAATTGTTTTATCTGAATGAAACCGCGCCAAATGTCTGGGATCATAAGGGGTTCCGTTTCAGCGATGATAAACCATTGAATCTCCGCATCCTTAGTATTGGAACAGACGAGTCCGGGGAAATATACGTGCTGACACAACGGACCATTGGTCCACTGTTGCATACTGGCGAACTTTGGAAACTCATAGTGGAGTGAGGAGGTGCCAAAAATGAAATTTTTGAAAATTTTTGGGATTACTCTTCTCGTACTACTCGTTTCAATGTCGCTCGTGCCGTTTGCACAAGCAACCCCACCACGATATCTGAAGATACAATATCAAGAAAGTACCAACACCTTGAAGGTAATTCTGACACATGCATCTCCAGTTCGTTCCATCCATTATATCTATCGGATCATTGTCCAAAAAAACGGTGTTCTTGAACAATCGCATTTCTATACGAAGCAGCCTCGTTTTTTCATCAATACCTATGAGTATAATTTGTCTGCGAATCCTGGTGATGTCATCACGGTTTCCGCGTATTGTGTCCTTTTTGGGTACAATACACGATCGATGACAGTGACCCAATCCCTTCAGATATAACCAATACGCTACGTGAAAAAATCATAAATCGCCCGTTCGGGGTATTACTATCAAGACAGAGAATATCGTTCTACTCATCAAACTTGGGCGTCTGGTTATCCACGCCGTGTTCCTTGTATACCTGTTAGGGACACTGTTTGCACTAATCGTCGGCGCCCGGTTTGACGTGGTTCGCTTCCTCTTTGTCTATGTCATACTCTTTACTGGGACCCTGTCTGCGATGTATAACAATAATTACAATGACGTTGAGATCGATCGACATGCGACCCAGACATTTTTTTCTGGTGGAAGCCGTATACTTGTTGATCACCCTGAGTTACGTAAAACAGTAAAACAGCTGTCCCTGTTCTTTCTTGCGGTCTCTGTTCTATTAGGTCTAATCGGTACAGTTATCTTTTCTTATCCCGTGACATTTTTCCTGTTTGTTTTGTTTGGCAATGTGCTCGGATGGTATTATACTGCACCGCCCTTACGGCTTATCTACCATGGATTCGGTGAAATCGGTACAATGATTGCAGTAGGATTACTTATTCCAGGGCTTGGGTATTTTGCACTCGCTGGTCGGATTGATACCATGTATATTCCTTTATTACTCCCGTTATTATTCCAAGGATTTGCTGTGAGTTTCTACCTTGAGATTCCTGACCAGGAGGCAGATCGTCTAGGTCATAAGAATACACTTGTGGTCCGTTATGGAATATCGTTTGGATTTGTCATTGGTGTAATCTCCTCGTTATGTGCTACCCTTTGTTTTTTATCCTATGTTTTTCTCTATATTACCTCAGGAGCTATCAATTACTGGTTTGTCACGGTGTTCTCGTTGATACCACTATTCTTTGGTCTATATAGTATTATACAATATCGCATTGATAAAACAAAAATAAAATCTCTTGTGTTTCGTTCTGTTGCATCGTTCTTTTTCTTTTATATACTTCTTATTTGTTATTTCCTATATTTACTCCTTTAAATTAATTTTAAGCTATTTTACATACATTTCTTAGTTAGATTTTTATATGTTTTCTATCTTTACTTTTATCATTGGGTTAATAGGTTTGGAGGCATCATTCAATGAATTCGATTCATAGGGGTAATGCTTCAGAGTATACAATAGGAACAATTATGAATTCCTCCGTTGAATTCTCCAGGAGGTTTTTAATACGGCAAAAATTGTGATGACCGCTGATCGAACGTTAATGTCTGAATATAATAAACACGTGTTCTTAGGTTTTGCAGCATGCTCACCAAAATTTATTCCAGAATGGTTGTACACCCGGATTTTTTGTCCTCCACTCGAGGAAGATAATCATGGTCAAGTAAAACTCGCTCATTGCGGTCAACGAAAAATCGAAGCTGCATTACTCAATAATGGTTTTTCCCAAGATGATGTCGTGATCACAAGTCCTAATTCATTAAAAAAGGTTATCAATTCCGACACCAAAGTCCTATGCATCACTACACACGATCCTTTGGGTTTAGGCCCAGCATCCACAACCTTTAGTGATCTTGGTGGAAAAGAACCATATACAGCCTCCTTTTTTCAAAAACTAGTAACAAATCCGGTGATTAGGAAATATGGTTTGAAAGTGATTGTCGGTGGATCTGGTGCCTGGCAATTAACTGATGAACGGATCATGGCAAAACTCGGTATCGACTGCGTGGTTGTTGGTGAAGGAGAACGAACCGGTGTTTCTATTATTGAGAAGGCTATCAATGGACAACCACTGCCGCAATATGTTGAAGGAGAGGTTGTCCCTCTCGATGAAATCCCATTGATAAGAAATCCAACAATCAATGGTCTTATCGAGATTTGTCGCGGCTGTGGCCGTGGATGTCGGTTTTGTAATCCAACAATGATGAACTTCCGGTGCATTCCTATTGAACGAATCATGGAAGAAGCTAGATTGAATGTTGCTGCTGGAAACGGTGTGTTGCTCCATGCCGAGGACGTGCTGAGATATAAGTCGAAAGGGTTTACCCCGAATGAAGGCGCCGTGGTTGATCTCTTCTCCAAAATAAAAAAACTTACCCCTAACATTAGTATCAGTCATTTCGCTCATGCATCTGTCGCCTCAAAACCTGATTTGATACCAAGAATCTCAGAGACGCTTGAAGCAGGGTCGAAAACCTGTCCGTTTTTAAGTGGTCAGGTAGGCATCGAAACAGGTTCTAAGCGAATTGTTGCGAAATATATGAAAGGGAAAGTAAAGCCGTTTAAACCAGAGGAATGGCGCGAGATGGTGATTCAATCACATACGATATTGTCGGATAATCACTGGGTTCCTGTTGAGACAATCATCATAGGATTGCCTGATGAGACTCCTGAAGATACCAGACAAACAACAGAACTCATCCATGATTTGTCTGAATACAAATCGCTCATTATCCCTTTGTTTTTTGTCCCCATCGGGAATCTGAATAGAACTGGTTTCTTTCGATCAAAGAATGCGACACCAGAACAGTGGCAGTTGATAGCAGCTTGTATTCGGCATGACTTCAAATGGATTTACATCCTTGCACAGGAAAATTTACCGATCGTAGGAATGAATGGGATGAAACAATGGGTGATAAAAAACATTATTCGATATATGGAGAAACGTCTCAACCCCTATGTCAAACAAATGGAAGAAGGACGAAATCCCGTCTTTAACAACAAATCTGAAAAGAGCGCAGACCATCCCACAAACCGACCACTGTCGCATCGAGCTAAATTCACTCAGTTGACAAACTCGTTTGGAAAAGTATGAATGTTCTAAAGAATGATGCTACCTCGTTTTCTTTTGCTCTAGAAACTGTAGGATTTCCTTAATATTCGGCAGTTGTGATATCGGATACACCTTCATAAAAACGATATTCTGATTTTCATCAACAATGATATTTGCACGCCCAGAGATCCCATCCGCCTCCCTAAAAATATCGTACTGTTGAGCAACCGCTCCATGCGGCCAGAAATCAGAAAGAAGACGTGTGTTCTTTATACCAAGTTTTTTCGCCCATGCGTTTTTTGAAGGCGTTGGATCAACGCTAATACCAACTGCGATTGTGTTGAGCTTATCAAAATATTTTTTGTTTTTCTCCAGAGATTGCATCTGTTTGGCACAGACCGATGTCCATGCGAGCGGATGAAACGATAATAGGA